>Ga0193726_1002092_pt1 | contig 14050 bp, 12 predicted proteins | sample H2c1metaG_FD_144928 | JGI IMG/M metagenome (GOLD analysis project Ga0193726, IMG submission 144928) | Soil microbial communities from a riparian zone of the East river system, Colorado, United States - H2c1 | ecosystem: Environmental > Terrestrial > Soil > Riparian zone | place: USA: East River... | reverse complement strand
CCGTTCTGCAAGCCGACGGTCACCCGCTTTGCCGACGGCGAGATTTTCGTCCGCATCGACGAGAACGTCAGAGGGAACGACGTCTTCATCGTGCAGCCGACGAATCCGCCGGCCGACAACATCATGGAGCTTCTGCTCCTGATAGACGCGGCGCGCAGGGCGTCAGCGGCACGAATCACGTGCGTAATGCCCTACTACGGATACTCGCGGCAGGACCGAAAGGATCAGCCGCGAGTAGCGATAGGTGCCAAGCTGCTCGCGAACATGATCGTCACCGCTGGTGCAAATCGAGTTCTAGGGCTGGACTTTCATCAGCACCAGCTGCAAGGCTTCTTCGATGTTCCGGTGGATCACTTGTACGCGGCGCCGGTGTTCGTTTCGCACTACAGAAAAAAGAATTTGCACGATCTCGTCGTCGTCGCGCCGGACGTAGGATCGGCAAAAATGGCGAGAGGGTTCGCGAAGAGGCTCAACGGCTCGCTCGCGATCATCGACAAAAGGCGGCCGAAGGCGAACGTATCGGAAGTCGTCAACGTCGTCGGTGAAGTTGAAGGAAAGGACTGCTTGCTCGCGGACGACATGATCGACACCGCGGGCACGGTGTCCGAAGCGGCAAAGGCACTGAAGGATCTTGGAGCACGGGATGTGTACGTCTGCGCCACGCACGCGCTGCTGTCGGGCCCGGCGGTGGACAGACTATCCAAGGCTCCGATCAAGGAAGTGACGGTGACGGATACCGTCATGATTCCGAAGGCGAAGAGATTCTCGACGCTGTGCGTGTTGTCGGTTGGCGAGCTGCTGTCGAAGGCGATTCGCTACATACATAGTGAGCAGTCGGTGAGCTCGCTGTTCGAAGGGTGAGTGAAATGGAAGTGATCGGAAAAGTCGCGAAAGATTTCGCGGCAGCAGTTTTTGACTTTATCGAATGGGCGTTTGACAAGTTGCTCGCGCCCAAAGGGAAGAACTAGCCATGGCAGTAGTCTCATTCAGCGCGACAGCTCGCGACGTTTCAGGAAAGGGCGCCGCCCGCACTCTTCGCAGGCAGGGGCAGGTCCCCGCCGTGATCTACGGTCACGGGCGCGCGCCTCTCTCGCTGTCGCTCAACGCGCGTGATCTCGACAAGTTGCTCAGCCACATTCAGGCCGAGAGCACCGTGATCGAGGTTTCCGTCGGTGGACAGACCGCGAAGACGCTCATTCGCGAGATCCAGCGCCACCCGATCAAGCGCCAGATCCTTCACGTCGACTTTCAGGCGCTCGTCGCCGGCGAGAAGGTCACGGTCAACATTCCGATCGTGCTCAACGGAATTCCGGAAGGCGTGCGGCTCGAGGGCGGGGTTCTCGACCAGACGCTCCGCGAGCTCGAGATCGAAGTCGATCCGTCGGACATCCCGGATCACGCCGAGCTCGACGTCACCAACATGGTGATAGGTGACTCGCTCCACGTCAGCGACATCAAGCTTCCCGCCAACGTCAAGATTCTCGACGATCCCGAGACGTCGGTCGCGGTTCTTGCCGCTCCGCGTGCAGTGATCGAGGAGACACCGGTAGCCGAGGCAGTTGAAGGTGCGGCCGAGGGAACGGGCGAGCCCGAAGTCATCGGCAAGGGCCCGGGTGACGAGGAAGAGGGTGAGGGCGGTGAGGAGTCGTCCGGCAAGAAGGGCGGCGACTCCGGCAAGAAGTAATGCGACCTCACGTTCGTATAGGGCGATTCGGCTCCGCTATTGGATAGCCCTTGAAGGTCATTGTCGGTCTCGGGAATCCGGGCCGCGAGTACGCCGCGACACGTCACAACGTCGGCTGGTGGTTGATCGACCACCTCGCCGACGTTTGGCATTTTGACGGGTGGAAGAAAGACGGTGAGGCCCACGTGGCGAACGGCACCGTCGGCGGCGTCAAGGTCCGCTTGGTGAAGCCGCAGACGTTCATGAACCTGAGCGGCCAGGCGCTGCGGAGCTACGCGCGGCGGCCGTTCTGGAGCGCGGCGAAGGATCTGCTCGTGGTGGTCGACGAGGTTCAGATCCCCGTCGGTCGCACGCGCATCCGCGCGCGCGGGAGCGCCGGTGGGCACAACGGGCTCAAGAGCGTCGAGCACGCGCTCGGGACGCGGGAGTACGCGCGGCTACGGATCGGGGTTGGGCCGAGCGAGGAGCGGAAGGGGATTATCAAGGATCTCGCCGACTTCGTGCTGGCGCCGTTCGCTCGGGATGAGCGGGAGGATGTTCTCGCTCTATTGCCACAGCTCACAGCCGCGGTGGAGACGTGGGTGCACGACGGCGTCGAGAAGGCGATGAACCTTCACAACCGAGTTCCTGAGCGAGATTCTGAGACTTGACTGCAACTGAACAGGCGGGAGGCACGAGTAGATAAGGCGTCAGTCTGGTAGTTCACTACGCCTCGACTGCACTAGTGGCGTGCTGGCCACAAGCAGTTCCCTTGTGCGCCACAGAGGCAAGTCCCGGCGTCGTGAACTAAATAGCTGGAGCCTACGCTACTGACGCCTCTCGCCAGCTCAGTTTCCGATGTAAGTCTCCCGCCATTCCGTTTCGGTTTCCACCATCCATTAGTTTCCTCCAAAATGCTAAAGCTCGGAATCGTCGGCCTCCCCAACGTCGGAAAATCGACTCTGTTCAACGCCCTCACTTCGGCCAAAGCCGAGGCGGCAAACTACCCGTTCTGCACCGTCGAGCCGAATGTGGGCATGGTCGAGGTCCCCGACTCGCGACTCAACGAGCTCGCGCGCGTGGTGCAGCCCAAGCGAACGGTTCCGGCCGTCGTTCAGTTCGTCGACATCGCCGGTCTCGTAAAAGGCGCGGCCGAGGGCGAGGGACTGGGCAACAAATTTCTTTCGAACATTCGAGAGACCGACGCGATCGTGCACGTCGTGCGCTGCTTCGAGGACCCCGACGTCACGCACGTCATGGGCGCAGTCGATCCGGTCCGTGACCGAGAAGTGATCGAGTTCGAGCTGGCTATCGCCGACCTCGCATCGCTCGAAAAGCGTCTGGACAAAACGCGACGCTCGGCACGCACTGGGGACAAAGAGGCGATGGCGGAGCTGCCCGTTCTCGAGAAAGCGTACAGCTTTCTCAAGGACGGCAGAGGATTATGGGAAGCGCGTCTTACCGCCGATGAAAAAGCGGCTCTCGCTCCATTGACGCTACTCACCGTGAAGCCGGTGCTCTACGCTGCGAATGTGAGCGATGCCGAGTTATCCGGCGAGGAAGGTCCGCATCTCAAGGCGCTGCGTGAGGCGGTAAAGAAGAGTGGCGAGCAGGCGGAAGTCGTTCCCTTCTCCGCCAAGATCGAAGCCGAGCTGGCTGAACTCCCCCCCGAGGATCGCGCCGATTTTCTTTCATCCCTCGGACTCGAGTCCGCCGGACTCGACCGTTTGATTCGGGCCGGTTATCGCCTGCTCGGCCTCGAGACGTACTTCACGGCGGGAGAGCAGGAGGTTCGCGCCTGGACGATCCATCGCGGCGACACCGCGCCCAAAGCCGCAGCGGTGATACACACCGACTTCGAGCGCGGGTTCATCCGCGCTGAAACGGTGTCCTACGATTCCTTCATCGGGAATGAAGGATGGAAAGGCGCGCGCGAAAAGGGCGCGGTGCGATCAGAAGGAAAGGAGTACGTCGTCCAGGACGGCGACGTACTCCTCTTCCGATTCAACGTCTAGCCAACAAGCTGCACAGACTACTGCGGAGCGATCTGTGCGCGGATCTCTCCGCCGCTATGCGCCGTCGTATGCACGTTGGCGTACGCATGCCCATTGTTCAATAGGACTCTCAGCGAATCGAGCGAAACGTTGGCATTGCTAGCGTTGGTGATGAAGCCATGCGCGACTTGCCCGTTCAGAAGGCCGCTCGGGCCGTTCGGAAGGTACAGGTTGATGATGACAGGGCCCGCGGGGGGATTCCCGGGAGCTCCGTTTGCGGTGGCGTCCCCGAGATGAATGTGTGACACGGTCACAGCAGTCATGTTGGTGAGATTCATCGACCAGGCGATCTCATTTCCGAGATCAACGAATGTTACCGTGCCGGTGCCGGCCGAGGTGAAGCCCCCGCCCTCAGCGGCAGCGTTCATGTTCGCGGCGACGTATGTCTTGCCGCTCGGACCAGTCGAGTCATCGCCGCAGCTCGTCGCAACGGCAGCCACACCAACCGCTGCAATAAGCCCAAGGGCTAGCGTACTTACTGTTCTGCGCATGATTACCTCCGGGAGGGCGCACGTCTGAAGGTAGGCCGCGCGTCGGCATCAGAAAGGCTGGCTGCGCGAACGACCACTGAGGCGCGGCGAGTAGTGCATCTCGCGCGGCGGACGTTACGCCAGTATGGAAGCTCCCAGCGATAAGCGTGGTTAGCTAACAGCTCCCTGCTTCGGTATCCCCGAAAAACGTTCGCGCCGAATCGCTTGAATTAGCACCTCTTACTGGGTAGGTTTCGCCCTCTCACAACGGCCACACCCGTGGCCTTCACACCTTCCTCCCACTTCGGCAACCAGATGGGGGGCGGTTTACGACCAAAAGGAGGATTGCCTAGTGCCTCGCACATACGAGGCGGTCTATATCTTCGACTCCACTCTCGAAGACGCCGCCATCAACGACAAGATCACCCGCTTCAACGGGCTCCTCGGTACCAAGGAGCAGCCCGAGGTTCTGCATTGGGGCCGGCGACAGCTCGCCTACTCGATCGGACCGCGCGACAACGGCTATTACGTCGTCTCCAAGTTCTCGACCGAGCCCACCACCCTGCCCGAGTACGAGAGAGCTCTCAAGCTCGACGACGGAGTCATCCGCTACCTCATCACGCTGCACGAGCACGAAGTCGGTGCCCCGCCGCAGTCCGAGGAAGACCTGGCCGCGGCAACGCGCCGTGACGACGATGACGACGACGAGGATTAATCCATGAGAAGACCACAAAAGAGCTGCCCATTCTGCGAGAGTCGCGTCCGCTGGGTCGACTACAAGGACGATCGCACGCTCGGCCGTTTCATCACCGATCAGGGGAAGATCCTTCCCTCCCGGCTGAGCGGCACGTGCGCCCGTCACCAGCGCCAGCTCGCGACGGCCATCAAGCGAGCCCGCTTCCTGGCTCTGATTCCCTACATTCGCGGTCACCAGGCATAGTGGCGGAAGCCGTCACGACTGTAGCCAGGACTCAATCGTGGCGGCCGCTGTTTTGGGGGTTGGCTGCATTGCTCGTCTGCCCCGCCCTCCCGTTTTTCGAGGCGCTGATACCGATCAAGCAGACGCTGCTTCTGCTGGTTCCTATCGTCGCGGTATGCTCGATAGTCGGCTGGAAACTGGGCGGACGTGCGGCGCTGGCGGTGATCTGGATCGTTCTTTCGGTCTGGATGCTCCTTCAGCCGGCGGGCCCGCCCGGGACGCAGTACGACCAGATGGCACGGGGCTGGGCGATGCTGCTGGCCGCGAGCTTTGGCCTCGTCAGCCTGTGGAGCGCAACCATGCCTTTCTTTTCGAGAGCGCTCATCTCGGTAGGACTCGCTTCCGGAATCGGCTTTCTGATCGCGCTCTCGTCACCGAGCGGGATGGCGAGGTTCCAGCACGCGGCGGGGGAGGAGCTGACGAGACGAGTCTCCGCCACGATTCAGGATCTCGAGGAAGGGCGGCGCACTCCCCAGTGGCGAGAGCTCGCTGCGAAGGCTCCGATACTGGCAGCCTTTAACGACGAGAGCGAGACCATGATGCGGCAGATCCCCGCGCGGGCGGCGGCAGTGATGCCCGCGCTGCTGGCGCTCGAGTCACTGGCAGTGCTGGCGCTCGCGTGGGGGATTTACCGGAGACTCTCTCCCGTGAAAATCGGGCCGCCCCTGAGTCCTCTGGCCGAGTTCACGTTCAACGATCAGCTGGTGTGGGGGCTCGCGGTCGGGGCCACCCTTTGCCTCCTGCCCGCGTTCGGCGACGGGAGAAACGCGGGCTACAACCTGCTGCTTTTTTTCGGCGCTTTGTACCTCATTCGCGGCATTGGCGTGCTGGCGTGGATGTCCCACGGCCGGTACGTGTACATCATAATTCTCAGTCTCCTGCCGCAGATTTTTGTGATAGTTACGCTCGCCCTCGGGCTGGGCGACACCTGGCTCGACATCCGCAAGCGCGCCAAACCGGCATGACGGTTCGATTCGCCGCCGTTTTGTGCTAGAATTACTCGTTCTCAACGACCACTGAAGGGAATTTCTCCATGGAAGTCATACTCAGACAGGCAGTCGAACAGCTCGGCCACCCGGGCGACATCGTGAAAGTTTCAGCGGGGTATGCGCGCAACTATCTGTTACCGCGCGGCTTCGCGTACGAGGCTACCGCGGGCAACCGGAAGCGCATCGAGCAGGAGCGTCAGCGCCTGGACCAGGCGGAAGAGGAGCGCCGCGGCTCAGCCTCGGAGCTAGCGACCAAGCTCGAGCAGGTTTCGCTGACCTTTTCCGCCCGCGTCGGGGATGAGGGCAAGCTCTTTGGCTCGGTCACCTCTTCCGACATCGCGCACCAGCTCGACGCGCAGGGATTCCAGATCGAAAAACGGCAGATCGAGCTCCACGAGCCGATCCGTGCCCTCGGAGTCTACAAGGTGCAGATCCGGCTTCATGCTGATGTCCATCCCGAGATCAAGGTCTGGGTCATCAAGCAGTAGGCGCAAAAGGAAGCAAGACCTGGCCGCGCCCCTGACAGCGCGGCCAGGTCTTTCTGCGTAAATGAAGGTGACAGGGCGGCCAGGTGCTTTTGCCTGCCAGAAACTCACAGCGCGGCCAGGGCTTTTTGCGTATTTCAATTGGCGTGCGAAATGCTAGTTAGAACCCCTCACGGAACTTTCGCACGACAGATAAGCTACATAAGAGAGATGCGGCGCTTCGCGCCGCCATTGAACCTTCACTGAACCGCATGGCCACATCCCTACCATCTGTAACCGCCCGCGAGGGTGCGCAAAGAGTTCAGCGCGCCTGCCAGCTTTGCCTGGACATGAGAGCGAACGACGTCGTGCTGCTGAATCTGGCCGGCGTCACCGACATGACGGACTACTTCGTCATCGCGAGCGGGACCTCCGATACGCACGTGAGATCGATCGGCGAGCACGTGATATCCGAGATGAAGAAAGCGGGACTGACTGTGCATCATACGGAAGGGTTGGAACAGGGCCGCTGGGTGCTGCTCGATTTCTTCGATTTCGTAGTTCACATCTTCCATCCGACACTCCGGTCGTTCTATCAGATAGAACGCCTCTGGAGCGATGCGGAAACAGTGGCGCTCGAACCACAGGAGTAATTGTAAAAATGAAAGCGGCTCGGCTGTTGTTGTTCACCGTTGCACTGCTCCTCGGCGCTCGCCTCGACGCGCAGCAGTATTTCGGAATGAACCAGGTGCAGTACAAGCATTTCGACTGGCGAGTGATAGAGACCGAGCACTTTCTCGTGCACTACTATCCGGAAGAGCGCGCGGGCGCGATGGACGCCGCCCGGATGGCCGAGCGGTCGTACGCGCGGCTCTCGAAGGTCCTGGACCACCAGTTCCGCGAGAAGAAGCCAATCATTCTATTCGCTTCACGATCGGAATTTGGGCAGAACAACGTCACCGGAGATCTCGGTGAAGGCACGGGCGGAGTCACTGAAGCGTTGCGGCACCGCTTGATTCTTCCGCTCACCGGCGACTTGGGCAGCTTCGAGCACGTTCTCGCCCACGAAATGACGCACGAGTTCCAATACGACATCTTCGCCCGCGGCAAAGCGGGCGCTAATCTCCAGACGTTGAGTCAGGTCGACCCGCCCCTCTGGTTCATGGAGGGAATGGCGGAGTATCTCTCGATCGGCCCGGTGCACCCGCTGACGGCGTCGTGGCTCCGCGATGCCGCGGTCAACGGGACGATTCCATCCATCGAGCAGATGACGGAGCGTCCGGACAAATACTTCCCGTATCGCTACGGTGAAGCGCTCTGGGAATATGTTGGCGAGCGGTGGGGTGACGCGGCCATCGGCGAGATCCTTCAGAACGCGACGACGCTCGGGATTGCACGTGCCTTTCAGCGCCAACTCGGTCTCACGCTCCACGAGCTGAGCGACGACTGGCGTGAGTCGGTCAACGCGAAGTATCTGCCGCAGTCGGCAACACTCGACCGGCCGCGCACCTTCGCGCAGCCGCTTCTCACCGAGAGGCGGAGTGGCGGGCAGATTTTCCTCGCTCCCGCTCTCTCCAGCGACGGCAATCGCATCGCGTTCCTCTCCAACGGGAACGAGAAGCGCGGCGAGCTGTTCATCGATCTCTGGCTCGCTGACGCCCACACCGGCAAGCGCATCAAGCGCCTCGTCGAGAGCACCCTGAATCCCAACTTCGAGGAGCTGAGGCTTCTGTACTCGCAGAGCTCGTTCTCGAACGATGGGCGGACGCTCGCGTTTACGGCGCAGCGCGAAGGCAAGGACGTTCTCTATTTGATGGATGTCGCCAAGGCGAGCGTTCGAGCGCGGCTCGACCTTCCTGTCGATGCCGTCTGGAGCCCGGTCTTTTCGCCGGACGACAGGCAGATCGCATTCAGCGGCTCGCGCGGCGGCATAAGCGACATCTATATCGTGAATGCCGACGGCAAGGGCCTTCGACAGCTGACGAACGACACGTACGGAGATCTCCAGCCCGCGTGGTCGCCCGATGGTCGCCGCATCGCATATGCGACCGAGCGCACACCTGAGGCTGATCTTACGATTCTCAAGCTCACGAAGTGGCGAATCGCAGTCATGGATGTGCAGACGGGCGCGAGCGAGATCATCCCGAACCAGGGCGGACTCAACCTCAATCCGCAGTGGTCGCCCGACAGCCGCGAGCTGGCCTTCATCTCCGATCGGACGGGCATTCCGAACGTCTTCCTCTATGATTTCGCGACGCAGCAGCACTACCAGATCACGAACGTTCTGGGCGGCATCTCCGCAATCACGGAGTACAGCCCCGCGATAAGCTGGGCAAAGGGCGCCGACAGGATGGCCTTCACGTATTTCGAGAAGGGCGATTACACGGTCTGGACGTTTGACAATCCACGCGGATTGAAGAAGACGGCGTTTCAACCCAACGGGGTGAATCTGGCAGTGGGAGCAGTGCCAGCCGCTGCAGCCGCGCCAAAGACTGGATTCGATTCGCTAACGCTGAGGCCGAGAACCGGCGAGCCGACGTCTACGTATCGCGCACCGGCCGGAACCCGCCAATCCTCGCTGCTGCCCGCTCAGGAGACTGTCGCGGATCTTCCGCAGAGCATCGGGACACTCAATGCTGATCCGTTGTTCGGGCTGCCAGACACGGCAAGGTTCAAGGAGCGCCCGTACAAAGTCGCGTTCCACCCCGACTACATCGCGGATCCTTCGATCGGGTACTCATCGGGCTACGGCGCCGCGGGCGGAACGGCTTTCGTCTTCAGCGACCTGCTTGGCAATCATCAGCTGGCTCTGGCCGGAAATGTCTACGGCCGAATACAGGACGCGAGCGTCTTTGTCGGCTACGCCAACCTGAGTCACCGCCTTCAGTATTCGACCGGCTTCTCCCAGGATCCGGTCTATGTACCGATCCGCGGAGGCGCGATTCCTGACCAGACCGGAACCATTGTCCGGTTTCAGACCGACTATCTCCGCTACGTCATCCGGAACCTTTCCCTCGTAGGCCAGTATCCGTTCAGCCGCTTCACGCGCTTCGAGACCGGAGTGCAGCTGAATAGCATCACGCAGGGTTTCGTATCCGTCTTTCAGGATTGCAACCAGGCCGGATTCTGCTCGGACATCAAGTTCCAGGACACTCTGTCGCTGCCGACGATCACTTACGTCACGCCATCGGTTGCGTTCGTGTCCGACAACACGCTCTTCGGCACGACGGGTCCTGTGATAGGACGCAGGATGCGGTTCCAGGTAGCGCAGAACGTCGGCAAGCTGAAATTCAGCGACTTTCTCGTCGACTATCGCCGTTACGATCCGATCATCTTCAACACGCTCACGTTCGCTACGAGAATCCTGAGCTCCGTTTCCGTGGGCTCGGATGAGACTTTCTTCCCGAAGTACATCGGCCGCCCGGATTTCATCCGCGGCTACGATCGCGCGAACTTCAACTTCGTGGATTGCACTGCGGTGATTGGTGGACAGGAGACGTGCGCCAATGCACAGCTTGCCGGGAGCAGAGTCGCCGTTGCGAATGCGGAGCTGCGCTTTCCGATCATCCGTCGCTTCGATGTGGGAAGCAGCTTCGGCTTGCCGCCGCTCGACGGCCTCATCTTCTACGACGCGGGTCTTGCGTGGCAGGCGGGACAAACTCCGCACCTCGGCAGAGCGCCGGACGGCAATAATCCCGACACAGATCGTTACCCGCTCACAAGCTGGGGGGCGGGCCTCCGCGTGAATCTGTTCAACCTCGCGATTCTGCGGTGGGATTACGCGCGACCGATGTCTACCGATCGCAAGCCGAACTGGACTTTCTCGTTGGGAGCGAGCTACTAACCGTTGCGCCGCCTCCTACTGCTGGCGCTGCTCTGTGCAGCCTGTAAGAACGACAGGGCAGCGCCTGACAGCACGACCCCGCAAGTAGTCGAACCACGTGGGCCCGACCCGCTCCTCCTCCGCGTTCCACGCGCAGGAGGAACCGGGCGCGTCTACGTTTATCCCAAGCTCGATTCGGCCGTCTGGGACGCCGATGAAGTTCCAGCGCTCGATCGCGTCCTCGCGTTCGACGAGAGCGGCGGTACGGTTGCATACGTCGACTCGAAGGGATTTCCGGGACGGATCGATCTGCGAGAGACCGACGTCACCAAGGCTTCACGCGCAAAACTGACGTCCCTCTCCTCCGCGAACGGCAGCGACATCTACGGCATCAACTCGAAGGGCGAGATCGTCAGGTTGAATCCGACCGGCGGCGACTGGCATTTCAAGCCGCCAGTGCCGGCGCGCTCCGTCTTCGCGCAGCCCAATGGCGAGCTGATCGTCACCGCCAACAAGGGTAGGCAAACGCTCGTGTGGAGAGTGCGTCCGCCGGACGACATCGTTCTGGATAGCACCGTGCTGCCACTCTCGGGGCGCGGCGTGAGGACGTCGATAGGAGACCGGATCTATTTCGCGGTGGACAGCGGCCTGGTCGGAATAAAAGCGAAGGATCTCACGCCGGTTGGTAACGTCGAGCTGGAGAGCAGGGTGCGCGCGCTGGCGCCCACGCCGAGTGGCGACAGGCTCTATGTCGCCACGATGGCCGACAGCGGAATCTCGATCGTCGACCGCTATTCAGGTAAGGTCGGCATGGGGGTGGTGCTTCCCGCGCCGCCCGCGGATCTGCGAATGGATGCGCTTGGGCGCTACCTGCTCGCCCGATTTCCAAAAGGCGACTCGGCCTGGGTAGTCGCAATTGGAACGAACAGGCTCGTCGGCGCGGTGCACACACGCTGGGAGACGGATCTCCCGGCGATCGCGCCCGATGGCAAGCTCGTGCTCCTCGACGGGAAGGACGTCGTCTTCGTCGACGCCGAAAAGCTCGAGGTTGTCTCGACGGTTACGGGAGCAGCGAAGGATTTCTGGTACTTCTTCGCGTGGGATGGATTCCGTCCCCGCGCCCGGGGACTCGATCAGCCGGTGACCTTCGGGGACAGTGGTTCGAACGACTCGTTGGCGGCGAGCTCGACCCCTTCCGCTATTCCAGAGGCACCGACAAACCCGAGTGCTGATACGACGGGGGTTTCTCCAATCACCAGCGCGCCAACCACAGGGTTCACGGTCCAGTTTGCGGCGATCCTCACCGAGGACAAAGCGCAGCAGATCGCGGCCTCGATCAGAGTCGGCGCAACTCCCGCGCACGTCGTCTCCAGTACCATCAGTGGCTCACCGATTTTCCGTGTGGTAATGGGGCCATTCACGACGAAGGAGGAGGCCGAGCGCGTGGGTCGCGCGGCAAAGCACGAATACTGGGTCTACGAGGGATCCCCTTGACCTCGCGCGTCTCCGGCGGGCGTCCAGTAGCATGGGAAGACGCCGGGCGGCAGATCGCATCACTGTTGGGCAGTTATTCCGCAGTAGTCGTCACATCGTCAGATCCTCTTGCCGCCGCCCACGTCGCGCTCGGCATCGCTCGCAGCGAGTCGACGCATAGACGCGTCGTCGTCGGAGATCTGGTCGGCGACATCCCTGCCCTGCGCTCTCTGGTGATCGAGGAAGATCCCCACGGCATCACCGACAGCTTTCTCTACGGCGTGTCTTTCAACAAGATCGGCTACCCGGTGGAAGGGACCGCAAACCTGCACGTCATGCCGAGCGGGGGCGATTCCCTCATCCACGAGGAGATCTTCCACAGCACGAGGTGGACAAAGCTGGCCGCCGGCTTCAGGGACGAAGGCGCCCTGCTGCTTCTCGTCGCTCCCGGCGATTCACACGGGCTGGCCGAGCTGATCGATCAGGTTGACGGAGTGGTGCTGGTGAAGGATTCCGATCTTCCGGGGGCGCCGTCGGCGCTAATACTCGCGCGCATCGGGTCGCCTACGCCGACTCTGAAAATTCCGCTCCACAACATCAGTGCACGCGCAGCGAGTTGGAGAGTGCGCGCGGCAGGCTGGAGAGCACACGCCGCCGCGTGGAGGCATCACAAATGGTTCTATCCCGTGCTGGGCACGATGGCGTTGGTACTCATCGCGTCGGTCGGAGCAGTGCTCATGTTCACTCGACTGGGGAGACCCGCGCGCCCGCAGGCGCCTGTCGTGGTGGTGAAACCAGTGAGAGTCCCGGCTCCGACGCCTCCTCCTCCCCGGCCGCCGCCTGAGACGCTGCACGTCGCGCCCGCCACAAATCTCAGCGACTCGGCGTCGGCAGCGGCTTTTACGGTGGAACTGCTAGTCGCAAACACGCCCGAAGGTGCTAACTTGTTCGTCAGGAAAAATGGTGCGGCACTTCCGGCCGCCGCCGTGTCGCCCGTTCCAATTGATCCGGAGCGAACCGTATGGTACAAGGTGACCGCTGGTGCCTACACCTCGAAATACCAGGCTGATTCATTACTGTTCGCTCTGCGGAAATCGGGCGTTCTAAAGGAGAACGCCGGGAGCGTTACGACGACGCCGCTGGCGCTGCTAGTCGACAGCGTGCCTAGCCAGGGCGGCATCGGCGACGCGGTCCGGGCGGCTGTCCAGAAGTATGCGGATCGCGGTCTTCAGGTCTACGCTTTAATGCAGGACGACGGGGGCGCACTGATCTACTCGGGCGCCTTCGCGGCGGCCGACCAGCCGGCCGGGCTTGTCAGGACATTGCGCGGTGCGGGCCTGAAGCCCGTACTCGTTTACCGAACTGGGAGAGCTCCTTAGTGCGTTTATCGAAGCTCGAGATTCACGGGTTCAAGTCGTTTGCCGATCATACGGAGATGGTATTCGAGCCGGGCGTGACCGCGATTGTCGGTCCGAACGGCTGCGGAAAGTCCAACGTGTCCGATGCGGTACGGTGGGTGCTCGGCGAGCAGCGCGCGAAAACACTTCGCGGCGCCAAGATGGAAGAGGTGATTTTCCAGGGATCGTCCGCGCGCCGCGCAGTCAACCTCGCGGAAGTCTCGCTGCACTTCGAGAACGACGACGGTACGCTCGGCATCCCGTTTCGGGAAGTCGTCATCACCAGGCGGCTGAGCCGGTCGGGGGAGAGCGATTACTTCCTCAATGGGGCTGCGTGCCGCCTCCGCGACATCCACGACATGGTCCGCGGCACCGGACTTGGTGCCGATTCCGGCGTCGTGATCGAAGCCAGAATGGTGGACGCGCTGCTGAGCGATCGGCCCGATGACAGGCGCGAGCTATTCGAGGAAGCTGCGGGAGTGGGACTCTACCGCGACCGCAAGCGGAGCGCGGAACGGCGGCTCGAGGAAACTACGACCGATCTCGGCCGCATTGACGACCTGATCGCGGAGGTGCAGAGCCAGGTTCGCTCGCTGTCGCGGCAAAGAAAGCGGGCCGAGCGCTACACCGAGCTGATGGCGCGTCGCTTCACGCTCGAGGTCGCCCACGCGTCGCGCGAGATGGATGCCTGGCGCGGCGAGCTCACGCGTCTCGAGGAGCGCGTAGCGCTTCTTCGCA
>Ga0193726_1002091_pt1 | contig 14052 bp, 6 predicted proteins | sample H2c1metaG_FD_144928 | JGI IMG/M metagenome (GOLD analysis project Ga0193726, IMG submission 144928) | Soil microbial communities from a riparian zone of the East river system, Colorado, United States - H2c1 | ecosystem: Environmental > Terrestrial > Soil > Riparian zone | place: USA: East River... | reverse complement strand
CCGCAGAGGGCAAGCTGGAGGAATCCATCCGGCTCTACAGGCGTTCCACCGCGATCGTTCCGTCTCCGGTCTATGTCGAAGAATTGGCGGAGGTTTACCAGCAGGGCGGGAGGCTTGGCGAGGCTCAGCGACAGTGGGACCTAATCGAGTACATCGGAAAGCTGAACCAGTTGAATCAAGTGCTGGCAAACCGGGAATTGGCCCTGTTCGATGCCGAGCAAGGGATCAGGCTGCCCGATGCGTTGAAGCTGGCAGCCAAGGAGCTTGAAGTTCGTCACGACATCTACACCTGGGACACTCTGGCCTGGGTGCTGTATAAAAATGGGCGGCTGCAGGAAGCCACCGAAGCGATCGACAAGGCTCTGGGTCTGCACACCAATGATTCGCTGCTCCTGTTTCATGCCGGCATGATTTATCACGCGCAGGCAAGGGATTCTCAGGCCGAGAATTTCCTGAAGCACGCCTTGAAATCGAACCCGCACTTTCACATTTTCCATGCAGCAGCGGCGAGCCGGACTCTGGAAGAAATCGCGGAATCGCGCAGGCAGCCAATGCAGAGCGGTGGCACGCGGAACGGAGATTCGGGGTCGATGAATGCGGCCCGATAACATACACCGGCATCGATGTTGGTCGGTCTTGCTGATCGGCTTTGTTGTTCTAGGCTGCGCCGCCTGCTTCGCCCACCCGATGGGAAATTTCAGCGTCAATCACTATTCCAAGATCAAGGCCGGCGAAAATGGGATCGAAATCCTCTATCTGCTGGATATGGCTGAAATCCCCACGTATCAGGAAATTCGACAGTTCGACATGGTTCCCAAAGACAACCATCCGAGCGTCTCGCGTTATCTCGAGCGGCAGGAGCAGTTCCTGAAAAGCGGCCTCTCGCTGCAGAGCGACGGCCGATCCATCGAGCTCGATACTGTGTCTCGCCAGGTCACATTTTCTGATGGCGCGGGCGGCCTGCCCACGATGAAAATCGGATTTGTATTCCGGGCGAAGCTTGAGGCCACCGGTCGCGAGCACACGCTCTCTTACGTAGACAATAACTTTCCAGGACGAAGCGGATGGAAGGAAATCCTGGTGGTCGCGGACGGAACCTCCATTGTGGAAAGCTCCGCTCCGGACTCGGATCGCAGCCGGGAGCTGACGAACTATTCCAGCGATACCTTAAACAGCCCTCCGCAACAACTTTCGGCGCTGGTCAGGTTCAAAACTCTTTTGTCGGCTACGGAGGGAGGTACCTCCGCGGTGGCGGCGGAAACGCCTTCGACGCGCCCGATGGTTCCCGAGATCGGTACCGCTCGGCGGCTCGCGGAGCCTGGTGCCTTCTCAGCCCATAAAAGAGCGTCCCTCCCGGCTGTCTTGCCTGACATGGCGGGAGCGCGATCGCGTTTCAGCGCCGGGGTGCCAGCCACGGTCAATGCATTGCCAGCCACGGCGCGGATGCAGAATACGCCGCACAGCCGTTTCACGGATCTGATCTCGACGCAGAGTTCACTGAGCGTGTGGGTGCTTTTTTCCGCTGCGCTGATCGCCGCCGGCCTGGGGGCGCTTCACGCGCTGGAGCCGGGACACGGCAAGACCATTGTTGCTGCTTATCTCGCAGGTTCGCGAGGGACGGCGAAACACGCGGTGTGGCTGGGAGTGATGGTCACCGCCGCGCACACGGCGGGCGTCTACCTGTTGGGTGCGGCCACCCTTTATGCGTCGCGGTACGTCGTTCCCGAGCAGCTTTATCCTTGGCTGGGAACAATTTCTGGCTTGAGCGTCGCCGGGGTTGGCGTTTTCGTGTTTTTGAGAAACTGGACTGGAGCAGCCGGAGAACACTCCCATGCCGCGGGCCGGCCGAATTTGCACTGGTTTCTTGCCATGTGCAAGCGAGGCATAACCGGCGAATCGACGCTTGGGGAAACTTCTCCAAAAGACTTGCCGGCGGTCGAACGCACTCTGTCGTTGCGTGGACTCTGTCTGTTGGGCATCACCGGAGGAATTGTGCCGTGCCCGGCTGCGCTGGTGGTGCTGCTCAGCGCGTTTTCGCTTCACCGGATCGGCTTCGGCTTGTTTTTGATCACGGCATTCAGTGTGGGCCTGGCGGCGGTGCTGGTCATCGTGGGATGGTCCATGGTGTATGCCAAACGGCTGGTGTCGTCCCGGCTGCTGGCCAGGGGCGCCGCCCTGCGCTTGCTTCCGTTCCTGTCGTCGGGGTTCATGGTTGCGCTGGGGATCGGCATCGCGGTGTCTGCGATGGCGGCGGTTCCCAGCTGGCCGGGTTTGATTACAAAAGACAAGCTGCTGCCCTTCCTGACCGTCGTTCTGCTGGGACTATTTCTAGGAATGCGCCATTCGACGGATCCCGATCACGTGGTCGCCGTGTCCACGATGGTGAGCCGCGACGGGTCGATCAAGAGCTCGGCTACCATCGGCCTTCTCTGGGGATTGGGGCACACGTTGACGATATTTCTCGTGGGATCGGCAATCATTGTCTTCGGTGTTGTGATACCGCCGCGTCTCGGGCTGTCGATGGAGTTCTGCGTTGCGCTGATGCTTGTACTGCTGGGCCTGTTGAACCTGACGGGTGCCATGCGATGGATCAGCGAGCGGCTGACTCCGATGAAGAAGTCGCTTTCACCGCCACCATGGGCGGCTTCTGCGCATTGCACCCCGAGCCGCCGGCAGGGCCTGTTGGGTCGAAGTGTCGGAAAACTGGGCCTCTACCAGACAATGCGCCCTCTGGTGATCGGCCTCGTTCATGGCCTGGCTGGTTCGGCCGCGGTGGCTTTGTTGGTGCTATCCACGATCAAAAGTCCACTCTGGTCGACGGCTTACCTTCTGGTGTTTGGTTTGGGCACAATGGCCGGAATGATGCTCATGACCACGGCGATCTCGATCCCGCTGGTTTGTGCGGGAAAGAAGTTTTTCAACATAAACCGGCACCTGACGGTGATTTCCGGTTTGGTCAGCGTGATCTTCGGAATGTTTCTGGTGTACCACATCGGGGTGGTCGACGGGCTGTTCACTTCACAAGTGCGCTGGATTCCGCAATGACTCCGGGCTCGCAAGGGAACGCGATTTCGCAATCCCCAGGAACCCGATTTCCCCGCCGTGAAAGTTGGCAGGGAAGAACTCGCCGGCAAGCCTAGGAATTCACGTTCTTGCTTGTGAAATAAAACCCGCGCTCATAAATCCACAACCACGGTCACCAACGTAACTAGGTCACGTGGACGGTATCAAGCCGATCGAGCGTATCAGCGGCGGCGCCGTCCACGAATCATCCGGAAGAGGTATTCACCATGAAAACATTGAAGTCGATCATGGCCCTCGCGCTGTCGCTTTTCATGCTGGCACCTTCCAGCCTGTTCGCGTCAAGTCATCGCGAAGCGCCGATCACGGCATTGGATCGTACCGCGGATGTCACGGACTGGTACGCCTTTGTCAGTTACGACAATCCGAACAATGTCACGTTTATTCTGAACGTCGATCCGTTGCTCGAGCCGGCCAATGGGCCCAACTACTTTCCGTTCGATCCCAGCGTGCTCTATGAAATGCACGTGGACAACAACCAGGACGGACTGGATGACGTCACCTTCCAAATCCGTTTCCGGACCGAGATTCGCCAACCCGGTCTGTTCACAGGGTTCGTTGGGGGTCTTGCAGGAATTCCGCCCATCACCTCCTTGGATGGGGCCGGCTCAGAGGGATTGAGTCTGCGCCAGACCTACATCGTAAACATGGTAAAGAATGGCAAAACTGTCCGTCTCAACGGGGCCCAGACGTTGTTCGGCGTGCCTTCAAATGCAGGGCCGCAGACCATGCCGGATTATCCTGCGCTGTTCGGCCAGGGAATTTACAAACTGAATCGCGGCGTTACGGTCTGGGCAGGGACCGCGGACGATCCGTTCTACATCGATCTGGGGGCAGCGTTTGACTCTCTGAACTTCCGCTCGGGCGTGGGCCCCGTTTTATCGCCGGCGGTCGACGCCGACGATACCCACAACTACGCCCCCGATGCCGTCGGTGGTTACAACGTGAACTCCATTGTGTTGGAAGTCCCCATCTCGCTGCTCACGGTGGATGGCAAATTTCATCCAGCAGGGGACAAACAGGCAGTCATCGGAACTTATGGGAGCACGGCGCGTCACCAGATCACGGTGCGCCGCTCGCCCAAGGCGGAGCTGGATCATGGCGACTACCAGCAAGTGAATCGTGAGGGGAACCCGCTCATCAACGAAGTTATTATTGGCACCGGATCAAAGGACCGTTTCAGCATGGACGATCCCATCCACGATTCACAGTTCGCCGACTTCGTCCTGAACCCGGTCCTGGCAAGTGTTTTCAGCTCGCTGGGCGTCCCGGTGCCGCCTGCACCTCGTAACGATCTGCTGCTTCTGGTGCAATACCAGGCGCCGATATGTCCCGGATGCAAGGCAGGCGATGCAGGTCCTGTAGCCGATCTGCTGCGTCTCAACACTGGCATCGCACCGACCCCGTCGGCGAACCGGAGACGCCTCGGGGTGATCGCCGGCGATAACGCCGGTTTCCCCAACGGACGCAGGCCGCTCGACGATGTGTTTGACATCTCGGCCCGTGCCGTTGCCGGTGTCCTGGTGGATGCTGCAAAGTACGGGACCCCGCTCGGAGACGGTGTCCAGACCAAGGTTGAAGGCTTCAACAATTCGTTCCCCTACCTGATGCCCGCCAACAGTGGACGCAACAGCGCTCATACTGGACCGGGACAGGCGGGATGTTCCGGACAGGCAGGGAACATCTGTCCGGTGCAGTAGCAAAAGCCCTTGTGGCCGCCGCCAGCAGCGATGGCCACGATTTTTCTCACGTTTCGCATTCTGGAGGTGACGGATGAAACGGATTCTTGTGACACTACTTCTGATCCCATCGATCTCCGCCCTTGCGCAAGGCAAGACCCTTGCGCAAGGGGCGGATCTTTCGCCGGTCGGGGCGCAGATCACAGAAGGCAGGAAAACAGGCGCGGAGACGCCCGCAGGATATGGGGAGTACAACCGGCTTGCCATGGCGCTGGTCGAGCGGGCGCGAGAGACGGGCGATCCCGGCTATTACGCGCAAGCTCGGGAGGCCTTGCACAGATCGCTGGAACTGGCTCCCAATCACTTCGAGACCGAGAAGATCGGGATTTCGATCTTGCTGGGTGAATGCGAATTCCCCGCGGCATTGAATGCGGCCAGAGCACTGCAAAAGAGAGTTCCGGATGATGTCATGGTCTACGGTCTTTTGACCGATGCCAGCATGGAACTCGGCAACTACGAGGACGCGGAGAACTCGGCGCAATGGATGCTCAATCTCCGTCCTGGCAATCTGCCGGCATTGACTCACGCAGCCCGGTTGCGCGAGTTGTTCGGCGATGCTGACGGCTCCTATGAACTTCTGGAGCTGGCCCTGCAATCCGTATCCTCGACCGAAGTCCAGGAAAGCGCCCAGATCCTGACTGAAATGGCCCACCTTCGGCTGGTTCGAGGCAATCCCGGGGCGGCGGAGAAACTTCTGCAACAGGCGCTCGCTGCTTTTCCCGGCGATCCCGTTGCCATAGGAAATCTTGCCCAAGTTCGGATCGCGCAGAAACGGTATGAAGAAGCAGTTGTACTCCTCGAACAGCGCTATGGGGCTGTGCCGCGTGTCGAGTACCTCTACGACCTGGCCGAAGGTCTGCAACTCGCGGGACACGCCGCGGAAGCCGAGAAAGCGTTTCAAGAATTTGAAATCAAGGCGCTGGCACTATCGGACAAGAAGGACAACGCCAATCGCGATCTGGTTTTCTACTATGCCGATCACGCCCGACAACCGGCCAAAGCTTTACTGATTGCACAACAGGAGTTCGCATGGCGTCGCGACGTCCGTACGCTCGACGCCTACGCCTGGGCGTTGCACAAAAACGGGCAGGACGGGGATGCACGCAAACCGATTGAGGCCGCTCTCGCGGTCGGCATTCGCGACGCGAAATTGTTTCACCATGCCGGAGAGATTGCCTTGCGCTTGGGAGATCGGGCGGCAGCGGATAACTATCGGAAGCAGTCCGGCGAGTGAAACCGGCTGGGATCGGAGCCGGCATTCGCCAGCCTAGCCAGGCTTTCGCCCGCGGGGCAGGGATGGAAGCGGCTGCTTCGGGTGCAATCGATGAGGATTGCCGAACCATCAAAAAACTTCACAGTTTGCGGCCCCGGACTCCTTTTTGGGTGGCGATCGCGGCGGACGAGTTCCGGCGGCATGCTACGACCGGGGTCGAATTTGCCTCAGGGATCATGGCGCCGCCCTACGGCTGATTTGGGGGACGCGGCAGCGCCTGGGATCGATCCATCACCCATTGCGGAAACACCGGAGTATTCCGGGGCGGCTGGCCGCGCGTGATCGCCCAGTGATCCAGCCAATTCGATCCCTCCTCTCCCACATACTCGTCGGGCATGCCATAGGCCGGATCGCTAAGCGCGTCCTGGAGTGTGACAAAGCGATAGCCGCGTTTCCGCAGCAGATCCAGGAGTTCGCCGATGTGGTCGGCTTCCAGCCAGTTGCCGTGGAGTAGCAAAACCTGCGCCGGCTCATAGCCGATCAGATTTCTGGAAAGCTTTTCGTAGTAATCAAAAACCTCACTGGTGTAGGAAAGATAAGAGCTGACCAACTGTTGCTCGAGAGCGGCGTCTCCCCGCTTGCGAGCATCCTCGTAGACGCCGGCATACATCCAATCCCAAGCATCCATGGTGACGGGTGCGATGCGGTATCCTCGGTCCACAAGAAAGGCTTCCGCTTCGCGACGGGTCTGCAGATCGCGGCCGGTGTCGAGATAAGGATGCCGGAAATACCGCAACTTCAGGTTGTGTTGCGCCAGCAGAAGCCGGGTGACGGTCTCGCCCCGGATGGTTTCCTCTTCCCATTCTTTGAGGCTCACCCGGTCCAGCGACGCATGACTGAAAGTGTGGTTGCCAAGTTCGAACCCGGAGTCCGTCCACAAGCTGAGCGCTTTGATGCGATCATCCACTTCGCCAAACTTGTAGAGCTTTTTCTCGTTGACGAAGCCCACCGCGGGAACTTTCTGATCGCGCAAGATCGCTACCAGCTTGGTCGTCATTTCGATGATTTCCTTGCCAGTCATCACGTTTGCGTTGCCGGCAGGGAGGTCGTCAATCGTGATCACGATTTCCCGCTGCGGGGGACTCTGCGCGACCGCTGCCAAGGAAAAAACAACCAGCAGGTGCCCGAACATCGTACCCAGGGGTTTACGCATAAATATCCTCTCGCCACAGACAACCCGGAATCGGATTCGACAGCGATTCAGTCTAAGGGCTGCGTCCGCACAGGACAATACTTCTTCGTCAGTTTTTTCACCCGTGGAAAATGACTTGCCGATTTCCAGCCTTGTATTCTGCGATCCAATTATCATGGTTGCCAGACGGTCCCATTCGGGAAATCACCGTCTTTTTTTGAGTCCGGCAGCGTGGTAAGGGTTGGGTGCGTGCAATATGAAGTGGCCTGGTTCAGGTGCGATTTGCTGTGTTTTGCTGGCGGGTGCGCTCCGACTAGGTGCGCAAGAGAGAATCCAGCACGTGGTGGGCGGAGCGAATAATGAGATTCGACTGGTCAACGGCTATCCGGAGTACTGGGTTGAGGGAAGTCCGTTCATCATGCATGCGGCGGCGTTTTTCTATCATCGGCTTCCGCGCGACCGGTGGTCCCAGGAACTGGAGCGGCTCAAAGCGCTGGGTGTAAATACCATCGACGTCTATCCTTTTTGGAATTGGCACGAGCCGGAACAAGATGTATACGATTTCGACGGTCGCACGAATCCGCGCCGGGACTTGAAGTATCTGCTTCGCTTGACCCAGCAGCTGGGTTTCAAAGTCACTCTTCGTCCCGGCCCTTACTTTACAGCCGAGTGGCGTAACGGAGGCTATCCCGACTGGCTGTTACGGCTGCCGGAATACAAAATGTCAGAGCAGGCGATTCTCGAGAGTCGCTATCCCCGCCTCTCGGCGCTGCAATATGACAAGTCAGACGAGGCGGCTTCCGGGTACCTGGCAAATCCAACTCATTTGCACTACGCCAAACAGTGGTACAAGCAGGTGCTTGGAGTGGCCGAGCCGTATCTGGCGGAACATGGCGGGAACCTATTGAACATCCAGATCGATGACGATCAGGCGATCGGACCGGAGAACTATAACGGACCGAACTTCTGGAAGTACATGGACACCCTTCGCGGTTTCGCCAAGGAAGCGATGCACAACAGCGACCTCCCTTACTACATCAACGGTGCGGACATGCGCCTGAACGCCGAGTCGAACGACTTGGCGCAGCAGCCTTTCTGGAACATGGGACAGGACTACCAGATGTCGGGTCCGGGCGGATTTTCGAGCCTGCGCGAGGCGGCCAAGAACAAATTCACAACCGACAATTTGAAGACCCAGCCGCTGTTCCCGGCCAGTATCATCGAATATGGGCCGGGCTGGCGACTGAATGAGCGCGACACCTTCGAGACTCCCAGCCATGATCCTTCCAATCTTCTGATGGGGAGCCGGGTGTTTCTGCAAAATGGCTTGAAGGGGCTGAATTATTATTCTTTGAACGATACCCTTTATCCCGCCGGATATGAGGCTCCCTGGGCAAACTACTTCTACGCTCGCGAGGGCGCGATTGATTACACGGGAGCGGAGCGTTCCTCGGCTTCCTACGCGCGCCGCAATGGCCGCCTGGTGGACGGGCTGGGTCGCTTGCTGGGGGCCACCCATTTCTTGCCGGACGCGGCTCTTGTGTACAGCATGAGCGCCTTTCAGCAGACGGAATTGACTTCGGAGGAAGCGAACTTCATTGCCGACACCGCAAGCCGCATCGCCTGGTCCGGCGCTTTTGAGCATTACAACTTCGAATTGATTGATTCCGATCACACCCCAGCGGAAAACTTTCAAAGATACAAGCTCCTGTTGTTGTTCGATCCGGCGGCGGGCGAAGAGGAGACAGGAAAAGTGTTTGCTCATCTGCACCAGTGGTCTCCAAAGGCCCAGAAGATGATTCAGCAATACCTGGAGGCGGGGGGGACGGTATTGCTGTTTCCGGCGATACCGAGGGGAGAAGTCTTCGACCAGCTGTTTGGAAGTCTGGGAACCATGAGGATGGTGAGAGGGGATGCGGAGGTCAAGTTTTCCGACGGCACCAGGGGAGAGCTGCCCCGCTACAGGACGGTGGTCTCTCCCGTGGTGAATTCCGATGTGGAGATTTTTGCCCGCGATTCACAGAACAACCCGGTTGGGGTGCGATTTGCATCCGGCAAGGGGCAGGTCGTCTTCATGGGGGGTGATTTCTCGCTTTGGTCTTCTGCCGATTCGGTTGACTCGCGGGCCTCCGGGGACACCGTGCCCTCTGATGTAGAGGCAGTCCGCAAACGGGCCCGTTCGGTACTGCCGGCGATCATGTCCGAAGCAAAGGTCTCTCGCAAGGTCGATGCCGATACAAAGACCGGCCTCGCTCAAGATCCGGGCATCTACGTGACCGAGTTGATTGCCGACTCCGCGAGCCGGCCATTTGAAAAGCGGGCCCCCGAAAATCAGGGGTATGGCTTCGCAGGGATAACCAACATTAGCCCGGACAAAAGCTACGCAGCGAAACTCACCGTCACTGACCCTCGGGCTGTGGATCTAGCTTCTGACTCGCCTGACCGCTACATCCACCTGCCGCAGATCACGTTGCCGCCAAGGGAATCACTGATGCTCCCGATTCGCCTGCCTCTCAACCAACTCTTGATCGGTGGCGGATCGCAAGTAGAAGCCTCCGACGAAATCTACTACGCGACCGCGGAACTGACCCATGTTGCCTATGATGCGAACACGCTGTCGCTCGAGTTCACTGCGCCGACGCTCGGAGAGGTGGCCTTGCGGCTTGCAAAGCGTCCCGAGGGTGCCAAGCTTGACGGCCAGGGGGCCGAAGTTCATGGGGACAGCGGACTGTACGTGATCGCCATACCAAAAGGCGATCCGCCGAACTTCGAGCGTCGAATCGAGTTGAACTATCCCCTTGCGGTTCCAAGCATCCACTTCGTGAACGGGAGGAACTGGCTGAGTGGCACAAAAAACGATGCGGTGGTACGGGTGGACAATCCTGGCATGGCGGCGCTGGAGGGAGAATTGAAGTTTTCTGCGCCAGCCTTCCAAGTCACGCAGCATCTTTCGGTGAAGGTGCCGGCGCAGGGGCGCAGCCAGGTCATGTTCCGCATGGATGTTCCGGCTGAGACACCGGACGCCATGATTGCGGATTTAGCGGCCACGGTTCACAGCCGGGGCAGCGAGGCCGCTTCCGCTCGCTCGCAGGTTATCGTTCATCCTCCGCTCACCGCAAGCGTAGAAGCGCTTCCCGGGGTCACATTCCCATTACGCGAAGATCAGACCGTTCCCCTGGTCCGTCCGATACTGGCGAACGTGAACCTTCCAGACGCGGCCAGGTTCCAGCTTCGCGTGAAGAACTGGACGGAGCGCCCTAAAGAAATCACTTTCCATGGCACCGGTCAGGATGTCGATATTACCCCGCCGTTGACAAAGATCGAGGTTCCGGCAGGTTCCGAGAAGGTGGTCGAGTTCACGGCGGCTCCTCTGAAAGGCACCGGGCTCTATCACGTTTCCGTGAAAGTGGACGCGTCCGATTTCCAATACGCAGAAGATGTAGCCGTAGCCGCGGTTGCCGAAGGAGAGGCGCTGGCGTACCCAATTGACTACGACCGGGACGGCTTTGACGACGTTATTCTGGAGAATCGGGATTTGCGTTGCTTTATCAGTCCCCATGCCGGGGGTCGATCGTTTGCCCTGGTACGTAAGGATACCAATGGCAATGCGTTCGATTCGGTAGGAGGCATGCGTGACAATTTCACCACTCGCGTCGAACCGCCGGACATGCACGGCCTGCCGGATTGGACGACCGAGAAGTGGCTTGGACTCTACAACCGGCCATACTCGTTTCAGATCGTAACGGCTGCCGGAAAGCAGGCTGTACTGCAATTGGAGTACGAGGCCCCGGACATTTATCCCCACGGCATTCACCTGAAGAGGGCTCTGAGTTTGAGCGGCGGCCAGGATATGCTGGTGGAATCCACATCGATTACGCCCCACGGAATAAAGAAACCGCAGGCGCTTGTGCTCGAGAGTTCTGTTCCTTTTCGCGGGTTCGACCCGCCCCATTACAACCAGTGGTTTGCAGAAGGCCGTCCGGCTCTCGATTTTGAACCGGGCAGAAAGATCGTTCTAGAAGGCGGGCCGCGCTTCATCGGTACCCACAACCCCAAGAGCGGGGAGACTTTCGCAGCCATTCTGCTGAGCAGGCCGCGGGAACTGCAAATCGTGCCCGAAGCTCATTCCGCCCTCTTTCGCTTCATCTATCCGAACTTTACCGAGGCCAACCACACTTATACCTACACGGTTGGGTATTCCTTTGGGAAGCAGATGCCGGCCGGGCCTTAACTTTGTTTGTCGACGACTTCCAGAGTGCATGAAGGATCGACCACCAGCCAACTTACGGCTCCCAGAAGGCACAGCGCGGCCGCGGTGAGAAACGAAACCGTCCAACCATAGCGGTTTGCGATCCAGGGGGTGAGGGAAGCTGTGACCGCCCCTCCGAACTGCGCCCCCATGTTCATGAATCCGGAAACGGATCCGGAGGAAGCCCCGGCAATGTCTGCGGTCACCGACCAGAAGGAACTCTGTGCCAGATAGAGCGCTCCGGCGCCGCCCGCCAAAACCAGGCTGGCCACGCGGGCGCTATGGGCCAAGGAACCCAGGGTCAAAAACACCGCCGCGATCGCGATTCCGAACGCTGCGAGGCCGCATCGTCCAAGGCGCGGGCCCTTCCATTGGGTCAGACGGTCACTGATCGCTCCGCCCAACGGGGAGCAGATCCCCATGGCGATGAAAGGCAGCATGGCGTAGAACGCGCTGGCTTTCAGATTGAGACCTCGAACCTGCGCCAGGTATGTATAGAACCAGCTGAAAAAAATCCAGGCCACATAGCCAAAGCAAAAATAGCTCAAGGTAACAGCCAGGACGTCCTTGCTCCTGATTACGCGGCTCCAGGATACGAGTTGCGGGCTTGGTCCCTTGGCGGCTGAATCGGTGTTTCCCGGCAGCGTGAGACCGGCCTGAATCAAAGCCAATTCCTCGGGCGACACGGCTGGATGTTCGGCTGGGGAATCCCGCGCAATCACGTACCATACGGCGCCGGCGAGCACTCCAATGACCGCGCACACATAAAAAGAGGCCTGCCATCCATAGTGCACGACGATGAAGGTGATGAGCGGCGGGGACAGGCCAGCCCCGGCTCCAACTCCTGCAAATATCCAGCCATTGGCGATTCCGCGTTCTTGCCTCGGGATCCATTGCGAGACAAACCGATTGGACGCGGGATACACCACGGCTTCTCCAGCGCCCAGCAGGAAGCGAATCGCAATCAACAGGCCCAAGGCGCCGGGGATGCCCGCAGGCAAGGTCGCCGTCAGCGCGGTGAACAACCCCCACCAGAGGACTCCGGCCGCCAGCACGCGCCGCGGCCCCAATCGATCGACCAACCGCCCTCCCGGTGTTTGCGACAGCGCATAGCCAACCAGGAACGCGCTGAAAATCCAGCCGAGGTGCACATTGCTCAGGTGGTATGCGCTTGCCAAAAAGCTTCCGGCGATGGAAATATTCACGCGATCAAGAAAGGCGACCGCACTTAGCACGAAAATCCACACCACCAGCAACCATCGCACCTGAACTATGTGTGTCTGCCTCATAGGAGCCTCGGCCGCAGCGGTTGCAAGATTTTCTCCCGGTGGTGCGAATTGGTTCTGATCGGTTATGCGGAATGTTCCCGCAAGATGCGCGAGAGCTGATCGGCGATAATTTGCGCTTCCCCGGGCTGTAGCATGAAAGAGTTCATCGCCAGTCCCGGTCGGTCATCGGCTCCTCCCATCGCGATTGAGGGTTTGGAACTGCTCAGCAGATGCGAGGCTTCCTGGAGGGTGAGCGAAATCCTGGCGTCCCATGTGATCTGCAGATGGGGCACGTGATTTGCGACGTCCGGGATGAAGAAAGACGTGCTCACACCAGGCAGCTTCCGCAGCTGGCGGGAAATCAATTCCAGCTGGCTTTGCCAGTCCCGGTGGAGCGCGTCATGATCTTCGGCAAGATGCAACTCCAGAGCCTTGATCATTCCCAAAATCTCTTCTTTGCCGACTTTCTGCCCACGACCCAGCGTGTCCTCGTATGGGCTGTTGTTTAACAAGGCATATTTCACCAGTTCCTGACGGCCCAGCAGCAATCCTGCACATTGGGGCCCCCGCATCGCTTTGCCGCCGCTAAATGCAACCAGGTCGTATCCCATATTCACGTAATCCCAAAGATGGGATACCGGAGGGGTGTCGGCCGCCGCATCATTGAAACAGGGAATCTTGAACTCTTGCGCCAGCTTGACCCATTCATCGACCTTGATCTGTCCAGCGGCGTTCGCGAAGTTGGTGAAGTGCATCATGGCCGTGCGTTCATTGACCGCAGCCCGAAGCTGGTCGCGCGTTTCGATCACGATGAGTCTCACACCCGTTGCCCGGAGTTGATGATCGAACGGATTGCGATGGGATTTCTGGATGATCACTTCCGACTTCATTCCCGTAAGGTCGGGCAACTGCTTTATGAACGTCTCGTTATCTTTGGTCAGAATTCCTGCCAACCCGGATTGGATGGCGCACGCGGCGCCGGAAGTCACCAGTGCGCTGCAGCCTTCCGGTAACTTGAGCATCTGCGAGATCCGTCTGCCCGCCGCTTCTTCAAGAGCCGGGATGCTCACGAAATGCCTGGAAGCGAGGGCCATCACGGCCTCAACCTCCGGTCGGCCGAGTGAACCGCCCAGCGTGGTCATGGTTCCCTCCGCATTGATGACGGTGCTGACTTCCAATTCCTCGTAGGGATTGCCCGTTTGCCCGAAGCCGGAGGCTACGGCGCCGGCCTTGGGGGGACGGCTTCGGGCGAACGACTTGAGGGGGACCAGGACGGAGCTGGCAACCGCTCCCAATCCGCCGAGAAAACT
>Ga0193726_1002090_pt1 | contig 14052 bp, 10 predicted proteins | sample H2c1metaG_FD_144928 | JGI IMG/M metagenome (GOLD analysis project Ga0193726, IMG submission 144928) | Soil microbial communities from a riparian zone of the East river system, Colorado, United States - H2c1 | ecosystem: Environmental > Terrestrial > Soil > Riparian zone | place: USA: East River... | reverse complement strand
ATAGTTAATAATACACCGTTCCAGGCCGTCATAAGAAACAATGGAACTGGCACACTTACTTCAGTCACATTAAATGTCGCCATTGATGCGGGAGCTCCGGCGACAACAATTTTCCCCCTTAGCTTAACAGCGGGCAGTGATACTACATTAAATCTTGCCTCGATTACAGGGGTAGGAGGAAATCATACCCTGACTATTTATACATCATTACCGAATGGAGCAGCAGATAATTATTTAAATAATGATACACTTCTTTCTTATGTAAACATTGTAACAGCCACCGCTTTACTTCCCTTTTCGGAGGATTTTAGCCTGGCAACTTTTCCACCTACAGGCTGGCAAATATGGAATCCCAACGGAGGAGCAGCAAACACCTGGACAAGGGATGCTGTTTCAGGTGCTTCAGGTGCAGGCGCTGCTTTTTTCGATGATTTTAATATCAACCAGATAGGGACCATGGATGAAATGATCACACCGGCATTGGACCCTGGTGTCAATACTGATGTTCAGTTAAATTTTAAAGTTGCATATGCCCCGGTTGATGGAGTAGATGTTTCTACCTGGGATGGTCTTGAAGTATATGTTTCTGGTAATGGCGGCATATCGTATAACCTGGTTTACAAAAAATCAGGTGATCAGCTGGCAACATCTCCTGTAACTACTGATACATTTACGGCAACTCCTTCCGAGCCCTCGAAATGGAGATCCGAAACAATTGTTATCAGTCCCTATGTACTAACGGGACAAAAAATGATCGTCAAATTCAGGAACACAAACGCTTTTGGAAATGATCTTTATCTTGATGACATAAATATTTCAGCGATTTGCGCCAGTTGTACGCGCGATCTGCAGGTTGTTTCTATTGATAATCCCAGGGGCGAAGAATGTAACACCAGTATAACGCCTACAGCAACTATAAAAAATAAAGGAGTTGAAACGATCACGGCATTTAATGTTGGGTACCAGGTGGATAATGGGGGTGTCCAAACTGCGTCAATAACCGGTGTCAGTCTTCCAAAAGATGCAACAATGCCTGTCCTTTTACCGGCATCACTAGGAGTTCCTGTCGGTCAGCACATCATTACAGTTTACACATTTAATCCTGTATCAGCAGTTGGAACGGGTGACCTGTTTACAGCAAACGATACGTTGCGCAAAGGATTTGGCATTGCAGGAACGATAGCTGCACCGCTGACTGAAGGATTTGAATCAACAACATTCCCTCCGGCAGGTTGGGTTATCGTGAATCCTGATGCAAATGTAACCTGGGCAAGAGCCAACACGGGTAACCACAGTACAAATTCCGAATCAATAAACAATTTCACCTACCCTCTGACAGGAAGGGTAGATGAACTATATACTCCACAGGTTACTTATTCAGGAGTTGACTCAGTATCGCTTTCATTTGACGTAGCGGCGGCCAGCTTTACAAATGCAACACCAACCGATACACTGGAAGTTTTATTGACAAAAGACTGTGGAACGAACTTTACTTCCATTTATAAAAAATGGGGCACATCATTGCAGACAGTGGGCACTCCAATAAGTGGTGGTTTCACTCCTTCAGCGTCACAGTGGAGGACAGAAACCATAGACCTTACAACTATTGCACCAACCGGCCCCACTCAAATAGTATTCAGAAATACCAATAACAACAAGAATAATATTTTTATTGATAATGTAAACCTGAAGACCAGGATATTGCCTACCCGGTTGAAGAAAGAAGGATTGATCGTTTTTCCAAATCCTTTCAGGGATCAGTTTACAGTTTGGCACTACCTGCCCCCAACAGATTTGAAATTTATTTCTGTTTATAATTCAACAGGTCAGATAATCTGGTTCAAGCAATTTAATGGGAATGCAAATAAGCAGGAGATCGTTCCGCTGAGTAGAAATTCAGCTGGCATATATATTGTAAGGCTTATTTATAATGACGGGAATCATAATGTTTCCATAAAGGTTGTGAAATATTAGATATCCCTGCGCCATTACGTACAATTCAACCCAATTCAACAAGTTTGCTAATACCTGGAAGCCGTTATGATTTTCATATCATCTAACCATAACTTTGCACAAAAGAATTTTTATGATCAGTGAGACGAACCTGTTCACAAAAGAAAACACATCCCTGGAACTTCAGAATATTTCTAAAAAAGTTTTTGACGGCGAAAGAATTACAGCAAATGAAGGTTTGCTTCTCTTTGAAAAAGCTTCCTTCCCCTTTTTAGGTTCCCTGGCTAATTATATCAGGGAAAAAATGCATGGTGATAAAACCTATTTCAACCGGAATTTTCATATCGAGCCAACCAATGTCTGTGTATTCAGTTGCAATTTTTGTTCCTACTCAAAACTTTATGCTCATCGCGAGGAAGGATGGGAATTGAGTGCAGATGATATGCTGAACCTGGTAAAAAAGTATGATGATAAACCTATTACTGAAGTACACATTGTTGGTGGAGTTCATCCTAAATTAAATCTTGAATTTTTTGCTGAGGTTTTGCGAAGGATAAAAAAACATCGTCCTGGCTTACACATCAAAGGTTTTACGGCAGTGGAATTGGATTATATGTTTCGCAAGGCAAAGATGAGTACCGTGGAAGGTTTGAAATTTTTAAAAGAAGCGGGCCTTGATTCTTTGCCTGGCGGCGGTGCTGAAATTTTTGATTCTGAAATAAGAGAAAAAATTTGCGCTGATAAAGTAGATACAGCGGGATGGCTGGAAATTCATGAAACAGCACATGTGTTGGGCATGCATACCAATGCTACGATGCTGTACGGTCATATAGAAAATTATGGACATCGTATTGATCATATGGACAGGTTGCGCAAGTTGCAGGATAAAACAAAAGGCTTTAATACTTTTATTCCTTTGAAATTTCGGAATGGAGATAATGACATGAGTCACGTACCCGAGAGCAGTATTGTTGAGGATATGAAAATGTATGCTGTGGCCCGGATCTTTCTTGATAATTTTCCTCATCTTAAAGCATACTGGCCGATGCTTGGGAGACAAAATGCACAACTTAGTTTATCCTTTGGAGTAAATGATATTGACGGGACCATTGATGATACCACAAAAATTTATTCCATGGCTGGAGCCGAAGAACAAAAGCCATCGATGACCACCGCAGAACTCGTGACGCTGATAAAGCAGGTAAAAAGAAAACCCATTGAAAGAGACACGCTCTATAAGGAAGTCAGGGATTATAGCGATGTTGATGTCAACGACACAGAAATGAGTAGTTCGTTAAATTGAAGTTTTCGAAATTCACAGGTACATCGTGAAAAATTCACGGAGAAATTTTTATAGGCTTCTTTCAGGAGGCTCCTACGGAGCCGTTGGTATCGATCAATTTACAATTTTCTATAAACAGGTTGCCCCTTCGGGGCATGGTCTACGGTTTTTCCCAAGGAATGAAGAATGGGATGGACGTTGTCTTTTCAAAAATGTATTAGCTCCATTGGAGCTTCCTGTTTATAGACCATGATTAATACAACATTCATGAATATATTTGGCTCCGAAGGAGCCTCCTGTTTATAGCCTATGATTGATACACCATGCATTCAAAAACGTATTCAAGAATGTATCCGGCTCCGGAGGAGCCTCCTGTTTATAGCCCATCATTGATACACCATGCATTCAAAAACGTATTCAGCTCCATAGGAGCTCCCTATTTATAGTAATATGCATTCAAGAATGTATCCGGCTCCGGAGGAGCCCCTGTTTATAGCCCATGCATTCAAAAACGTATTCAGCTCCATAGGAGCTCCCTGTTTATAGTAATATGCATTCAAGAATGTATCCGGCTCCGGAGGAGCCTCCTGTTTATAGCCTATGATTGATACACCATGCATTCAAAAACGTATTCAGCTCCATAGGAGCTCCCTGTTTATAGTAATATGCATTCAAGAATGTATCTGGCTCCGGAGGAGCCTCCTGTTTATAGCCCATGATTAATACACCATGCATTCAACATTTTATCCGGCACATCCATGCTAATCCATAAAATCAAAAAGATATTTTTCTTGAATGGGTATTTTAAATTTCTCAAGCAGGTCATGATATTCCTCGGAAAATGAATTCTTTTGATGATGCGCCTCCTGGTTTAATACATATTTTATTACCCTGTCAATATGTGAATGCGAATAGGAAAACACCCCATAGCCTTCTTGCCAGTTAAATCTTCCTCTTATCCATTTTTTATTATTTATGAATTCATTGCTTTCCACCTTAATCTCTTTTATAAAATCGGAAATGAGAAAAATCGGTTTGAACCCGACAAAGAGATGAGTATGATCAGGCATGCAATGAACTGCTAGCATTTTTGTTTTTCTGTTTTGTACCAACCCGGTTATGTATTTATGGAGTTCTTCCTTATTCTGTTTTGCTATTAATGATTGTCTTCCTTTTACAGCGAAAACGAATTGGAGGTAAATCTGGGAAAATGTATTAGCCATTGGATGAGGTTTAATAGTTCTTCAGGAGGCTCCTACGGAGCCATTGGTCAATTTACAATTTTCTATAAACAGGTAGCCCCTTCGGGGCATGGTTTCTGGCTTTTCCTGGTGATTGAAAAATGCATTCGGCTCCAAAGGAGCCTCCTGTTTATATCCGATGATTAATACAACATGCATTAAAAAATGTATTCTATTCTACAGGAGGCTCCTACGGAGCCATTGGTCAATTTACATTTCTCTATAAACAGGTAGCCCCTTCGGGGCACGGTTTCTGATCTTTCGGATGAATGAAGAATAGGACGTTTAGTGTGTTTTCAATAATTTATTGGGTTCCTGTTTATAGAAATGTATTCAAGAATGTATCCACTCTGGAGGATCTCCTTGTCCATAGAATCATACATTCATCAATGTATCCTGCTCCGAAGGAGCCTCCTGTGCTAAAGCCTAATCAGGAGGCTCCCATGGAACCTTTTGATCCATTTACAATTTCTCTATAAACAGGGAGCCCCTTCGGGGCATGGTTTCTGGCTTTTTCCCGTGATAAAATGAAACGAGGGATTATGTTTTCGATAATGGCATTCGGCTCCTGCGGAGCCTCCTGTTTATAACACCTATCCATCATAAAATGTATCCGGCTCCGAAGGAGCCTCCTGTGCTAAGGCTTAATTAGGAGGCTTCCATGGAGCCATTGGTCAATTTACATTGTCCTATAATCAGGTAGCCCCTCCGGGGCCTGGTTTCTGCTTTTATCCGGAACAGAATATTGTATTGAAAATGTTCAATAGAATTATCGAACGTGCAAGGGAGTGACACAACAGGCGATGCTATGAAAAACAAAAGTCGGCAACATAATATTTCTATTCTTTTTATTCTAACATTCCTTCAATCCCAATGGCACATTTACAGCAAGGCCGCCTTCGGATGTTTCTTTATATTTTGTATTCATATCCTTTGCAGTATCCCACATAGTTTTAATAACTCCATCAAGGGAAACCTTTGCAAAATCAGGTGTGCTTTGTAAAGCAAGCTGGGAAGCAGTTATGGCTTTTATGGCGCCCATAGTATTGCGTTCAATACATGGCACCTGCACCAGACCGCCAATGGGATCGCAGGTAAGGCCAAGATGATGTTCCATGGCAATTTCAGCAGCCATCATCGCCTGCCGTTGTGAACCACCCATACCTTCGGTCAATGCCGCTGCCGCCATTGCAGATGAAACGCCTATTTCCGCCTGGCACCCACCCATCGCGGCAGAAAGAGTAGACCCTTTTTTAAAAATGCTTCCAATCTCAGCAGCAGTTAGCAAAAACTGGATGATCTTCTCGTCCTCATTGCGCCGGTCACCCTGGGGATTAGTTACGAAAACCAAAAAATACTGGAGTACAGCTGGAACAACTCCCGCCGCCCCATTGGTAGGTGCAGTAACCACCCTTCCAAAAGAAGCATTCTCCTCATTTATTGCAAGGGCAAAGCAACTAACCCAATCAAGGGTATATTTAAAACTATTGCCGCCGGAACGAATAGCTTTTATCCAATCCTCATAGCCAGAAAATATATTTTCATTCAATAATCGTTTGTTAAGTTCTGCTGCCCGACGTTTTACATTCAATCCTCCGGGTAAAGTACCAGTTGTATGACAACCCCTGAACATGCAGTCTTTCATTACCCGCCAGATATTGAGTAATTTTTTTTTTGTTTCTGATTCAGGCCGCCATGCATTTTCATTTTCCATCACTATTTCATAAATAGCCATACCTGTTTTACGGCACCAATGAAGAAGGTCTTCGGCTTTTTGAATTGGAAATGCAAGTTGAGCCGCATTCATAAAAGAAATTTCTTCTCCTTCGCGGGTTACAAAACCACCGCCAACAGAATAATAAGTCTCGGCAATATCGTTCCCGCCATTTACATGAGCCAAAAATGTAAGAGCGTTCGAATGGTATGGAAGCGATTCGGTAATCAGAAAATCAATGTCTTCCCTGGGATCAAAATCAACTTCATGAAGTCCCCCTAAAATAATTTTTTTCATTCCGGCGATGTCATTTATTTTGGCTGTAATGTTTTCAACATCAAAACTCACGGGATCATCACCGCTTAAGCCTAATTGCACAGCAATGTCTGTTCCATGCCCGTGGCCGGTTTTGGCGAGGGAGCCGTAGAGTAAAACTTTTACACCGGTCACGTCGTTCAAAAAATTTTTTTCCTTCAACGAATTGATAAACATTTGCGCAGCGCGCCAGGGGCCGAGTGTATGAGAACTAGAAGGGCCAATCCCGATCTTGAAAATATCAAAAACTGAGATGGGCTCGTACAGGTCGTGAGGATTCATGAACACAAAATTAAGATTGTTGAACGTTTCGATATTACAATCATTCTTCTTCCCTGCGCGCCAGCAATTCTTTATAGTGCTGTTCATTCATATCCCACCGGTGTCTTGCAGAGAATATAACAATAAAGATGACAATAAGCAGGGAAGCAATTAGTATAACTATAATGAGCGAAGGATCCGTATTGATGATCATTTGTGCTCTTTTATCCCACCCGGAAAAAAAATTTATGAAAATAGCGACCGCAAACAATACTCCCATCGGGAGCCCAACAGACAATTGTCTCAACACCTTCTTTTTTTTGTTCCGGTGGTGTTCCCAATATTCTATAAACCTTTTTTCGTCGTGTGTAAGCATTGGGACAAAGTTATTTTGAATTCTTTAAATATATAGCAGCTTAGGAAAGAACCCTTATTTGCTCAATTCTGTCTTGCAACCGTAATACAAATTGTTTATATTGTGGCTACCAAAAATCCAACACCTTGAAACTAGCCCCTTTACTGGCTCAATACCTATACGAACACAAAAAACTTGAGCTCGCAGGCATTGGCACTTTCATATTGGACCCTTCAGCCAGGATCAATACAGATGCTCAACACGTTTCTGAAGGGATCAGTTTCAAGCATGACCATTCCATAAAAGAGGACGAAAACCTGGTCAAATTTATTTCAGCCGAAACAGGCAAAATGAAATCCCTCGCTTCAGGTGACCTCAACTCGTATATTGAATTAGCATTACAATTTTTAAACATAGGTAAGCCATTCCAGATTGAAGGAATAGGCACTTTGGTAAAAGCCCAGGACACTCACCTGGATTTTACCGCAGATCCATCTTCTTTTTATAATGTAAAGGAGACAGGTATAAAAGAACTTTCCGCAACTTCTATATCTGATGGCTCTTTGACTACTTATGAAACCTTGAGGCCCCATTCAGAAAAAAGCCCGATACTCAAAAGAATCTTCTTAACCCTTCTTACGATTGGTACTGTGGTAATAATCATTTTGGTGGGTTACAAAACATATAAAAGTAATTCTTCAAAAAATACAAGTGAAGAAACAGAAATAACCTCTGAAGCAGTTCCTGTAAGTGACACCACGAAATTTGTTTCAGCAGCTACCGATACAATTAGGTCAGTCAAACAGACCGAACAAAAAATAAGTAATGGAAATTACCGTTTTGTTGTAGAAGTCGCAAATAAGAAAAGGGCTTATTATCGGTATAATATGTTGAAGAAAGGAGGCGTTCACATTCAAATCTCGACCAGTGATTCTATTAATTACAAGCTTTTTTTCGTTCTGCCTGCAAATCCAACTGATACGGCAAGAATTGCCGACTCACTCACAATATGGTATCCTGCAGTCAACAAGAAAAAAACATTTACCGAAAAATAAATTCGATAGCTATCGCAGGTTCGAATTTTCAATTTCTCAAAAACCTTCATTCCATATTCAACTTTTTATTCCGGGATCCGGTCATTCAATAAAAAATATGAACCATACTTTGGAGAATTAATTCTACTAAAAGAAGGGTCCTTTGCGATGCCTAAAAATAGGATTAAACAGAGTAAATCCCTTCCCATACCATTAAGTTTACGTTTTACACCTTTGGTGTTGTCATCAATAACCAACTAACCTACGATGTAATATTCCCTGACATAATGAGCAATGAAAATTCTCACAGAGAATTATGAATCGGTAATATATCAAGCCAGGAAATTAAAACATTGCATAAATAAAAGGAGACAATTCAGCAGATTGTTCTTTACAGTCTTCCTTCAAAATAAAAGCTAACTTAACTAAATCCGGGATTAGGTTCATCAATGAAGGTTGGTCTTTCCAAAATTCATTCAAATAATCTTTTAATTTTTCTTCATTTTCAAGAGAGATAGTATTTAAGTACAGATATTGAGGATTTATGGGTTTAGTAAAATAGCTATCCGTATTTTTATCAAATTTCAAATCTAAGCAGGAACATTCACCTTTTTCAGTGTGTTTGTGCAAAGCTGAAATATGCTTTTCAAAAAATTCCCTGATTTTATTGATCTTACTACTCATTTAGTCAAGTTCATATTCAAGTTTCCAATCTCCATCATTTAGCAATGGTGGCTGATCTTTCTTATATAAAACATAATTTTCCAATACCAAAATGTCAATTTCCGTTCTCATAAAGCATAAATAAGCGTCCTGGGGGGAACAGACTATCGGTTCACCTCTTACATTAAACGAAGTATTTACAATTACGGACGAGCCAGTTAGGTTTTTAAACGCTTTTATTAAATCGTAAAAATCGGGTTTTGTCTCCTCATGGACCGTTTGCACCCTCGCGCTGTAATCTACATGTGTGATTGCGGGAATATCTGATCGTACCTGATTGATAATGCTTACCATGTCATCAGTGCGATTACTTTCTTTTAAGGAAATTCTGCGCCGTTTTATCACGGGCGCAACCAATAGCATATAAGGACTGGCTTCTTGCAATTCAAAATATTGATATACATCCTCCATAAGTACGGCAGGCGCAAATGGACGGAATGATTCCCGGTGTTTAATTTTCAAATTCATCACAGACTGCATATTCTTGTTTCTTGCATCGCCCAGGATTGATCTTGCGCCTAATGAGCGGGGTCCAAATTCCATTCTGCCATCGAAGTATCCTAGTATATTGCCAGCATTTAATTCTTTTGCCAGGCAAATATTTCTTTCTTGTGTCGTTTCATATTTAACGAAAGGATAATTATGGCGGTTTAAAAAGGCTTCTATTTCATTTTGCGAAAAAGACGGTCCTAGGTAAGAGCCTTTTTGTAGATCAAGACCCGAAAACTTCTTATCTTTTTTAAACCCATAATGTTTATAAGCAGCCAATAGTGCGGCTCCCAGGGAACCACCGGCATCGCCGGAAGCAGGCTGGACCCATATATTTTTGAATAACTTTTCTTTTAAGATTTTGCCGTTTGCAACGCAGTTTAACGCAACGCCTCCGGCTAAACAAAGATTTTCAGATCCGGTTAAATCTTTTACATGCTTTGCTAATTTAATCATTACATCTTCAGTTGTCTTTTGAATAGATGCAGCAATATCCATTTCCTTTTGAGTTATCCTGGATTCCGGTTTTCGTGCCGCCCCACCGAATAATTGTTCAAAATTTTCATTGATGGTTCTGTTAGAATCAATATATCCAAAGTACTTCATATTTAAATGATATGAACCATCTGGTTTTATATCGATCAATTCTTTTTGGATTATATCGTTGTATCTGGGCGTACCGTAGGGCGCAAGTCCCATCAGCTTATATTCTCCAGAATTAATTTTGAATCCACAGTAATAGGTAAAAGCGCTGTAAAGAAGGCCTAATGAGTGGGGATAGTTAATTTCCCCATATATTTTTATTTGTTCGTCTTTACCATATCCTAATGTGGTAGTTTGCCATTCCCCTACTCCATCAACAGTTAATATGGCCGCCTCATTATACGGTGAAGGGTAAAATGCGGAAGCTGCATGAGACATATGATGACCGCAGTAAAATATCTTATTCTCCTTCCCAATATTGCCCAGTGCTTTTTTCACATAATCATCGACCCACCATTTAACGCCCATTGAAGATTTCATCGCTTCTTCAAATATTTCAAATCCTTTATCGCCAGCCGTAATAAAATTTTTTATCAGTCTGTCGAAAGTTAATAATGGATGGTCATAAAATACAACCATATCTATCTCGTCGGACTCAATAAATGCTTCAGACAAACAATAGTTAATAGCATTGAATGGGAATCTCGGATCATGTTTTTTCCTCGAAAATCTTTCTTCCTGGGCAGCCGCTATTATTTCATTATTTTTCACTAATGCAGCGGCAGAATCGTGATAAAACGCTGATATGCCTAATATATACTTGTCCATTATAAGAGACGTAAAAGGTCCTCAATTTTTGGTTTAAAAATTTTTGCATAGACTTCATGTCCAAAAGGGCTGGGATGTTCGTCATGATTAAATCTGAATTTCCTTCGATCTTCTATCGAGTATTCTTTTAAATAGCTGATCGGATCAAATAAAAAAAGATTTTGAATATGATTGAATTCTTCAAATCTTTTTTGTATCACCGCATAGTCACTTTGTTCCTCCACATATTGATGGAGTGGTAGAGGGATCAGCAACAAAGGCTTGTCAAGTTCCGAAAACCACTTTAACAATATAGATTTCATTAGCAACCATTCTCCCTGATTTTTTTTATACTCCGGAAGAGGTTGGTATTTTGTCAATTGTTGAGCTAAATCTTTTAGCCCAGTTTTATTTATAACTCTTCTTATGAGTGGAAACCTGCCTCCTTTATCAACTTTTTTTTTTCGGATGCGGGGAAGTCGTTAGCTTTTATTTGATTTGGATTTACCGGTATGTTCTTTAAAACGAGCTTCTTATTTTGTAGTTGAAAATAGGATTTTTGAAATAGTATTTTTTCATTTTTATCATTAAGGTAGAAACGATATTGTGCATTAACTCTTCTAATGTTTTCGACCAATACCACAATCATGATCAAGTCATGTTCAATATCTTTTGCATATTCCTTATAAATTAAATACTGCTGGTCCGTTCCGGTACCGGGCATTCCGAAATTATATATCTCAGTACCAGGTAACATCTGCATTAATAAATCTGAATATCTTTTTTTGTTTGAAACACCGTCAGCAGCTGTGTAAGAATCCCCAAAAAGTAAAATACGTTTATAGTTTCCGGTTTTTTTAGGATTGAATTCGAATTCCGATCGGAACCCAAGACTGTTCACTTTAATTAAATACCCGCCGCTTTCATGTTGAACCCGCGTTTGAAGGTTTGGAATAAAACGATATCCTATTATTGGATGGTACTCATAAATTTGTTTATTCATATCGAATAATTTCTAATGGTAAATTGGAGTCTGTTCGTTTTTACTAATCCAAGCAGCAGGTTAATGTAATTTATAAGTTTTGAAGTTCCCGGAAATTATTATGCTAAAACTTGTTCATGCCAAAGTAAAGCAATTTCTGCTTTGCTACATTAACTACTCGCCTATACTGTAAATCAGCAAATGATAAAAGTATTTTCTCTTTCAACTTATTATAAATTCTAATGTATAAAAAAAATGAAAGAGTGGGGTCATTTATTTTCCCTCCTTTTTCCTTATCTTGGCGGTCTATTTACAATCCGATCCTATTTAATGTGCAAACCTTCTGAGCAACGTTTAAAAACTTCTGTTTTTCCTTTCAATCACTACCATATGAAATTTAGTTGTAGTGAATTAACATAGTTGCTCGGAATCCGAGACTTTTTATTTGACAATTTGGCTGAGAATTATGTGTCAACCATATTTGTTTTGCTGTTAATGAACTGATAGATAATAGTTCAGTTAAAACATTTGTTATCATCTCTTTAAATGTTGAAGATGTGATTGACAGTAGCGAAGCTTTGCAATTTCATTGCAAAAAATCTTTTACTTAGAGATTGCGGAAGAAATAAATATCTTTCGTTTAGTCATCTTATTTGATTATTTACTTAAAAATCAAGATAAACAAAGAGGGAGTAAAATGCTAAATGCAATTGATAATGGAGCTATGATAAACTTACTGACCAGATTTGATGTTTATCATATTAGCAGGTAAGATACAACGAGTGAAAAATTAGAAGGAAATATTACGAGAAATCAATAACTTAGATATAACCACTTTTATCAAATTATGCTTAAAAAAAAACTCCTTTTTGCCATCATAATTTTATTTGCCGCGGCTGGTCTGCTTAGTTGCAAAACATCCAGGCAGCTTCCTTATTTTAAAGATTTATCAGGCACCGCTAAAGTCAGTAAAATAAGCACGTCAAAATATGAGCCTTTGAAACTACAGACAAATGATGAAGTACAGGTAACGGTATCGAGCACATCCCCTGAAGCGAGCCAGTTTTTTAATCTTATAGCGGTTGCGCCGGCTCCATCCGTAAATGGTGAAACAAAAGGAAGTGAATCACAAGGCTATATAAATATCTACAGGGTATCGTCCGATGGTTTTATTACGATGCCTGTATTACGGGATATTAAGGCTGCTGGGCTAACAACTGAAGAATTAAAGGCAAATATTTCAGAAAAATTGAAAGAGTACTTGAAAGATGCGGTGGTAACGGTCAGGTTAACAAATTTTAAAGTTACTGTTATTGGCGAAGTAGATAGACCAGTAGTAATTCCTGTAAACGGACAAACGATTAACGTACTTGAAGCTGTAGGCGCTGCGGGGGATATGACCGTTTTTGGAATCCGCAAAAACGTAAAAGTGATTCGAAAATTGCCTGATGGCAGTACGGAAGTGGCGCTGCTGAATTTTAATAAATCCGATGTACTGCAATCACCTTATTTTCAGTTGAAGCAGAATGATATTGTATATGTGCAACCGAGCAGGAATAAGGCTGTTCTCGGTACCAGAACTGGGGTATGGGTGCCTATCGTTACAGGTATTCTTTATATCGCCGCAATAATTATTTCCAGGAAATAAATCCAACAATATTTTAAAGCATGCAACGAGAAACAGATGAAACGGGGATGTGGGAAGAACAGGAGAACTTTAATCTGAAGAAGTGGATGTACCGCATACTTCGCTCCTGGCCCTGGTTCGTACTCAGCTTCTTTATATGCCTTTCATTGGCCTATTTATATCTGCGTTTTTCGAGTCCGGTTTACCAGGCTGTTGCATCCCTGATTGTAAAAGACGAAAAAAAGGGTGAAGAATTGATGTACAGTTCAACACTACAGGAGATTGGCCTGGGTGGGAGTGGCAACAAACTTGTGGAAAATGAAATAGAGAAGTTAAAAAGTTACGATTTAATGGAAGCAGTAGTAGACTCGCTGCAACTTTTTGCGTCCGTCAAACTCGTTGGCCAGATAAACAATGTTGCTGTTTTTGAAGATGACATCCCATTTATTATTGAGATACTTAATCCTGAAGCTATAAAAAAAACAATGCATTGGAGCATCACTGATCAGGCCAATGGGATTCTTTTTCAAGGTGAATATGATAAGAACCCTGTTCGGGTGCGAGATGGTCAAATCCTTAGCTCGGGTGGCATCAGGTTCCGTGTGCTGCGGGATCCCGGATTTTCCGATTCGTTGACACCTACAGAAAATAACGGGATTCATTATAAAGTTGATGTTAATAATCCAGCAGAAACAGTCAATCAATACAGCCGGAATCTATCGGTTGAACCAGCGAGTAAAGTAGCTACAGTGATTAACCTCGAAATAAAGGATAATAACAAAAAAA
>Ga0193726_1002089_pt1 | contig 14055 bp, 7 predicted proteins | sample H2c1metaG_FD_144928 | JGI IMG/M metagenome (GOLD analysis project Ga0193726, IMG submission 144928) | Soil microbial communities from a riparian zone of the East river system, Colorado, United States - H2c1 | ecosystem: Environmental > Terrestrial > Soil > Riparian zone | place: USA: East River... | reverse complement strand
GGATTTCATCTCCTTCGCCAGCTGCAGCACTTCATCGCGCAGCTCCGCGGGCGCCAGCTCCTTCAGCTGTGCGACGAGCGGATCGATCGCGGGGATTTGAGGCGCGTTCTTCGCGGCGGTCGGTGATTCGAATCCGGTGAACTTCGGGCCGCTGTACACGAACCACAGAAACTCGGCAATAGAGGTCACGACGTAGCAGATGACGCCAACGACGGCCAGGCGCACGAGGACGGGGGACGACCTGAAGATGCCGTGCCCCTGCCAGAGGACATTGAGCGCCGAGACCGTTACGCAACAGGCAATTTTCGCCGGCTGCAAGAGCTTGGTCTGCTTCCACGCAAGCGGGATCGCGCGGCGCAATTTCCTGGGCTGGATGGAAATCTTCACTCTCAAATGACTGTTGTCTTGCTGCCGCAGTCACGCCGTTCGACCATTGTTTTTCGAGTAAAGCGTGGTTCCGGCTCAGAGCGCCTTCGCCATGATGTGGTCGTCGCCGACCTGATCGCCAAAGTAGAAGGGTGCGGAGCCGACGACCGCGAATCCCATGCGCGCATAGAACCCGACGGCCCAGGGCGCTTCCTTCCAGACCTGTAGCCAGACGACGTCCGCCCCGCGATCTCTTCCCTCGTCGAAGCACTTCTCCATGAGCGCAGCGCCGATTCCGCGTCCCTGCTCTGAGCCATCGACATAAAAGCGGACGATCTCGTACGCGCGTTTCCCGCTCACGCCTGAAGGGGGATCCGCACTGGAGCGCATGTAGGCGTACGCGATCGCGATTCCTTTCAGGTCTTCCACCAGGAACATCGCGACCAAGTCGTCCGCGATGGCTTCGCGGACCCCTTCGACCGAGAATGATCGCGCGAGGTAGCGGCTAAGCTCGGGCTCGGGGTGCGTTGGGCCGTAGGTCTCCGTGAACAGCCGCGCGGCGAGTGACGCCATCGTTGCGGCGTCTTCGTCCCTGCACCGGCGGATGGAAAAAGAAGGCATGGCGGAGTTTGAATTTGGGAAATCGGTTGCGAGAACTCTACGGCTCCACCGAGTGAAAGGCGCATGCTCAGCTGGGTGAGCGCCATTGACATCCTACTTGACAAGTCAATGTTCGGGTTTTAATAGAGGGTGTCTCTGAACCGCCTCAACAGTACACTGCTGCTCGGTTCGGTTGACGCACGTGCACAGGGCAGCCTTACCTGATCCCGACTTCAGGGAGGTCGAACGAAGCTGTTTCGTCTGTTCGCTACGCTGTTATGTGGTTCGCTGTTGTCCGCATCGCCGACACCCGCTGTCGGCCAGGCCGGCACGTCGGCGCATTCCGGTAGTTCTGACCCGGTTTACCTGGTCATTCGCACCGACGACGCGGGGATGAGTCACAGCGTGAACATGGCTCTCGAAAAGCTTATCGAGACCGGCCTGCCCGTCTCGGTGTCGGTGATGTTTCCCACACCGTGGTACCAGGAGACGGTGGAGATCCTGAAGCGGCACCCCAACGTCGCTGTCGGCATTCACCTGACGCTCAATTCGGAATGGAAGAATTATCGTTGGGGCCCGGTGCTGGGTCGCACTGCCGTTCCGTCACTGGTTGACGCGGACGGATATTTTTTTGCCACCTCGGAAGCCCTTCACCGGAATCACCCCGATCTGAAGCAGCTCGAGAGTGAGCTGCGCGCCCAGATCGAACGGGCGCGGCGATCGGGCCTCAGGATCGACTACGTCGACTACCACATGGGCACGGTGGTCAAATACCCCGAGTTCCGTGAGATCGCCGAGCGCCTCGCCAACGAATATGGATTGGGCATGTCGCAGTACTTCGGAGACGTCAGACATGATCCCCAATACTCGGCGGCGCCGCGCGACAAGACCGACAGCCTCGTTGCGATGGTCGATCGTCTCAAGCCGCCCTTCAATCTCGTGGTCACCCACGTCGGGATAGACAACGCGGAGCTGGGTGCACTACTCGACATGAATACGGACGGCGCCCTCCCCGACATGAGCAAGAATCGTCAGGGAGAGTTGGATGCGCTCACGTCAAAAAGGTTCAGAGACGCCGTAAGAGCGCGCGATGTACGGCTGATTACTTACCGACAGTTGATCGAGATGCGGGGCCTTAAGTCGATGCGGCGACTTGAGGCCGTTGGAAACCCTTAACTGAGGACCCAAAAAGTGAAAAGGTACCTGGCAGTTCTGGCCCTGACCGCCATGGCATGCGGCGACAGTTCGACAGAGCCACAGACAAGACCACGCTTTGCGTCGACGATAGCGGCGACTGCGTGTGGAAACGGGAAGTTCAGTCTGACCACTTCGTGGCAGGTTCCCAGTGGTACATGGAAGGCAATCTTTGTATCCACGAACAGCGACAATACGGAATCGTCAGAGGTCGACGCTCTGCAGACGAAGACGAGCACCTGCCTGTTTTCGGCGGGAAATGTGGTCTATGCAGTTCTGTTCCCAGTGACGGTGGAATCGGACGCGGACACTTCACCCACGCTCACAGTCCAATGATTTCAAAGGAGTCGCAACCGATGTGCACAACTCGGAGGGTTTCCATGGAGAAGAAAGTGTCAGGCAAGGGTTCATTCGGGCTCCGCGGCCGACGCGGAATTTGCTCATTCGCGATGAGCGGTTTGTTCGCGCTTCTTTTGGGCGGAACGGCGTCCGCACAGAATCTGCCGGTAAGCGGCACCGTGACTTCCACGGGCGGCGCTCCGCTGTCGGGAGTCACCGTGCGGGTTCAGGGATCGGACGCGCGTGCCATCACAGACGCGACCGGGAAGTATCATCTCACCGTTCCATCAGACGCGATCCTGACTTTTTCCTTCGTCGGGCAGCGACAGGTTCAGACAACTGTTGCGGGGCGCACCGTCGTTGACGTCACGATGGCGCAGATTCCTTACCTCGAACAGGTGGTCGTCACAGCCTATACGGAACAGAGGCGTGGAGATATCACCGGCGCGGTCTCCAGCGTCAATGTCGAGGCCGCGCAGCGACAGACTGGAGCAAGTGTGCTTCAGCGTCTGGACGCTACGGTACCAGGCGTAACGGTTGCCGCGAGCGGCTCTCCGGGATCACGCAGTACCGTCAGAATCCGCGGCATCAGCTCCTTCCAGAACAACGATCCGCTTTATGTCATCGACGGAACGCCGGTCCAGGAATCCTTCCTCAATTTTCTGAACCCCGATGATATCACTTCGGTTCAGGTCCTTAAGGATGCGTCGGCGGCATCGATTTACGGATCGCGAGCCAGCAACGGTGTGGTTCTCATCGAGACCACAAGAAAGGGGATGGCGGGGCCACCCCAAGTCACACTACGGGTAAAAACCGGTGTCGCTACTCCGGTGCGTGGGTATGACGATATCCTGCTCACGAACGCCCTGGATTACTTCCAGGTAATGAGGCAGAGCTACATCAACGCCGGCTTGGCGGTCCCAACCCGCATCTATGGCGACCCCAATAATCCGACGGTGCCCCAGTACACGTTCGCCGGCAACGCCGCGTCCGACGCGTTTGGGAGACCAACCAATGTCGACCCCACTTCGTATTCGTACCCCGACAACGTGATCATACCAGGCAGCCAAGGCACCAACTGGTGGAAAACTGTCTTCGGTCCGGCGGCAGTTGGGGATTACAATCTGGATGTTGCCGGAGGTGGTGACGAGAACGCCTACCGTGTGTCGTTCAACTACTTCAATCAGGCTGGCACAGCCGCATTCAACGACTTCAAGCGTGGGAGCATCCGCGCCAACACTGCATTCAACCGTAACAAGCTCAATTTCGGTGAGAACGTTTCTCTTTCCTACGGCCGGCATTACGGCGGTATGGGCGATCCAGAGGGCGGCACTTCGGCCGAAGAGGGCATCATGGGCAAGAATATCCTGATGCAGCCGGTTGTCTCTGCCTACGACGCAAATGGCGGTTTTGGTGGGGCAAGAGGTCTCCCCGGCGGAGTCAACGGAGACAATCCGCTGAAGTACGCTGCTGCCCACGCGGACGACATAAATAAAGACACCCAGATCTTCGGGAACCTGTTCGGGGGCTTCGATGCCACCCCGCAGCTCTCATTGAAAACCAGGCTCGGGTTCAATCTCGGTCAGAACTCATTTACCGGTTTCACTCCGATCACTCCCGAGAACAATGAGCCGTCCTTCAGCAACGGCATCAACGAGAACACGAACCAGTTCTTCGATTGGACCTGGACCAACACGCTGAGGTACGTCAAGGCGATTTCCCGGCACAACTTCGACTTTTTGGTCGGTCAGGAAGCCAACAGGACCACCAACCGGTATATAGCTGCATCGATGGCGAACCTTCTCAACACCGACCTCGATTCCAGATTTATCCAGGACGCACTTGGTCAGGCGGACACCAAGAACGTCTCCAGCACCGGCGGCCACAGCGCATTGTTATCGGTTTTTGGAAAGGCCGACTACAACTTCGCCGACAAATACGTCGCCAGCTTTACAGTGCGAAGGGACGGCTCCTCCAACCTGGGTCCCGGTCACCGGTGGGGGACCTTCCCCGCAGTCGGCTTGGGATGGCGCATCACCAATGAGCCATTTCTTTCCGGCAACCGGGTCCTGTCGGACGTCATGCTACGATACGGATGGGGCGTCACCGGAAACCAGCTCATCCCTTCAGGACGCATCGTCTCCCAATTCGGCGGAGACCGGGGAGAGACCTATTACGATGTGACGGGAACCAACTCGCTCGTCGGAGGATTCCGGCAGACTTCTTTGGGAAACCCGGATCTCAAGTGGGAGGAAAACCGATCCACGAACGTGGGCGCGGACATGGTGCTGTTCAACGGCCTGTTCAATGTGGTCGTCGATGTCTACAAGCGCGCGACGAACAACCTGCTATTCGACCCGGCGACACCGGCGACGGCCGGCCTCGCCGCTCCCCCGATCATCAATATCGGAAAGATGCAAAACACGGGTATTGATTTTTCAATCGGGCATCAGGCTGCGTCGTGGAATGTTTCCTTCAACGGCAGTCACTATAGCAACAAGATCGTCGCCATCAATGGAGACCAGCTCTCTTTCAGCGGCCCGATATCTACGCGTTTTGGCAATCAGACCATCAACATGGTTGGCAAGCCGATCGGCTCGTTCTACGGCTTTGTAGCAGACGGGTATTTCCAGTCCCAGGCGGAAATAAACCAATTGAGCCAGCAGATCAGAACGACCACCGGAGACACCCTCTCCAGTTATCAGACGGGAGCCGCGCCTGGCAGGATCAAGTTCAGAGACCTGAATGGCGACGGAGAGATCACGGGCGCCGACAAGACCATCATCGGGAACCCGCATCCCGATTTCACGGCAGGGCTGGATATGGGGGTGCGGCGGGGACATTGGGACATGAATGCGACCCTGTTCGGCTCGTTCGGGAACGACATCTTCGAGAATCAAAAGGAGTTCTACGTGTTTCAGGAGTTCTCCACCAATGTAAAAAACGACTTGCTGGAGAATTCGTGGACTCCCTCCAACCCGAACGCGAAGTATCCGCGACTCGATGTGCTCGACAAAACCAGCTATCAAATCAGCAGTTACTACATAGAGAATGGCTCGTACGTGAGGCTGCGCAACCTGCAGCTCGGGTACACAGCTCCGTCGGGATTCGCGCGATGGATACCGGCCGGCACGAGAATCTACCTGCAGGGGGATAACCTGTTCACCATTACCGGCTACGACGGCCTCGACCCGGCGTTGCCTGCCGCGCAAATCACCGGCCCCGCCGGCGACAACAGGGATCAGTACCTCGGCGTTGACCGTGGCGCCTATCCCAGCAACAGAGTCTTCAGCATTGGCATTGTCACGCAATTCTAACTTTGGCTAATCGTCTTTTACCGGGAATGCGACGATGAAAATAGGCTCGACGTATAGACGCCTGCTGGCGACGGCGTCAGTGGTTCTTGTGGGAGCAGTGATATATGCCTGCGGGGATTTCCTGACAGAGGCCGCTACTCCGCAGGGTACATTGGATTCAGGAACCCTTTCAAATCGGAATGGGGTCGAGGGCAGTCTTATTGCCGCGTACCGATCGTTGGATTGTACGTACGCAACGCAAAACACGTGGGGATGCGCTGCCAGTAACTGGGTGTACGGCAATGTCGTTAGCGATGACTCCTACGCGGGCTCGACACCCAACGATCAGCCCGGGGTCAACGACCTGGAGGCCTACGCCTGGGGAAATCCTGGCGCGCAGGACTACCTGGGTACGAAGTGGCGGGCCCTTTATGAAGGTGTGGTCCGGAGCAATTCGGCGCTGCGCCTTCTCGCGGAAGTAAAGGCAAAAAGTCCGGGTGAATTTTCGACCGCTGACGCCAATAGCGTCGAAGGAGAGGCCACGTTTCTCCGCGCCTACTTTCACTTCGAGGCGTGGAAGATGTGGGGCAACATTCCGTACTATCGTGAAGACGATTCGGATTTTCGAAAGGCGAATCTGACGAGCGACGCGGTTGCCGTCGAGCTCGTGGCGGACCTCGACAAAGCCATCGGCTTGCTGCCCGATGCTCCTCGGAACGGAGAGAAGGGGCGAGTTACAAAGTGGACAGCCAAAGCCTACAAGGGACGCGTTCAGATGTATGCCGGCAAATTCCCCGAGGCCAAGCAGACGTTGGATGACGTAGTGACCAACGGCCCCTACGGATTGGAGACAAGCTTCGACCATGTCTGGACCGGGCTTTCGGCGTTTGCCAACGGGCCGGAGACGATATTCGCCTACCAGGCTTCAACAAATGACGGTGAACCGAACGGTGAAAATGGCAACTACGGCGAAACACTGAATTTCCCGTATGCCGGCTCCTTCGGTTGCTGCGGTTTCAATCAGCCAACACAGAACCTGGTCAACTTTTTCGTGGTTGACGCCAACGGCCTTCCCGTGGCCGAGACCGATGCGACCTGGAACGCGTCGGATGTGGATCTGGCGGCGAAGAGTCCTAAGGCCGTAGATCCGCGGCTGGACTGGACCGTCGGCCGGGACTCCGTACCCTACAAGGACTGGGGGGTCTATAACCTGGAAGACGGCTGGGTCAGAAGCATAGAAAATGGAGGCTTCTACGGTCCCAAGAAGAATGTCCACGAAAAGTCGAGCGGCGCCGTGAGCGGCGTGGGTTGGAATGCCTCGATATTGAATTCGGTCAACATCCATCTTTTTCGGTATGCTGACCTGCTGTTGCTCCTCGCCGAAGCGGACGTTGAAGGCGGGCAGCTGGAAGCGGCGAGATCGATCGTCAATGAAATCAGAGACCGTGCAGGCAAGACCGCGCAGGGATGCGGCGCGAGCACAGGCAGCGACGTAGCAGAGGGCTACCCCCAGTGCGCGGGAGATGCACGTATCGCGGTGCCAATTAACGATGCGTCGATCACCTGGGCGACTTACCGTGTCGGCCTGTACACGACTCCCTGGAGCGATCCGATCTTTGCCATGCAAGCCGTTCGAACTGAGCGCCGGATCGAGTTGGCGATGGAAGGCCAACGATTCTTTGACCTGCGTCGCTGGGGAGTCGATAAGGCGACCATTGCAGCCTACCTTACCGGTGTAGGAGGTGGACGGGAGGACACGAGAAGACTCTATCTCGCGAAGGTGGAACCGTATACGGACAAGCATCGCTGGTATCCGATCCCCACCGCACAGATCGAATTGAGCAAGGTTAACGGCCAGGAGACGTTGAAACAGAATACTGGCTGGTAGGCAACATCGCAGTTTAGCGTTTTGTAATTGCAAAAGCCTGAATTGAATCGCCGGTATTGGCAGCCAGTATTGCCATACCGGCGATTCTTTTTATCAGGGCGAGACCCGAGACGTTCAAGGGAGCAAGGAAGCCGCTTTCAGCTGGCGGGACAGGGACGAAACGTCCTCTGCCGTCACCTCTCAGCCAAAGTCCGTTGCCGGCATCAGCGCGCGGCGTATTTGGCTCGGCGTCGTATTGGTTTCCAGCCACGATCAAATCCAGATGCCCGTCACCGTCTACATCGTGGGCGAGGATTCCCCTGATCGGTGAGATTTGCGCCAGGCCAGGCAAGGCGAGCGAGCTGAACTTTCCGCCCCCATCGTTGTGGAGATACGTGCTGCCAAACGTGTCGGCCTGGTACTGCACGGCGTGCTGAAGTTGCGCCGACGTGAATAATTTGGCCAGAGGTGCCTGGGCGAATGATCCAAAGGTCGGGAATCGAATCTCGAGGGAATAAATCTCCCTGCCCAGCGGAGTCAAACCGGCCACGGGATAGACGGTCCCATCTATCTCCGTGGTGAGAACGATGTCGGTGGTCTGGTTCCCGGTGAAATTGGAAGCATAGATCCCGAACGGGCTCTCCTTCGACGTCGTGTACGCGTAATTCAATCCAAGGTTCCCGGCTACGAGGTCAGGACGGCCGTCGTTGTCGAAGTCCCCTGCTGCAATGCTGTACCACCACCCACGCAGAGGCGGCAAACCCGTGGACTGCGAAACGTTGCGCAACCGCTTGCCATCGTTGCGAAAAAACTGGATCGGCATCCACTCACCGACGGTGACCAGGTCCAGTCGTCCGTCACCGTCGAAATCGATCCAGACTGCGTCGGTGATCATACCTCCGGGGTGTGCAAGCTCCGGTGCGACTTCCTCGGTGACATCCGTGAAATGCCCACCGTCATTGCGCAGCACATAGCTTCGCGTCGGGTATGGATAGTTACCCGGCGTCAGCCGACCGCCGACGAATAAATCGGGCCTGCCGTCGCCATTGAAGTCACCGGCCTTTACGGTTGCCGTGCTCGTCAGCATTGTCGGCAGCGCTCGAGTATCGCGCGCAAATCGGCCGCCTCCCTGGTTGATGTAGAGGCGGCCCTGTAACAGCGGAGAGCTTGGCCCGAGCCGATATCCACCGCTCGCGACGTACAAGTCGGGCCGTCCGTCTCTATTGGCATCGAAGAAGGCGGCGCCCCAATCCTCGTACGCCTTGTCAGCCTCCCATGGCTGGCCCTGCGGCGACGCGATAAAGCCGCCGTTCTTCTGCTGGATGAACAGCTGACCCGGCGTTCCCGGGCCGCCCCCGATGAACACGTCGTCCAGTCCGTCGCCGTTGACATCCGCGACCGCCAGCGGAGGCCCGTGACTCGAGAGCGTGTACGGCAGAAGCGGCTGCACGCCGTAATCGCCCTGCATCGCCGATCGTTGCTTGTACTCGAGCCCACGAGCATCGAGCGGCTGGAACCATCGGTGTCGACTCGAATCGGCGGCGAGATGAGCGTCGCCTGGATCTGGTGCCATTGCATCATTCTGTTTCACGATCAGGAGCCTGTTGGCATCCAGATTGGTGAGCAACTGACGTCGTCCATCGGGCCATTTCACCTCGAGGCTATCCACACGCCGAGCCGAGCCGAGCCCGAAGTGGGCAGGGCCCTCCATCGTCGACATGTATCCTCTGTAGGGTGAGTAGTAGATGTGCTGCTTCCTGCCTCCCGCTGAAACGGTCACCCGGGCTCCGATGCCAGCGGTCAGCTCGTGAGGCGACGCTCCGACCAGCCTGACCTCGATCCAGTTATGCGCTTCGTCATTGGGAGCGACGTTCCTGTAGATGGATGCGGGTGCATCAATGTTGTTCACCACGAGGTCGAGCTTGCCGTCGTTGTCGAGATCCGCGTAAGCAGCGCCGTACGAGTAGCCGGGCTGATCCATTCCCCACTGTTTGGTTTTGTCGGTGAACGTCAGGTCGCCGTTGTTCCGGAACACGTAGCTCTGGACCTCGTAGCTGGGGAGATCCCTGAGGAGAGTCCGTGCCCGCGCTGCGTCTCCTTTGCGTTGCGCCGACCCTGCGGCAAAAACGTAGTCCAGATCGTTGACGGCCTTCGGATAGCCATTGGAGATGAAGATGTCCTTGTAGCCGTCGTTGTCGAAGTCCGCGAACAGCGGACTCCAGCTCCAGTCGGTTGCTGCGACACCGGCAAGGTGAGCGACATCGCTGAAGATGACATCCCCGTCTTTCGTAACCCCGTTGCTCAGCTGAAGTGCGTTGGCCGTGTAGTCATCGCGAAATCCCCTCCTGCGCAATTCAGCGAGGCTGCCAAAGGTCGTATACCCGCTCATCCTTTTCCGCCTGGCCAGGTCGTGCGGCAGCATGTCCACCTGCAGAATGTCCGGCCAGCCGTCGTCGTTGAAGTCAGCGATGTCGACGCCCATTCCGGCGTAGCTCGTGTGCTTCAGCCACGTAGCGGCTTTGTTGGTGAAGGTTCCATTCCCGTTGTTCACGTAGACGACATCGTTGGGCTCGACATCGTTGGAGACATAGATGTCGGGCCACCCATCTCCGTTGAGGTCGGCGACGGCGACTCCGAGTCCGAAGCCAGCCTCGCGCAGGATGCCGGCTTCGCGTGACACGTTGGTGAACTTCCCTCCGGATTTCCCATCAACACAGTCATTGCGATAAAGCTCGTTGTAACTGTCCGGAGTCGTGCTTCGCAACTCTGCCAGCTCGCCGGTGACACCGCGCTTGAAATCCTTGGGCGAGTTGTTGAGCAGGAAGAGATCGAGGCATCCGTCTTTGTTGTAATCGAGGAAGGCGGCGTGAGTAGTAAAACCGGTGTCCGCAATCCCGTACCTTGCGGCGGCCTCGGTGAACGTCCGATTCCTGCTGTTGATGAAGAGGAGATTTGCCCGATTCTCCCCCTTGGACCATGCGGGGCCGGCGACGGAGACATAGATGTCGAGATACCCATCGTCGTTGATGTCTACCATGGTCGCGCCGGTTGCCCATCGCTTTGTGGTAACGCCGGCGGGCGCGGTGATGTCGTCGAAGCGCAGCTGCCCTTTGTTAAGGTACAAGCGACTCGATACCATGTTGCCGGAAAAGAAGATGTCCGGCAGTCCGTCGTTGTCGATATCGCCAACGGCGACTCCGGCGCCGTTGTAGACGTACGGATCGGTCTGGACGTTCAACGAGTCGCTGGTGGTGATCGTGTTCGCGAAGGAGACGCCGGTGTCTTCCGGGCTCAGAAGCTTGAAGACGGGGCGATCACCCTCGCCGGTGCAGCCACTCAGGCAGAGGACAACAAACAGCAATGCAGAGAGACTCAGGCGATTCATGCGCGCGCCGGGCCGTCGCCTTCCGAGTACCGCCCAGTTACTTCGCATGCATTCTGTTCTCGAAAAACAAGACCGGATCCTTCGCGGGCTCCGACGGCCCGCCGGAATACTGCTGCTGAAGTCTGGCAACGCTTCCGAGATCCATCGCGCCGACCAGCACGTCGAGCCACCCGTCTTTGTTCAGATCGGCCGTCGCCGTCAGATTCCACTGATTGCCGGACGCAACGCTGAACGCGTACGGTCGAAACTTGTACCCGCCCGTGCTCTCGAGATACATGACTCCCCGCTCGGGATGCCTCTCGAAATCGGCAAAATTGCTGGTCGCAAGAATGTCGAGATCCCCGTCCTTGTCGAAATCGGCGACTTCCGCGTGGGCGGCCCCGTATATCGGGAAAAAGAAGCGCTCTTGGAAATTGTTCTCCCCGTCATTCTCCAGAATCCTGATTCCGTGATAAGGCTTCAGTATCCGAGAATAGTCGTAATTGTCGCCGTTGACGTACAAGATGTCGGTGGCACCGTCACCGTTGAAATCGTGCATGGAGAAGTACATCGATCCATAAACCGGCGGAAAGCGAGCCAGGATGCGCTGGCGTCCTGAGAAATTTCCCTTCCCGTCATTCTCGAACAGCACAATCCGCTCATCGCCCTGCGCAAACAACGCGATGACGTCAGGAGCTCCGTCCCCTGTCATATCCCGGATCTCGAACCGGATGGGGCCCGGACTCGCGTCGATTACGCGCCGCCGATACTTCGCGCCATCGTACTTATATAAGGCGAGCTCGCCGTGGTTGTCGCCGAATTCGCAGATCAGAAATTCATTCACGCCATCCTTGTCAAAGTCGAATTGGCGGACGAAGACCGGCCTCAGGAGCGAGTCGATCACCACTCTTGGGGAGCGAAGCGAGTCAGCGCCGGCGAACTCGTATTTCACGAGCGTGCCCTTGGGCGCATCGTTGGGGTTGAGGATTCCGGACTCCAGTACCAGGACGCTATCTCCCTCGACGATCAGGTCCGTCGGAGGGCTGCCCAAACTTCGCGACGACAGGAGACGACGGTTCCAGTCAAAGATTCGAAGCGTGTTACTTCCGGCCTCGCCAACGAATACTCTGCTGTGGATCGAATCAGTTTTCAGAAGAGTTATGATCGCGCTGCTCTTCAACCGCGGAACCAACGGACCGGCCTTGAAAAGCGCCGGATCAAGCTGTGGCTCAGCCGGCAGGGACTGATAAGGCAGCGAGTCGGGCGCGTGATCGCGATAGTACGCGACGATTTTCTGCCAGTCCTGCTCTGAGACGGGCTTTGGCAGCACCACCATGTACGGGCTGCGCGACATTTCGTCGGCGAGTGACGTCATGCCAACGCCGAGTCGCTTGCCCATCTGCGGCAGAACGCCCGCTTCCCAGGTTTTCTTGTCCAGCAGCTGCGGCTCGGGAAACGCGTGGCAGACGGCGCAATTGGCGCGCGCGAGTTTTTCTCCCTCCGACTGTCGCGGTCGATTGCAACTCGCGAGGGAAAGCCAGGCAAGAGTCAGAAAGCCGGGCAGAAAACGAGTCCGATTCGCCGCCTTTACCCGCCCACATGAAAACCCAGGAGTGGCTACAGCCACCGACGAACTCTCGCGCCATAGGCCTGATATGCGTCTCCGAAGACATCGTGCAGGCGCCGCTCCTCAAACGGAATGACCAGGAAGTTCACATAAACCAACACCAGGGGCAGCCCGATTAGCGGCCAGATCTCGAGGCGAGTTCCAGCCACGCCGAGATAAACCAGTGTAAGCGCCACATACATCGGATTGCGGGTGAACCGGTACGGCCCCGAGGTCACGAGCGTCGAGGGCCTCTCGAACGGAACGGTCGTCGTGCTCACTCTCTTGAAGATTCCCAGCGCCGAGAACGCGACAAAGATCCCAATGCCGATGAGTACGAATCCTCCTGTGTGCATGATTCGAGAGACGTCCGGCGAGTGAATCGATATCGGTACAAAGTGCTGCACCGCAACGCCCGCGAGATACACGAGTATGAACACCCACGGCACGGGGAACCGCATTGCCGGATTTACCGCGGCAGTGTCAGCTTGCAGCTTGCGACTGCGCCGTGACTCGGCCGACCAGCGTCCGGTAAAAAGGCCCCAGAGCAGTGCAGAAATCGGTATCGCCGCCAGCGCGATTAGAATGCCGGTCACAGTTCCCCTGCTGAATGAGAGGAACAATCTGCAAGACGGTCTGGGGGAGCGCCATAATAGCAGCCGCCTGGAACGGGAGCTATTTTTTTCGTATGACCCAACACCAGCCGATCTCGCGCGTTATCAACCTGATCTCGGAAGACTCGCAACGACTCTGGTTGATCGACGAATCCGAAGCGCGACGCCGGCTGATCGCTGGTGACACCGGCGCGGTACTCGCCATCGGCGGCTCCTTTGCTCTGGTCGCGCAGGATGGGGAGCGTGTCGTGCTCGCGCGAAGTCTCGACCGTCCGATGCGATACTTCCTCGCGAAGTCCGTCGACGGGCCAGTGTTAATCGTTGCCGACCGCATGGACGAGATCGCTGCCGAGCTCGCTCGGCGTGGATGGACTGACCAGTTCCATCCGAGCTACACGCGCATGGTGCCCGCGCATCACATCACGACGCTGCGCCTGGTCGGGTGTCCCGACCCCAACCCCGTACATCGTCGCTTCTTCGACCCGCCGCGGGGAGAGCTGCCCGGGGATCTGGATCTGATCGGCCGCCACTATATGGAGGCCGTTTACAACGAGCTCAGTCGTTGGCTCGCGGCGCAGGATCCTGCGGCGCCGATTGGCGTTCCGTTTTCGGGAGGCATCGACAGCGGCGCAATCCTGCTGTGCCTGTACAAGTTGCTGCTGAGCAACGGGGAGACTCCCGCTCGACTGAAGGCATTTACGCTTTCAGTTGATGGAGAGGGAGAGGATGCGCGACAGGCGCACGAATTCCTCAGTCGCACCAATCTCGAGATGTTCGGCGAGATCATCGATGTCTCCTCGAGCGCGCTC
>Ga0193726_1002088_pt1 | contig 14065 bp, 11 predicted proteins | sample H2c1metaG_FD_144928 | JGI IMG/M metagenome (GOLD analysis project Ga0193726, IMG submission 144928) | Soil microbial communities from a riparian zone of the East river system, Colorado, United States - H2c1 | ecosystem: Environmental > Terrestrial > Soil > Riparian zone | place: USA: East River... | reverse complement strand
ATTCCATGCTGGTCAAGGACGGTGTGATTCAGAAGATGTTCATCGAGCCCGAGAAGGAAGGCGATCCGTTTGAAGTGTCCGATGCCGACACCATGCTGAAATACGTCAATCCAAGGGCCGTCGGTCCCCGTCCAGTGACGATTTTCACCAAACCGGGCTGTCCGCACTGCGCGCGCGCCAAAGCGCTGCTCTATTCCAACGGCTACCGTTACGACGAACTCATCCTCGGCAAGCATGTCACCTCGAGCACGCTGCGCGCGGTTTCCGGCAGCGGCACCTGGCCGCAGGTCTTCATCGACGGCAAGCTGATCGGGAGCGCGGACCAGCTCGAAGCGCATTTCGGCGCACGCAAAGCCGCCTGAAGCGGCGGCCCATTGGAAAAGTCCTTCGAGGAGCAGACACATGGATCCGGCAACCGCAAGCGACGATGTCATCGATCTCATCGCCGGCATCGAAAGGCATCGACAGGAAATGGGAAAGGAATCGGATCACGCCACAGCGTGCAATGAGGCGCTGCGCAAGCTGCACGAGCTCCTCGAGCGCGAGCGCGAGGCGTTGCAGTCGCACGGAGCCGGCACGCGGCATTCGGCGAATGTCGAGGCCGTGACGATCGAGATCGAAAAAGTGAAGAAACTGGCGGGCGACAACGATCGGCCTGCAAGACCGAAGAATCCACTCCTCACTCACCCTCACGCTCAGCATCAGGTGTCGCTGCAGGGCGCGGAGCGAACTTTCCCCCGGACCAAGGCGCGGAGGACGATGGGACGAGGCGAGCGCTGATTCGAACCCAATGGAGAACATCATGAGCAATCTGCTGAAACCCGGAGACTGGGTGACCCAACAAGAAGCCGGCACGCTCAAGCACCTGCTTCCGCCCCTGCCTTACCCGCATGCGGCGCTGGAACCGCACGTCGACGCGCGCACCATGATGCTGCATCACGACAAGCATCACGCGGCGTACGTGACGGCTCTCAATCTGGCGCTGGAAAAATTCCCTGAACTGCAGGAGCGCACCGCGTCCTGGTTGTTGCTCAACCTCGCCAAGGTGCCGGAGAAAATTCGCGCCGCCGTGCACCACAATGCAGGAGGACACGTCAACCACAACTTGTTCTGGCGAGCCATGTCCCCCAAAGGGGACGGGGCGCCCACAGGCCTCCTGGCCGACGCGATCAAGCGCGACTTCGGCAGCTTTGCGCAGTTCAAGGCGCGATTCGATGACGAAGGCACGAAGCTCTTCGGGTCCGGATGGGTCTGGCTGGCGCGGACGCAGCAGGAAGGCGGCAAGCTCGAGGTCTACACCACCTCCGGCCACGACTGTCCCTTGATGCAAGGCCATCTGCCGATTCTGGTCAACGATGTCTGGGAACATGCCTACTACCTGAAACACGAAAACCGGCGCGCCGACTATTTGAGCGGCTGGTGGCAGGTGGCGAATTGGGAAGAGGCCGCCGGCCGGTTCGAACATTCCGATCACAGTTCCGAGGAGAGCTGGGAGAGCGAAGGCGGATCCCTTCTCAAAGCAACGGCGTGATCGACGCCTCGGGTGCCCCTGCGTAAATCTCTCGCTGCCGAGCCGACGCGCGAGACATTTGTCAACAAAAATCCTCTAAGGCGACGCGATACTCAGGCGGCGCGACTACGGGTCGGCGTCTGTGCGCCAACGCACAGATGTCCGCCAGCAAGACCACGATCATTCACTATCGGGAATCGAGAAGAGTTTCGGGGCCGGATTCTTCAACACTCCCACCCAATGCCATCAATGAGAGCGGGCCACGCAGGTAAAGAATCATGATCGTCGCCGAATCCGACATTCTCAAGGCGAGCCTCCTGGTCGTCGACGATCAGGAGTCCAACGTCGCCTTGCTGGAGCAGATGCTGCGCGAAGCCGGCTACACCCGCATTGCCTCGACCATGGATCCGAAGGAGGTCTGCGCGCTGCATCGCAAGAACCGCTACGACCTGATCCTGCTCGACCTGCAGATGCCCGGCATGGATGGATTCCAGGTGATGGAAGGCCTCAAGACCAACGATGCCGACGGCTACCTTCCGGTCCTGGTGATCACCGCCCAGCCCGGCCACAAATTGCGCGCCTTGCAAGCCGGCGCAAGAGACTTCATCAGCAAGCCGTTCGACCTGGTGGAAGTCAAGACGCGCATCCGCAACATGCTGGAAGTGCGGCTGCTGTACAAGAAACTCGAGGAGTACAACAAGGCGCTGGAACAGACGGTGCAGGAACGCACCGCCGAACTGCGCGAAAGCGAAGCCCGTTTTCGCAGCCTGACCGAACTGGCCTCCGACTGGTACTGGGAGCAGGACGAGAGCGGGAATTTCACCAAGGTTTCCGGACCGGTCCTGGAGATGCTCGGAATCCAGGTCGACGGCCTGGAGGGAAATGCACCCGATCGGCACGTAGCCGGCTGGAATGAGGCGGAGCGCAAGATACTGCAGGCAAACATCGCAGCCCGGCAGCCGTTCCTGGATTTCGTTTTCAGCCGCGTCAATGCCGACGGCTCGCAACAAAAGTTTCAGGTGAGCGGCGAACCGATGTTCAACCGGTCGAGCCGCTTCATCGGTTACCGCGGAATCGGCGTGGAACTCGTCGCGAAGAAATAGAACACAAGACCTCGACCCAGACCACAGATCCCGACGCTCAAGCGATGCCCTCACTCCACAATCCGAGCCAGAACCATCTTCTCGCAGCCCTGCCCCCGGCGGAATTCGAGCGCGTCTTTCCGCATCTGGAACTGGTTCCGATGGCGCTCGGCAAAGTGCTCTACGAGCCCGGCGGACAGTTGCACAACGCCTATTTCCCCACCACCGCCATCGTGTCGCTGCACTATGTCATGCAGTCCGGCGCATCGGCCGAATCCGCGGGAGTGGGCAATGAAGGCGTGGTCGGAATATCGCTTTTCATGGGAGGCAATACCACGCCAAGCTCGGCGGTGGTGCAGATCGCGGGCCACGCTTACCGGCTGGACGCCCGCTTGCTGAAGGAGGAGTTCGATCGCGCCGGCCTGATGCAGCATTTGCTGCTGCGCTACACCCAGGCGCTGATCACGCAGATGTCCCAGACCGCAGCCTGCAATCGGCATCATACGGTGGAGCAGCAACTATGCCGCTGGTTGTTGTTGACGGTCGATCGGGTCCCCTCGCACGAAGTGGTCATGACGCAGGAATTGATCGCCAGCATGCTCGGCGTGCGCCGGGAAGGCATTGTGGAGTCCGCCGGCAGATTGCAGCGGGCCGGATTTATCAGTTACCGCCGCGGCCACATTGCAGTGCTCGATCGTTCCGGACTGGAGACCCGCGCATGCGAGTGTTACGCCGTGGTCAAGAAGGAATTGAGCCGCCTGCTGTCCGACGTGCTGTACCGCCAGAGCAGTGATGCTGTCGCCGCGTGAAATGCTCTGCCTCCCCCTCCCTCCCCCGCCTATCAGGTGATCGATGCGATATCGCAGGAGGATGTTGAAATGAGCCAGACCACTCCGCAGATGCGGGATTTCGCCGAGCGTCTCATCGCTCATGAGACCCGGGGAAACAAATCTTCCGGGACGCCCGCGGGTTTTCCAGTCTTCGACAAGCTGCGTCCGAAGCTGGCGGTCCTCATGGGCAACGCCGGGTTTCACGCGCTTCTTTCGCGCGCGCTCGCGCGGGCCAAGCAGGAAGTTCCGTCGCTGCGCGCGGTCCAACTCAAAGCGGATGGCTCCCTGGAGCTCGACGCGCAAGTTGAGCCTGAGAAGATTGCCGAGGGCCGAGTCAATCTGCTCGCTCAGTTGCTCGAGCTGCTGGTGGCTTTCATCGGCGAAGATCTGACGCTGCGGCTGGCGCGCGAAGTGTGGCCGAAATTGCCCCTCGACTGGATTCTGGCAGGAGATTCCGATGAATAAGCCCAATGATTTGCCCAAGCGCAAGCTGGCGAAAAAAGCCGCGGGCCTGCCGGCAAAAGTCAGGATCCACACCTTGCCGACCGGGGTCCCCGGCCTGGACGAGATCCTGACGGGCGGCATCCCGGAATTTTCTTTCAACGTCCTCGCGGGCCTGCCCGGTTCCGGCAAAACCACGATGGCGCATCAGATTGCTTTCGCCCGCGGGACGCCGAAGAAACCGGCGCTTCTCTTCACCGTCCTCGGCGAGCCCGTCCTCAAGATGCTGCGCTATCAGCAGCAGTTCTCTTTCTTCGACGAATCGAAGGTGGGCAAGGCCGTCCGCTTCATCAATCTGTCCGACGTGGCGCTGGGGAAGGATTTGAACGCGGTGCTGGAGGAAATCATCAAGCAGGTCACGGCCGCCGATGCCGGCGTCGTGGTGGTGGATTCCTTTCGCACCCTGACGCGCATAGCGACCAGCGATCCGAACAACGAAGGGGTGCAAGCCTTCGTCCATCGACTTGCCCAGTTCCTGACCAGTTGGGAAGCCACGACCTTTCTGGTCGGCGAATATTTCGAGGACGAGATCAGGGACAACCCGCTGTTCACCATGGTCGACGGCATTTTCTGGCTCTCGCAGGTGGAGGAGAGAAATTCCGTGGTGCGGAAATTGCAAGTCATGAAGATGCGCGGTCACCAGACGGTGCCGGGATTGCACACCATCCGCATCGGCGCCGGCGGGGTACGAGCCTTCTCGCGCACGCTGGGATTGGCCGGAAAACACGCGCATGTGGCGCGCACCCGGCGGCTCTCCACCGGCATTGCCGAGCTGGACAAGATGCTGGGCGGCGGCATCATCGAAGGCGACAGCCTGCTGGTGGCGGGGCCTTCGGGGACGGGCAAATCGGCTCTGGCGACGCAGTTCATCGCCGAAGGAATCCGTCGTGGGGAACCGGGGATCATGGCGATCTTCGAAGAACGCCCCGAAGGCTACATCCAGCGGGCGGGCAGTTTCGGTCTGAATCTGAAAGCGGCGGAACAAAAGGGAATTCTCGAAATCCTTTACCTTCGTCCGCTCGATCTTTCGGTGGATGAAACGATGGAGGCGATCCTGGACGCCGTCAAACGGCTCGGCGCGAAACGCCTGGTCATCGATTCGCTGGTCGGTTTCGAGATGGCGCTGGCGCCCGGGTTCCGCGTCGAGTTTCGCGAGTCGCTCTACCGGATGATCGGGGCCTTGATCGGTGCCGGGATCACGATTGTCAGCACGGTCGAAGTGGAGGATTCATTTGGCTCGCTGCAGTTCAGTCATTACGCGGTTTCGTTTCTCACCGACGACATCATCCGGCTGCGTTATGCGGAGATCGACGGCCAGCTTCGCAAGATAATGGTGGTGGTCAAGATGCGCGGCGGCAATCACAGCAAGGACATCCGCGAATACGTCATCTCGGACAAGGGCGTGGTGGTCCTCCATCCGCGACGCACGGATTACGAAGGCCTGATCACCGGTATCCCCACGCGCACCGGCCCGCGCAAGGCGCAAGCAGAAGAAACGGCGCCCGAACCCAAGGCGGATAAGTAGAAACGACTCCCGCATGGAAAAAACCATCCGCCTCAATGAAGAGATGCTCGCGGCGAACGAGGCCTTGCTGCTCGGGTCGGTGCGCCAGCATGAGCTCACGGAGGCGGCCGGGCGATTGAACGAACAACTGCGCGCGCAAATCATCGAGCGCGGGCGCGTCGAATCGAAACTGAACGATGCCATCGCCCTGGCGGAAAAAGCCAACCTCGCGAAATCGGATTTCCTGTCCAGCATGAGCCATGAGTTGCGCACGCCGCTCAATGCGATCCTCGGTTTCGCCCAGCTCCTGGAATCCGGTTCGCCGCCACCGACGCCCTCCCAGAAGCGGAGCGTCGAGCAGATTCTCAAGGCGGGCTGGTACCTGCTGGACCTGATCAACGAAATCCTCGATCTCGCGCTGATCGAATCCGGGAAGATACCGCTGTCGCTGGAACCGATATCGCTCACCGAAGTCATGCACGAATGCCAGGTCATGATCGGACCGCAGGCGCAAAAACACGGCATCAGGCTGGTCTTTCCGCGGATCGAAGTCCCGTACTTCGTCCATGCCGACGCGACAAGGGTGAAGCAGGTTTTCATCAACCTGCTTTCCAACGCGATCAAATACAACAAGGCGGGCGGAACGGTCGAGGTCGCCTACACCGCGAAGATCCACGGACGCATTCGCATTTGTGTCATCGACAGCGGCGAAGGCCTGACTCCGGAAAAAATGGAGCAGCTTTTCCAGCCGTTCAATCGACTCGGGAAGGAAAGCGGTGTCGAGGAAGGCACCGGCATCGGCCTGATGGTAAGCAAGCAACTGGTCGAATCGATGGGCGGCGTCATAGGCGTGGAAAGCACCGTCGGGAAAGGCAGCGTGTTCTGGGTCGACTTGAACGTGACGGCAGAACCGCAGACTGCCGTCGGCCCCGCCCTCCGGCCGCAGAGCTGAAAAGGGAGCGGCTGGAAGGGCGACTGCCTATCGCCCCGTCCACTCAGAGAGATCAGCCGTGGCCCCCAAGAACCGCAAACCCGCAATTCCAGACGACGCCGGCACGGTGGATGTCATCACCGAGGTCCGACGCCAGCAGGCCTTGCTCAAAACGGGGGCCCTGCAGAACGCGATTCTCAATAGCGCGAACTTTTCGAGCATCGCCACCGACGAGAAGGGCGTCATTCAGATATTCAACGTCGGCGCCGAGCGCATGCTGGGCTACGCGGCCGCCGACGTGATGAACAAGATCACGCCGGCCGACATTTCCGATCCGCAGGAAGTGATCGCGCGCGCCAAGGCCTTGAGCGTCGAGCTCGGAACGAAGATCACACCGGGCTTCGAGGCCCTGGTGTTCAAGGCCTCGCGCGGCATCGAGGACATCTACGAGCTGACCTATATCCGAAAGGACGGCAGCCGCTTCCCGGCCATCGTGTCGGTCACTGCGCTGCGCGACGCGCAAAAGGCAATCATCGGTTATCTGCTGATCGGGACGGATAACACCGCCCGCAAACAAGCGGAAGAGGCACTGCTCAAGGCGGGCGCACTGCAGAGCGCGATCTTCAACAGCGCCAACTTCTCCAGTATCGCCACGGACGCCAAAGGCGTCATCCAGATCTTCAACGTCGGCGCCGAGCGCATGCTGGGCTACGCGGCCGCCGACGTGATGAACAAGATCACGCCGGCCGACATTTCCGATCCGCAGGAAGTGATCGCGCGCGCCAAGTCCTTGAGCGTCGAGCACGAAACCCCGATTACGCCGGGCTTCGAGGCCCTGGTGTTCAAAGCCTCGCGCGGCATCGAGGACGTCTACGAGCTGACCTATATCCGGAAGGACGGCAGCCGCTTCCCGGCGGTCGTATCGGTCACGGCGCTGCGCGACGCGCAGGACGAGATCATCGGCTATCTGCTGATCGGCACTGAGCTCAAGGCGGGCGCACTGCAGAGCGCGATTTTCAACAGCGCCAACTTCTCGAGCATCGCCACCGACGCGAAGGGCGTCATCCAGATCTTCAACGTCGGCGCCGAGCGCATGCTGGGCTACACGGCCGCCGAGGTGATGAACAAGATCACGCCGGCCGACATTTCCGATCCGCAGGAAGTGATCGCACGCGCCAAGGCCTTGAGCGTCGAGCTTTCCACGCCGATCACGCCGGGCTTCGAAGCCCTGGTGTTCAAGGCCTCGCGCGGCATCGAGGACATCTACGAGCTGACCTACATCCGAAAGGACGGCAGCCGCTTCCCGGCGGTCGTTTCGGTCACCGCGCTGCGCAACGCGCAGGATGCCATCATCGGCTATCTCCTGATCGGCACCGACAACAGCGCGCGAAAACACGTCGAGGCGGAGCAGAAGCTGCTCGATCAGCGACTGCGCGACCAGCAGTTCTACACGCGCTCGCTGATCGAGTCCAACATCGACGCGATCATGACCACCGATCCGGCCGGCATCATCACCGACGTCAACAAGCAGATGGAGGCGCTCACCGGCTGCACGCGCGACGAATTGATCGGCGCGCCGTTCAAGAATTACTTCACCGATCCGGAGCGGGCCGAAGCGGCCATCAAGCTGGTGCTGAGCGAAAAGAAGGTCACCAATTACGAGCTGACCGCGCGCGCCAGAGACGGCAAGGAAACCGTGGTGTCCTACAACGCGACCACCTTCTACGATCGCGACAGAAAGCTGCAAGGCGTGTTCGCTGCCGCCCGCGACGTCACGGAGAGCAAACGCCTGGATCAGGTGCTGCAGGACAAGAACGCCGAGCTGGAGGGCGCCAAGTCCGCGGCGGAGAAAGCCAACCTCGCAAAATCGGATTTCCTCTCCAGCATGAGCCATGAGCTTCGCTCGCCGCTCAATGCGATCCTCGGTTTCGCCCAACTCATCAATTCCGATTCCCCGCCGCCCACGCCCGCCCAGACGGCAAACATCGACCAGATTCTCCATGCGGGATGGTATCTGCTGCAGTTGATCAACGAAATCCTCGATCTTGCGCGGATCGAGTCGGGAAAGCTGGCGCTGTCGCTGGAGCCGATATCGCTGGCCGAAGTCCTGGTCGAATGCAAAGCCATGATCGAACCGCAGGGTCAGAAGCGCGGCATCAGAATGAGTTTTCCCGAATTCGACATCCCTTACGTTGTCCGTGCCGATCGTACCCGGCTGAAGCAGGTTCTCATCAACTTCCTTTCCAACGCGATCAAATACAACCGGCCGGAGGGGACGGTCGTCGTGGAATGCGCGAGGAGCACCCCGGAACGCATTCGCGTCAGCGTCAGGGACACCGGCGTGGGATTGCCTCTGGACATGCTGGTGCAGCTTTTTCAGCCGTTCAACCGTCTGGGACGGGAGAGGAGCATGGAAGAAGGCACAGGCATCGGCCTCGTGATGAGCAAGCGACTCGTCGAATTGATGGATGGCGCGATCGGCGTGGAAAGTGCCGTCGGGGAGGGAAGCGTGTTCTGGTTCGAACTGAACTCGGCTGGCGCGCCGCAACTTGAAGCTGACGGAGCCGAGCCCGCAGCAATCGCACCGGCGCGGGCTCGGCATGCCGCGCCGCTGCGCACCCTGCTCTACGTAGAGGACAACCCGGCCAACCTGAAGCTGATCGAACAACTCATCGCGCGCCATCCCCATATGCGCATGCTGAGCGCATTGGACGGGAACCTCGGCATCGAACTTGCGCGTGCCCACCGTCCGGATGTGATCCTGATGGATATCAATCTGCCCGGCATCAGCGGCATCGAAGCCCTGCGAATCCTTCGTGAAGACCCGGCAACGGCGCACATCCCCGTCGTCGCCCTCAGTGCAAATGCAATGCCACGCGACATCGAAAAGGGCTTGAAGGCCGGATTCTTCCGGTATCTCACCAAACCGATCAAGGTCACCGAGTTCATGGATGCGCTGAATGTCGCACTGGAATTCGCGGCACAAAAGGTCGAAGAGCCCATATGAACAAGGACGAAGCTCATCCGGCCGACTCGGCCGATATTCTGAACGCCAGGATCCTCATCGTCGACGACAAGGAAGTCAATGTCCGTCTGCTCGAGGGCATGTTGCGCGTCGCCGCCTACACCTGCGTCGAATCCACCACCGATCCGCGCGAAGTCTGCGAACTTCACCGCAGGAACCGCTACGGCCTGATCCTGCTCGATCTCCAGATGCCCGGAATGGACGGATTCCAGGTGATGGAAAACCTGAAGGGAATCGAAGAGGACGGTTATCTTCCGGTTCTCGTCATCACCGCGCAGCCGGATCACAAGCTGCGCGCGCTGAAAGCCGGCGCCAAGGATTTCGTCAGCAAGCCGTTCGATATGGCCGAGGTATTGATGCGGGTGCACAACATGCTGGAAGTCCGCATGTTGCACGTAGCGGCCCGCGATCACGGCAAGATGCTGGAATCCCTGGCGCTGAACGACCCGCTGACGGGGCTTGCGAACCGGCGGCTTCTGGCCGAGAGAATGTCGATGGCCCTGGCTCACGCGCGAAGGAACAAGGGCGCCATGGCGCTGGTCTATCTGGATCTGGACGGATTCAAGCAGATCAACGACACCCTGGGACACGGCGCCGGAGACGTTCTCCTGAAAATGGTCGCGGGACGCCTGGTGGCCACGGTGCGCGAAGAGGATACGGTGGCGCGCCTGGGCGGCGACGAATTCGTGATAGCGCTGCGGGACGTCGGGGATGCCGACCGTGCGGCCACGGTGGCGCTGAAAGTGATCGAGGCAGTGTCGCAACCCTACGACATCGAGGGCCAGACCGTTCGCATCACCACCAGCGCAGGTGTCAGCATCTATCCGGTCCATGGCGAGGACGCGGACACGCTGATGAAGAGCGCGGACCTGGCCTTGTACGAGGCCAAGCACGCGGGCAAGAACGCCTACCGAATCTCCGGGCGCACAGACCTGTCAGCGGTCGCGCAACCGGCATGAGCCGCCCGACTACAGGACGCCCTACTTTCATGAGCTCCGAGCCCTCTACTTCAGCTACTGCTGCTTTAAATACTGCCGCTTCAACTGCTGCCGCTTCGCTGGACACGCTCGGTGTCAACACTCTGCGCTTCCTTTCGGTCGATGCCGTGCAAAAAGCCAACAGCGGGCATCCGGGGCTGCCGCTGGGCGCGGCGGCCATGGCCTACGTGCTGTGGACGCGTTTCCTCAAACACCATCCGGCCGATCCCGGCTGGTTCGACCGCGACCGCTTCGTCCTTTCCGCCGGGCACGGGTCTGCGCTGCTCTACAGCCTGCTTCACCTGACCGGTTACGCGTTGCCGCTGGATGAGATCAAGCAGTTCCGTCAATGGGGCAGCATGACCCCCGGGCACCCGGAGCGCGGCGTGACCCCAGGCGTCGAGACCACCACCGGGCCCCTGGGTCAGGGCTTCGGCAACGGCGTCGGCCTCGCCATGGCGGAAGCGCACCTCGCTGCGCGCTACAACCGTCCGGACTTCAAGATCATCGATCATCACACCTACGCGATCATCAGCGACGGCGACCTGATGGAAGGCATCGCCTCGGAAGCGGCCTCGCTCGCCGGTCATCTGCAGCTCGGCAAACTGATTTATCTGTACGACAACAATCACGTCACGCTCTCCGCCGGCACCGCCATCACCTTCACCGAAGATTGCGCGCGCCGCTTCGAGTCGTATGGCTGGCATACGCAAGCGGTCAAGGACGGCAACGACCTGGCGGCGATCGAGCGCGCGCTCTCCAGCGCACGCGCCGAAACGCAGCGGCCGTCCCTGATTCTGCTGCACACCCATCTCGGTTACGGCTCGCCGCACAAGCAGGATTCGTTCGAAGCGCACGGTTCGCCGCTGGGCGCGGAAGAAGTGCGCCTGACGAAGGAGAAGCTCGGCTGGCCGGCGCAGCCGCCGTTTCATGTTCCGGAGACGGTGCGCGCGCATCTTCGCGAGGCGCTCGCGCGAGGCGAGCAGGCCGAGGCGAAGTGGAACGAGAAATTCGCCAAGTACGCACAAGCCTTTCCCGAACTCGCCGCGGAGCTAAGCGAGCTCATGCGCGGCGAATTGCCTGCCGGCTGGGATGCAGACCTCCCCCGCTTCCCGGCCGACGCCAAAGGCATGGCCACCCGCGTCGCCTCGGGCAAGATCATGAACGCCGTCGCGCCGCACCTGCCGGCGCTGATCGGCGGTTCGGCCGATCTGGATCCATCGACCTATACCGCGCTCAAAGGGCTGGGAGATTTCGAGCCGTCCGGCGCGGCCACTCCCGACAAGCAGGGTTCCGACAGCGGCGGCTGGTCGTACGCCGGCCGCAACCTGCATTTCGGCGTGCGCGAGCACGCCATGGGTTCGATCATGAACGGCCTGGCTGCGCACGGCGGGACCGTGCCCTTCGGCGCGACCTTCCTGGTCTTTTCCGACTACATGCGCCCGCCGATCCGTCTCGCCGCTTTGATGGGATTGCACGTGATCTACGTGTTCACGCACGACAGCATCGCGCTGGGCGAGGACGGTTCGACGCATCAGCCGGTCGAACAACTCGCCGGCCTGCGCGCGATTCCCCGTCTCATCGTCATTCGTCCGGGCGACGCCAATGAAACCGTCGCCGCGTGGCGCGTTGCCCTGGCGACGCGCGAACAACCAGTCGCACTGATATTGACGCGGCAGGACGTGCCTACGCTGGACCGCGCACAGTTTTCCGCGGCCGATGGCCTTCAGCAAGGCGCATACATCCTGGCCGATGCCCCGAAGGGCAATCCCGATCTGATTCTCATCGCCAGCGGCTCAGAGCTCGCGCTGGTCGTCGAGGCGCGGCGCAAACTGCTGGAGAAACAAATCCGGGTGCGCGTTGTCTCAATGCCCAGTTGGGAACTGTTCGAGGCCCAGCCGCGGGAATACCGCGACGCAGTGCTGCCGCCCGAGGTCGGCGCCAGGCTCGCGGTCGAAGCCGGAGTGTCCCAAGGCTGGCATCGCTATGTCGGCAGCCGCGGCGATGTGCTCGCCGTGGACCGCTTCGGCGCCTCGGCTCCCGGCGAGGTCATGATGCGCGAGTACGGCTTCACCGCCGACAATGTATACAGGCGGGCCCTTGCCCTCCTGGAAGCTTCACCTGTGCCCGGTTATATTGAGAATCACCTTGCTTCATGACACTTCTCCGTCGTCCCCGCACTTCTCCGTCGTCCCCGCGAAAGCGGGGACCCAGTGACTTTCGTCTCAAGACGCTGGATTCCCGCTTCCGCGGGAATGACGGTGCATCAGTAATCGTCGTCGCGCAATTTTGTAGAGATCGTTTTGTAGAGATCGTTTTGTAGAGATCGTTTTGTAGAGATCGTTTTGTAGAGATCGTTTTGTAGAGATCGTTTTGTAGAGATCGATAAGGGAGAAGACTCAAGATGCATCTCGGCATGATCGGATTGGGGCGCATGGGCGCCAGCCTGGTGCGGCGCCTGGCAAAGGCCGGCCACAAGTGCGTCGTCTACGACGTGAGCCCGGCCGCCGTGAAGAAGATGCGGGGCCGCGGCGTCCGGGGCGCCGCCTCGATCGAAGAACTGGTCGCGAAGCTGCCCAAGCCGTGCGCGGTCTGGGTGATGGTTCCGGCCGGCGTCACCGGCAAGACCGTCGAGGAACTGGCCGCGTGCATGGATGCCGGCGACATCATCATCGACGGCGGCAACAGCTATTACCGCGACGATATCCTGAGAGCGAAGGAGCTCGAGCGGAGCGGCATCCACTACGTCGATTGCGGCACCAGCGGCGGGGTGTTCGGGCAGGAGCGCGGCTACTGCCTGATGATAGGCGGAGAGGATGAGGTCGTCGGGCGACTGGATCCGATTTTCAGGAGCATCGCCCCCGGGGTCAAGGCAGCACCGCGCACCCCCGGCAGGAAGAACGCTCCCGCTACCGCCGAGCACGGCTACCTGCATTGCGGACCGGCCGGTGCGGGCCACTTCGTGAAGATGGTCCACAACGGCATCGAGTACGGCCTGATGGCGGCCTACGCCGAAGGACTGAACATTCTGAGCAAGGCCAACGCCGGCAGGCGCACGCGCGCTGCGGATGCCGAAACGGCGCCGCTGCGCAACCCCGAGTACTACCAATACGATCTGGACCTGCGCGAGATTTCGGAAGTCTGGCGCCGGGGCAGTGTGATCGGCTCGTGGTTGCTGGATCTCACCGCTGCCTCGCTCGCGAACGATCCGGGGCTGAAAGATTACGCCGGCCGCGTGTCGGATTCGGGCGAAGGGCGGTGGACGATAGCAGCCGCCATCGACGAATCCGTGCCGGTCCCCGTTCTCAGCGCCGCGCTCTATGAACGCTTCAGCTCGCGCGGCGGTGCGGATTTCGCCAACCGGGTGCTGTCCGCGATGCGCAAGCAGTTCGGCGGGCATGACGAGAAGAAGAAAGGGAGAAGCTGAGGATGGCGAACGCCAAACGGGGCACGGCGCCCTCCATGGAGGGCGCCAAAGGCGGCACGGCGCCGTCGGACGCGCTCGTGCTGTTCGGCGTGACGGGCGATCTGGTTCACAAGAAAATCTTTCCCGCGCTCTATGCGATGGCGAAGCGCGGCGCGCTCAACGTGCCGGTGGTCGGCGTCGCCTCCTCGAAGCGGACCGCGGCGCAATTGCGCGAACGGGTAACGGACAGCATAAAGAAATTCGGCAAGATCGACGACCAGCGCGCCCTACTCCACCTG
>Ga0193726_1002086_pt1 | contig 14076 bp, 18 predicted proteins | sample H2c1metaG_FD_144928 | JGI IMG/M metagenome (GOLD analysis project Ga0193726, IMG submission 144928) | Soil microbial communities from a riparian zone of the East river system, Colorado, United States - H2c1 | ecosystem: Environmental > Terrestrial > Soil > Riparian zone | place: USA: East River... | reverse complement strand
CAAGCACAACGGTATCGTCGGTTGTGGGAAGCGTCGTTCATTTGAGCAAAGCCACCACCAATAATGTAATTCCATCCGGGACAACGATCACGTTCACGCCTGCGGCGAGCAAACACCCGCTCGTGAACATTCTCGATGGCGCAAAGCAAAAGTTTACGGTTATTATCGTCGCGCAGCTTAGCGCGTCTGATACCGGCTTCTACGCCGGATGGGATTGTCTTAACTTCCAGTGTAGCGCGGACTCAAAGCATGCCTTCATAGGCGATGCTGCGGCCCAGGAAAACCTTACCAACACGGCTGCGGTTGGTTGCCCTTATATTTGGCAGTATGTTTGCGACGGGTCCGCTCAGCAGGTTTTTGTCAACGGACAAAACCCAATCACGCACGCCACTCTGACACAGACCGCTGTGTCGAACGGTGGGACGGGGTACACGATCGATGTCGATGACACCTCCGGATTTGGCACGGGAAGCATGGTCTTCGCATCGCAGCCCGGTCTCTACTATCAGCGCATGGATACGGTTGTCAGCAGCACACGGATATACATAACCCACAATCCTTTGTTCCAGCCGTGGATAAGCCAGGACATTCCCTCGGGAAGCGTTCTCAGCGTTCAATCCCGCGCACTTGGGAATGTGCGCACGGCACAAATCAGCCAGCAGTTCGTACTTGGAAGTCTGGTTGGGGCAGGGTTCAGTTCGTACTGCCGTGGCGATCAGGTTGATTTTACCGCGACCCCCGATGGATGTGTGGTGGGCGGAACCTCTGCCTTCCCGTTCAAAGGCACCATTTTCGAGTTGATCGTCGTTCCGCGCATGCTCGAGCTTCAGGAAATGCGTGGCCTCACGCTGTATTTGGCTACCAAATGGGGGGTTGGCACAACCACAACCAGCTGGTCGGAGGCTACAGGGGCTACGACGGTGCAACTGGCCTCAGTGGCCGGTATCTATTACGGACAGGTCATTGGCGCGGCAACCGGCATTGCCGGAGGGACGATGGTGACGGGCGTGAACAGCACGGCCTCTACGATAAAAATTGACACTCCAGTTCAGGCACCGGGTTTGTCCAACGGGACAAGTCTCACATTCACAAGCCCAGGCTTCAAGCAGCCTGAGGTCGTCGACGTAACGGACTTCTATCCAACTTTTCGTGATGATTTTCACAATCTTAATCTTGGGACCGGGGCTACACAGTGGCGACCATATTACGGAAGCCCGGGTAATCCTGCCGATACGTTCTCAACGGCTTATAGTGCCACCGGTCACGGGAGTTCTAATGGAGTGGGCTTTACGAGCGGGATCGTAACAAGCGTCAATGAGACTGAATGGTATCTCGATGTCCTGAACTGGATTCCATGGCAGCAGTATTCACCTTTCACGCTCCAGAGCCCTCCCGGCGCAAGATCTGGCGAACTTGTCATAACAGCGTCGCCGGTACCGCCGGAAATTGCGAATCTCATTGGCTACGCGCCACCAAATCCGCTCTTTACCTACATCTCTGGCTATTTGGCTAACTCCTACACACAGCAATACGGGTATTGGGAATGCCGGGCAAAATGCCCCAATGTCGATGCCATGTGGCCAGCCTACTGGCTTGCTGCGAGTGATGGCATTTGGCCCCCTGAGAACGACGTCATGGAAATGTTGAACGGAGCTTCAGCCGGGGCGGTGGGAGGAGGTCTGCACAGCAACAGAACAACTGTTGGCATTCCGACCTATCAGGATTTCCCTCGCTTCGATGCCGGCCATATGTTGCTCGATGCGTCGGCGAATTATGTTCTCTATGGAACCGAGGTTGGTCCGATAACGACAAGTCTCTATTTGAACCGCGAGAAATATGCAACCTTCCCGACACCTTGGGATTTTTACACATTCTGGTATCAGCAGTTAAATCTTGCGGTCAATGCCAATGAGGCACCAGACCATGTGACTTCTGGAAGCTTGCACACGGATTATGTTGGTGTCTGGCGGAGACTTCCGCAAACGCAGACCGTTCCGTCGGGAACCCAGGTCGAGACTACGGCTCTTGTTGCCGTAATGTTGGTTGCACCGACCGCGCCACGTCAGGCGTTGATTAATACACTTATTGCAAGCCTCAAGACGTACCAGACCAGCTTCGGCTTATCATTCTGGGATGCCCTTGATTTCCTCTATCTGGTCGCCGCGCACGATGAACAGGCGGCGTGGATCAACTGGAAGAATCCAGCCCAGATCGGGACCAAGGTCGGATCGCCGACATGGACGGTAAACAAGGGTTATATCGGTAGCTACGGCGTGTCCTATATAGATACCGGGATAAATCTCTCCACAGCTGGTTTTCGTATGACGGCAGCCAGTAACCATATTGGCGCGGCAGGCGCCAATATGAATAACATCTCGAGTGATATATCCGTGAAAAGCTCAATCGGCACGGCCGTTGCCGGGAATGAAACCGGCTCTACATACGGCATGAGACTTGGTGACGCCTGGGTTTATGGGCGCAATATATCCGGTACATCGAGTTGGACGTTGACCATCGGAGGTGGCAGTCTTTTCGCGAGGTCCGGCTATGCCGTTTCAGCGCGGAACGAGTACAGCGTTCAAGGATATGTATTCGCTCCCGCAGATACGAACGGCGTTCCGGTCAAAGTTAAACAGGCCAACGCTATCTATGGAAATGGAAAGCCAGCTCTCGACAACGCCAACTTGGTGATTGCCAATTGTGAAACGGTTGCCGTAGTTTCGTGCGCTCATGGTGGGGTGTTCCTTACTCAGGATGACGCGGAGATTTTATATCCGCTGCTCTATAATTACCTGCATGCGCTTGGAGCCATCTAATGTTGGATTTCTTAAACTCGAAATCGTTGAGGTAGAGATGCCAGACAGCGGCAATGATCTCGTAAACATCTCTCAGGTCGCCATGATGGCCCATACAGCGTCGGTGGCAAATCAGGCCGAGCTAAGAGTACATCGAGAAGAATGCGCGTCTACGAGGCTTCGCAATGAGACCATCTTTGCCGACATCAGGCTGAACATCCGCAGCCTCGATAACAAGATGGACGACTCAGCCAAGGAACTGGCCGATAAGATGGATGAAAAGCACGAGGAGCTGAAGAAAGACGTAGTTGCCTCAAACAAATGGCTTTATATGATAATCGGAGGCATTACGCTGGCAGGAGCGCTCTTTAATAAGGTTTCGTTCCACTTCTGATGGTTACTTGTACTTTCGACAATTCGGTGGTATGGAAAAGAGCCATGTCAACGCGACTAATCGTAACTTCAATTCTGATCTTATTGGCGCTTCCGGCCTCGGCGCATGAGCACTACTGCCGTCATCGCCCGCATCATGGTCATTTTCATTTCCACTATCATCATCACCTTCGCAATTCAGAACCGCAAGGACTGACGCAGAAGCCGATTGTGTGCCCTCCAAATAGTCCGGAATGCCAGTGAGAACGAAAAATGGCCCTTGACTGGAAAAACATCGACTGGAGTGCCCTCCTTGGGTCAAGGATTGCCCTAGGCGCTATCGTTACAATCGTCACAGGAGCAGCGGCTATTTCCGGGCATGCAATTCCGCTCGATCAGCAAAGTGACCTCAGCAACGGCCTATCGCAGGTTGCCGGTGGTATTTCGACCATCGCTGGCGTTTGGACTTTGTATCATCGCTCGGTCGCTCAGCCGGAAACCACGGCTACGATTATCCCCAAGAAAGATCAGCCCAGCCCTCCATCATAGAAAGCGAGCATCATCATGAGCCTCATCGGAGTTATCAGAAACGCTATCGACGGCAAAGAGTCGTGGGGCGACGTAGGAACGAAGATTGAGGCACTTTTCGTCGCCGATGTCGTTGATCCGGGCATCGTTTGGGGCAAACAGTTTCTTTCAGATTTTGGCAAAGCTGCACTGGTCGAGGCCGCAAAATATGGTCCGCAGTTGCTTGCCAACCCTTCCTCCATCGGCACGTTGATCCCGACTATCGCAACCGATCTCGAACAGCAGGGCATCAAGATCGCCGAGACCGATGCACTGCAAGACGCGAACACGATCATCGGCAACGCCCTGCGTACGCAACTGACGGCGGCACAGATCCAAGCGGAACTCCCTACACAATCGCCTGTGTCTTCCGGGGTACCGGCGGATTCTACTCAACCGGCGCAGTAGGTGGATCCGCTGGAGCTTGCAGCGATTGAGGCAGTCGTCGGATTTCTGCTTCAGGAAGCGAACAAGCTTGGCTTGATAAATGAGGCACAGAAGCTGTCGCTAGAAGCTCTGGCGGCGACTGAGGAGTTCCTGGGAGGCCTTCAAATCTACTATCAGCAAGGCGATTTCCCCAGAGACCTGAAAGCGCCTTTGTCAGCATCAAATATCGATAGGTGAACCCTAGAATTGGGCGAGACTCGCATAGCTTTCTTACGCAGCAAAAGAGCCCAGTAAGGCTTCAACAAAAAAGGAGAACGCAAATGGACATAAACTTCTTCGTGACGCTCATTGTTCTCCTTTTGGTCATCGGAATGTTATGCTGGTGTGTAGGCCGAATCCCTGGCCTACCTGCACCGATCCCGGTGGTGATCCAAATTCTGATTGTTCTGCTTTTTGCGGTGTACATTCTCGATCACATGGGAACCTTCGGCGGCCATGGGCACATCAGCGGACCATGCGGTTGACCGTTCATCACTATCACCACCTCGATCCTGCCTTTGAGCAAAGGCTAGATTGGTTACTGCAACTGCTCATCAAACAGGGAGATAGAATCATGGCCGTTCTCGATGACATCACTGCCAACGTAGCAAAAATCACCAGCGAAGATGATGCGATTATTCAGTTATTGGATAACGTAAAAGCCAAGCTCGATGCCGCACTGGCACAGCCGACAGTCGATGTTGCTGCTTTGAAAGCCCTATCTGACACGCTCGGCAGCGAATCCGATAAGGTCGCTGCGGCTGTGTTGAAAGACACGCCTTCGGACCCGGCAGCCCCCACCTCATAATTCTGTTGCAAGATACGACGGGGAGGGACAGTATCAACTGTCCCTCCTGTTTTGCTGTGTGGGACTTTGCTCTCAAAGACTTGGTGACCTTCAGTGGAATCAGGTGCAAAGCGTGAAATTCTCCTAATATCCGGCATAGTTCTGGCCTTCGTTCTCGCTGCCGCCTGGGCGATGTTGCCGTCGCACCTGTCTAACCTCGATGTAAAACGCACGCTCGGCACCGATATATTTATCTGCACCGGCCACGATTGCATCTCGCCGGGTGACTAGATCTTGCGCCAGAGAACGACCCTCGAATTTGGACTCATCGCTGCGCTGATTGCATCGATCGTCACCGGTTTTCTGCTTTGGCTCACGCACAAATGAGACACGGCCACTATTTCAAACCCCTCACCGAAGCAATGCGAAACGCAGGCTGTGAATTGATCGGCCAGAACTGCAATCATACCAGTTGGCGAGGCCTGAGGCCGGATCGGCCATTGATCGTCGTTTCGGTAAAACTGAACGACGGCCGCTATGCTCACAAGCTTGCCAAGGATGCAGGGGTCAAATTGGAATGACCGCTCAAATCCTTCCATTTCCGACCCCGATGCCAGTCATGCACTCCGACGATCTTATGTGCCAAGCTGCCGATCTCGGCCTTCTCACAGAAATGCACGCCACGACGGCGCAACTTGCGGAGCATCTCCAGACTGGGCCTTTGGCCGCACCAGACCGCGCAAGGCTCATGCGAGCGGTAGCGGTGCTTCGGAATCAGCCCATATGACACAGGGCTATTCCTACAGGCACCCCGCCACCACGAAGCCCCCCAGCGCCATTAGCGCCCTTGGCAGGGTAGTGAAGTCCCTCACGCCAGACACGTACCTCTCGGCCCGCGAGATATTCAGCCGCGCCTTTGCACCTCACGAAGATTACGACGCCTGCCGCGTCACCATCGGCACAGCGACCGCCCGCGAGTACGCTGAAAAGCAGTGGGAGTCACGGAAGCCAAATCGATACCGGCTCACCCAACGAGGCGCGGAGATCAAGCAGATGCTGGATCTACGATGAGCAACCAGTCTGCGTTTCTCGATATGATCGCATGGTCCGAAATCGGCCCCAAGCTTCTGTCCGTTAGTGACAACGGTTTCAATGTGCTCGTGGGTTCGACCTCAGAAAAGCCCTTGCTGTTCTTTAACTACGACGATCACCCGCGAATTCTGAACAAGCAACTCAATTCAACCGCAGCCGGACGCTATCAGCTTCTTGCCCATTGGTTCGATGCCTACAAGGGATATCTCCATCTTCCCGATTTCTCACCCGATAGCCAGAACGCTATAGCCCTCCAGCAGATGAAGGAGAGGGGCGCTCTCGATGACATCGACGGCGGCAATCTCCAGTTAGCTATAGCCAAATGCTCGAACATCTGGGCTTCCCTGCCGGGAGCCGGGTATGGGCAGCACGAGAACGCGCTGGACGACCTGACGGCTGCTTTCGTCGCCGCTGGCGGCACTTTGGCGCCGGTGGCTGACGCATGATATCGATCCGCAACGCCGCCGCTCTGCCGTTATTGCTGGTGGCGATTTGTTTGTGGGCTCTGGCCGATAGCCTCGCCAAACTCTCCAAGAAGGCCGGGGACGGCGCGGCGAGGATCATGGCGACAGGGCGGTAGGCACGCCGAAACTCGACTGAGCAGCTTGTGCGCAAGCCTGGGGAGCGACCTTCTTAAAATTAGGCCGTACTGTTCCTCAGGTAACAGCACGCAATCGCCGGAGCGCTCAGATTGGGGTCGTGAGGAAAATCAGAGGAGATCACCATGACCAACCAAGCACGCGCTTTGACGACTGAGGATCTGGAGCAAGTCGCGGGCGGCTTCAAGGAAGAGGAGCACGGTCAGATGACCGTATTGCAGATGCAGTCCCAGCAAATGTCCTACATGATGTCGGCCATAGATACGGTCATCAAGAGCATCGGCGAGGGGCTCCGTTGACCGTGGCCGGTTGTTCTCGGTTTGATCCTGCCCTAGCGTGCGGCAATGCATCCGCCGCCGTTCCTGCCGATCCATCACCTATCCGATTGGCCTGACTGCCAATTGGAGTTGCATTGCTGCAAAGGCACGTCGGTCTATCCTATAAAGTTGCTCATCGCCAAGCGTGGCGATCTCGTGTTCCGTGACGTGCTGGCCCGGCTCAAGTGCCCGGCTTGCGGTAAGAAACCCGCGCCGATGTTTCTGTGTTCCGGGGCACGCCTGCACAGCGGTGGCGCACCGGCGGATTGGGCCATCGAATTGGTGCCGGAGCCTACCGCGAAATAATCTTGCCAAAAACAGCCGCCCATCTTATCCGCGCGTGAGCCTTCCGCTTGGCCTTCAGGGCAGCTTTTACCGTGCGGTACACCGGCTTGCCCCGCCGTCTGCGTTTCCCGCTCGCTGGGGTCGCCAACGGCTTCGCGGCTGCCAGAGCTTCGCCATGTGCAACAGCGGCCTCCAGCCCCTCAAAACCAGCCCACCCGTCCTCATTGCTCCCGTGGTATCCGGTCCTATATTCGTCCGGGTATTCGCCCGGGAAGCGCTTTAGCTCAACGCCAAGCAGGCGAAGGCGGCGATGGGCGATTTCAAAGGGTGTGGGTTCTAGCATGACCGGCACGTTAATTCGTTCCAATGTGGTCATAATATAATCCAGCAGTCATTTCCGATCAATCGTGACGAACCGTATGATCTCGCTCCTTCCGTCGGGAGCAGAACAGTGGTCAGGGGCGACATATGATCGAATTTGTGGGCCTGATCATTCTGGCTCCTCTCTTTCTGTTGGCCGACTGGTTTGTCTTCCTGAAAAAGCTGGAACCGCTCGATGCTGCGTTGACTAAAGCATCACACGGCATGGCGATGATGCTGATGGCAGGATGGGCAATCTACCTCCTGAAGGAAAAGGGCTACATCAGAAGATTCCCGTATGAATATGGCGATCTCGTATATCTCACCTTTGCCTTTCTCTTTCTTTGGGGGGCGTTCTGGCTTTTCATCGGTGCCGCTCGATCACGGCAACGGCGCGATCACCATTATCTCGGCCGGGCGATTGCGAAAGTTGGCCTCGGGACCGGGCTCTACTTCGGATTTCCCCACTACTGGCATGCGACGGAGCTTTGGGAAGTTCTGGTCTACGCGATCAGTGTAGTTGTCGCTGCATGGTGTGTTGTCACCGGGCTGACGAAGGTCGCGTTGCTGATGCGGCCGTTGCCGCGGCTGATAAACGGTGCTGGGATCAGCGACATGCCGCATGGTGATGCCGGGTTTAGTAGGGGTTTGGACGGGTGAGCGTTTTTGGTGTTAATGGTGGCGTGCCTCTCGGTTACGCCGCCGACAACACCGAGGGTCCACCCCCTCATTTCAACAAACCTATTAGGTACGTCGGAGACCGGCACATTTGTGTGGTGGGGCCGAATGGGTCTGGAAAATCCATGCGGCTCGCTCTGCCGTTCTTGGTGGAAAATACCGGCTGGAGCGTAGCGGTCTGCGATCCAAAGGGAGAGTTTCGGAAGCTGACTTCGGCCCATAGGCAAAACGCGGGAAACCTTATCATAACACTTGATCCGTTCGGAAAAAATTCGGACGGCTTTAATCCTATCGCTACGCTGCCAGACAATGACGACCTGCCGGATGATGCGCTTGAACTGGCAGAGGCGGTGATAAGAACGGACGCTAAAGATCCTCATTGGTCTCAGGCCGCACAAGAGTTTGTTGCCGCCCTGATTCTCTACGTTCGTCTCGTTATCCCCGGAGGTTCCTTTGATGACATTCGCGAGCTCATGAGCCGCGATGATAAAGGTATTCGAATGCTTGTGCTCGGTGGAGATAACACCGACCCGCGCCAACTCGAACTTTGGGAAGAAACCGAACGCGATGAGCGCGATCCAAAATATTTCCCGCCCGTTCGCCATAGGGGGAAGCTCTATCCCGGGATGCTCGCCGCTTCGATAATCCACAACTGTCCGGAGATTGAGCATAAAGCCGCTCGGTTCGGCGGTATCACCCCGGAGGACCGGGAGATGCATTCAGTTCTAAGTACCGCATTGACACAAACGAGGTGGCTCGACAGCCGCCATATTAGGCGCGACCTTGCTAAAAACCCATTCGATTTCAGCATTATGCGCGAGCGGCCCGTGACGGTCTTTATTGTCCTTCCGCCACGGAGACTGGCAACACATTCATCATGGATACGCCTAATCCTTGCGTCGATTGTGCAAAAGCTTATGGGGGAAGCAAAGCATGGCAAGGTTCCGATCTGTCTGCTATGCGATGAATTCGCGGCCTTGGCTGGAGGCATTGCCGGACGCGGGGGCGACGGATTTCCTGCAATAAGTAACCAGATGGCCGTTTTCCGGCAATACGGAATCAAGCTGTTTTCAATCTGGCAAGATTTGGCACAGGCTCGCGGGATCTTCGGAGATGCATTTGAGACGTTCCTGGCTAACGCCGGAGTTTTCCAAGTTTTCGCTCCACAGGACGTAGTGACGGCGGAGTATGTCTCAAAGCGCACAGGACAGACGACAAGGCAGGTATTGAGCCGAAGTCAATCTCTAAGTCCGAATCCATCAGCACCGATGGGAGTGAGCATCAGCGATACAGCGAGCCTCGGGGTAATTCCAGTTCCCCTTCTTCTCCCACAGGACGTGCGTAACCTCGACAAAGGATACTCGCTGATCTTCTCGGATCAAGCTAAAGGCCCCGTGCGCAGCTTCGTGCCCTGGCCGGGAGACTTAGCGGCGTTCAGGCATATTATGGCTCTCGCCTAGATCGTTGATTTGACAATCCGTTAGTAACTTGCAATAAAATCGGGGCAAATCGGTGCTGAACACACCGATGCCCCTAATCACAAACGCGAACGCTTTGGGAGGTCGCGCTACATGACTGACATTAGACTTATCACATCCAAACAGTCGATCAACCAAGAATCTCTGCGACATATCCCACATGAGCAATTGGCTGAACTAGCCAAGTATGTAAATCGAGAGCTCAAGAGGAGATTTCACGCAAAAGAGACACGAGGAACCATAAGGGATATCCTCGATAAGACATTTGGAAATTTCGATCACATCCTTCAAACGAAGGTAACGGCAGACACCGCCAATAGTCCAATTAAAACCCCAGCCAGATTTCCTGCTGTGCTTCTTAAGCAAGAGCCACAACAAAGAATGAAGTACTTTAAGACGCTTATAGCGCAGGATTGGGGTTATTTGTGGCGCGGCGATCATCTCGATGATGAATTGCATTATTGTGTCTACGCCCACACGGACCCTTCCGAAAAGATGTTGTCAATAAATAAATCCTGTGGTGGCGAAATGCGGCTCCCATTCTATATCGGCAAGGGGACGAGTGGGCGAGCGTACGATTTGGTTCGAAACCAAGGTCACGGAGCGAGGTTGAGGAGCATATTGGAATGTGGACACAAGCCCGATGATATCGTCCATATTATCAAGAGCGGGTTGTCTGAGGCTCAGGCCTTCGAACTTGAAGCTAAGCTGATTTACTTCTTTGGAACCATATATGACAAGGCCCAAAGGGGATGTCTTTTGAATCTTGATCACTCACTTAGACCGGCATTTGCCTGCGAGATGGTGCTTTGTCAAGATCGCAACCAGAACCAAGTTGCCTAACCAAACCTTGGACTCGGCTTTCGCTTTGCCGGACTGTCATTATCCATGCCCCCATTTCGCATAGTACGCCGCTTTCGACATTCTCCCGGCACGCATGGCTTTGTAATCGAGTTCCTGCTCAATGCATCGGATGCTCTTTTTCCCTCGCCGCGCCGGACGGAAATGATGGCGTTCCGGCGGTTCAGGTCTAGCCGCCAGGTCCGACAAACTTCGGAAGACGCTCCCTCCCAGATCGAGGTTAAACCATCGATCGCCAATGGTTCTCGTTGCCATTGGCCTCATGATTTCGGAAACTTCACTCCATAGCCCTCGCGCGGTTTTGCCGCCGGAGGTGCTTCGTCTTGCTTGGCGAGGCTTCCTCCGTTGGCTCACCAAGCTATCGCGAATTTCCCCCTCTACTTCGGGCTGGATTGTATGCCCGGTCGTCCGCCTCCTTGTGTGCTTCGCGCATTGCGGCATGACGCGCCGCACGCTCTGCCATAGCATCGCTGACCTCATGCTTCGCGTCCGTCCTCTCCTCACGACTTTCTTTTCCTTCGTCTCGTACCCCAACTGGCTTGCCGTTCAACTCAACCTTCTTTGCGGATTGCTCGCGACCGTCGTCCGGGTTGTGCTGATGCATTGCCGGTTGCTGGCCGGGCGGAAGATCGCGGCCAAACTGCGGTCCGGTTTGGTATTCGGCACGCTCCCGATCCCCGATCCCGAAAGCCGTATCCTTTCTCTCGGCTTCGCCGGTTTCGGAGTCACGCCGCGACTTGGATGCGGAGAATTGTTGGCGGCCGGGGTTCTTCACGTTCTGTGAGTAAACCCCCCGCTCCAACTTTTTCAGCTCGTCATGGAGATCGCCCTTGCTGCGTTCGTCGAGTTCTTTCTGCACATCGCGGCGCTTCTCGCGAAGGTTTTTTCCTTCGGCCCGCCAATCCCTCGCGCTGTCTACGTCCTTCTGGTACTGCGAATCCTTATCGCGCCTGCCTGTGACGACGTAGCTTATTCCGGCAAGTCGCTCGCTGGTGATCGCCATATAATCCGCATGCTCAATGTCTTTGCGGAGCAGGATGCTTTGGCGTTTCAGCGGATCTTTCTCTTCTGCGGCGCGCGCCGCTAGATCGTCCTGGCCTCGGTGATAAGCTGCATTTTCCGCTGCCGCCACGTCGCAGAGGGAAGAGTAGGGCCGGCGAATGTCGAATTGCGTCGCGGCTTGGGCGTATCGTGCTTTGGGATCCGTGATGTCGCCGGCGTCGACGCGCTGCTTCGCTTCGGCCTCAAGTTTTTCCCGGTCTTTTATCGCCTGATCGGAGATAGCCTTCTCCGCGCGAATCTGATCCTCTGCCCGCAGAACCTGAAATTCTTCGGTCTTGTAGCCCGCGACCTGTGCCGCGAGTTGATAATCGGCTTCCTTGCGGCGTTTGTCGTCCGGCTGGTCGCTCATTCCAATCTCCGTACTGATGCGCTTCAGGCGCTCGGCGAGAAGGTCGATGATTTGGGCTTCGTGGTGAAGCTTTCGGGCTTCGTCGATATTCGCCTGCTGCTCTTTGTCGTATTGAGTGTTGCGGGCGCGGATAGCGCGATTTTCGTCTCCGATTGGCGTGCGCTTACCCTTCAGCTCTGCCTGACTCTGTTTGTTACCAAGGTGCTTTGTCGGCTCCTTGTCGATGCCACGTTCCACAAAACTAAGGGAGGTTACGCGTTCGTCATGTCCAAGGAGCGCAAGGCGTTCGTTTATGACATCGGCGAACATCTGGCGTTGCCAGCGGCGCTCATCGCTGCGTGTCTTCTTGTCCACGATCTCGCGCGCCTTTTCGCCGAACCCCTCCGGGGTAATTCGGCGCATGTTATAGGCCAGATGTCCGTGCCAGTTGCGATCGTCGCCATGATCGGTAGGCTTGTGAACAGCCCAAGTGACCATAACGCCGTAGCGCTCAACCATTCGCCCGGAGATGGCCTTCATCACGGCGATGTGGTCATCCGCGCCAAATTTATCGGTTAGGGCAAGGTTTTCGTGATTCGCCAAGTGGCTATTGATGCGCTTCTCCGCTCGCTGGGCGTCGTTCCACGCTCGCGAGAGTTGTGCTGCATCCGTGAGATAGACCGGTGAGCGGAATGGTGCTTCGGTGCCCCAGGCCAAGACTTCGCCAGGATGATTTCGCTTGCACCAAACGCCGGTTTCTTCGTCCTTCAGACTCTGACCGGTGACGTACGCGACAAGTCCCACGGCGCTCTTGCCGCTACCACGGCTTATTCCTTCGACATGCGCGTGGTACCATCCGCCTTCAGTCATTCCGGGTTTCTGCCTGCTTCGCAAACGCAAGTTTGCAACAGTGCGCTGCGCAATACTTCTAAAATCTCGTTAACCTTCCCTATCAAAGGGCTTCCCTCTTGTGCAGAGTTCGTGCAATATCCCCGTCCCGCCAAGCAAAATCAATAGGACTGACAAACCATGTCGTCTGACCTTGAACGACTCTCCCGAATGAAATCCCGCCAAGCCAAGCTGCTTGAAGCTGAATCACAGCAAGCTGCGAGACGCAGGGCAACCGACATGAAAATCCGGCAAGCCGAGAAAGCCGTTGCCACTCGACGAGCAATGCTCATCGGGGAAACCATCCGGGATGAAAAGCTCACGCCTCATGAACGAGCAGTAATCTGCGGGGTTATTTCGCGGCGTAAGGAAAAGCCTGCGGACTGGGACAAGATTTCGGACTTCCATCTGTCGGTGGTGCATGAGCCGCATGAGGTCGTAGCCGCTAAACCTGTCATCACCGAGTTTGCCCGCGCCGGGAAATAGTTCATGCTGGGTGGATGGCGTCCCGGCTGGTTGCTCGCTCAAGGGGAACAATCTGGAAGTCGGCGCGGTGGATGCTCCTGGCAGTTCCGCTGATGGGATGCCTTGCCGACCAGAAGCGGAAAATCGCGCAATGCGAAGCCGCTCACCAGCGTCTCTATCCGCTGCTCAGCGAGCAAGCCCCGCTCCTTGATCTTTACACCAGCAGTTGCATGGCCGAGGCCGGATACCGATGGACCGGTGAGACTAAGACATGCCGATGGACCGTCAACAGCCAGAACCCCTATTGCTATGAGCCGACGGGGTTTGTGGGTCGGCTGATTTTGAGGGTCGAGTTGGAGATCAGAGGTATCTACTAATCCGTTGATCGTCAGTTCAGTTCCGCGCGCAGTCTGCCAGCCTTCCAGTCCTCGACCAGACGCAGCATTCGCGCGATGACTTGGTTGACGGTTTCCTCCCCGCCGATGCTGATCGCCAGCCCGGCGAGGAAATCGGCAAAGGGCGCAATCAACTCGTGATCCGGGATGCCGGTGCTTTCGATTGAGTCTCTGGCGGCGGTGAGAATGTCAAAGACGTGGTTGTATTTCGCTTCGTCCATCGCTCTGGGTTCCAGCATTGGTCGGGGCGGTCTGCTGCTTATCGCAGGTCTCTGTCCCCGCGAGAATATCGGTTGCCCTGCCGCCCGTCCAATCGGGCCG
>Ga0193726_1002084_pt1 | contig 14079 bp, 11 predicted proteins | sample H2c1metaG_FD_144928 | JGI IMG/M metagenome (GOLD analysis project Ga0193726, IMG submission 144928) | Soil microbial communities from a riparian zone of the East river system, Colorado, United States - H2c1 | ecosystem: Environmental > Terrestrial > Soil > Riparian zone | place: USA: East River... | reverse complement strand
GTCTGGGTGCCGAATGAGCAATACGAGGCGCTGCGGGATCTGATGCGAACCCGCGAGGCGGCCAAGCAGGATCAGTTGCGAGCGCGGCATCGGCTCAGCAAATTCCTGTTACGCCACGGGCGACGAGCCCCAGCGGGAGTCAAGTCGTGGACGCAGAAGCATGAGCAATGGATCAAAGGGCAAGTTCACTTTGAGCAACCGGCTCAGGAATACACCACGCTGGATTATCTGCACGAGGTCGAACATATGGATGACCGCATCAGGCGCCTGGAACAGGCCATCGCAGAAGCCGGCAAGTTGGCCCCTCCCAAGATGCAGAAGGTGATTCAAGGCCTGCAAGCGCTGCGCGGGATCGCCCAGATTTCGGCGGTCACGATCGTGGCTGAACTAGGGGAGATCTCGCGCTTCGGTGGGCCGCGAAAACTGATGAGCTACAGCGGTACGGTCTCCAGCGAGCACTCCAGCGGAAAGCGGATAATGCGGGGACAGATTACCAAGACCGGTAATGCGCATCTGCGGCGGATCGCGATTGAGGCGGCCTGGTCCTACCGACATCGGCCCGCAATCGGGGCAAGCTTGCGCAAACGACAAGAGGGGTTAAGCGAAGAAGTGAAAGAAATCGCCTGGAAGGCGCAACACCGCCTGCATAAGCGCTACTGCCACTTATTCGCGAGTGGCAAGGAAAAGCAGAAGGTCGCAAGTGCCGTAGGGCGAGAGCTGCTGGGCTTTATCTGGGCCATCGGAGTTCAGGTCGAACGAAACAGCCAAGCACTGGCATAACTGAAAACAAATATTCCAAGAAGAAAGGATCAACAGTCATGCCCTCGAAGGTACGGTGAGTAGCGGTCGAGCAGCACGGCAAGGAGAATTCTCATACATTTCTATGCGACCGGCCTTGCGGCCCGACCCGCGTCATTAGTTTGAGGCAGCTCCCGACGGATCACGATTATGCGGCTTTGACCCGCGAATATCAGACTGATCAACCGTCGACAGCGCTCACTCGATCGCTACCCGCTCTACCTTCGCAACGCAAACAAAACCATGGAACCTTAACACCAACACCAAATTCAGCATGAATAGAGGGATTGACAGTTCACTCCATATCAGAAATGTCCCCTGTTGTGGTTGATGTTGTGGTTGATGTTGTCGTTGGGATGCGCACGGAAGCCAAGCCCGTCAGGGCGAAGCGTAAGTGCGCATTCCAACGAGCGGCGATCGCTGCTCCGGCTCCGTCCGATGACCGCGGAACAACTCCGGCAGCGTACGCAGGTTAGCGGTAGGGCCGCTTATGGGACTCTATTACCCGTGTAGACGATTACAGGCGATCCCTCTGCCATGAACGCGCAGTCGGGGCGTCGTTGAATAACCGTTGCGAGTTCGCGCCCATAAAGAGCGCTTGCCTCTCCTTCAAATCCGGCTTGAGTGGTCGCCCACACCTGCCAAGGGATATGGGCGACGTGATATTCGACACTCACACCGGATCGTTGGGTCGAATAGCCCCAGTAGTGTTCGGTAATGAACTGTTCCAAACTCCCCACTGATGGATGAACCGAAGGTCCAACGGTCTCGGCAGAGAGCCTGCACCACTGGTCGCTGATTTGCCACTGATACTCGGCCGCCCTATTCACCCCGCTCGTGTCGACGCGGTGCCTCATCGGAAGGCAAGTATAGTTCTCTCCGTATACTAGGCGAGCCGTCGTTGCAATTGCGCGTCTGGGCACGACCTCCGCAATGAAAACAACTCCTCTTCGATCATCACCGCCGCCTTTGCGACGAACGTAGAACCGCAGATTGACTTCCTCGAAATCGGCGTGAAACGGAACCAGGAAACGCCCGAATAGCCTCGTGTGGCAGAAGCGAAAACCAACAAGGCTGACGTATGTTCGTCCCTGAAACGAGTCCAGCGAGGTACCGGGCGGAACGTAATGATTCAAGAGACTGGGTTCAACCTCGTAGTTCAACATCACCAGATCTCGCCATTCCGCAGATAGAAAAACTCGTCTTGATTGAGGCATTGGAACGGTTGGAATTCGACGTGAGATGACTCAATTTATCAGGCGTTCAGTGGGGGCGCCAGCATTACTCTTGAAAGAAAAAAGAAAGAAGAAGCGGTGACCACAGACCAGCCGAGACCAATGCGACGGAACTCAGGCGCGTTGGAAAATTCGGATCCGTCTTACCAGCGCTTTGGACCTCAGGTCATCGGCTCTTTTTCGCTGACGATGAAGTGCAGAAGCAGACATGCAATCACTACCAAGTCACCAGCGGAATTCATCTCCAGGAGGCTGCCCCCGGCGACTAATTTGCCGGAGAAAGAACTTCAGGTATGGAAGTGTCTCCCCGAGGTTTTCCGGAAAAGGTCTTGGGCGGAGCATGAATCCTGCCGACCCGAGCATGATTTTCGTTTCGTTTCTCCCCTCACGTTTGAACGGGCAGCGATTCCGATTGGAAAGGGGAGTATAAGTATCCTCGCCATCCGCTACCCAGGCAATCATGGGTGTTGCGGCGAAGGCGTGCATCATTTGTCGGATGGCTGCTCAAAGCGGCGGTTCGCGCGGAGCTGCGGAGTCGGCTTCAATTCGCCAGTTACTCCGACGGAAAAGCTCTGCTCATAGGGCACGCCGTCGGTTCCGTCCACCGTAAGACGAATTGTGAAATCGGCGGCTCTCGTGTAGCAATGGGAAACTTTGGCGCCTTCGGAAATCGTCCCGTCACCGAAGTCCCAGTGATAGCCGAGCGCCGGTACGCCTTCAGGATCTACCTGAGCCGAGAAGGCTATGGTTTCCCCAGCCTTCGACTGAGATGGAACTTGGGCCGTAACCGTTGGGCCGGCCTTGGCCACGCCAGTGTCCACCAGCTTGATGACCACGGTCGATTGTGGCGGCTGATTTTGGAGCCGGATCGCTCCACCTTCGAGTGCAAAGGTGGAGCTTGAGTCCATCACCCCGGTCGCCACCATCGTGGAGCTGACCGGGACCCCGAGGTCCGTGAGGCTCAACGAGTGCGAGCGTGGCCTGTCGGTCCAGTTGAAAACCGTCAAGATGCTTTGCCGCGGACTTTGCCGGAGTAAGAAAACACTCGGTTGTCCATCCTCCGGATCATAAGTCATCAGATCCACGGGCGTAGAGGCCCGACCCGCTTTGGCCATGTTGAGCAAGTCTCGGTTTTCCACCAACGCGAGTCGATCCTTTTCGCTGCCAAGCACCAGTAGGTCATCGCCGATTTCATACATGCCACCGGCGATCGCAGAAAGTGCAATTGAAGTCTGCGCTGTCGCCAGCGAATGGGAGGAGCGCTCGCCCGAATGCTCCACCAGATAGGTATCGGTGATGTTGAAAGCGTCCGGGTCATTGATGAAAAAGTTGCCGTTCATGTAGAAGCGCGCGGCGATGCCGGGAGCGGCGGTCTTCGATCTTAGGAAACTGTGCCCCGTGTCGGCGGAGACGCGGCCTGTGTCTACGATCCCGACGGGATTGAGCATGGGGCTTCCGTCCTTGTCGAGCATCACATCGTCGCCGACCGTGTCCCGGATCAGCTGCAAACCGATGCGTTGGGCTTCCAGTGCAGTCGTATTTGGGCGGTAGTGGTAACCTTCAATTGCCGTCGTGTCCATGAAGTCCATCTTGATGAAGCCAACTCCCCACTCCCGGACCAACGTCTTGTAGGTTTGGCGCAAGTATTCCTGCGCCCCAGGATGCGTGGTATCAAGGGCGTAAAGCGTGTCAACCCCCTGCCGCCACACATCCTCTAGGGGAATCGGTTGGCCCCTGGCATTGTGGACCAACCATTCCTTGTGATGTTCGTAAACCCACGCGCGGCTGCTTACCTCGAACGGCGCTGTCCACAGGCCAACGGTCAGGCCGTCTCGCAAAATGTGATGGGCCACAAACCGCATCCCGTCCGGGAATTGCGTCGCATTGGCGGTGACGTACTCTCCGCGAGCGTACTGATAGCCTTCATCGATCTGGAAATAGTTGTAGCCGAGCGAATGCAGATGCTGCGACAGCCAATCGGCATTCGTCAGCGTTTCGCCCTCGTTGATCGCGGCATAATATGCGGTCCAGCTCCACCATCCAATTGGAATCACACTCGAAACCCGTGCGCGATGCAGACGCCGAATAGCGGAACCATAAGCGCGAAGTTGCCCCAGGTAGTCGGGCCCGGTGGCGAACATCAATCGTTCAGAGCTCATCTCTTCTCCGGGATTGAGTAGAAGGCTGAGTTCGATCCGGTCGCTTTGCAGAGACTTTGCTTCCAGGGACTTTGCCTGACTGTAATCCGTCTGAATCTCCGTGGTCCCCGTAGACTCGACCGTGTACGATGCGATTTTGGCGTCGGCGCCTTTGCCATCGGCCTTCAGCCGCAAAAGAGTCAAGAAGCGATCCGATGTGAGTGCGCCAAGAAACAAGCTCTGCTTGGTTTGCCGGTTATAGATGAGCTGGCTTCCGACTCCGCGATGCATTCCTCCCGGAGCGGCGCCGAGATCGTTGATGACCAAGTCGGGCCAATCCTCGCTAAAGCTGTCGGAAAGAATCCGTTCGTCCGATGGCCGTCCGCCCAGGCTAAGGATCGAGTCTCCGGTCGCTTCCACGCTGCGGATTGCCTGCACCGACGTAGCTTTGTCGGTTCCGTTCCTGACCCGTACTTGAATGGTGCCGTAGGGATTTTGGGTGTAAAGCTGCAGCTCATAAATCAGATCGGGACGGCCACGTAGTCCGCTGGAGGTTACCGTCAATTGTCTACCGGACCCCAGAGCGTCGCTGAATTCCGACTCCGAAACTGCATGCGAGGGATAGCTCCGGGGACGCAGCCAGGCATGATCGACCAGTGCACCTATGCTTGCCTGCAGCGCAGATTGGCTACCCATGGCTCCAAATTGATACGATCCGTCCCGGCCATTGACCGTCACCGATAGAGCGCCATTGGTCAGTTGCTGGGCCGGGCATCGCGCTGCGGCGCCCAGCATCAAGGCGGCAATACTTGCGCCCATCATGCTGCAGTGCAAGGCCGCGAGCATCTTGAGCCCAGTTTCGCTCGCCCGCCGCGCAATTGTCAGCTTTCGGATCAAACACTTAGGATCGCTCACGAGTGCCGCGGCAGATACAGTTTGCCCTGAAGTTTTCATACTAAAGGTGCCGCCATTCTGACTAGGATTGCAGCGAGCCGTCGCATTGGTGTTTGATGGGCGTGCACCACTCCTACAATGGTCCCGGCATCCTTCTGCGCCAATAACGGCGTGGCCAAGCCAATGGCTACCAAAAGAGAAAGCGCCACAAGAGTTTGTCGGGCGTGAAAAAAAACGGGCATGGCAAGTCTCCTAAAAATCGCAACCCCAGTAGCGCTGGACCCTACTTCGCCAATCGCATTGCGTAATTTTACGAATGGTTACTTTTACTTCCGTTTGACCAGGCTTGTCAACCCGAATATTCAGTGACGATCCGGTTGGTTTGTGTCAATACCGAACGGAGTTGCAGTTCGGCGCTACAAAGTTGTCAAAATCGAACAATCCCGAGGATCTGGTGTTCCAATCGGTGAGGGCCGGCGCACCGATGCGGGACAATAACGTTTTCGCCCGGCATATCAAACCTGCGGCGAGGAAGGTGGGCCTGGCGTTTGTAAACTGACGTTGTTTCTGTACTTCGCATACTTGGCTAGAAATGGCCAGAGCAGATGTGAAGGACGCCCAGGGCCAGATGCGACACTCTCGAGCGAGTCCGACTCTGCTTTGTCTGGATCTCGGCTCTCGCGAGTTGCAAGCGTAAAGGCCATGCTGACGTCTGCGTATTTCGATGTTGGACGCAGTTTCAACGAAAACGGCGGCGCGATAGCACTCACATCCGGAAATTTCCGGGAATTTTCGGGAATATGGGGTCGCTGTAGACGATCAGTTAGGGCTTGGCTGCGGAGGGGCGGGCTCATAGCGGGACCGAACTACGTCAATAGCGCGACTTATAACGCTAACAATCAGCCACTATGATTCAAGATTCAGTTCTCAAGTACCGGCGGAGGAAATGCTGTAGGTGCCGCGGAAGTCGTATCAATGTTCTTCTGCCTTCGAGAAATCAAGAGTCACACCGCCCCTGAACGACGGGCTGGGCTTTGGAGAAATCGAGAGTGACCGGTGCGGCGCTCACTCGGGCGCTCCGAGGCCTGGCTTGCCTTCCGAGCAACTGGTTCGGAATTGATATGACGACTCCCTTCTGGTACATCGAACCAGCGATGTTTGCGTTTTATGCCCTCATTATTTGGGGGGGAAACTTGCGCTAGAATGCTCGGATGTTTCGATTGGCAAAATCACTAGCCCGAGCGACCATCAGAAAAACCGGATTCGACCTCGTGAGAAGCGATCCCGCCTCTGGTGACTCTGGCCCGAAATTCCCGCCCGACTTTACCGAAGATCATATTTCGATCATAAACTCCGTGAGCAGTTACACCATGACGTCCCCAGAGCGAATCTATGCTCTGATCGAGGCCGTGCGACATGTCGTCCGCTCTGCCATTCCAGGCGCAATCGTTGAGTGCGGGGTCTGGCGCGGCGGAAGCATGATGGCCGCTGCCTTGGCGCTGAAGTCCCTGAACATAGTCGACCGCGATCTCTACCTGTTCGACACCTTTGAAGGAATGCCGAAACCTCAAGAAGTTGACGTTGACCTGAAATCGACTCCGGCGATGTCCTTCTTTTCGCGTACCCAAATCGGAGAGGACAGTTCAGGATACTGCCGCTCGATATTTGAAGAAACGCGGGCCAACATGGCCAGCATCGGATACTGCGCCGAGAAAATTCATTTCTGCAAAGGCAAGGTGGAATCCACGATCCCCGACTCCGCTCCCGATCCGATTGCTCTGCTTCGCCTCGACACGGACTGGTACGAGTCCACTAAGCATGAACTGGTGCACCTCTACCCGCGTCTTTCGCCGGGAGGAATTTTGATCATCGACGACTATGGTCATTGGCGCGGTTCGCGGAAAGCGACCGATGAATTCATTGAAGAATACGCACCCTCGTTGTTCCTTAGCAGGATCGACTACACCGGCAGAATTGCCGTGAAGCCGTAGTCGCATTGCAGGGAAACTCGAACATCAGCGGTCGTATCGGTGGCATGCCCGGTCGTGACGGTAACCTGTAGAGCCTGTCCTACGGAAAACGCCGCTGTGTGAGTGGTGTCGTGGGAAGTCGTACCCGTACCCGGCGAGCAGGTTACTGTCGTAGCACTGGCCCCGTTCTTTACAGTTATGACTCCAGCCTGCGCTCCAGTCGACCCTCCACCAGCGCCGAGATTCTTCATGGAAAATTGGGCCTGGAGGAGGCTTTCATCGACGCCTCCTTCACGGGAGCAAAAAAAGGGGCGTTGCGGGCGGGCGCACCAAGCGTGGCAAAGGGACGAAAATCATCGCTCTCTCCGATGATCACCGTCTTCCTCTCGCCGTCAGTATCGAAAGGGCTTCGCCGCATGCGAGCCAACTCGTCGAAAGCCTCCTCGGGCACAGCTTCCTCGATACCTTCCCCACGATTGATCGGCGACCAAGCCTACGATCGTGACCGCTTGGATCGAGATCTGGCCGAGCGCTATGGCATCGAGATGATCGCACTCCATCGCGGAGAGCGTCGCGAACCCACACTGGACCGTCGCCCGTTGCGGAGGCACCGCAGGCGTTGGGAATGGAAACGACTCTTTGCTTGGCTGCATCAGTTTCGTCGGTTGGTCATCCGCTGGGAGTACCACGTCGAGAACTTCTTCGGCGTGGTACGCCTGGGTTGCATGCAAATCTTGCGAAGGCATTTGCAGCGTTTACTCGTACCTCAGCGCCACCATAGGATCAACCCTCATAGCGTTTCTGTTAGGTTCGGGGACTCGCCGTCCGGCAAGCGCTTCTCCCAGATCATCACCAGGCGGTTGGCGTTGGGGTAGGGCAGAGGAATGATGAGCACCGCATCCACCACACTGAAGATCGCGGTTTTGGCGCCGATTCCCAGGGCGAGCCTGATCACTGCCAGGGCCGTGAAACCTGGTTTGTTGCGCAGTTGCCGCAGCGCATTGCGAACGTCTTGCAGCGGAACCGGTCATCTCAGTTTGGTGCTCCTACTCGTACCTGGCAAAGCAAGACTCTGACCAATCTACTCCAGAAGTTAACCCCTTGGTTGCCAAGGAAAGCAGGAACACCGCTGCGGAAGCGGAGCGGATCATTCTGTCCGCCCACGGGCAACCGGTGTCCCGGAAGCGAACAGGGACAATCAGCTCCTGGGTTTGTGGCTGGCGAGCATTCCGTGACTTCCGGTCACGCGGTTCTTAACGCGGCTGTAACCCGGCGGCGTTATTATTCGCGGATACCACTTCCCAAAACGCCGCATTTTCCCAGGAGACTGGTGACTTCCATGTCCATTATGTCTGCCCATCCTTTCACTTCGTCCCTCGCCAGAATCCATTCGCCGTCCAGAATGCGAATTCCGAAAGCTGGCATCGCATTGGCCTTCTTGATTGCATCCACGGCGTGGGCCCAGAACACTACGACGTCGTTACGTGGCACGGTCATTGATCCTCAGGGCGCGGTGGTCGCAAACGTGGAGGTTACGCTGGAGAATCCTGGCGAAGGTTTTGCCAGGAAACAGAAGACTGACGATCGCGGCCAATATCAGTTTCTGCAAATTCCTCCGAGCACATACACGGTCTCAGCGGTCGTCGCGGGTTTCGCCACCAGTCGCAAGGAAAACGTGGTTCTACTGGTGAATACCCCAGCCACGCTGAACTTTGCGTTGAAGGTGGGCGCGGCGAATAGCAGCGTGGATGTCAGCGCGGAAGCCACGACCGTGAACACAGTGGACGCCACTATCGGGAACCCCTTCGATTCCAGGCAGATCTTAGCGCTTCCTTCCGAGGGCAGAAATGCGGTTGAGTTGCTGAGTCTGCAAGCCGGAGTCACCTATACCGGTAGTCAAATCGACCAAGCGACCGATTCTCGCGGCGGGGCCGTGAATGGCGCCCGCAGCGACCAAACCAACATCACAGTCGATGGACTTGATAACAACGATCAGTTGTTGGGCAATGCCTTCACCGGGGTTTTGCGCGTTCCGATGGACTCGCTGGAAGAGTTCCGGGTCACCACCACCAACTCCAATGCGGATTCTGGCCGTTCCTCAGGCGCCCAAGTTTCGCTGGTCACCAAGAGCGGCACCAATCAGTTTCATGGTACGGCCTACGAGTACAACCGTTCCAGCTTGGGTACAGCCAACGATTGGTTCAACAAGCGGGCCCAGTTGCAAGCGGGCCTTCCGAACAAGGCAGGACAACTCATCCGGAATACTTTTGGCACGGCGGTGGGCGGGCCGATCATCAAGGACCGATTGTTCTTCTTCGCCAACTACGAAGGCCAGCATTCGCGTGAGGCCGTACAGGTCACCCAGGCTGTTCCCAGTACTAACCTGCGCCAGGGAATCGTGAGTTATATCGACGCAAACGGGGACCTGTTTTCTCTGCAGCCATCCGATATTCAAAGTATCGACCAGGGCTGCCTCAGCAGCGGCAGTTGTCCAAATGGGAATGGGGTGAGCCAGGCGGTTTTGAACCAGTGGAACGGGCAATCGATCCTGCCGAACGGGACGCCGATCCCTGCCTACCCGCTGCCCAACACCAGCACTGCCGTAGGGGCCGACGGAATTAATATTGACGGATACACCTTCGCCGCTCCCCAACCCAGCAACGAAAATACTTACCTTTTCAAGCTGGACTACAACCTGACGCAAAATGGCAACCACCGGCTGTTTCTGCGTGGCAATTTGCAGAACGACCGTGAACTGGCCGCGCCACAATTTCCCGGCGAGCCTCCCAGCCATATTATCCGGAACAACAGCAAGGGGATCGCCGCCGGATACACCGCGGTTCTGAGCAACACGGTTATCAATAACTTTCGCTACGCCTTTATTCGGGAAGGAACGAGCGACGCGGGTTCAAATCCTTACTCCAACGTAAGTTTCTGGAGCCTGGCTGACCAGGTTTCCTTTGCGCGAACTGTCAATGTCAATGTTCCCCTGAATCAATTCGTGGACGACGTTACCTGGACGCGAGGCAAGCACACGCTGCAATTCGGCGGCAATTGGCGCATCATCAATAACAACCGGTTCTCCAACGAAGAAAACTTCTCTAATGCCTCTACGCATCCCGATTGGCTTTTCGATGGCGGCATTGCCAACACCGGACAGGACCTGGATCCCGCCATCAGCGCGGCTTTCCCAGCGGTTTCAGCCGATTTCGGATACACCTACGACTCCGCCATCGCGGATGTAACCGGCGTGCTCGGCTCAATTTCTGCAATCTACAACCAGAACAAGTCGGGAATTTTCTCGCCGGTTGGAGCGTTCGTTCCTCGTCACTTCAAATCCAACGAAGCCGAGCTGTACGCTCAGGATTCTTGGCATGCGAAACCAAATCTGCAGCTGACCTTCGGACTTCGTTACACCTTGCTGCAGCCTCCGTACGAATCCGATGGCAACCAGGTTTCTCCCACGCCAGGCTTAAGTTCTTTTTTCCATGCTCGCGCGGCCGCTGGTCAGGAGGGCCTGGGATATCAACCCCCGATTTCTTTTGCACTGAGTGGGCAAGCCAATGGCAAGCAGCCGTACTGGAATTGGGACTACAAAGATTTTTCTCCTCGGGCAGCTTTTGCCTATTCGCCAAACCCAGACTCGGGCTTCTGGCACAGAATTCTGGGTTCGAAAGGCAAGAGTTCCATTCGCGGCGGCTACGGTCTGTACTTTGATCATTTCGGGGAAGGTGTAGTGAACAGTTTCGACCGGGAAGGATCATTTGGGCTTTCATCATTCCTTGAAAATCCCTCCGGGGTGCAGAGCACGAATTGCGTTGTGCGTTTCCTCAGCCTCGCTGACATTCCTGGAACGGACGGATGCTCGGTCAGCAGCGGCGGACCTCCGCTGCCGGAACTCCCTTCCCAGCCCGCAGGTGGTTTCCCGTACACTCCTCCCGGCGCTGGTGAGAACGGAAGCTTTGCCATCGCCTGGGGTATCGATAACTCGCTGAAGACGCCTTACTCACACGTCGCCGATTTTTCTATCACGCGCGAGTTGCCGCACCAATTCGTCTTGGAAATGGCCTACGTGGGACGTTTTGGACGGCGATTGTTGCAGGAAGTGGACATGGCACAACCCGAGAATTTGCGCGATCCGCAATCGGGCATGACCTACTTTCAGGCTGCGACTCAATTGGTTAAACTGGCGAACGCAAACACGAACGAAAGCACCGTTCAACCCATCGCTTACTGGGAGGATCTTTTCCCTGGTGCGGCTGGCAGAGCCGGCGAGTCCGGCTATGCTCCGGGCATTCCCAGACGTCCCACGGCGACGCAAAATATCTACGATCTGTACTTCAGCGAAGGACCCAACTCAATTTATGCGCTGCAATCTTTAGATACCGAATGCTTCCCCGCCTGCTCGAAACTCGGAGCCTACGCCTATTGGGACGCCCAGTTTTCGTCCATGTACTCGTGGCGATCAACGGGCACGAGCAATTACAACGGTCTGCAGGCAACCCTCCGCCGGCGAGTGGCTGGATTGGAGTTTGATCTGAACTACACGTTCTCCAAATCTCTCGACGAGAATTCCAACGCCGAACGCGTCAACGAATATGAAAACGGCAGCGGCAGCGCCGTTGCCTACAGCGGCCAGGTCGTGAATGCATGGATGCCGCATCAACTCTACGGCCTTTCTGACTATGACCTACGTCACCAGTTCAATGCAAATTGGGTTTACGACCTTCCGTTTGGTCGCGGTCAGCACTGGGGCTCGGCATCCGGCAAAGTCGTGGACGGCATTCTCGGCGGATGGGAGTTTTCTGGCTTAACCCGCTGGACAAGCGGGTATCCGTTCAGCATGGATAGTTACGCCTTCGCTACCGACTACGAGCAGGACGGGAGAGCGGTTTTGACTGGAGCCGCACCCAAGACAGGTACTTACATTGATGGCAGCGGAAATCCGAACGTGTTTCAGGCTGGTACGGGAGCTATTTCGGCCTTTCGCTTTGCATATCCGGGAGAATCCGGCCAGCGAAACAATCTGCGCGGCCCAGGCTACTTCGGCATCGACACAAGTCTCGCCAAACTCTGGAAGGTCACGGAGGCGCAGTCTCTCCGCTTTGCCTGGGATGCTTTTAATGTCACCAACGCCGTGCGCTTTGATGTAGGCACGCTCGGAAATTATCTACTCTACCCGCAGCAACTCGGTGAGTACTCGCAAACCCTGACTCATCCTCGGGTGATGCAATTCGGGCTTCGCTATAGTTTCTAGCAATCAGAACTGCGCTCGATTGTCACGGAGGAGAAACGTGAGTCAATCACTTCGCGGCATCGCGGGGCAGTAGCAGTATTGCTAATGCTGGCGTCGGGGAGCGTCCGCGCGAAAGACGGGCAGTGTTGTACTGCTCGTCAGTCATGGACTTCGCTGGCAGGAAATATTTGCCGGGGCCGACCAGTGTTTTCCGGTTCCATCGTGGCCATGCGGCAAGGCATCGGGCCGTGCTCGTGCTGGGAATGGCCGACGACGATGGCGTCCCGCTGCGCAGATGGTTTGGCATGTTCGGACTCTTGGTCAACCACTTTTTTATACCGAAGGCACGGGCCTATCGGCTGCGGAGCCATGCTGCGGAATGCTCCAACGTCGCGGCTGCGCTCAAAGCCAAACGTCGCCTACGAGGTTACGCAATTGCAGGTGATCACCTGCGTAGCGAAGAGGGGGGACCCCTCATCTTGCCGGAACTCGTTCTCGAAACAAAGAGCGGCAGCAAGCAGCGGTTTGGAGTACGGCCGGTCGAATTTCAAGGGGGCTTGCGAGTACTTGAAACAGATGTATCCCGGGCTTTGGCGTGGCTTCGTGCGCCAACTGTCCAACGGTCCGAAGCGAACCGGATTCAACAAGCTGCTTTTTGCCGACCTATGCAAAGACTGTTGTAAGTATCTGGGATCTGGTTTTGGGGATGGGGATGATGGGATGCCGGAGAAAGAGAGACAACTACTCAGAACGATCCGGGGGAAACCTCAGCGATCAAGACCCGGTCGCGTCCCTCTTCTTTCGCCCTGAAAAGAGCGCCATCCGCTGCTGCGAGGAGTTCCACTGCAGTTGTTCCGTGCTCGGGTAGAGCGGCAACCCCCAAAGAGAGAGTGACCTTGCCCAACACGATCTCGTTGTGCTTTATGGAAAGTTGTTGAAATGAGATGCGCAGCTCTTCTGCGCGGCGGCGTGTGTCTTCCAGGGAAGACTCGGGGAGAATTAACGTGAACTCTTCTCCCCCGTAGCGACAGGCCAAGTCCCCGCGTCGGATGAATTTCGCCAAGTGATCTCCAAGTTCCCTCAGCACCGTATCCCCCGCATCGTGGCCGAAGGTGTCGTTGAACCTTTTGAACTGGTCCACATCGAGCATGACAACACCGAGACTCCGTTTCTTGCGTACCGCATTTGGCAGTTCACGCTCGAGAGACTCATCCAAGTAGCGTCGGTTGAACAGGCCCGTGAGCGGGTCGCGGATTGACTGATAACGCAGCTTCTCGCGGAGCTTCAGATTGGCAAAAGAAAGGGCGGCGTGTTCCGCCACGGAAACAGCCAGTTGCACGTTGAATTCGGAAATGGAGGCTGACGTCCTTACAAGTCCGCTTGGTTCAGTCACCAGGCAGAGAATGCCAAGTGTTTCGCCGTGAGCCATGAGAGGTGTGCACAGACTGGGTAGACGGGACTCCGCTTCGAAATGTGCGCAACGTACAGCGCCCTCGTCGCTGGTAGAGTGATGTAAACGTCCCCGCCGTAAAGCCCAACACTCGTTCGGGCCAAACACCTTCTCCGCGGGCGAACTCCGTCCCCAAGTCGTGATGGTTTCCAGAACATTCCGCGAAGCGCTGAACACCAAGACGGCGCCCGAGAATCCGGGAAACAGCTTCTTGGCCGAAGATGCAATCACTCCCGAAGCTTCTTCAAGTGTGAAACACGATTGCAGCAACTCCGCCATTTCGCTGAGTGCACCGGCTTCCCGGTTCCGGGATTCCAGTTCGCCCACGGAATTCTTGAGTCCTTCGTGCGCTTTCGAT
>Ga0193726_1002083_pt1 | contig 14079 bp, 9 predicted proteins | sample H2c1metaG_FD_144928 | JGI IMG/M metagenome (GOLD analysis project Ga0193726, IMG submission 144928) | Soil microbial communities from a riparian zone of the East river system, Colorado, United States - H2c1 | ecosystem: Environmental > Terrestrial > Soil > Riparian zone | place: USA: East River... | reverse complement strand
AAGGCCACGGCGCCGATGTGATCGTCACCGAAATCGATCCGGTGAAGGGAATCGAAGCCGTGATGGACGGCTTCCGTGTTCTACCGATGGCCGACGCCGCCAAAGAAGGCGATGTGTTCATCACCGTCACCGGCAACAAGAACGTCATCCGCGGCGAACACTTCGAACATATGAAGTCTGGCGCGGTCGTTTGCAACAGCGGCCACTTCAACGTGGAAATTGACATCCCGGCACTTGAGCGCTTGTCGAGCGGCAAGCGTGAAGTTCGTCCACTCGTGGATGAATACCTAACCAAGGACGGCCGCCGCATCAACCTTATCGCCGAAGGCCGCCTCGTCAACCTTGCCACTGCGGAAGGCCACCCCGCTTCTGTAATGGACATGAGCTTCGCGAACCAAGCCCTTTCCGCGGAATACCTCGTGAAAAATTCCAAGGACCTCAAGCCTCAGGTTTACGTCGTTCCCGAAGATCTCGACAAGGAAATCGCGCGACTAAAGCTCGAATCCATGGGCCACAAACTCGACAAGCTCACCGCCGAACAGGAACACTATTTGGCTTCCTGGCAGGAAGGCACGTAAGCCCCGGCAGAATCAAATCACGTGGTATCTTGTTGGGGCACTCGATTTTAGTGCCCCTTCTTTTTTGCTGTTCGCTCCGGAATTCTCCAGGTGACGCGATGTGGGACCTGACGACGAACGCGCTCGATACGGCGAAAGTGCGCGGCGCATCCTACGCCGACGCGCGCCTCATGCACACTCGCCAGCGCGACCTCACCACAAAGAATGGAGCGGTCGGCACCCTCGCCCAGTCTGAATCCATCGGCATCGGCATTCGCGTTATGGCCAACGGCGCCTGGGGTTTCGCTTCCACTGACAAACTAACGCGCGAGGGCGTGGCGGCTTGTGCCGCGCAAGCCGTCTCGATCGCAAAAGCTTCCGCGCTCGCAAAACGCGGCGAAGTCGAAATGGTTCCCGAGGATTCTTTCATCGATAGCTGGCAAGCCCCGCTCCGCAAAGACCCATTCGAAATCCCGCTCGAATCGCAGCTTGATCTTCTTCTCAAAGCCGATGCCGCCATGCGCGCTATCAAAGGCGTCACGCTCACTGAAACCGGCATGCAGTTCCGCAAGATCGATATGTGGTACGCCTCCAGCATCGGCTCGCGCATCCATCAACGCAAAGTCATCTCCGGCGCCGGCATCGCCGCGACTACGTTTCAGGGCACAGAAATTCAGAAGCGATCTTACCCAAACAGTTTCGGGGGCCAGTACGCTCTGGCCGGATACGAACTCGTCGAATCGCTCGATCTTCTGAAGCACGCACCGCGAGTCGCTGAAGAATCCGTGGCACTTCACTCGGCCGCGCAATGCCCGGAAAAAACCGGGACGCTGCTTCTCGACGGCAGCCAGCTGGGGCTCCAGATCCATGAATCCGTCGGCCATCCCATCGAACTTGATCGCGTCCTTGGCCAGGAAGCGAATTTCGCCGGCACCAGTTTTCTCACGCTCGATAAATTGAACAATCTCGTCTATGGTTCCGAGATTGTGAACGTCGTCGCCGACGCACGGCTCGAACACGGCCCCGGCCTGGGTACGTTCGCCTACGATGATGAAGGCGTTCCCGCGCAATGCACCGACATCATCAAGGACGGGCGGTTTCGCGGCTATCTTTCGAATCGCGAGATGGCAAAGCTAATTGGCCTCACGCGCTCCTCCGGCACCATGCGCACGGAAAATTGGAATCGCCTCCCGATCATCCGCATGACGAATATCAGCCTCAAACCCGGCGTGGGCACGCCTGAGGAGCTTGTCGCCTCCACGGACGACGGCATCTGGATGGAAACCAATCGTTCCTGGTCGATTGACGATCGCCGCTATCAATTTCAGTTCTCCACGGAAATCGGCTGGGAAATAAAAGGCGGCAAAAGAGTTCGCATGCTGAAGAATCCCAGCTACAGCGGGATCACCACGGAATTCTGGAATAGCTGCGACACTATCACTGGCATGGAGTATTGGACGCTCTGGGGCACGCCAAACTGCGGAAAAGGACAGCCAATGCAGACTATGGGCACCGGCCACGGCGCCTCGCCCTCAAGATTCCGTAACGTAAAAATGGGCACCGCATTTTCGGGGCAATGAAGTCGACCGTATGACGCCAGTGAAATCAAAATCGCACTCCGGGAAAGTTTCCGGGCAGCTCGCTTCCGCGAGCGATTTGAAGAAGCGCATCGATTCCGTTCTCCGACTGGGAAAACTCGCCGGGGCAGACGAAACCGAAGTCCAGGTCGAGGAAACTATCGACGCACTCACCCGCTTCGCCAACAACGCTATCCATCAAAACGTTGCCGAACACGGCGTCACCGTCTCCATCCGCACGGTTGTCGACGGGCGTACCGCACGCGCTACCACCAATCGTCTCGACGAAGATTCGCTCCGCGCAGCCGTTGCAGCTTCTCTTCAGCTTGCGCATAGCCAGCCGAAAATTCCCGGCTTGCTCGCCGTTCCCGGAAAACAGAGGTATCGCAAAGTGAATCGTTTTTCGCGCGCTACAGCTGCTGTCACGCCGGAAGGGCGCGCCCGCGCCGTCAAAAAATCCTGCGACTTGGCCATTCGAAACGGCCAGGTGGCTGCCGGAATTTTCTCGACCGGCCAGTCGCAGCTCGCTCTTGGGAATAATCGCGGTCTTTTTGCCGCTCACCGCCAGACTCACGCCGAATTTTCCATCACCATGCAGGACGAACCAGCGGCAAGCTGGGCCAAAGCCAACTCTGGCAGTTTCAGAAACTTCGATCCGCAGCAACTTGCCGCGCGCGCCAGCCAGAAGGCGCAAATGGCGAAAGATGCCCGCGAACTCGTTCCCGGAAAATACACCGTCATCCTCGAGCCCGCCGCCGTCCTTGATCTTGTAGGTTTTCTTTTCTACGATTTCGCCGCCACCGCGCTGGCCGACCAGCGCTCGTGCCTGACGAACCGGGTCGGCAAACCGCTCTTCGGTAAAAACATTTCCATCACCGACGACGTTTATCACCCGCTGCAACTCGGCCAGCCGTTCGACGGGGAGGGAATTCCACGCCAGCGAGTTTCGCTCGTCGAAAACGGGGTCCCGCGCAACCTCGTCTATTCCCGCGCCAGCGCAAAAAAGTCCGGCAAGCAGCCGACCGGCCACGGTTTCGCCCTTCCGAACGAATACGGCGAAGCTCCCATGAACCTGGTTTTTGGCGGTGGCGATTCGTCCCTGGAAAAAATGGTCGCCGGCACCGACCGCGGCCTGCTCGTCACACGCGTCTGGTACATCCGCGAAGTCGATCCCTACGAAAAAATCATGACGGGAATGACCCGCGACGGGCTCTTCCTCGTCGAAAACGGCAAAGTCACCTCCGCCGTCCGTAATTTCCGTTTCAATCAATCGCTGATCGAACTGCTGCAAAATGTCGAAGCCATGTCTTCCGCGCTCCGTACTACCGCCGAAGAAGCCTTTGAAATGGTGGTCCCAGCCATGAAAGTCTCGAACTTCCATTTCACCGAACCCACCAAGTTCTGATTGCGCGCTTTTCCTTCATTTGAATTGGCGACCTGCCTGTCGGGGGCAGGATCTATCGGCCTGTGCTTTGCCGCCGCCGTTCGATATTTACTGGCCTTCTGAAGCGGGCGCAGGGGTGATGTCTTTTCTCCTCCTCGTTCCTTATCCTCGTTCCGGTAGCTCTGTGGCAGTCTTTCCTTCGATTTCTCTTCGAATTTCGTCAAATCACAAATCCAATCCACCCAATCGATTTTCTGCGTTGTACTCTTTCCGCTTCCGAACCCTATAAACAAATGTATGGACCTGCCGTTCTATCGGCGCCAGTGGCGGTCAAGCGGACGGGTGCGCCCTAACTGGGGCCATCCGGACCATGACGCCTGCGGCACCGGGTTTATTGCCCGCCTGGGCGGGCCCGCCGGACGCGACATCATTGATTATGCCCTCAGCGCCCTCGAGCGCCTCACGCATCGCGGCGGCGTCGATGCCGATGGCGCCAGCGGCGACGGCGCAGGCCTGCTCGCTGGCCTTCCAAAAGATTTTTTCAAAGCCAAAGCCGCCGAACAGGGAATCGAGCTTCCGGAACAGTTTGGCCTCGGCTTCGCTTTCTTCCCGCCCGAATCTGTGGCAGCGGCGAAGACCGCCATCGAGGAAGCAGCCGAACAAGGCCTCCTCCGCATCCTCGGCTGGCGCCGCGTTCCTGTAAATCCGAACTGCCTCGGCCGCCGCGCGCTTGAAACCATGCCGGAATCCTGGCAATTCTTCACTACCGCCCAGCAGGACGCTCGCGCGTCGGAAAAATTTGAGCACGCTCTATCGCTTCTGCGCAAAAAAGCCGAATCGCTGCTCCCGGAGCGCTGTTACATCTGTTCGCTCTCTTCGCGCACCGTCGTTTACAAAGGTCTCCTCACGCCCTGGCAGTTTCCGCAGTTCTATCTCGATCTCCACGATCCCGCGTTCCAGACTGCGTTTGTCGTTTTCCACCAGCGCTATTCGACCAACACTCAGCCTTCGTGGAACCTTGCCCAGCCATTCCGGTATTCCGCGCACAACGGTGAGATCAACACCATCGTCTCCAATCGCCGCTGGCTCCGCGCCAAAGAAAACCATCTTCGCGAAAAATTGAAGGTCGGCACCTGGTTCAAGACGCTGGAAGAAAATGTCAGCGATTCGGCCAGTTTTGACAATGGCCTCGAGGGGAAGCTCCTTGAAGGGTTTTCCTTGGACGAGTCCATGCTGGCTCTGGTGCCCCCGGCATTTGAAAAAGATCCGCTCCTCTCGCACGATGTGCGCGGCTCGCTTGCCGCTCTTTCTCAGCTCAGCGAACCCTGGGATGGCCCCGCTGCTCTGATTGTTTCCGACGGCAACTTTGTGGGCGCGAAGCTCGACCGCAACGGTTTGCGCCCGATGCGCTACACACTCACTCACGACGGCCTGCTTGTCGTCGGCTCGGAAACCGGCCTGGTTGATCTCGAAGAGTCTCGCATCGCCGAACGCTCCCGCCTGGGTCCCGGCGAAATGATTCTCGCCAACGCCGCCACCGGCCGTTTCTTCCGCTGGCGCGACATTCTGAAACGCCTGGGCAGCCGCGAATTGCGCCTCACTCCGCCCAAAATCAAGCGCCTCGATACCTCTGCTGCCGCTGAAATCGTTCCCGTCGATACGCCGAAGCGCGTCGCAGCCGCCTGCGGCTGGACCGACGACCAGTTCAAGATTCTTTTTTCCGGCTTGCTACACGGGAAAGAAGCCGACTGGAGCATGGGTGACGACGCTCCGCCGGCCTTCCTTTCGACGCTCCCGCGTACTCTCTGGGACTATTGCAAGCAGCGCTTCGCGCAAGTCACGAATCCGCCTATCGATCCGCTGCGCGAAACGCACGTCATGTCTCTTGAAGTAAATCTCCCCGCCACCGCGGGCGCGCCCGGCGGCATGGTGCTGCCCGGCCCAATTCTCACGCAACGCGAATACAAGGAGATCGCGGCGCAGTTTGGCCCGGTCCACAAGATCGACTTTAGTCTTCCTGCCAACATGGGAGTCCCGGGAGCGCGGGGCGTACTCGCCCAGTGTTCATCTACCCCTCTGGGCGGCAACGCGCGCCCGGGGCTCTTCCTCCTCTCCGATCGCGGAGTCGGCGCCAACCGGGCAGTACTGCCGGCATTGTTGGCAACCGCCGCTCTGTGGAACGCGATGATTCGCCAGGATTTCTCTGACGTTCCGCTCGTCGTTGAAACGGCTCAAGCGTTTGACACCCACCACGTCGCGCTTCTCGTTGCTGCCGGCGCCAGCGCGGTTGTTCCGTATCTCACCGAACAGTTTGCCGAAGCCGAAGAACCCGGCGGCATGAGCAAGGTTAGAGCAGCAGTCTACGCCGGCCTCCGTAAAGTTCTCGCGCGCATGGGCGTTTCAACGCTCGCCAGCTATCGCAACAGCTATCTCTTTGAAATCGTTGGACTTTCGGAAGAACTCTGTGCTGAATTTTTTGAAGATGCCGCCGATTTTGCGGGACAGAAATCTCTCGACGACCTGCTAACCGACTATCTCCGCCTGCATCAGGAAGCTTTCACCAAAGCGACCGATGAAATGTCCGACGCTGGTCTCTATCGCTTCCGCAAAGGCGCCGAGCTTCATGCAAACTCGCCGGAGGTCGTTCGCCGCCTCCACGCGCACATCAAGGCTCCCACGGCCGGGAAGTATCCCGCGTTCGAAGAACTCTCTGACACCACCGGCGGTGTCGTATTCCTTCGCGACCTGCTCGACACCGTTGCAGGTACTCCCATACCCATCGAAGACGTCGAATCCGCCGAAAGCATTCTGAAACGCTTCAGCACGCAGGCCATGTCTCTCGGTTCGCTCAGCCCGGAAGCGCACAAGACGCTCGCCCTGGCCATGAACCAGCTCGGCGGCAAAAGCAACACCGGCGAAGGCGGCGAAGATCCCGATCTTTGGGTGAACGAGCCTGAAGCCGCAAACAAGATCAAACAAGTCGCGTCGGGACGCTTCGGCGTCACTTCCGACTATCTTGTTCACGCGCAGGAACTCGAAATCAAAATGGCTCAAGGTTCCAAGCCTGGCGAAGGTGGCCAGCTTCCTGCCAAAAAAGTTACCCCGTACATCGCTCGCATTCGCCACGCGACCCCCGGCACTCCGTTAATTTCTCCGCCTCCTCACCACGATATTTACAGTATCGAAGATCTGGCGCAGCTCATCCACGATCTCCGCGCGGTGAATCCGCGCGCTCGCATCGGAGTAAAACTTGTTTCCGGTGCGGGTGTCGGAATCATCGCTGCCGGCGTCGCCAAAGCCGGAGCCGATGTCATCACCATCAGCGGCCACAACGGTGGAACCGGATCGTCGCCGCTGACCTCCATCAAGAACACCGGACTTCCCTGGGAAATCGGGCTGCGCGAAACCCACGAAACTCTGGTTCGCGCCGGCCTCCGTTCTCGAGTCTCGCTCCGGGTGGACGGCGGCCTGAAATTCTCGCGCGATGGCGCGCCAGTGTCACCTGAATACTTGCCCGGTCGGAATCGCCACCCAGGACGAAACTTTGCGCATGCGCTTCAACGGCAAACCGGAAATGGTCGTCTCCTACTTCCGCGCGCTCGCCGATGAAATTCGCAGAAAACTTTCCGAACTCGGCGCGGCCTCGCTCACCGAGCTGAAGGGCGACTATGAATGTCTGCGCCCGCGCTCGGCGAACTACGCGGAAACACCCGCGCTTGCTCTTGAATCCGACATGTCGTTCAAGATCGCGCCGCAACAGGTTCCCGGATTACACGCTTCACTCACCGAATCACAGGATCCACATTCCGATCTGGATTCTGAATCTAGTAGCGTCCTTATCCGCAATTCCGACCGCAGCGTGGGCGCCGGCCTCAGCGGCGAAATGGCGCGGGAACGCGCGGCGGGCAAAGTTCTAACTGGCACGATCAAGCGAGGATTTCACGGGAGCGCCGGGCAAAGCTTCGGCGCATTTGTCGGTGCCGGAATCGATTTCAAACTCCTCGGCGAAGCGAACGACTATGTCGGTAAAGGCCTCAGCGGCGGAACGATCGCGATCACCGCGGGTACCGGTGCTTCTCGCCGAGGCGACGTGCTTGCCGGCAACACCGTCCTTTACGGGGCAACCTCAGGTCAGCTCTTCGTGGCCGGTCGCGCGGGCGAACGATTCGCGATCCGCAATAGCGGCGCTCTCGCTGTCGTTGAAGGCGTCGGACAGCATGGCTGTGAGTACATGACTGGCGGTGTGGTGGCGATCCTTGGCCCGCTTGGGCTCAACTTCGGTTCCGGCATGACCGGTGGGCTTGCTTATGTTCTCCGCGCGGAAGCCGAAGATGTTTTGCACCGCGAGTTCGTCAGCACCGGGGAAATTGGTGCAAACGAAGATGCGTGGCTGCGCCGTACCTTGCGCGAACACCAGGAACGCACTGGAAGTCCGCGAGCCGCGAAACTCCTGTCGCGTCGAGGTTTGCTCCCGTTCCAGCGCGTACAACCAGTTCATTTGCAGGGAACCATTGAGAGCGTGTGGGAACCGGTTCTTGCGAAACTGAATCCGGAATTCATTTCCGTCCAGGATGCGGATCTCGTCCCCGTCGCGACACATGCCTCCGCAATTTAGAAATACGTTTGAGGCCGAAATCACCGCCTGAATCCGTCCGGCGACGAGTTTTTTTCGCCGCCATCAATTTCGCGAAAGAGGAATCTTTCTTTTCCCGCCCGAACTTCCGCTATAATCTGGGCGAGTCAACCGCCTATGGATTTTGATCAACTAGCAACTTTCGTTTATGTCGCAAAACTGAAAAGTTTTTCGCGCGCCGGTCAGAAAGTGTTTCGCTCGCAATCCGCAGTCAGCGCGCAGATTCGCCAGCTCGAACAAGCCTACAAAGCAAAGCTTCTGGACCGTTCCGCGAAATCCGTGGAGCTGACTCCCGCAGGTGAAGTGCTTTTTGAATACGCGGAAAGAATGCTGCGTCTGCGCGACGAGAGCGTGCAGGTGGTCGCCGATCGCGGAAACGTGGTGCAGGGCCCGGTAGTGTTCGGCGCGAACGAAGCGACTTGCTTGTATCTGCTGCCCGAAATTTTTGCGGAGTTTCAGAGAAAATATCCTCAAGTGCACATTTCGATTTACAGGAATTTCAGTCACAAGATCCTGCAGCGTATCGAAGACGGCTCTGTCGATGTTGGCATCGTCAGCCTTCCGCTGAAATCGCCAAATCTCAAAGTTCATCACATTTACCGCGACCGCTTGCGGCTGATGGTCAGTTCAAAAAACGCTTTGGCGAACCGCACCAAAGTAACGCTTGAAGAAGTCGCAGGCCAGCCGCTGATCGTCCCGCGGACCGGATTTACGCGGCAATTGCTGGACAAGCTGTTCCGGCCGTACCGCTCGCGCGTGCACGTTGCCATGGAGCTGCCGAGCATCGGCATGATCAAGAAATTCGTGGGCGCCGACGCAGGCGTTTCCTTTATCAGCGAGAGTTTCGCGAAGGATCAGGTGAAAGCCGGCGAAGTGAAGCTCCTGAGCGTGGAGGGCGTCGATTTGTGGCGAGAACTGGGACTTGTCTACCGCCGCGATCGAAGTTTGCCGAAAGCGGCGCAGTCGCTGATCACATTAATCCGCGAGCATAAGAAATTGTCGGAAGGCTCGGAACCTAGCTAGCCGTCGCAGCGCGGTTTCAGGTTCTCTGCGAATTCCTTCAACCGAAACTTGCGCTGCTTTCAAGGGCTGCGCAGCCTGTTCTTCTGCACTATTCACAAAATTGTTCAGTGGATGTTGAAGTCGGTGCTGTTGATTGCGCGGGCGATGACGTTTTCCTGGATCTGTATCAAGTCGGTGTCGGCGTACGTCATGCCGAGCATCGTAAAGACGTCCTTGCCGCGCGCGATGACCACCAGCGTTCCGGACCAATCGTGTTCATCGGCCATCCCGCGGTATTTGAATTCGATTGCGGGCGAGCCCCCTACCACAGTCTTGCGCTGCGAAATCTGCCGGTAGTTGGAGTAGATCTCCCGCATACGCTTCTCGACAGCGCTTGCGGAAGCTTCGAGAGTGTCTTTCGCTTTTTCCTGGCCCACAACCATCAAAGTGGACTCGTTCGAAGTGCCCATGGCGACGATGGCGTTGGGCAGGGCCTTGCGCGCGTCTTCGATGAGGTCCCAGCTTGGTGCCTTGTACATTTTGAAGCCGTGCGAAAAATTCGTGTACAGCGTGCCGGTAACTTCCTCGTGATTGGGAGGGAGTTCAGGCTCTTTTTGCGGAGGCGCGGGTTGGGCAGTGGCGGCGGCGATACTGGCGGGTTGCGTGGAGGATTTAATCGCGGGCGCGATCACTTTTCCAGCGCTTGCGGTGGCAGGAACATTGGGGCGGACCGGTTCGCCTGAGATCTTTGGTTTTGCGGGCGCAGCAGCGGCGTTCGTCGCTGAATCGGCAGCTGAGACGGCGTCGTTTGCCGGTGCGGGAGTCGCCGCTGCCGGTTTTACCTCGCCGGTCTTGGTCGGCTTTGCGGCTGCGAGATTCGCCGGCGTGCTCGGAACGATGTCTGCGATTTTGTCTTTTTCGACGAGAACAAAACCGTAGTCGGTCTTGACCTTAAACATGTTGTCTTCGTAAGCGACGATGACGCCATAAAGTTTCTTGCCGTCCTTGAGGCGGATCTCGTCGGCAAGCGCGGAATGAGCGGCGAGGGACAGAGCCGCTGCGAACAGAGCCGTGCGCCCGATAGCATTTCGGGAAGGTGCGGGGACGCGCATGGGTAGAGTATCGCGCCGGCGCGCAGCCGGGGCAAGCACCGCGCAAGCGCAAGTTACGCTAAAGGTACGCCTGGTCCCCCTCTGTGGCCGGCAATTGGCCTTCCGTCGCCAAGGCGACAGGCAACCCATGTCGCGAGAACTAATTTGCAGCGCAACGCGATCAGTCAGGCCGTGGCGGCAAGCTCCGTTTCAATCCTCGGCGATTTCGTCGTGCAGGGAGTGGTGGTCGTAGTCATGGCGACCGACCGGATAGCGACCGGTCGGGTGAAAAGATTCTGCAGGACGTTCTTTGAATGGGCCACGAGAGATACGAGATCGGCCGATGGCATGGAAGGAAAGTCTGAAAGGCGAAGCGATTGGGATGCGGAGAATTGGTCGGCGTAAGAGACGCGGACGGCCAGGGTACGCGCTTCGCACTTGGAGTCGAGAAGAGCGAGATTGAGGCGGGCGCACAGATATTCGCAAATGGGTCCAAGATCGGCAGCGTGACACGCGAACGCGAATTCGCGCAGGAGCGAAGGAGCAAGGGACCTGGACTTCGTCACTTGACGATCGCGGCCGCGGGAGTTTTCCCAAACTTGGCGGGCGAAGGATTGGCCGAAAGCAGATTCAAGCGAAGCAAGAGGAACGCGGCGAAGCTCGGAGATCGAGCGCACACTACGTTTGCGGAGATCGCTGGAGTCGATTTGGTTGATGCCGTGAAGAGCTTCGATGGGGAAATTGGCAAGCCAGGCAGCTTCACTGCCGGCCGGGACGATCCGGAGTCCGCGAGGGCGTTCGAGATGGGAGGCAACGGCGGCTGCGACGCGGGAGCCCGCCGCGCCGACACTGGCGCTGAGGCCGGTGCGCTTCAGAATTTCAAGCTGGAGCCTTCGGAGCGTGCCAGCCAAGTCGTCTAGAGGACGCGCGCCAACCACGGCGGAGAAATCGAGGTAAAAGCCGTCAGACGAGTCGGGCTGAACAGAAGCAGAAAATCCTTCCTGGACGGCTCGGACCGCTTCTGCGTATTCCGCATAGAGCGGGAAGCGGCAGGGAACGACCGCGGCTTGTGGGCAGACGCCGAGCGCATTCTCAAGTGGCATCCCCATTTTGACGCCGAGGAGCCTTGCTTCGTAGCTGGCCGAGATCACCACGCGGCCGCCTTCTTTGCCGGATCTGCCCGCGAATGTGACTAGGACAGGGCGGCCGCGAAATTTGGGGCGAAGAGTTTGCTCGACCGAGGCGAAGAATCCATCAATGTAGACGTGAGCAAAGGCAGGAGCGGCTGCCCGGGTGTCAACCAGAGAAGGTGCGTGCGGCGCAGTGCCGGCGCCGGATACCGATTCGTCACACGTTGCGATTGCTGAGTGCATGGAGCCTCCCCGCTGCAGTACGTTTAACAGGCGACCACCGGCTCGTGAGAGCCTATGAGGCAATGGAGCCGGCGCCGCCTGTTTCCCGTTTCCTCTACCGCAGGGCAGTATAGCGAACAAAAAGCGAAAGTCAAGCGAATCCCTTTGACGGCAGCGGGTCAGTTTTTGACTAGCGTGTTGACCAGGCACTATCGCAACGCAGCGTGCATAAAGGAGCTGAGGATTATTGGCGCAGGGCGGGGCGAGCTTTGGTCAATTTTTTCTGTCACCGTTTCAAGTAACGAAGCGCAACACATCCGGACTTAAGAATCTTGGACTCAACAAGTTTTAATTTTAATTTCTCCTGCAGGCTAATACCTTCCAGCAGCCGTCTCCCTTCTCCTGCAATTATTGGCTGAACGACAAAATGATATTCATCAACTAGGCCAAGCTCTATCAGTTGTGAAGGAATGCTCACACCGCCGACCAAAATATTTTTGCCTTGCTCGTGTTTCAGTCTAACGATTTCGTCTTGAAGGTTCGTACGAACAATTTTCGCATTTTTATCTTCAGCGCTCTCTAATGATCGTGAAAAAACAATTTTGTTTTTGGAGACGAATGTTTCAGCAAATTCGATAGCTGATTTTGTCTCAGAACGATTTTTTGCGACATCAGGCCAATAAGGAACCATCAATTGATAGGTTTTACGCCCATAGACGAGCAGGTCGGTATCTCGCAGGAGCAGCGTAAAGTGTTCGAGTATTTCTTCATCGGCAATTGTGCTGGTGTGGTCGCAGCAGCCATCTAAGGTAATGTTGATTGCGAAGATTACATTTCTCATTTTCGCCCCGGATTGAGCGGCGTGGTCGTCGAAAATAAATCCAATAACTTTGAACCGCGCGTCATTGCAACACGAAGATTCGGTGCAGCCGGCTGGAAACGGCCGTCCCCGATGTCGCTGGCTTTCGTTGGTCGTGAACAGCCTGTGCCTTCGCCGAGCAGCCCGACGTGGAATTCTACCGTAGAGTCTTCGTTCGTATTTTCAGACAGCGGTGTTGCAAAAGTTGCTTTTTGCCTGGTTTGTCGTGCGGGATCAACGGGTCGATGCAACACCATCTGGATGGACTTGTTTCTGGGAACGCAAAGGCTGGCTACTGCTTAAATACCAGCGGAGGCCCACTAACTCGCCTGCCCTTAAGGTCGACTGTCACCTCCACCCGGTCAGCGATTTTTATGAACGGAATGCCGCTGTTCATGCCGTAGTCTTTGCGGTCGAAGGCCATCGTCCCTTTAATCTCACCTGAACCTGTCCCCTTGCCGGAAAGCGTAAATGTCAGCTTCTCAGTCTTAGTCACTCCGCGTATCGTGAAGTCGCCGACGTAATCAAGCGTGGCGGGGCCAGTCTGTACAATCTTCGTTGAGTGGAAAGTTATCACCGGATCTTGCTTGGCGTCGAAAAAGTCTTTGCCCTTTAATTTTCCGTCTTTCATGCCGCTTCCGGTATTTACACTGGCGGCTTGAATCTTTATGTCCAGAACTCCTGTCTCCACGTCCGGAGAGGTCATGGTTGCTGTGGCGTCCCACTTATCGAATGTTCCGTCTATCGCCACTGACGCCTTCACATGGAACTTGATCGAGCTGTCTTCCTTCGTAATCTTGATGATAGGGACGCCAGCAGGATCCTGTGCTTGCGTCATCGACGGAGACAGACCGGTTGCCAACATGCAGAGAATTGCTAGTCGCATGGGGCGTAGTTTGTGTCCATGCCGTTTTGTTGTCAATTGAAGTTTCAGGAAACGAGCAGCCGGCCATGGAGCTAGTACCTGACACCGTGACGTAACGAGGAATGTATCCGCATGATTTGCAATGTTGCCGCAATCGACCGAATCGAACTGCCGTTTACGATGCAGCCGAGTGCGTTTTAGGGTGCCCGCACGTCAACTTCGCCTCGGTGCCTGGTTACCGGAAATTGACCCGCCACACCTTTGACGCCGCTTTTCGCGAACAATTCGGGCGCGGAGACTGCCGCCAGACGCGGCAGAGCCCGAAGCCCCGATCGAGGTTCCGGCCCTGCCCGCGTCTTGAATCCACGATTCGTTAGAAGATTTTCCGGAATGTCCAGAAGAGAAATCCGGACAGCATCATGGCGACAGGCAGAGTGAGCACCCAGGCCATCAGCAGGTTTCGAACCGTGCCCCACTGCAGGCCGGAATGATTGGCGGCCATCGTTCCTGCGACGCCCGACGACAAGACGTGGGTTGTACTGACGGGAAGGCCGAAGGCGTCGGCTGCGCCGATCGTCGCCATCGCGGTGATTTCGGCCGCAGCTCCCTGCGCGTACGTCAAATGATTCTTGCCGATTTTCTCCCCTACGGTGACGACGATGCGCTTCCATCCGACCATCGTTCCAAGGCCAAGCGCGATGGCCACCGCTACCTTCACCCAAATGGGAATAAAGCGTGTGGCGCGGTCAACGTGAATCT
>Ga0193726_1002082_pt1 | contig 14091 bp, 9 predicted proteins | sample H2c1metaG_FD_144928 | JGI IMG/M metagenome (GOLD analysis project Ga0193726, IMG submission 144928) | Soil microbial communities from a riparian zone of the East river system, Colorado, United States - H2c1 | ecosystem: Environmental > Terrestrial > Soil > Riparian zone | place: USA: East River... | reverse complement strand
GGCTTTGCCCAGGCGCAACTGACACACGCGAAACCGTCGGTTTTGTTTTGGCGCGACAGCACGATGCTTCCGCTGGCCGGAACGTGTTCTCGCCGCAGACTGTTGAACACGGACCGAACCGAACCCCAGCCACCGGCGGGTGCACGATAGCGTTTGAATTTCAGTTGCTCGCTCATGGCGAAAGGTCCTCGCGTCACATTCCCACCAATTCCATGGCGCGCGATTCGTTCCTGACGGCGGCTTACGGCGAGGCACGTCCGTCTGGAGGCGCCGCAGTCTGGTGTGAGGCGGGATGATCTTTGGCGCCTCGGCCGGAGCGCTCAGCTACGCCTGGGTTGATCTCCACGCCCTGGCGTTTCCCACCGCCATAATCCTTTCCGCGATTCACGCCTTTCCGCCACGCCTGGTCCATTCGCGGCATGTGGAGATGCCCGCGTTCAAGGTCGCGGCCCATGCGAAATTCACGGGTAATCCTCATTGGTGGAGTCGATCGATCATGAAGTCGCCGACGGTCCTGGCCACCATGTCAATCCCTGTGGCGGGCATTGGCTAACGTGGGCAGCGGAAACCATCGACTCCGATGATCCGTTCAACATTCCATCGGTTGCACAAAATAAATGGCCGATCCGAACCTGATATGCGATGGCGGCCGGCACGGCGAGGTGGCTCGCCTTGTCGATGACGTCTGGGGGTAGGATGCTTCGCCACAAGCTCCGGGACTTCGATGATGTCTGGCGACACAAGCGTCTCCTCGATGGTAATTTCCACCGCACCCGGCCCGTCCGTCGAGAGCCGCCGGTCCTGGGTCATTTGCGTGACCGCGTTCGCCATCACGGCGATTTCGTTCGCGGCTCCGGCGATCACGGTCGTTGGGCTCCGCTCGATCGCCGACGAGCTTGGCGGGGAACGTTCGGTGCCGGCACTCGCTTATTCGCTCGCCTGGCTCGGCGCCTCCTTTGGCGGCATCCCAATGGGCCGCGCGGCCGAGCGCTTCGGCGTCCGATCCACGGTCATCTTCGGCTCGGCGATGATCGCGGTAGGATTGGTCGTGGCGCAGAGCGGTGGGCGGCTGAGCCTGCTTCTCGGCTACGGCCTGTTTGTCGGCCTGCTGGGCAATGCAGGCATCAACGCGCCGCTCTACGTTTACGTCACGCATTGGTTCGACCGCCGCCGCGGCACGGCGCTGGCCTTGCTCGGCAGCGGTGCGTCGGTGTCCGCCGCGATCTGGGCGCCGATTTTCGTGGTCGCCGAGGCGCATGTCGGCTGGCGCGATACGATGCTGGGTTTCGCCGCGCTGCAATTCGCGGTGGTCGCGCCGGCGGCGGCACTCACTTTCACCAAGGTGCCGGAAATCGCCCAACCGACGGGCCATCGCCATGACTTGAAGCCGGAAGCCCAGGTGGCGGGACTTAAACCGGCGCTCGTTTTTGGTGCATTATGCACGGCGGGCTTTCTGTGCTGCGTGCCGATGGCGATGCCGCAAGGCCATTTGGTCGCGTTTTGCGGCGACATGGGAATCTCGCCCTCGGAAGGCGCGGCGATGCTTTCCGTGCTGCTCGGGTGCGCGTTCGTCAGCCGCCAGTTCTGGGGCTTCATGGCCGACAGGATCGGCGGCCCCAGGACAATCCTCGCCGGCTCCGCCTGCCAGATCACGGCGATGATCGGCTTCTTGCTGACACGAAACGAAGCCGGATTGTTCGCCGTCGCGGCCTGGTTCGGCCTGGGCTTCAGCGGCATCATCCCGGCCTACGTGCTCGCGATACGCGAATTATTTCCAGCCGATGAGGCGTCATGGCGGGTGCCGGCCGTCCTGCTGTTCACCGGTTCAGGAATGGCGTTTGGGGGCTGGTTTGCTGGCGCGATTTACGACGCCGCCGGCTTTTACGCCGCGGCGTTCGCCGCCGGCATCGTGTTCAATCTCGCGCATCTGACGGTCATCGGCGCGCTGGTCTGGCGGCAACACCGTGCCACGACCTGGAGTGGATGGCACGGCGCCGGCGAGCGGAGCCGCTGAGCCCAGGCCGCCTTGACCCGAATTTCCGGTCTCGACAGCTCCACGCCTGACGGCCGCCGGACCGCTCTCCACTCGATCCAGTCATTCGCGGCCGCGCACATGAACGACTGGTTGGTCCAACTCGTCTGAACAGCAGCGATAGGCGCGAAAGCAGCCGTTGACCGCACCGGTCCATTACGTACGGTTTCCGCCCCGAACGGCTGTAGCGAGGGCGTCTGCCGTTCTCGATAGACGGGTATGCGTCCGTCGAGTGACGCCACGGCGATGCGCGCTCGCCCATGGCGCCGGTTCGAACGATTGCCCCGAGCGCCGCAGCCGCATAGGCTGAACCGGCGTCGCGGTCGGATCGGAGCGAGGGCATATCATGAGCGCGATTTGCGGCTATGTCGGTCCCGCCGAGCCGGCGGTTCTAGACCTCATGCTGGCACCGGTCGTCTATCGCGGCGATCGCTCCGATGTCGCATCGATGCCGGGCATCGGGTTCGGATTTCGTTTTTGGCCGGGACGGAAGGGCAAGTCGGATGCGATCGTCAGGGCCGGCGACACGCTTGGCGTCATGTCCGGTTCGTTCGCGCCCGCGACCGCCGATCCGGCAGCCTCGCTCGGGACGCTGCTGGGGGACGATGCGCGCCTCGCCACGCTCGACGGCAATTTCGCGGCGGCACATTGGGACGGCGCCCGCCGTCGGCTGACCCTGGTGCGCGATCCGTTCGGGGTGCGCGCGCTATATTATGTCGAGCACGCCGGAACATTTTACTTCGCCAGCGAACTGAAACAACTGCTGGCCATTCCGGGTCTGCCGATCGAACTCGATGCGATCGCGATCCATAAATATCTGACGTTCTCCTTCGTCCCCGGCGAGGATGTGCCGATCAAAGGCATCCGTCGTCTGCTGCCTGGCCGCATCGCGACGTTCGAATCGGGGCGGCTGACCGTCACGCCCTATTTCACCCTGGCCGAGGCGATCGATCCGGCGCTGGAGGACCAGTCGACCGCGGTGCGCACGATCCGCGAACATTGCGAAGCGGCGGTCGCCAGGCGGCTGAATGACGAAAACCAGGTCGCACTGTTTCTGTCCGGCGGCCTCGATTCCTCCGGTGTCGGGGTCTGGCTGAAGAAGGCCGGAGTCGACGTGCATGCTTTCAGCCTCGATTTCGGCGCGCTTGGGCATGAAAAGGCGCAGGCGGAGGAGGTCGCGGAGGCGCTGGGGATGCCGTTGACGATGGTGCCGGCTCTGGGCGGCGATGTCGCGTCGTTACTGACGGAACTGGTTTGGAAGCTCGATCTGCCGTTTGGCGACGCGGTCACCGGGCCACAGTTCCTGTTGGCGAAGGCCGCGCGCGAGGCCGGCTTCAGTACTGCGTTCAACGGCGAGGGCGGCGACCAGTTATTCGGCGGCTGGACCTCCAAGCCGATGATATCGGCGCAGCTTTATGCCGGCATGTATGGCGAGGATTCGCGCGAGGAACTTTACCTCCGCTCCTATCACCGATTTTACGGCCTGGAGGACGAACTCTACACGCCGGCGTTTCATGCCGAGGTTGGCACGCCCGGCACGCGCCGCGCGGTGCTGGCGCCGTATCTGAACAGCCAGCAGGCACAGACGTTCCTCAACCGTGTGCGGCTGGCGGATATCTCGCTGAAGGGATCGCAAAACATTTTGCCGCGGATGGATCGCACGGCGCAGGCGCACGGCGTCGATATCCGCGCCCCGCTGTTCGACCGCGCGCTGGCCGAGGCGTCGTTCCGCCTGCCGACGACGCTGAAGCTGCATGGAGCGTCGGAAAAGCACGTTCTGAAGCTGGTGCTGCAAAATGCGCTGCCGCACGACATCGTGTGGCGGCGCAAATACGGCATGGGTGTGCCGGTCACGCAGTGGACTCTGGGCTCGATGCGCGAGCAGATCGAGGACCTGCTCGGCCCGGACTCGGTGCGCCGGCGCGGCTTGTTTCAGGAAAACTACGTCACGCGGCTGCGCCAAGGCCAGAACACGCCCGACGAGATCAGGCGGCGGCGGGTGGGCGAACGGTTATGGACGCTCGCGATGCTGGAGGCGTGGCTGCGCGTGTTCATCGACGGCCGCGGCCGCGTGCCGGAGGGCGTCGCATGAAATGCATCCGTTGCGAGCACGACAGCAAGAAGAAGGATCGTCTCAATCGGACCTGCCCAAAATGCGGCAAGCCGTTCGCGTTCGAGCCGACCGAGGGCGATCCCGTCACCGACATGCTGGTAAAGAACGCAATCGACCGCGTCTCGGGCGGTGGCCGGCTGCGCTGGGGTGTCGAGCATTTGTATTACGAAGTCTGCCGGCGCCGGCGAAAGCGTTTCGCGCCCGGCGATTTGCCGAAGCTCCTGCTTTTCGCGTTTTTCGCGGCCTGTCCGATCGGCCTCGTCGTATCGGCAACGCCAGCCCCGCCGCTGCCATTCATGGTGTCGACGTTTGTATTGACTGCCATTTTGATTGGGCGCTACCAGATCGGCCTCACGGACCCGACGGCGACGATCACAGCCCAGTCGTTCAGCGGGTTGTGGGATCGGTGGTGCCGGGTGCATGGGACGCCGAATGGGGTGATCAAGCGGCGTCCCCAAACGGAAGCGGCCGAGCAACCCGCCATCGAACCCGACATCGGGGATTATTCGTTCGACCGCGCCGTGATCTGCGATCGGGCGCGCACGGCGGATCTGCTGATCGCCAACAATTTTCACTTCGAGAACAATTGCGCGGTGCTCACGGTCGACGGTTATCCGCGCGCGCCGTTCGCCACGATCATGACGATGCTGAAACGCAACCCGAAGCTGCAGGTTTACGCGTTGCATGACGCGACGCCGGCGGGCTGCGCGATGTCGCACAAGATCGCGTCCGACCCCGCATGGTTCGACGGCAGGAATCGGGTGATCGATCTGGGTTTGCGTCCCTCGCACTCTGGGCCGTTTCGCGGGTTGCTGCAGCCCGCGGCGACACCCGTCGTCGCCGGTCCGGGTATCAGCGAGACCGAGGCGAAATGGCTCAGCACGCGGGTGCTGGAACTCGCGGCGGTGCGGCCGGAACAAGCGCTGAAGCGGCTGTTCCATGGCATGCGGTCGCACGCCGACGACGATTTCTCGCACGGCGGCGTGGCCTATTGTGGGTCGTTCGACTCCGGAACCGGCGCCGACGGGACGACACTGGACGGCACGGCGGCGGATGGCGCGGATAGCTTCGGCTGAGATGAACGCGCGGCATCCGGTCATCGTCGCGGCACTCGGTGCGGACCTCGGCGTGGACACAACGCGCCGGCGGGCGGTGCCGCGCATCACTGCCCGCGCGGCGCGTACGATCCAGAGCGATCCGGCGTTTCTCGAAGCCGATCATGACGCGTGCTTTCTCGACGACACGTTGATCGTTTCGCCGGCGGACTGGCGCATGCTGATCGACGCGGGCCGCCTCGCGGACGTCGAGGGCGCGTTCGTGATGGCGTGGACCGACGCATCCGGGCGCCTGCATCTGGCGCGTGACGGCGTCGGCGGGCGCACGCTGTTCTACGCGGAGACGGATCAAGGCCTGGTATATGGCGCGTCGATCGCCGCGGTGCTCGACACCGGACTGGTGCCGCGCCGGATCGACCGCGCCTCGATCGCCACCTACCTTTGCTACGCCTACCTTCCCGGTCGGGAGACACTGGCCCAATCCGTCATGGAACTGCTGCCGGGCGAGCAGGTGACGGTCGGGCGGGACGGCATGCGCCGCTCGTGGTTCTGGCGCCTGCCGGCCCAGATGGTCTCGACGTCGAGCGAAGCCGATCTCGCGCGCGATCTGCGGGCCGCGCTGGAAAAAGCGATGCGCCGCCTGTTGCCGCCGCCGGGCGAGCCGGTCGGCGCGTTTTTGTCCGGGGGCCTGGATTCGAGCCTCGTCGTGGCGCTCGCCGCCCGCCTGCACGACGCGCCGATCCATTCTTTCTCCGTCTCGTTTGGCGCCGGCCATGCGAATGAGCTGGCGTTCAGCTCCATGGTCGCGGATCATTGCGATACCAACCACAGCATCGTGGAGCTGACGCCGGCCGCGGTGCTGGCGTATCTCGATCAGTCCATCGCGCTGCTGTCCGATCCCATCGGCGATCCGCTGACGGTGCCGAACGCGCTGCTGTTTCGTGAGGCGGCGCGTCATGCCGGCATCGTCCTGAATGGCGAGGGCGGCGATCCCTGCTTTGGCGGTCCGAAGAACCTGCCGATGCTGCTGGCGGAGCTGTACGGCGATCCCGGCGAACCCGGCACCTTCCGCGAAGCCAGCTACCTGCGCGCGCATCTGAAATGTTACGACGACCTGGCGGAGATGCTGTTGCCCTCGGTGGCCGAGGCGGTGGCGGCGCGGCCGTTGGAGCCGGCGATCGCGGCACAACTCAACGATCCGGATTATCCGAACTACGTGGCGCGGCTGCAGGCGACGAACATCCGCATCAAGGGCGCGCACCATATCCTGCCGAAGGTCGACTCGCTGAGCGCGCCGTTTGGGGTGGTGCCGCGCGCCGCGCTGTTCGATCGCGCCGTCGTGGAGCTTTCATTGCGCATCCCGGCGCGGCTGAAGCTGAAAGGCACGATTGAAAAATATCTGCTGAAGGAAGCGGTGCGCGATCTGCTGCCGGCCGCAATTATCGAGCGGCCGAAAAGCGGCATGCTGGTGCCTGTCGAAAGCTGGTGCCGCGGCCCACTGCTGCAGGCGGCGCGCGAACGGTTGCTGGATGGGCTCGCGCCGTACGAACTGATCCGGCGCGACTATCTGGAGCGTTTGCTGGCCGGGAAGCTCGGCGGGCTGCGGCCGAGACATGGGGCGAAGATCTGGCTACTGTTGACGCTGGAAGCGTGGTTGCGTTGCGTGCTCCAGCCGGCCGGGTGACGGGGAACGACTGTTGGGCGGCGTGATCCCGGCGTCATTCCGGTTTGTCCGGCGTCCACTGATGCCAGGGCGGGGGCTTCTTCGACACCGTCGTGAGTGCCATACTACGGATTCGCGGTCTGCAAAGCGCGGCGGCGGCCGTGACAATGAAACGCGCGGATTACGCTGATTGCGTTGGTCCGGTCAGCGATCTCTCATCCGCCGCACACGATCCGGCCAATGTGGGCGTTTAGCCGGGATTGAGGGTCGCGAGCCGGAGCGGCAAGAAAGTCGGTTGCCCTTGAAGCCGTCCGCTGGCCCATCGGCGACAAATCAGGATAACCTGGACCTGGTCCGGAAAGGTCCGGCGGGCACGCCCTCAGGGGACGGCGGATCGAGCAAGAGCCATGGAAGCACACCGGCGATGATCGAAGGAGAGGTGTCTATGAACGTTATAACGGAAGCCGCGCGTCAGCCGGCGACGAAGACTGCCCCCGATTTCGACGCGATCGTCATCGGCGCCGGAGTGTCCGGCCTGTACCAACTCTATCGGCTACGCGAACTCGGCATGACAGCCCGCGTGTTCGAAGCCGGTTCGGGCGTCGGCGGTACCTGGTACTGGAACCGCTATCCCGGCGCGCGGTTTGATTCCGAGAGCTGGACCTACGGCTATTCCTTCTCCCAGGAACTACTCGACGAGTGGGATTGGGAGGAGCATTTCGCCGGCCAGCCGGAAAACGAGCGTTATCTGAATTACGTCGCTGATAAGTTCGACCTGCGGCGCGACATCCAGTTCAGCACCGTCGTCACATCAGCGCATTACCGCGAAGACGCCAAAAGCTGGGACGTCACGCTGGACAATGGCCGCCGCTGCACGGCGCGGCTGTTGATCACCGCGGTCGGCGTGCTGTCGGCATCGGTGTTGCCGCGCATTCCCGGTGTCGGAACCTTCAAAGGCCAGTCCTGCCATACGCATAACTGGCCCAAGCAACCGGTCAGCTTCGCGGGCAAGCGGATCGCGGTGATCGGCACCGGCGCGACCGGCATTCAGACCATCACGGAGGTCGCGAAGACCGCCGGCCACCTGACGGTGTTCCAGCGCACCGCGCAATGGTCGGCACCGCTGCACAACTCCAAGGTCACATCGGAGGAAATGCGTAAAATCCGCGAGAATTACCAGGACATCTTCGCGCGCTGCCAGGAAACCATGGGTTGCTTCATCCATGCCGCCGATCCTCGCTCGGTGTTCGAGGTCACGGAAACCGAACGGGAGGCGTTCTGGGAAAAACTCTATGGCGAGCCGGGATTCGGCATCTGGATGGGCAATTTCCGCGATGTCCTGACGGATCGCGAGGCCAATAAGCTGATGTCCGACTATCTCGCGCGCAAGATCCGCGAGCGCGTCAAGGATCCGGCCGTCGCCGAGAAGCTGATCCCCAAAAATCACGGCTTTGGCACGCGCCGCGTGCCGCTGGAAAGTGGGTATTTCGAGGTTTACAACCAGCCGAACGTGAAACTCGTCGACCTCAACGCAACGCCGATCGAGTGCATCACGCCGGACGGCATCCGGACGACCGACGCTGATTACAAGTTCGATATGATCATCTACGCCACCGGCTTCGACGCGATCACCGGCGCCTTCGACCGCATCGATATCCGCGGCGTCGACGGCGTGTCGCTGAAGCGGAAATGGCAGGACGGGCCTCGCACATTACTGGGCATTCTGGTGGACGGGTTCCCCAATTTCATGATGGTGATGGGCCCGCATGCCGGCCTCGGTAACTTCCCGCGCGCGGTCGAATACACCTCCGATTGGGTCACCGCTTTGATCCGCTTCGCGCGCGACCGCGGTCTGACGTGCATCGATGCCACCCCGGAAGCCGTCGCCACCTGGACCGATCACGTCATCGAAACGAACGAGGGATTGCTGTTCACCGAGGTCGACTCGTGGATGACCGGCATCAACCGCAACCTGGACGGCAAACAAGTTCGAAAAGTCATGCGCTACAGCGGCGGTCACCCCGCCTTCCGCCAGCGCTGCGACGCGGTGTCAACGGGCGGTTACCGCGAACTGGCGCTGTCGTAGCCGTCAGGACGTCAGCGCGGCCGGCGGGTCACACGCGCCGACGCGCGGTCGCGGACTATTATTCCGCCGCCGCCGGCGCCCGAGGCGACCTTTCTCGCGTGCCGCCGGATTTCCGAGTAGTGCAGAAAAGCATTCAGAGGCGGGGTTGTTGCAAAACCCGATCAGGTTCGGCTACCTGCTTATCAGGCGCCTGAACGGGTCCACCCTGCCACGCAATGGATGGATACGCCTGGTATGGACCCGAGCACGAGATTTCACAGGCCTGACCTGCGTCCGGCGGAGCGGCGAGACGCGGGAGCTATCGCCGCGATCTACGCGCCGATCGTGCGCGACACGTTCATCTCGTTTGAGACCGAGCCACCGACGGTGGAGGTCATGGCCGACCGCATCGAAACCATCCAGAGGCGGTACCCTTGGCTCGTCGCGACGGTGGAGGACGAAGTGATCGCCTACGCCTATGCCAGCGATCATCGGCAACGAGCGGCGTTCCGTTGGTCCGTTGAGGTCACCTTCTACGTCGCCGAGATCGCTCGAGGCAAGGGCGTTGGCCGGCGGCTCTATGGCAGCCTGGTTCCCATGCTGCGCGCCCAAGGTTTCCGGAGCGCCTTCGCTGGTATTGCATCGCCGAACCAGGCCAGCGTGAACCTCCACGAGGCAGTCGGCATTCAGGCGCTGGGTGTCTACAAGGAAGTCGGATTCAAACACGGGGCGTGGCGCGATGTTGGATGGTGGCGCCTTGGGCTGACCAGCAATGACACTCCGCCGACCGAACCGATCACCTTCCATCATTTGCGCGAAGCGTCCGGATTCGGCGATTTTCTGGCTTGACGACGTCGTTCTCCCGCCTGTCGTCGGGTGACCTCCAACCTGATCGCATCAACAACGGCATCGCCAGGACCACCTTATGGCGGAGGTCGGTCAAGCATGGCGCGGGCAGCCAGCAAGTCCGCGGTCTCGAAGCCTTCCGTGAATCGGTCATATACCGGCGCCAGAATTTGTCTCGCCTCGCCGTGCCGGTTTTGGGTGATCCGCGAGCGAGCCATGCTCAGGGCAAGCCGGAATTCCCAGAACAACGCGTCCTGCTCGCGCGCCACCTCAACGCCTCGATGAAAGCAACCTTCGACCGCCGGGTCGTCCGGATCGCACCCAGCCAGCAATTGGCCTTTGACCCGCCATGTTTCCGGCACGAATAACCGGTTGCCCGTCTCGGCCGCGAAGCCCAGCGCCGCGTCAATTTCGGCGAGGCCCTCATCAATGCGGCCGACTGCGCCAAGAGCGGCGGCGCGCCTGACCTGAAAAACCGGATAATACAGTAGATAGCGCGCGTCGCGCATTCCGGTGAGGCCGCGGTGAAGCAGTTCGATCCCGCCCTCGGGATCGCCTCGCTCTGTCGCGACGCCGCCCCGCACACAAAGCCCGAGAGCGAGGAATGGGCCTAATGCATGCCTGGAGGCATTCTCGATAAGTTCTTCACCGTATCGACCTGCCAGCTCCAGGTCACCAAGGCTCGGAAAGACAAAGCCCGCGGCCCATGCGAGGGTGACGCAAAGCATCACCGGAGCATCCGTGCCGCGTGCTAGTTCGACCGCGTCCGCGGCTAACCGCGCCGCGGTATCCAGGAGACCCCGCGACAAGAAACTGATCGCGATCTGGCTGGCGGCGGTTGGAGACAAACCGAAGGCGAATCGGGTCATATCCCGGCGGCGGCTTTCCGCCGGATATTGATCGGTCGCCCGTCGTACCCGCTCGATCGCCTCCCGATGCGCGCCCCGATAGACCTGCGTGAGGCCGACCAGGAAATCGACCACCGCCCGGGATTGCGCGTCGCCAAAGCCGGGGACCTCCTCAAATCGGCGAGCCAAAGCGAGAGCGTCATCGAGTGCCGACGCGCGGTACCAGAACAGCCAGAGGTAATACGTCGCGCGTTGCTGATAGTCGAAATCCGCGAACTCCCGTGCAAGCGCGAGGGCCCGGGTCAGTGCATCGCGGGCGCGGTCATTCATCCCGCTCGTGAGGAGCGACGATGCTCCGAAACTGTATCGCAGAACCATTTCGTGACGCGTGCCCGCGGCATCTCCGATCCGCGCGAGCGCCTTGCCGGCCCAGTAGCGGGCCTCCGGAACCAACGATGCAGCGGTCCAGAAGTCCGTCGTGGTCGCGGCGATGCCCACCCCCAGGGCGGCGTCGCCACTGGAGGAAAACGCCCAGTTCAGGGCGGCGCGGAGATTGTCAACCTCAACGCGATAGCGCTGGAGATCATCGAGCGCCGCCTGAAGCCGCCCCTCGGTTCCGAACGGAGCGACAATCGTCAGGCAGAATTCCGCATGCCGCCGCGCCGCCTGCCGGACCTCGCCGCGGTCTTCAAGCTTCTCGCGCCCGTAAGCACGCGTCGTCTCCAGCAAATACCAACGCGAGGCCGCATCCCGATCCAGCGTGACCAAGGACTTGCTGACGAGATCGGTAAAAGGGGCAGAACCACGGGCACCGGGTACCCCGTGCTCGCGCGCCAGTGATCAACCACAGAATACGAACAAGATATTGGCGCTGGCGCCAGTCAGGCGGGGCGGAGCCGTGCCCTGACGTAATGGTCGAGCCGTTCAATGATCGCGTGTCCCAATACCTTGAACCGGCTGCCCAGATAATCCCAGAGTGCGATGCCCAGTTTGTCACACGTCTTAGCGAGGCTGAGGAAAGCATCGCGGCAGTCCCGCCCGATGTCGCTCCGTGTGCCGGCGCTGATCTTGCGCCGCGTGACCTGACAGCGAATGTCGTTCTCCGAACCGTTGGTGTGGAGCGGGATTTCCGGTCGTTCCAGCACCATCAACAATTCGGCCTTGTTGGCATGTAGCCGCACAAGCAAGCGGTCCAACGTGGCGAAGCCGGTGGGGCGAAGGAAGATGCGGTCGAAGCGTGCGCGCAACGCGGACGCCCGGCGCTTGCCAGGTTTCAACTGGTAGGCCTTGAGGTCCGCGTAGAAGTCCCAGACCAGGCCGCGAACCCGCGTCTGGGCGGCGCGATGCTGGTCATTGAACGTATCCAGTTTATGCACCAGTCGCTCCGCGTGCACCCAACACAGCGCGTGCCGGCCGATGTTGAACTGCCCGGCATCGTCACTCAACACGACGGCATCGCACAGGAATTCGTGCGCCTGAACGCTGCCCCACAACGCGCCCTCGGTGGCGACCCTGACCGGATCGGGGGTGACCTTCAACGCGTTGAAGCCCAGCCGGTCGAGATGCGCCTGCCAGGCGGGCTGGTCGCTGAACCGCGTCTCCGGTTCGGCCTTCAGACGGGCGATCGTGGCCGCTGGCAGGCCTTGGTTTCGCATGTAGTCGTAAGCGGCGTCGTTGAGCACGTAGTCGGTGTATCCGGCGCGCAGCAGATCGAGGAAGTTCAACCGGCTCTTCGAGGACCGCGTGCGGAACCAGGTGAACCATTCATTGCCGATCTGTGTGCAAAACCCGTTCTTCCCGGCATGGCGCGCACCGGTGTCATCGACCGTGACCCAGGCTGATGTCTCCAGCCCCGCGCGCAGAACGTCCTGGGCTTCGGCGATGAAGTCCTCGTGGTTTTCGTTCAACAGGCGAACCAACTGCCGCTTCGAAATCGTAACACCCACCGAGCGTAACAACGCCAGCAGCCGAGGCATCGTTGACTGCCCCTGATGATATTGCACCAGCACGAAGCGGCGGAGTTCCGGTCCGAAATGGCCTTCGACTCCCTCTGGCAATGGGGCCAGAATCGTCCGCCCATCGGGCGTGACCCAGCGTTCGCGCTGGTAACGGGTCGCGCGTACCGAAATCACGAGGTCTTGCACCAGAAAGGATTGGTAACCCTTGAAGCGGCATCCGGACGGGATATCGGTCTTGATCACTTTCTCTTCAACGCTGACCCGGGGCGTGACCTTGCCCCGGCCGCTCCGCTTCTCATTTTTGCCGGGTTTGGCTGGCGCGGTGCCTTTGTCCATGCCGCTCGGTTTGATGTTCGGGCGACCCTTCAGACCTTTCAGGCGGGCAATCTCTTCGCGCTGTTCGGCGACGATTTGCTTCAGGGTGGCGACTTCACCGAACAGTTTGACCAGCAGAGCTTCAAGCTCTGCACGGCTCAGCGCGGAAAGGGTGGACGGCGGCGACACATGAGGCAAAGAATCCACGACGCCGAATCGGCGCAAGAGAAAAATGCGGCAGTGCCCCTGGTTTTGCCCCTATTACCGAGATCGCTGATGCCGTTGATGATGGAGGCTGGATCGCCGCCGTCATCGTTCACCACCACGGCGGCGGCCGCGACGGTGAAGCCGCCGGAGAATATGGCCAAATGACGCAGCAGCCGTTGTTCCGCTTCGGGCAGAAGCTCATAGCTCCAATCGAGCACCGCCCGCAGGGTACGATGCCGCGGCAACGCCGTGCGGCGCCCACTCGTCAAGAGCACGAAACGATCGTGTAAACGCGCGAGGACCGGTTCTATGCCAAACGTTGACGCGCGCGCCGCCGCGAATTCGATGGCCAGCGGGACGCCATCGAGGTGTCGGCAGATCGCGCCAATGCTCGGGAGTTCGCTCGCACGCGGCGAGAAACTCACGTCCGACGCCTTGGTCCGGGTGATGAACAACTCGACCGCGCTGCTATTCAAAATGTGCTCTGCTTCATCCTGCCCGGGAGCGGGAACTTCCAGCGGCGGAACACGATAGACGTGCTCACCGTGGATCCTGAGCGTTTCTCTGCTCGTCGCGATGATCGTGGCGTTCGGGCAGTGCGCCAGAAGCGTTTCGGCCAGCGTCGCGACCGCCTCGATGAGGTGTTCGCAATTGTCCAGAACGAGGAGCAGATTTTTGGCCCCGATGGCACGCGCAATGGTTTCAGGCGAGACGTCGGTAAGCTCGGTCGGCACCCTGAGCGCACCTGCCACCGCGGTTGATACGAGGGCGGGATCGGAGAGCGACGCGAATTCGACCAACAAACCGCCGTCGGCGTACTCGCCCACGACCGCGCGGGCGACCTCGATGGCAAGTGAGGTCTTCCCGATCCCGCCGGTGCCGGTCAGCGTCACGACCCGATAGGCGGAAATAAGGTCTCGCACATGCCGGGCGGCCGCGTCTCGACCGATCAGCCGTCCGGCGATCAGGGGGAAATTGTTCGCCGGGGG
>Ga0193726_1002081_pt1 | contig 14094 bp, 10 predicted proteins | sample H2c1metaG_FD_144928 | JGI IMG/M metagenome (GOLD analysis project Ga0193726, IMG submission 144928) | Soil microbial communities from a riparian zone of the East river system, Colorado, United States - H2c1 | ecosystem: Environmental > Terrestrial > Soil > Riparian zone | place: USA: East River... | reverse complement strand
AGACATGAAACCGGGCGGTAATGCATCGGTGTTTCCTCGAGGGGCAAGGCGAGTCGATCAGCATAACCTGCCACACGCCCGGGCCAATGTGCCGGAAGATGGCCGCATTGGATCATTGCGTGACGCTAGTGTCCTGTTCCGCAAGTAACGCGAAGAAATTCCGGATGGATTTCGCTGCGAGACGAGGCGCGAGCAGGAGGCGTAGTGGGGCTGCGCTGACGACGAGCAACGCAGGATCGCGGCGAAAGACGCCGGAATTATTTGATGGTACTTGCGCAACGGGACACTAGGTATCGCGCGATTTCTCCTGCAACACGGCCACCGCCGCGCCGCGCCACAGCCGCCGCAGGAAACCGAACAGCTTCGGCAGCAGCCAGGCGAGCATGAGCAGGAATGCAGCGAGCAGGACCAGGAACGCCAGCGGGTGTTGGAACACCAGCCACAGGCCCGCGAGCAGCAGGCCGTCCTCGCCGAAACTGGCGGTCCAATTGCTCAGTGGTTCGGGCGACGTGTTGATCGCCGCACGCGCACCGGCTTTTGCCAGATGTGTTCCGCCGGTGATGGCACCGCCGAGAATGGCGGCCGCAAGCTGCATGGCTGGCGTGGCGTCGCCGAACGCGCCCCATGCCAGCAAGGCGCCGGCCGGAATGCGGATGAACGTATGCAGCGTATCCCATGCCGTGTCGAAGCCCGGCACCTTGTCGACCAGGAATTCGGCCGCCAGCATCACGCCCGAGGCGATCAGGACGAAGCCGTGTTCGAGTATCAGCAGGTGATCGGGCAGGTCCACATAGCCCAGCCGGCCAAGCGCGCCGACGATGAAAATCGCGGCGTACAGCCGGATGCCGCTGGCCCAGGCCAGTCCGCCGGCAAGTGCCAGTTGCTGCAGCATATCCATGACTTACCTCCGCAGCCTGTGCCACGACGCCATATTAACCAACCGCGCCGATCCGGCGCGCCGTGATGCAGCGCGTTGAGCGGGCGGCGCGGTTATGGCAGCATCACGCCACATTCCCGGAACCGTCCATGCACTGGATCCTGCTGCTGATTTCCGCCGCTGCGTTTGGCGCCGCATTCTTTGCGCCTTCCCAGGGCATCATCGTCGTCGGCCTGCTGGTCGGATTCGTCTGTCTGTTCGCCGGTTTCTTCCGGATGATCGCCGAGCGCATTGCCGAGCGCTCACGCCCGGATGCGACGCTGCTGACTGACGCCGATGTCAATGCGCTGCTCAAGAGCGTGCGTGCAGCACGCGCTGCGCGCGATTCTGCGAAAAAACCCTAAGGCTTTCGCACGAAGCCGTGGTCGAATCCGGGTTTCTGCCGGCTGTCAGCTGGCCAGTCGCCAAAAAAGAAGGCCGGCAACCGAAGTTGCCGGCCTCTCGCCGGGAAGTTGAACGCCCGTGGCTATTTTGAAATATCGACATCCTTGGTTTCGTGCAGGAAGAAGGTGCCGATGACGAACGTGCCGGCCGCCACGATAACCGGATACCACAGACCCTGATACTGGTTACCGCTGGCTGCGACCAGCGCGAATGCGGTCGCCGGAAGAAAGCCGCCGAACCAACCATTGCCGATGTGATACGGCAAGCTCATCGAGGTGTAGCGGATGCGCGTCGGGAACATCTCGACCAGCCATGCCGCGATCGGCCCGTACACCATCGTCACCAGCAGCACGAGGAAGAACAGCAACGCAATCACCATCGGCTTGTTGATCTCGGCCTCGTCCGCTTTTGCGGGATATCCGGCGGCCTTGAGCGAGTCGTCGACCTGCTTGTTGAACGTGTCGGAACTGGCCTTGAAGGCCGCCGCATCCAGCCCGGTCCCGTCGAAGGACGAGATGGATTCAGCGCCACCGATCTTCACGCTGGCGACGGCACCCGCTGCGCCATCCTGTTTGGAGTAGGACACACCGGCCTTGACGATCTTGCTGACAACGATATCGCACGAGCTGCGAAATTTCGCATTGCCGACCGGATCGAACTGCGGTGTGCAGGTTGCCGGGTCGGCCGTGATTGTTACCGGGCTATTCGTCGATGCCGCTTCGAGCGCCGGGTTGGCAAAGTGCGTGATGGCATGAAACACCGGAAAATAGGTCAATGCCGCTATCAGGCAACCCGCCATGACAATGACCTTGCGACCGATCTTGTCCGACAACGTGCCGAACACGATGAAGAACGGCGTGCCGATCAGCAATGCCACGGCCACCATCCAGTCGACCGTATTGGGGTCCAGTTTCAGCGTGGCCAGAAGGAATGCGCGGACATAGAATTGTCCGCCGTACCAGACCACCGCCTGCCCCGCCGTCGCGCCAAGCAGGGCGAGGATCACGATCTTGGCGTTGCTCCAGTTGCCGAACGATTCGGTCAGCGGTGCTTTCGATCCGCGCCCTTCGGCCTTCATCTGCTGGAACATCGGCGACTCCTGCAATTGCAGGCGGATATATACCGACACGGCGAGCAGCAGGATCGAGATCAGAAACGGAATGCGCCAACCCCAGTTCTGGAAATCTTCCTTGCTCAGACTGTTGCGGCAGATCAGCAGTACGATCAGCGACAGGAACAAACCCAATGTTGCCGTCGTCTGGATCCAGCTCGTGTAGGCACCGCGCTTGCCCTGTGGCGCATGTTCGGCGACATACGTTGCCGCTCCGCCGTATTCACCGCCGAGGGCAAGGCCCTGCAGCAGGCGCAGCGAGATCAACGCTATCGGCGCGGCGATTCCAATCGAAGCGTAGGTAGGTAGCAGGCCGACGAGGAATGTCGACAAGCCCATGATCACGATCGTGATCAGAAACGTGTACTTTCTTCCGACCATGTCGCCGAGGCGGCCAAAAATCAATGCGCCGAACGGACGTACGGCAAAACCTGCGGCGAATGCCAGCCAGGCGAAAATGATCGACGTGGTCTCATTGAATCCGGCAAAGAACTTCGACGCAATGACGGCCGTCAAGGCGCCATACAGATAGAAGTCGTACCACTCGAAAACCGTACCCAAACTCGATGCCCCGATGACTCGAGCATGCCCCTTGGTGAGCCCCCCGCTCCCGCCTTGCACAGCCGTTGTTGCCATGATGTTCCCCTCAGAGAGAATGAACCCAGGTCGTAAACCACGCCGGCAGCCGCCCCGCCCCCAGATGCAGGCCGGCAGTACTTGCTGCGCCGCGCACGCTTGCGTCCACCGCATCGAACTGCAAGCCACACTCCACGCCATCAATGGTCGATATCCGCGGACAGCAGCCTGCTGCGCAGCATCGCACACCGGCGTGACAGCCTGCGCCGCGGTGACCGATGCGGCCATACGGCTTTGGTCGAAGGCTTGCGAAAGCTCGACTAAAGTCGTATTTGATGCAGTGCGCCAACCGCTACTGTGAACGATCGTGGTCCTGGGGGTCGCGAACGAGGAGGCTTTCATGTCCAAGCTGCATCCGGTGCCCACCGAATTCGCCGCGCGTTCGCGGATAAAAGCCGACGACTACGAAAAACTCTATGCCGAATCGGTGCGCGATCCGGAAGGCTTCTGGCGGCGCATCGGTCAGCGCCTGGACTGGATCAAGCCCTACACCAAGGTCAAGGATGTTTCGTTCGCCGCGGACGACCTGCATATCCGCTGGTATCACGATGGCCGCTTGAACCTGTCGGCAAATTGTCTCGATCGCCATCTCGAGAAGCGCGGCGCCAAGACCGCGATCCTGTGGGAAGGCGACGACCCGGCCGAGTCGCGCGCGATCAGCTATCGCGAGCTGCATGAGCAGGTCTGCCGTGCCGCGAACCTGCTGAGGAATCTCGGTGTGCAGAAGGGTGATCGCGTCACGATTTACCTGCCGATGATTCCGGAGGCGGCCGTGGCGATGCTGGCCTGCGCCCGCATCGGCGCGGTCCACTCGGTCGTGTTCGGCGGCTTTTCGCCGGATTCGCTGGCCGGGCGCATCGCCGACTGCGCCTCGAAGCTCGTGATCACGGCCGATGAAGGTCTGCGCGGCGGCAAGAAGGTCGCCCTCAAGGTCAATGTCGACGAAGCGCTGACCAAACCGGACACGACCAGCGTCGAGACGGTGCTCGTCGTCAAGCGCACCGGTTCGCCGGTGAACATGCAGGCGCCACGCGATCGCTGGTGGGATACGCTGCTGGCGACGCAGAGCGCCGAGTGTCCGCCGGAAGCGATTGACGCCGAGGATCCACTTTTCATTTTGTATACATCGGGTTCCACCGGGAAGCCCAAGGGCGTGCTGCACACGACCGGCGGTTACGGCGTGTTCGCCAGCTACACGCACGAATGCGTGTTCGACCTGCGCGAGGACGACATCTACTGGTGCACGGCCGACGTCGGCTGGGTGACCGGACACAGCTACATTGTCTACGGCCCGCTGGCCAACGGCGCCACCTCGCTGATGTTCGAGGGCGTGCCGAACCATCCTGATTCCGGGCGCTTCTGGCAGGTGATCGACAAGCACCAGGTCACGCTGTTCTACACGGCGCCGACCGCGATCCGCGCGCTGATGCGCGACCGGCGAAGGGCCGTGAAGAAGTGGAAACGCTCGAGCCTGCGCCTGCTCGGCAGTGTCGGCGAGCCGATCAACCCCGAGGCCTGGGAATGGTACTGGCGCGTGGTCGGCGACGGTCGCTGCCCGATCGTCGACACCTGGTGGCAGACCGAGACCGGCGGCATCCTGATCACGCCGCTACCCGGCGCGATCGACCAGAAGCCCGGCTCGGCCACGAAGCCGTTCTTCGGCGTGAAGCCGGCCATCGTCGATGCGAGCGGCACGCAGCTGGAAGGCGAGGCCGAAGGCAATCTGGTGCTCACCGATGCGTGGCCCGGCATGATGCGCACGGTATACGGCGACCACCAGCGCTTCATCGATACCTATTTCAAGACCTATCCCGGCACGTACTTCACCGGCGATGGCGCCCGGCGCGATGCGGACGGCTACTACTGGATCACCGGACGTGTCGACGACGTGATCAACGTGTCCGGCCATCGGCTCGGCACGGCCGAGGTCGAAAGCGCGTTGGTCGCGCATCCGAAAGTCGCCGAAGCCGCCGTGGTCGGCTGCCCACACGATATCAAGGGCCAGGGCATCTACGCCTACGTGACGCTCAAGTCCGGCGAGCAGCCGAGCGACGCATTGCGCAAGGAGCTGATCGCGTGGGTACGCAAGGAGATCGGCCCGATCGCGACGCCCGATTACCTGCAATGGGCGCCGGGCCTGCCGAAGACACGCTCGGGCAAGATCATGCGTCGGATCCTGCGCAAGATTGCCGAGAACCAGCCGGATCAGCTCGGCGACATCTCGACGCTGGCCGATCCGTCGGTGGTTCAGAACCTCGTTGGCGAGCGGTTGTTGAAATGAGTAGCAGGGCTGAGGGCCGAGGGCCGAGGGCTGAGGGTCAGAAGCGCGCCGCCTCGCTCCGCTTTGCAGCGCTCAGCCCTCAGCCCTCAGCCCTGCTCTAATCACCATGCGCGAAATCCTGATTGCCGACGACCATCCGCTGTTTCGCGATGCGCTCAAGCGCGCGTTGACGCAGGCGGTACCGGATGCACTGCTGTTCGAGGCCGACAGCGTTCCGGCGCTGCAGATTCTGGTCGAGGCCCACGCCGAAGCCGAGCTCCTGCTGCTCGACCTGCACATGCCCGGCGCGAGCGGTTTTTCGACGCTGGCGTACATGCGCGGCCAGTATCCGGGTCTGCCGGTGGTCGTGGTGTCCGCGCAGGAGGATCCGGCGGTGATCCGTCGAGCGATTGCGCACGGTGCGTCGGGCTATATCCCGAAATCGGCGTCGGTCGACACAATCGTCACCGCGGTGCGCCGCATCCTCGACGGCGACGTCTGGCTGCCGCCGCACATGACGACGGCGAATGGCATGCTCGGCGCGGATGAGGCCAGCGCGGCAGCGCGCATCGCCGAGCTGACCCCGCAGCAGTTTCGCGTGCTCGGCATGATCGCGGCCGGCCTGCTGAACAAGCAGATCGCATTCGAATTGAACGTCTCCGAGGCAACGATCAAGGCGCACATGACCGCGATCATGCGCAAACTGCACGTGTCCAATCGCACTCAGGTTGCGCTGTTCGCCAATCATCTGGCGCTCGAACAGGCCGCCGCCTTGCCCGACGCGCTCGAATCATCCGGCTGGGCACGGTAGAACCTTTCAGGCTGCCGGTTGCGCGCGCTGGTTGTTGTTGCCACGCCCGAGCTGGGCGATCAAGGCGCGCAGCGCGGCCGGCTTGACCGGCTTGCGCAGCAGCGCGTAGCCGAGGTCGCGCGCACGCGCTTTCAACTCGGGGCTGGCGTCGGCGGTGATCAGCGCGCCCGGCGGCGGCAGCCTGCACACGTCGCGCAAGTGATCCAGGGCCGCCAAACCATCGATTTCATCGTCGAGATGGAAGTCGGCAAGAATCATGTCCGGATGGCGCAACGCGGCGGCTTGCACCGCTTCCTCCACATTGCGCGCGATGGCGCAGCTGACGCCCCAGCGCGTGAGCAGCGCGAGCATGCCGTCGAGAATCGCCGGATCATTGTCGAGGCACAACACATGCAGCGCATGCGGCAAGCCGACCGGTGACGGCCGGCGCAGCGTGCGCGAACTCGTTGTAGCGGCGGATTCCGCCGAACGCGGCACGCGGATTGAAAAGCGGCTGCCGCGACCCGGATGCGAATCGGCGCCGAGTTCGTGGTTGAGGATGCGCGCAATACGATCGCAGATCGCCAGGCCCAGTCCCAGGCCCTTCTCGCCCCACGGCGACGGCTGATCCAGGCGCCGGAACTCGTCGAAGATCATGCGCATGTTTTCGTGGGCGATGCCGGGGCCGGTGTCCCACACTTCGATGCTGACGTGGCTGCCGCGGCGGCGCACGCCGAGCAGCACCCGCCCGCTGCGGGTGTAACGCAAAGCGTTGGACAGGAAGTTCTGCACGATGCGCCGCAACAGGTGCGGATCGCTGCGCACATGCAGGCGCGTCGCCAGCACATGCAGTTCGATCCCGCGCGTCTGCGCGAGCACGGAGAACTGATGGCGCATCGACTCGAACAATTCATTCAGGGCGAAGCTGCCGATCTCCGGCCGGTAGCGCCCGGCATCCAGACGCGACGCTTCGAGCAGCGCTTCGAGCAGATCCTCGGCGGCCTTGAACGATGCATCGATGCGCTCGGCGAGCTGCGCCGAATCGGCATCCAGCTGCGGCTGGTGGCGCAGCGCCGAGGTGAACAGGCGCGCGGCGTTGAGCGGCTGCAACAGATCATGCGATGCGGCAGCGAGAAACCGCGTCTTGCTGGCGTTGGCCGCTTCGGCCTGGCGCTTGGCCTGCTCCTGCGAAACCAGGGCCTCGCGCAGTTCGCTGGTACGCTGGGCGACGCGTTGCTCGAGCGTTTCATTCGCCTCGCGCAACGCCAGTTCAGCACGCTTGTAGTCGGTGATGTCGCTGAACGTCGTCAGGTAGCCGCCGCCCGGCAGCGGCTCGCCGCGCGTCTCGATGACGCGCCCGTCCGGCCGTTCGCGCACGAACACGTGCGGCGTACCGCGACGCAGGAAATCCAGGCGCCGGCGAATCTGCAGCTCGACATCGCCGTGCCCGAGCAGGCCGCGCAGCGCGTTGTGCCGGATCAAATCGGCGACCGGTCGACCGACGTAGACAAACCCTTCCGGGTAGTCGAACAAATCCGAGTAGCGCCGGTTCCAAGCGACGATGCCCAAGTCGCTGTCGACCACGCTGATGCCCTGGGTCATGTTCTGGAACGTAACGCCGATCAGTTCGCGGCTGAAACGCAGTTCCTGCGAGGTCTCGTCGAGCAGTGTCGCGGCCTCGGACAGATCCAGTCCGGTGCCGCGCAGCGCGCTGGTCAGGATGCGCCGTGCCGATGCCGAGCCGATCGCGCCGGCCATCAGCCGTTCGGTGAACTGCAGCGCCGCACGGTCAGCCGCGGCATGCGCCGGCAGGATCTGACCGGTCGTCAATGCGTAGTCGGCAAACGCCCGGCGCGCCGCGACATCGCCGACGATGCGCTCGGCCAGCGCGAGCAAGTCGGCAATCGGTACGCGGCCGCGCCAGTCGCTGGCGGAGCCGCGTTCGGCGTCGAGGTTCAGGAAGGCGGCGGCGCGCAGGCGCTCGTCGACACCGGGCCGGTAGCGCCACGACAGCAGGATCAGACAGCCGACATTGGCGAACAACGACCAGAAGGTGCCGTGGCTGATTGCATCCCAGCCTTCCAGGTGAAACAGCGCATGCGGACGCAAAGCGGAAATGCCGAACGGCCCGCTGCGCACCCAATCCGAAGGCAGCCAGCCGTTTTCCGCCATGCCCGGCAACAGCAGCGTGTAGGTCCAGAGCGCAAATCCGCAAATCAGGCCGACGCTGACACCGAAGCGGCTCGCGCCGCGCCAGTACAAACCGCTGATGATGGCCGGCGCGAACTGCGCAAGCGCGACGAATGCGAGCAGTCCGATCGAGGCCAGTTGCACGTTCGATGCCGTCGCGCGGTAATACGCATAGGCCAGCGCCGCGAGCACGATGATCGCGATGCGACGAACGGTCAACACGGTAGCGGACAAGTCGCGCTGTTCCAACCCCAGCCGGCGTATGCGCAGCAGCGCCGGTACGACCAGGTCGTTGCTGATCATCGTCGACAATGCAACCGACTCGACGATCACCATGCCGGTCGCAGCCGAGAATCCGCCGAGGTAGGCGAACAGGGCCAGCAAGTCATGTCCGCGCGCCAGCGGCAGCCACAGTACGTAGCCATCCGGATCAATGCCGCGCGCCGCCGCGACCGGCGCGCCGGCCGCGACGATCGGCAGCACGAATATGCAGATCAGCACGAGATAAAGTGGAAAAACGCGGCGCGCGCGCATCACGTCGGCCGGGTTTTCGCACTCGATCACGCCGACCTGGAATTGCCGCGGCAGGCAGAACATCGCGACGAACGCGAGCAGGCACTGCGTTACGAAACCGGCCGGCAGCCCGCGTGTGGCGAATTCGTGGACCGGCGGCGTGAACGCCGCGCTGAAACCGCTCACGTTCAAGGCGTAGATGCCGATCACGACGAAGGCGACCAGCTTGACCAGCGACTCCGCCGCGATCGCAAGCATCATGCCGTGATGGTGCTCGGTCGCATCGATGCGGCGCGTGCCGAACAGGATGGCGAACACGGCCAGCAGCAACGCGATGTAGAGCGCGCTGTCATGCAGCAGCGGTGTGTGTTGCGCCGATTCGCCGCCGAGGATGTTGATGCTCATCGCGACCGCCTTGAACTGCAGCGCGAGGTACGGAATCGCCGCTGTGACGGCGATGATCGTCACCAGTGCGGCCAGTCCATGCGACTTGCCGAAGCGCGATGCGATGAAGTCGGCAATCGAGGTGACGTTGCGCTGCTTGGCGACGACGGTCAGGCGCTGGAACAGCCCGCTGCCGAATACGAACAGCAGGATCGGCCCGAGGTAGACCGGCCGAACTGCCGACCGCGCCGTAGAACGTCCAGGACGAGCAGTACACGGCAAGTGCCAGGCTGTAGACCAGCGGTCGCAGCCAGGCACGGTTCGGATACAGCGGGCGCCGGTCGCCGTAATACGCCAGACCGAACAGACCAGCCACGTAGCCCAGGGAAACCAGCAGCAGTACCCAGCCGGCGATCACGTCAGTGCACCCCTTCCGTACCGTTTCGTAGCGCAGCGCGCAGCGCCGAACTTTTGCCCGGCGACATTAGCTACTTGACCGCCGCCGCGCCAGAGCCAAGCATGCCGCATGCTCACATTGACTGCCGCCGATTTCAGCCCGGCCCGCTATCCGGTCGCGCTGGCTGACGACGAAATCCAGCTGTGGTTGTTCCCCGGCCGTGACGGAGGCGGCGCACACGTCGAAGACGCCTGGCTGCGGCAACGGCTCGCGACGCATGTCGAGTCTAACGCCGACGACCTGACCTTGCGCCGCGGCGCGCACGGCAAGCCGTACCTGGAAGCGCCGCTGGCGCTCGAATTCAACCTTTCGCACACGCGCGGTGCCACATTGCTGGGGCTCAGTCGCAGCCAGGCGCTCGGCGTCGACATCGAGACACGCCATCGCTCACGGCCCGTGCTCGATCTGGCACGCCGCTATTTCGCCGAAACCGAAGCCGCCGCATTGGCGTCGCTCGACCCCGGCAGCCGTCAGGCGGCATTTCTGCAACTGTGGAGCTGCAAGGAAGCCGTGGTCAAGGCGCTTGGCCGCGGCATCGGTTTTGGCCTCGCGCGAGTCGCATTTGCCCTGGATGAGGCTGGTGCGCCGACCCACATGAACGTGATCGACACCTCGGCAGGCTCGCTCGCACAGTGGCAAATTGTCGGGCTGGCACCGGCAGCCGGGCACACCGGAGCGGCCGCCTGGCAGGGACCCAGGCGCGCCGTGCGCGCATTTGCCGCGCTACCGCCCTGATCGGGCGGCAGCGTGCCGGGACGGCGGTTGCTGGCCTCGGACAATACGGTTAAGTTTCGTCAACTACGACGTGAATCGATTGCATGTGGAAGTTGCTGCGTAACCTAGTCATTGTTGCGGTGCTGTTGATCGCCGTGCTCAAACTCGTGCTGTGGTACGAAATTCAGCAGGGTGCAGCGGGCCTGATCGCGCGTCTGGCACCGGTTGCCCAAGTCCAGTACGGCGGCGTCGGTTCCAGTCTCGACGGCAACATCGAATTCAGCGCAGTCAACTTCACGGTCGGCAAGGGCGCCGAACGTCAAACCTGGCGCGCCGCACAGGTCGCGCTGGCAACGCCCGGCGCCTTGTGGCTGATCCGTCGGCTGCTGTCAGGCGATGAAAGCCTGCCCGATCATCTCGGCATCACGATCAAGGGCCTGCAGGCGCCTGCCGCGCTCACCGGCGCCGGTGGCGCGTTGGCGTGGCTCAGTCCGATCAGCCTGGTACCGTTCGAAACGCTCGGCTGCGGCGTGGTGTCGCGCTTCAGCATCGCCGATTACCAGCGCATGGGCCTCAACCCCGGCGTTCAACAGCAGCATCTGGAATACCGCTACGACGCGGCGAATGCGGCGCTGACGTTTTCCGCCGAATTGGCATCGCTGCCATTCTCCACGATCAGCGCGCGTGGGGAACTGCAGAAGTTCGACCCGCATGCCATCACCGGCGACTGGCAGAAACTGCATGTCAGCGAGCTGTCGCTCGGCTATGCCGACGCCAGCTATCTGGCCAAGCGCAACCGCTTCTGCGCGCAGCAGGCCGGCATCAGCGCCGCGCAGTTCGTCGATCAGCACTTGGCGGCGGTCTCTTCGTTTCTCGCCGAACACGGCGTACAGCCGGCGGCACAGACGACGGCGATCTACCGCAGCCTCGTTGCCGAGGGCGGCCATGTCGGCGTGTTGAGCCTGCCCCCCGCCGCGATGTCGATCGGCCAGCTGCTTGCCGAAACGCCGGACATCATGACGCGTCAACTGAACCTCACCGCGCGCCGCAATGATGCACCTCCGGTGATGGTGCGCTTGGGCTTCATCGCCGCCAGCGATGCGCCGGCCAATGCACCCGCGGCAGAGGGTGAGGCCGCTTCAGCACTACCAGCGGCGAGACCGGCATTGACGACGACGTCCTCTGCGGTTCCGGCGCCGGTGACGTCCAAGGCAGCCGCTGCGCTGCCGGTAACGCCGCCGCCGGCGCCAAAGCCGGCGCCGGCCAGCATGACCGTCATGGCAGTCAAGCCGGCGCCGGCCACGGTTCCGATCCATCCTGCGTCCGCTGCTGCAGCATCCACCGCTGCAGTGGCGAAGCCGCCGAAGCCGGTTGCACCGGTGCCAGCCGCAGCGATCACCAAACCGGTCAGCCCCGATACGGGCAGCCTGGGCGCGAGCACTCCGCCTCCGCCGGCCGATTCGACGCTTGCACTCGTCTGGAAGCCGACCGTAGAGCGACTTCCACCAGCCGCTGCGCCGGTGCGCGACTACGACGTGATCGATTTTTCCGCGCTCGGTTCGTATTCGGGCCGCTTCGTGCGGCTACTGACCACCACCGGCAAGAAAGTCCAGGGCCGCATCATCGGCGTCGACAGCACCGCGGTCGGACTGCGCATCAATAAATCCGGCGGCACCGCCGAATTGCAGGTTCCGCGCAGTGTCATCTACCAGATCCAGCTGCCGCACCAACAGCCCGGCGACGACAACGGTTGACATCACGCTGCGACGGGCCAGCCTGCTGCTTCGTCCATATGCCAATGGATAACACGAGCGATCCGGCAGCCGGATTCGCACAACGCGTGGATGCAATGACTCTGGCACGCGCCCAGGCCGGCGACATGCAGGCTTTCGCGGCGTTGTATTCGACCTTTGGGCGGCCTTGTTTCAACCTCGCCTTGCGCATACTGGGCAACCGGGCGCAGGCCGAAGATCTTGTGCAGGAGGTATTTCTGAAAATGTTCGGCGTGATCCGAAGCTATCGTGGCGATGCTCCGTTCGGCAGCTGGCTCAAACGCATGGCGGTGAACGCGACCATCGATCAGCTGCGCCGCCAGCGGCACGAGGCCGACGTGGACGCCGAAGCGGTCTTCGCGGCGCAACCGTCGCGCGACAGCGGCGGCGCGGCCGCGACGCTCGATGCGTGGTCACTGCTGCAGCGCCTGCCGCCCCGCGCGCGCGCCGTGCTGGTGCTGCACGAATTCGAAGGCTATACGCACACGGAACTGGCCGAATTGTTCGGCCAGAGCGAGAGCTATTCGAAATCGATTCTGGCGCGCGCGCTGAAGCGTCTCAACGAACTGGTCGTCAATTCCGCAGAGGCTGCCGCATGTCCGAGCCAGAACTAACCTTCCATCAACTCGCGCAGCGGCTGCGCCTGGACGAGTTGCCGCTCGCAGAGCCCTCAGCTGAACTTTGGTCACGCATCGCCGCGGCGCATCGGCAGCGCGCGCGGCGCGCGCACGGGCGCCGAATCGCCGCCTGGTGTGCCGGCTGCGGCGTCGTCCTGGCCGCGCTGCTGGGCGGCACGAATGGCTGGTTCGGCGCGGCGCCATCCTCTGCCGATGTCGACTGGCAGGCGCGGGCGCAAGCGCTCGAGTTGCAATTGCACGCGTTGAATTCCGCGCCTGCGCCGCACTTCGACGCGGTCATCGGCAGCGATACGCAGAATGAACTGGTGCTGGTCGATGCCGCGTTGCAGGCGGCCTACGACGAAGGTGCCGCGCAAGAGCACGTGAATGCATTGTGGAAGCGCCGCAGCGAACTGCTCGACATGCTCGTCAACGCGCGCCGGCACAACATGGAAATCAGCAGGATCTGACCAATGACCAATGACAACTTCTCGATCCGCGCGCGCGGCCAATGCACCTTGTTCGTCGTGCTCGCCGCTTGCAGTGCTGCCGCAACCGCCGCCGAACGCACAGCCGCGGCGGCCCCTGCGGCAACGCCCACGCCGGCCGCGGTGGGCGCAGCCGGCAACGGCGAAACCGCGCTGCGCATGCGCCAGGACATGCAGTCGGTGCTGTCGCACATGGCCGAGACCGGCGTGCTCGGGCAGCATCCGGAACACGTCTCGCTGCGCGTCGAGGAACCGGCACGCCGAGTCACGAGCCTGGGTGCGTTGGTCGATTCGACCAACGCGCAGAGCGCGCGCGATGGCCTGCATGTGCTCGGCGCCACGCCGGGCAGCACGGCGGATCGTCTCGGGCTTCATCCGGGCGATGTCATCGTTGCCGTCAACGGCACGTCGCTGCGTGGCCTGGGCGCCGACGATCGCGGCCGCGCGCTGGCAGCGACAACCCTGCGCTCGGTGGTCGAGGACCTGCCTGATTCGGCAACCCTCAGCGTCAACGTGCAGCGCGGCGGCGACGCGCTGACCCTCAACGCGCCGCTGCAGGCGGTGTACGTGCCGGCTATGCGTGTCGAGCTCGGCGACGCGGCTGACGCGAGCGGCGGCGGGGCCGGCGCGGCGCCAGAGCGGAGCGATGCGGCGGCTCAGGAAGGTTGCGGCCGGATCAGCGCGTTCGACGTCGCGCCACGCGGCGAGCACCTGTACGCGGCGCGCATCCTGCTGCTTGATGGCCACACGCCGGGGCCGGAGGGCGTCGCGTCGTATCGTGTGAGCGCCGGCGAACACCGCCTGCTGGTGGCGGAGAACATTCCGACCCACGCACTCGGTG
>Ga0193726_1002080_pt1 | contig 14096 bp, 10 predicted proteins | sample H2c1metaG_FD_144928 | JGI IMG/M metagenome (GOLD analysis project Ga0193726, IMG submission 144928) | Soil microbial communities from a riparian zone of the East river system, Colorado, United States - H2c1 | ecosystem: Environmental > Terrestrial > Soil > Riparian zone | place: USA: East River... | reverse complement strand
GATGGCGGAGCTCAACCGTGGGAGACTTCGGACGCCTGGGCGCGCAGGCCAAGCAACTCTCGCCCGAGAACATCATGAAAATGCTCACGGGCGCTCAAGGCGGCACCAACCCAAGCTTCACGCCGGCACCGGCAACGGCCCCCGAAGACCGCATCCAAATCTCCATTTTCAAGCCGCCGGCCGGCTCGAGTAACGACCCCGCCATCATGATTGTCCAAAAGGGCAGCCATCCGGTCGAAGCATTGATGCACGCCCAAGTAAAACCTTGAGTCCCTGCGCCGGCACGCGACTACAGCCAGCCGCGCCGAATTGCGTCTAGAATCCCGCGATGGAAGAGGCACACCCGCTCCCCGAGGATGCCCTTACTCGGCTGGAAACCAGTACCGCGTCCGCGGACGTGCGGCGCATCGCCGCGGAACTGCTTCCGGCCTTCTATCAGCAATTGCGCCGCATCGCGCAGCGCACGCGCGCGCGCATGGGCGCAGGGCACACATTGCAGACCACGGCTCTGGTGCACGAAGCGTACCTGCGCCTCGGGCAATCGCGCAGCTTCGTCGATGAGACGCACTTTCTGCGCGCGGCAGCGCTCGCCATGCGCCACGCACTCATCAACTACGCGCAATCGCGCGTCGCTGAAAAGCGCGGCGGCGGCGGTCAGCACGTGACGCTGTCCAACATCGGCGAGCTGTCGATAGATTCCGATGAAGGCTTGATTGCGCTCAACGAGGCAATGGAACGGCTGACGCAAGAGATGCCGCGGCTCGCGGATGTGGTGGAGTGCCGCTTTTTCGGTGGTTACGGCGAAGAGGATACGGCGCGGGCGCTCGGCGTTTCGCTGCGCACCGTGCAGCGCGACTGGCTCAAAGCCCGCGCATGGCTGTTTCGCGAACTTGGCGGCTCGGAGAAATAATCACTGGGGATTTTGCGGCTCGGCGGTCCCGTGGCGGTATATCGAGCCGTTTCCGGTTCTTAAGAAGGCAAGGAATTAAACCGTCCGGAACCAAGCTGCGCGCCGGCGCGTAGCGCTAGAATTGGCTCCCGACCTTGACTCAATTGGGGAGAGTTACTCGTGAGTTTATTTGGCCACCCGACCGACCTGAACCGCCAATTCATTGCGAGGCCCGACGCCGCCAAGGAGGACATCCTCTACAAATGGCCGGACATGACCATCCGCAAGTTCACCCAAGTGACCGTGCAGCCGGACGAAACCGCGTTGTTTTTCAAGGAAGGCAAACTCGCCGGCGCATTGCCGCCGGGCCGCTCGACCATGGACGGAGCGCTGATCCCGTTCCTGGGCGACATCGTGGACTGGGCCAGCGGCGGCAATATGTACCGCGCCGAGCTCTACTTCATCGGCACTCGCGAGTTCGTGAGCCTGCCTTTTGGCGGCCCGATCGACAACATCGAGGATCCGGAAACGGGCCTCGCGGTGGGACTGCGGGTATTCGGTGAATATGCGCTGTCCGTGAGCGACCCGACGGCGATGATTCTCAAATTGGTGGGAACGCGTCAGGCGTCCAATGGCCTGATAACCGATTGGGCCCGGGAACAGATCCTCAAGGCGTTGCGCACCAGCGTGGTCAAAAAGCTCACGGCGGAAAAATGGCCGGTGCTGGGGTTGGCGGCGCGAACCGAGGACATCGAAACGGCACTGCTTGCCGATGTGCAGGCGCCGTTGGCGCCCTATGGATTGAAAATCACCCGGCTCGGCAACATGACCATCAGCTTGAGCCCCGAGGACGAACAGACCTTGAAAGGCCTGCGCAAGGACACTGCTTACTCGAAGTTGGCCGGCGGATTTCGCGAGTATGGCGTGGGCGCGGCGCTCAAAGGCATCGGTGAGGGAGCGGCAGCGGGCGGCGGAAACGGCGCCGCGGCCTTAGGTATAGGCATGGGATTGGGAGGCTTGGTTGGCGGAATAGGCATTGCGCAGCCGCCGGGCGGAGCAGCCAATCCCGGCGGCGCGGGCTCAGGACCGGGGGCGGCGCCAAGCGGCGGTGCCGGCGGCGCGGCTTGCGCAAGCTGCCACGCGCCGAATGCCCCGGGCGCTAAATTTTGTTCCAGCTGCGGCGCTGCGATGACGCCCAAGGGCGTGCACTGCACCCAATGCGGCACGGCGGCCGCGCCCGGCACAAAGTTCTGCGCCAACTGCGGAGGGGCGCTTTAGTTGAAGCGCGCGATTCTCAAGTGCGGCGCCGGCGGCTTCGCGGCGTTGGGCTTGGCGGCCGCGGCGATGGCGCGCACCGGTGGCGGCAGTCACGCGGCCGCCTCCTCGAGCAGCCACTCGAGCGGCGGCTCGTTCGGCAGCGGCGGTTCTTTCGGCGGCATCATCGGGCTGCTGATTGTTATATTTGTGATCGGCTACATTCTGCGCCGCGTGCGCAACAGTCCGAGCGGCCGGTCGCTCGGCGGATCGCCGCAAGCGCAAGCCGCGATCGCCACCTTGGGTTCAGTCATCGGCGCCTCCAATCTCGCCAAGATAGCGCTCGGCGATTTGGGATCCGGCTCGGGGGCAACGGCGTTCAGGCGCCCTTTGCCGCCGGGGCTCGACGCCATCCGCGCGCTGGATCCGGGCTTCGAAATGGAAACGTTTCTGCAGCGCGCGGAAATGACATTTTTCTTGGTCAAGCGCGGCGTGCAGAAGAATGACGCCGCGGCCATCCGTCCGTACTTGAACGATGGCGTATTCAACGCCGTCTCCCAAGGCATTGCCCAATCCAAAGCGCAGCATCGCCATGCGCTGTTGGAAAGCCTGAATGTCCGCGGCCTGGCGGTCGAAGACGCGCAGTGCAATGCGCAGGGCCAAAGCATCGTGGTGCATTTCGATCTCGTGTACCGCGCCAAGACCTTGGACGATGCCAATCAAACCGTCGCGGACGAAGGACAGGATCGGCAGCACGCCGAGCGTTGGACCTTTGGGCGTGGCCCCGCGGCGCGCAGTGCGGTGAATGGCGGCGTGGTCGCGGCGCGCTGCCCCGCGTGCGGCGCCGAATTGCGGCTGGCGCTGGACGGCACCTGCGCGCATTGCAAGGCGAGCGTCACCAACGGCTCGGTGGACTGGGTGGTCGTCGATGTGCAGCCCGCCAACTACGTTGGATACTCGGCGGACTCATCGCTAGGTTTCGCCGCGGCCAGCATTCCCGAAGGCGTCGCCGCGCTCACTGCGGCCGACAAGGATTTTTCGCTGGGCATTTTTGAAGGCCGGGTGAAGACGGCGTTTCTCGCGCTGCAGGATGCCTGGTGCAAACAGAACCTCGATGCCGGCCGGGCGTTCATGAGCCCGGGTGCCTATTTCACCTGGAGCGCGCAGCTCGAAACCATGGCGGCCGAAGGCCGGCGCAATGTCATGGAAAACATCAGCGTTCGCGCCGTGCAACCGGTGCGCATCATTCACGGCAAAGTGTTCGACGATCTGACTGTGCGCATCAGCGCCGCGGCCGCCGACTTCGAAGTCGATGGCAGCGGCAAGGTCGTTTTCGGCGACCGCAGCGTCAAGCCCTTCATGGAAGATTGGACTTTTCAACGCTCCGTCGGCGTGGCTACTTCCAATAAACCCGGGACCCTGGAGAACACCTGTCCCAGTTGCGGCGCTCCGGTGTCGCTCACCCAGATCGGCGAATGCCGTTACTGCAAGGCGGCCGTGACCAGCGGCAAGTTCGACTGGGTCGTGTCACGCATCGATCAAGAAGACGAGGGCAGCGCCGGCAGCGGCGCGTCGCTGAACATGAACAATATCGGTCAAGCCGTCGCGCTGCAGGTTGGCGGAGCGATAGTAGGCGGACTGCTCAGCAGCCTGCTGTCGGATCGGCGCTAGAGGCTTGCCTGTGATTATTTGCCGATACAGAAACTACTGAAGATCTGCCCGAGCAGATCATCGCTGCTGAACTCGCCGGTGATTTCGCCCAACGCCAGTTGCGCGCGGCGTAAATCCTCGGCGAACAACTCGAACGCCCGGCTCTTCGAGAGCGTGTCCGCCGCCTGTACCACGCAAGACCGGGCACGCTCGAGCGCATCGAGGTGGCGGCGGCGCGCCGACAGCGCGCCGGCGTCGCCGCTGCGGTAACCCGCGCGTGCCTGCAAGTGGGCGCGCAGCAGATCGAGGCCTTCTCCGGTTTTCGCGCTCAAGAAAACCTGCGGCGGTTCTTGGATCTCATCGACGCTCGCCGGCGCGCCGACGAGATCGATTTTGTTGAACACCAGCGTGACCGGCACGCCCGATGGTAGGTCCTTGAGTTCCGCAGGCAAGTCAGCGGCGCCGCCGCCTGGACTGACTGCACTGAGTGAATTGGGCGCCGCGGCATCCAAAATGTACAGCACGCGATCCGCGCGCCCCAGTTCGGCGAAGGCGCGGCGCACGCCTTCGGCTTCAACCACATCTGCGGTGGTCCGCAGGCCCGCCGTGTCGATCAAATTCAACGGCAGTCCGTCCAGATGCACCTGCTGACGCAGCACGTCGCGCGTCGTGCCCGGCTGATCGGTGACGATGGCGATGTCATCGCCCACCAGCCGGTTCAACAAACTGGATTTGCCGGCGTTGGGTTTGCCGGCGATGACGATATTCAGGCCTTCACGCAGCAGTGCCCCTTGGCGCGCCGCTGCGGTGATGGCATCGAAGGCAGTCAAGATATTCGCCACCCGATCTCCGAGCAAACTCCCCGGCACAAGGTCCAGTTCCTCATCGGGAAAATCGATTGCCGCTTCCACGAGCGTGCGCAGCCCGGTGATCTGCGCCTGCAGCGCGTGGATGTGCGCGGAGAATTCGCCCTGCATGGAACGCACCGCCGCGCGCGCCGCCGCCGACGTGCCGGCGTCGATCAGATCGGCAATGGCTTCCGCCTGCGCGATGTCGATTTTGCCGTTCAAAAAAGCGCGTTCGCTGAACTCGCCGGCTCTTGCCATGCGGCAGCTGAGCTGCAGCAGCCGCTGCAACAGCAAATCCAGGACGAAGGCGCCACCATGACCCTGCAGTTCCAGCACATGTTCGCCGGTGTAAGAAGCGGGAGCCGGGAAATACAAGGCCAGTCCCCGATCCAGGGGTTGGCCGTCGGCATCGAGAAAATTTGCGACTCGCGCCACGCGCGCAGCGGGCAGTTTCCCCAGCACGGCAATCGCGATGTCCGGCACGTCCGGGCCCGACACTCGAATCACTCCCACCGCGCCGCGCCCGGGAGCGCTGGCGATGGCGACGATGGTGTCGGACTCGGTCACAAAGTCAGGCGCGCGGCTTGGCAGCCTCGGCTTCGACCACTTGATTCACGCGCCATTGCTGCGCAATGGAAAGCACGGTGTTCGTCAACCAATAGAGGGTCAGGCCCGACGGGAAGAACGCCATCATGCCGGTCATCACCAAGGGCATGAATTGCATGATCTTGGCCTGCATCGGGTCCGGCGGCGCGGGATTCAACTTGAACTGGGCAAACATGGCGCCGCCCATCAGCAAGGGCAACACGAAATAGGGATCGCGCGAAGACAGATCATTGATCCAGAGCAGGAAGGGCGCTTGGCGCATTTCCACGCTCTCCAGAAGCACTCGGTAGAACGAGATGAACACCGGGATCTGCACGACCATCGGCAAGCAGCCCGCTAGGGGATTGATCTTTTCCTTCTTGTACAGATCCATCATGGCGCGACCCAATTTCTCGCGGTCGTCCTTGAAGGTTTCCTGGATCTGTTTCATGCGTGGACCGACGGCGCGCATCTTGGCCATGGATCGGCCGCTGGGCTGGCTAAAGGGATAGAACAGCAGCTTGATCAAGGCCGTGACGATGATGATCGACCAGCCCCAATTGCCGATCAGCTTGTGCACATAGTTGAGGCCTGAAAACAGCGGCTGCGCCAGCACGGTGAGAATTCCGAAATCGACGGTGCGCTCGAGATTCCTGCCCATCGCAGCCAGCTGCGATTGCAGCTTGGGCCCGACGAATAGCTCTTCGTGAAACTGAACCGTCGCGCCCGCCGGCACATCGAGGATCGGGCCGGTGGCCGTCATCAAGTATTCGTTGTTGACCACTTTCAATTGGTACTGATAGGGCTGGGCCGCGGGCGGAACGATGGCCGCGACAAACTGATGCTGCAGCGAGGCCACCCAGCCATTGGTAAGGGTCGCCGAGTACTTCGAATCGCTGTCGCTTTCGACGTTCAGGTCCTTGGATTTCGTGCCGTCGTAAACCGCAGGTCCCTTGAACGAATAGGTTTCGACATCGAAGTAGGAGCGCGAGGCGTGTTCCCAATGACGCAGGAATTGCGCGTACGAGGCCAACTTTCGCGCTGCTGCGCCGTCATTCTTCACATCGTAGTCAAGGGCGATGGCGTACTGGCCGCGCTTGAAGGTGAAGGTCTTGGTGACCGTCAGACCTTGCCCGTCCGTCCAGGTCATCGGCACGCGCAGTTCGGCTGCGCCCGGGGCAAGCACGAAGGTTTTCTGTTCCGATGTCCAAGTGGCCAAGTGCGTGGGCGCAGTTTCTCCGGCCGCACCGGTAAGTCCGCTTTGCAGCAGATACAGGGTCGGCGGCGGTTCGTAACTCAACAGCCGCACCGGAATATTCGGCGTGTCCTTGCGCAACGGATATTGCAGCAGGTCCGCCCGATCGAGCTCGCCGCCTTTGAGATTGATACCGACATCGAGCACGTCGGTGGTGATGTGCAACGGCGTGCCCGATGGCGCTTCCGAGTTCGACGCCGATGCCGGAGGCGTCGCGGTTGCAGGTGTGGCCGCAGAGGCGGCCGACGCCGGCGTGCCGGACGGCGGCGCTGCAGCGCTCGAAGCCTGCGGCACCGAGTCGCCCAAGTTGTTGGCCGTCGCGGCTGCGCCCGGCGCAGTCGATGGTCCAGATTGAGCGACCACCGGCGGCGGCGCGTAGTCGCGCATCCAGGTGGTGTAGTTCAGGAACAGGATCGCGGCGAGAACGCCCCACAGCATCACTCGGATATTAGGCATGGGTCGGTCTCTTATCCGGCACTGGGTCGTAGCCGCCTGCGTTGAAGGGGTGACAGCGAAGCAAGCGGCGCAGGCCCAGCCAGCCTCCTCGCACGATGCCATAGCGTTCGATGGCGGCGTGGGCATAGCAAGAACACGACGGATAGAAACGGCAGCGGGGCCCCAGCATGGGAGAGATCGCGAGTTGATACCCGCGGATGGTCCACATGAATAGTTGGCGAGGCTTTAACATTTCTGGATCGACTTCCAATGCCCATCGAGGCTCGCGCGCAATTCCTTGAGCTTGGCCTGCCGCGCTGCTTCCCGAACCGAGACGGTAACATCGACCGGCGGTAAGGAGTGTTGGTTCAAGCGAAAGGATTCACGCGTGAGGCGTTTGATGCGGTTGCGGGCGACAGCGGAACCGAAAATGCGCGTCGCGATGCTCAAGCCTAAGCGCGGATAGGTTTCATGATTGGCCAGGACTGCCAGCGTAAAAAACGCATCGGTGAATTTTCTGCCGCGCCGTTTCACGTCGCGAAATTCGGCCGGCTGATGCAATCGCTTGCGCGGCTCGAACGAAAGTTTACGGATCGGAAAAGCCCGTCGCGACGCGTTACGGACAGAGGCGCTTGCGGCCCTTCGCACGACGGCGAGCCAGCAATCGGCGGCCGCTCTTGGTGGCCATGCGCGCGCGAAAACCGTGGGTACGGGCACGATGCAAATTACTGGGATTAAAAGTACGTTTCATAGCGCGACTCGAACAAAAACTACGGGGTAAATCAACGGGCTGGGCGATTTACGAAGGACGGCAAGGGTACTGAGCGAGCCTTGATGTGTCAATAGACGCCCCTTCAACTTGGAGCTAGACTCCCTGCCCTTTCGTTCGCTTTGCCCCTTGTCACCCACCTAGGAGAGCGCTCTTGCCGGAGTCGCTATGGAACCGCTGTCTGCGAGTGCTCGAGGGCGAGCTCCCGGAACAGCAGTTCAACACCTGGGTGCGACCCCTGCAAGCCGTGGAACGCGACGGCGAACTGAAGCTGCTGGCCCCCAACCGTTATGTCATTGAGTGGCTGGGCCAAAACCTGCTGCCCCGGATCAAGGAGCTCATTCTCGCCTTCGCCGAAGGGTTGGCGCCGGAAGTGGCGCTCGATGTGGGCACGCGTGGCGGCGTCATCGTGCAAGTACCCCCAGCGGCCCTGCGGGATGATGGCGCCGGCGCTGCGGCGCGGGCGCGCAAGCTTGCCCCGGTCGTGCTCGGCAGCAGGATCAACGCTGAATTTACCTTCGACAGCTTCGTCGAGGGCAAGAGCAATCAGCTGGCAAAGGCAGCAGCCATCCAAGTCGCTGGAAATCCCGGCCGCGCCTATAACCCGCTGTTCATCTACGGCGGTGTCGGCTTGGGCAAAACCCATTTGATGCACGCCGTTGCCAACAAGCTCAAGGAGCGCAACTCCGAGGCGCGCTTGGCCTATGTGCACAGCGAGCGCTTCGTCGGCGACATGGTGCGAGCCTTGCAGCACAACACCATCAATGACTTCAAGGCAGCGTATCGATCGCTCGACTGTCTGATGATCGACGATATCCAGTTTTTTGCGGGAAAAGACCGCTCCCAGGAGGAGTTTTTCCACACCTTCAATGCGCTGCTGGAAAGTCAGCAGCAGGTGATCTTGACCTGCGACCGCTACCCGAAAGAAGTCGACGGACTCGAGGAGCGATTGAAGTCGCGCTTCGGTTGGGGATTAACCGTTGCCATCGAGCCGCCGGAGCTGGAAACCTGCGTGGCGATTCTGATGAGCAAAGCCGCGATGACGCGCGTGGATCTTCCGGAAGAAGTCGCCTTCTTCATCGCCAAGCGCATCCGCTCCAACGTGCGTGAATTGGAAGGCGCGCTGCGCCGAGTGGTGGCTACCTCCAATTTTACCGGCAGACCGATTACGCTGGAGTTCGCCAAGGAAGCCTTGCGGGATTTGCTGGCGTTGCAGGAAAAGCTGGTCACGATTGAAAATATTCAGAAGACGGTCGCCGAGTACTACAAAATACGGATTGCGGATTTGCTTTCGAAACGGCGCAGCCGTTCGATCGCGAGACCGCGCCAAGTCGCGATGGCATTGGCCAAGGAATTAACGAATCACAGCCTGCCGGAAATCGGGGATGCATTTGGCGGCCGGGACCACACCACGGTCCTGCATGCCTGCCGGCGCGTCAAGGAGTTGCGCGAGATGGATCGGCGCATTGGCGAGGACTATATGAACCTGTTGAGAACCCTGGCTGGATAGGGTAGGACAAGCTGTGGATAAAACTGTGGATGAAGATATCCACAGTTCGATGACAGTTTCCGAGCGGTCTGTGGACAAGTATTAAGGTTGTTTCGTGACGTTGCAGGTTATTGATTTAAATAGTGTTTATTGTGTTATCCACTGAAAACCATATCCCTCATAATCATAGTAATAATCTCTTTTAAGAATCTAAATCTAAGATTGGTAAGACGGTGAGCCCATGAAATTGACGGCAGAGCGTGAAAAATTACTGACCCCTTTGCAGGCGGTCATCGGTGTGGTGGAGCGTCGGCAAACCATGCCGGTCCTCGCGAATGTGTTGCTGGGGGTTCGCAAGGGACAGTTAGCGATTACGGCGACGGATCTCGAGGTCGAGTTGGTTGCCGCAACGGCGGTCGCGGTTGAGGACAGCGGCGACATCACCGTGCCCGGCCGAAAATTTCTGGATATTTTGCGCGCCTTGCCGGAGAAGGTTTCCATTGCACTGAGTCTCGAAGGCGAGAAAATCGTCATCAAGGCGGGACGCAGCCGATTTAGTTTGTCGACGCTGCCGGCTGCTGATTTCCCGGTAATTGACGACATCAATTCGCAGCAGACGGTGCAGCTGCCGCGCAAAGAATTATTGCGGCTGCTGGAGAAAACGCATTTCTCCATGGCGCAGCAGGATGTTCGTTACTACCTCAACGGCATGCTGTTGGAGATCGATGCGCAGGTGCTGCGTGCGGTCGCGACCGACGGTCATCGCCTGGCTTTGTGCGAAACGGCGCTGGCAGCCAAGGCGAAGAACTCCCAGCAGGTCATTGTGCCGCGCAAGGGCGTACTGGAATTGCAGCGCGTGCTAACGGATGACGGGATCGCGGAAGTTGCTATCGGTACTAATCACGTTCGGGCCCAAATCGGCGATATTCGCTTCACTTCGAAGCTGATCGATGGGCGTTTCCCGGAATACTCACGGGTTATTCCGGCAGCGCCCGCCTCCGCCATTCGCGCGGATCGTGATGTTTTGCGCCAGGCACTACAGCGCACCGCTATTCTTTCGAACGAGAAATATCGGGGCATTCGAGTCACCGTGAAGAAAAGCATTCTGACGGTGCAGGCCCACAATCCGGAGCAAGAAGAGGCCGAGGAAGAGATCGAAGTTGGCTATGAAGGCAACGATCTTGAGGTCGGTTTCAATGTCAATTATCTGCTCGATGCCCTCGCCGCCATTGATGGCCAGGAGGTCGAGTTGGGACTTACTGACAGCAATAGCAGCTGCCTGATTCGATCGCCCGGCAACACCAACGCGCGCTATGTCGTGATGCCGATGAGGCTATAAGCCGTGAGCTTGAGCCGGCTGCAAGTAACGGACTTCCGCTGCTTGCAGTCGGCCGAATTGCATCTCGATCCCCACTTCTCGCTGATCTGCGGAGCCAATGCCTCCGGCAAGACCAGCTTGCTCGAAGCCATTTATGTCTTGGGCCGTGGCCGGTCCTTTCGTACCCGGCGTCTGGAGCATCTCATTCGACAGGGCGCCGAGCGTTTCGTGGTATTCGGCGAAGTGGAGACAACAACCCGTCGCGTTCCCATGGGCGTCGAGGGAACGCGACAAGGAATACGTGCCCAGATCGACGGAGACAAGCCCTCCTCCCTCGCCGAGCTGGCGCTATTTCTGCCGGTGCAAATCATCGACCCGGAAGTCCATCATCTGATCGAGGAAGGTCCGAGCCGCCGTCGCCGGTTCTTGGATTGGGGAGTGTTCCACGTGGAGCAATCCTTTGTGGGCCATTGGCAGCGATACCAGCAGGTACTAAAACAGCGTAATGCCGCCCTCAAGGGCCATCAGCCTAAGGCCGTGGTTTCGGTCTGGGACAGCGATCTGGTGCGATCCGGCGAGCTTCTTGGTGCCGCGCGGGCGCGCTACGTGACGGCATTGACCCCTCACGCGCAAGTCATTGGGCGGAATCTTCTGGGCATGGAACTCACACTGAGTTATCGCAACGGCTGGGCGAAGGATTACAACATGGTGGAGGCGCTGGCGCAGAGCTGGAGTCACGATCAAGAGACCGGCGCGACTCAGGTGGGGCCGCATCGCGCTGAACTGGCGATTCGCTTGGATGGCGCCGCCGTCAAGGATCGAATTTCGCGAGGACAACAGAAACTTTTGGCTGCCGCGCTATTGATCGCCCAAATCAAACTGTTTCCGGAAGGGTCTACGGTTCAACCGAGCCTGTTGCTGGATGATCCGGCGGCGGAGCTGGATGACGAGCGGCTGGCTGGCCTGATTCGGGAAGTATCTGGGCAATCTGTCCAGCTGATTGTGACGACGCTGCATGGCGAGTTTCCGGCTTTCGGCGAGCCCGGTCGACGATTTAGAATGAGCGCCGGCCAAGCCATCGGCGTTTAGTTTCACGTGGAACAATTGCTCATTGGACTGATCAGCTGGCTACCTTGGTGGCAGTCGGGCTCTCTCTGTTGATTCCGCTGTACTGTGTTCCCACCGCTGCTCCTGGCGTTGCTCTGGGTGGCACAGTGGCCTCTCTCCTTTTTTCTGGTCTTCAGCCTACCGAATGCCCCGGCCATCAGCGGCGATAGCCCTGATTCCTTAGGCTTGGACTCGGCCATGCTCCTGGGCTTCCTCCTGTTTAGTGCGGGCCCTTGTTATTGGGTTTACCGTCATCGTGCACGCTTTGTACACGAGGAATAGCCGCGAAATCCCCGCGAAATGGACAGCACCGCGAGCGTCGCAGCAGTGAGCGTCAACACCGTTGCGTAAGCATATGATAATACTGGGAAAAATCGACTTAACAGATTAGGTTTTTGGGTCCAAAACTGTTAGAATGCTGGGTCACTGATTAGGATTGAGCATGGCCCAAGACGACGTTTACGATTCCAGCAAAATCAAAGTCTTAAAAGGTTTGGACGCCGTCCGAAAACGCCCCGGTATGTACATCGGGGACACGGACGATGGTAGCGGCCTCCATCATATGGTTTTCGAGGTTGTGGATAACGCCATCGATGAGGCGTTGGCCGGCTATTGCGACCGCGTCGTCGTGACCATCCATGCGGACGAGTCGGTAACCGTTTTCGACAACGGCCGCGGCATCCCTGTGGATATCCACGCCGAAGAAGGACGCTCTGCAGCCGAGGTCATCATGACCGTGCTGCACTCCGGCGGAAAGTTCGACGACAGTTCATACAAGGTCTCAGGCGGTCTGCACGGCGTTGGCATCTCCGTCGTCAATGCCCTTTCCGATTTCCTGGAATTAAATATTCGGCGCGACGGAAAAGTCCACCGTCAGGAATACCGTCTCGGCGAACCTCAGGCGCCGATGGCCGCGATTGGCGATACGGCCGAACACGGCACCACGCTGCGCTTCAAACCCAGCGCGCAAATCTTCACGCACATCACTTTCAACTACGACACTCTCGCCAAGCGCTTGCGCGAATTGTCCTTTCTCAATTCCGGCGTGCGTATCGAATTGGTCGATGAGCGCGACGAGAAGTCCGAGGTGTTCCAGCACGAAGGCGGACTCAAGGCTTTCGTCACGCATTTGAATCGCAGCAAGACTCCGGTACACGACACAGTGTTGTGGTTCCAGACGCGCGACGGCAACACCCAGGTCGAAGTCGCAATGCAGTGGAACGATTCGTACCAAGAGAGCATGTATTGCTACACCAACAACATTCCGCAGAAGGACGGCGGCACCCACCTTGCGGGTTATCGCGCCGCGCTGACGCGCACCTTGAACAACTACATCGAAAAGGAATTGGCGTCGAAGAAGGAAAAGATTCAGACCACCGGAGACGATTCGCGCGAGGGACTGACCGCGATTCTGTCGGTGAAATTGCCGGATCCCAAATTCTCCTCGCAAACCAAGGACAAGCTGGTGTCCTCCGAAGTGAAGGGCGTGGTCGAGTCCGCCGTGTCCGCCCGCCTCGAGGAATTTCTGCTGGAACATCCGCAGGAAGCGAAGGCCATCGTCAATAAAATTCTCGAAGCGGCCTATGCGCGCGAAGCTGCGCGCAAGGCACGCGAAATGACCCGCCGCAAGGGCGCGCTCGATATCGCCGGACTTCCCGGCAAGCTTTCCGACTGCCAGGAAAAAGATCCTGCGCTGTCGGAGATATTTTTGGTTGAGGGCGACTCCGCCGGCGGATCCGCGAAGCAAGGGCGCGATCGGCGCACCCAGGCGATCCTGCCGCTCAAGGGAAAAATCCTCAATGTCGAGAAGGCGCGTTTCGACAAAATGCTCGCTTCCGCGGAAGTGGGCACGCTGATCACCGCACTGGGCTGCGGCATCGGGCGCGATGACTTCAACGTCGACAAGTTGCGCTATCACCGCATTTTTCTGATGTCCGATGCCGATGTCGACGGCAGCCACATACGCACCTTGCTGCTCACATTTTTCTACCGGCAAATGCCGATCCTGATCGAGCGTGGCCACATTTACATAGCGCAGCCGCCTTTGTACAAGGTCAAAAAGGGCAAGCAGGAAACCTATGTCAAGGATGACGTCGAACTGAACGCGCTGTTGCTCAACACGGCGATCGAGGGCGCGGCACTGCACGTCAACGCGCAGGCTCCGCCGCTATCGGGTCTGGGTCTCGAGTCTTTGGCGCGCAAATATGTCGAAGTGCAAAGCATCGTGACGCGCTGGGCGCGTCGTTATGATGAGCGCTTTCTGGAACAACTGTTGTATGTGCCCAAACTGACAACCGAGGCCTTCGATCGAATTGATGCGCTCCGCGATTGGTGTCGAAATCTCGAACAGCGCTTGAATGCTTTGGATGATGTGTCGCGCCGTTACCGCGTTGTGGTTGACGCGCTGCCGGCCGGGGGTCACCGCATCAATCTGCAGCGCTTCGAGCACGGCCTGACGTCTGAAAAACACATGCCGCGCGAGTTTTTCGACTCCGCG
>Ga0193726_1002079_pt1 | contig 14102 bp, 5 predicted proteins | sample H2c1metaG_FD_144928 | JGI IMG/M metagenome (GOLD analysis project Ga0193726, IMG submission 144928) | Soil microbial communities from a riparian zone of the East river system, Colorado, United States - H2c1 | ecosystem: Environmental > Terrestrial > Soil > Riparian zone | place: USA: East River... | reverse complement strand
GGCTGCTTCGATGCGATCGATGCTGCCGATGGCGTTGGCCGTGCTCTGGATCAGGTCCGCGATCTTCGAGAAGTCGCTCGCGTCGAGGCCGTCCTTGACCGCGTCGATCAGCGGCGGCACCGCGCTCAATGCCTGGTCGAGTTCCGCGACCGGCAACCCGGTGATGGCATCGATGTCCCAGCCGAGTTGCTGGAACAGCAGCGCGCGCTGCTGCGGTCCCTTCCCGGCCTGCAGGATCGGCTCGAGCAGCGCCTCGATCTCGGCGAACACGACCTTCAGCGCATTAACTGGCTCAGCCATATGAGTCTTGTATCAGGAAGTCGTTTTGAGATGGCCCACGTACCCGAGCGACCCCGCCAACGTCATATCGGCGATGTCGCCGGGAGCGATCCAGCTCACGGGACTCGCCGTCAGCGGCGCGCCGGCCGCGGCATAGCTGGCCATGACCAGCTCGGAGCAGAACCATTGATCGTTGGTGCCCGTGCCGAGATTGACGCGCCCTGCCCATTGCCGGCATGCCTCGCGGTCGTCCCCGGTTTTGGCGGAGCAGAAGACCAGGAAATCCAGGCGGAACAGGGCCTGCTTCACGGTGCCGTAGAAGTAGTCGTAAGGCTTGCTGACCTGCTGACCCGCGAAATCCCGCACCTGCAGTGCGCCTTGCGGAGTCAGTCCCTGGAGACGCACGGCGACCGCGAAGCTCGAATCCGCCAGCGCCTCGTCGAGCGAGCGCTCGACAACTCCGGCTTGAATGGCCTCGACCACCCTGCCGTCGCCGACGTACACCATGGAGTGACTCACGGGCGAATCCGTGCCGGTTCGAATCACGACCGAAGGCAGCTGCGGTGTCGTGGACAGGATGATGTCGCCGACTGCAAGGGCGGCGGGCCCGATGCTGCGGCCGCCGTTGCCCGGATCGAGCGGGATGCCAGCGAGCGCTGCCGCGGTGGACTGGTTGGCGAGGGGCAACTCGAATCGCGTGAGCGGCGCGGGCGACGGAAGATCCTCGAGCTTCCACCACAGATTCTGGATCACGAATTTGTTGTCAGCCACGCCCCAGAGGAAGGAAATGTCGCCCAGGTTGTTGTGGCCGACGACGGTCTGCCCAATGCCGATGCCCGTTCTGTAGCGCTTGGACTCGCCCGCGGCGGCGAACACCTGGCGCAATTTCTGATCGCGGGATGAGGCCGCGGTGGCCAGCGCTCCGGGTTGCAACCGGCCGATGCGGACCCCCTGCTGAGGCCGCACCTGATAACTCCATTCCGCTTGCGTGGCCAACGCGTAGCCCTGAACCAGCGGCTGACTGGGGGGCGTGGTGAAGGGAACGCCGTAGGTGGACTCGTACACGGCTGGACTCCCGCTCACGGTCAAAGGCGAGGGCGGCGTGATCCCGAGCGGCCCCGTGGGATTCTCCGAACCGACGGTCATCGAGCCGCCCGCGCTATTGGCCCAGCCCGAGACTTCAGTCAGCGGCAGCAGAGGCGGCTCGACCAGCTGGTAAGTGTTGTCGAGCGTTCTGAAGCCCCACCCTTCAATCTTGAGGGTCGCCGACCCCTGGTTCTTGAGCGCACTCGATGTGAGCTGCGCCAGAACTCCCTCCACGCGCGCGTTGTACTTGAAGGCCTTTGTGGCGTAATAGCGAACGTGCACAGCTGAACCATAGTGCACGTCCCCGCCAAAGACGACCACCCGGCTGCGGATGATCCCATCGCCTCCAGGCGTTGGCCGCGACAGCAACGCTGCCAGGAGTGTTTCCCGAGCGTAGGCCGTCAGCGCCCAGTGCTCCGGATCCGTGGCCGGGCTGGCGCGGCCAGGCGCATGCAGGTAGCGGGATGCCGCTTCGTGGATCGGCACGCCGAACACCGGCCCCGGCGCGATCACGATCACCAGATCTTCGGCGGCAGGCGCGGGTGAAGGCCGCGCCATTTTGCTGAACGACGAATCTTCGTAGAGCAGCGCGGGTGGATCATCCGCGCTGGTCACCGCGCCTCGTTCGGTGCGGGTATCGAGGACCACGACCTGATGGCGCGTCCAGCGATGGCAATAGTGCCATTCGAGACACCCCGCCGGCTTGAGGGCCATGTGGGCGTCGAATCCGGTGGGCAGGCCCACGCACTCCTCGAGAGCATCAATCTGGGGGCCGGTCGCGGCGCCGCTCCATGCCGTAATCTGGGTCAGCAACTTTCCGCCCGGAGTATCCGGGGCAGCGAACTGCGACGGCGTGTTGCCCCATGCCTGAAACAGCGCATACGCACTGAGTCCGTTGCGAACCACGGCGCGTCCGAGTCTGGTGCTTCCGGTCGCTGGATCGAGCACCTGCTTCATCCACGCCAGATTCAGATTCCAGTCATCCGTAATCTCATGGTCGTCGAAAATCGTCAGCGTCGGAATGTTGGCCAGCAGGCGTCTCACGTCTGGAAGCGAACTTCGGTAACTCAGGAGATTGGGGAACTGTTCGTCGATGCGCGAGGCCAGCTCCGCATGGCGAACCCCGCCTTGCTGGACCCTCTGGAAGAAGTTTCCACTGTCGGCCGTGAATTCCTGGAACGCGGCGGGAAACGCAGCGGCGAATGTCGGGAGGTCACCGACCGCCGGCCACAGCACCTCGCTCCACGCGAACGCGTACATCAACGCAAAGTCCGCGAAGGTCATGAGGTGGCTATCAGCTTCGCCGGAGGTGAGTCCACCAAACGCGGCGAGCAGGAAGCCCCGCGAGTTCGGAGGGTAGTCGGCGCCGGTCTTTTCCTCTGGTGCACCGCCCTGCCAATCCATCGAGACCTGCAGCTTCTCCACCGGGAAACCGAGCACGCCCGATGCATCCTGCAGCATGAACAGGAGGGTGACAGCGACATCATCGGCGTAGATTTGATCGCCGGTCAGGAACAGCTGGTGAGGCCGAACGGTCGCACTGGGGAACGAGCTCGCGATGATCTGGTCGCCGATTGCGAGCGCATCGATGCCATCGGCATGAGGCTTCCTGCAGGACCCATGCAGGATTCGCAAACCCGATAGATCGGTCGGTGGGAGCACAAAGCTCGGCAAGCCTGGACCGCCCGGGTAGGTAAGAAGGGTCTTGGCTTGGCTGCCGCTGGCGTGGTAGACGCCATCGGTGATCAAATCCCGGTTGCCCGCCACGTCGACAGAATCGTTGCCCGGGGGTCCGAACCTGGCGTTGTAGGTATAAGTCAAGCCGGGACTCAGTGTGCCACCCGCCGCGGTAACCGACGCCACATGAAGACTGGTGGCAAGCTTGACCGTACTGCGTGTGCCCTTGAGGACGCGGGTGCCAGCGACATCGAAGACTTCGAGCGTGATCTTCACGGCGCTCTTGGTGGCGAAGAAGACGCTGACTTGATCAGCGAGAACGAGCCGCAGCATCGGACCGACGAGAACGTCGGGAGCAGCCGTGATGCGTGTCGAAAGCGAAGAGAAAGCCATGGATGATCCTCTTCGTAAATCCTTGGAACTTTCGAATCAGAAAACCCGCAAGCTGGGTCGACACAGACTGAGCGATGAGTGAAACACCCGGGACGAAACGAAAACGACGGAATACTACCCGGCCAACCGCCGGATTGTCTATATATATTTGACGTGAGTGGCAATTGCTAGAAAATTCCTGCCGGTGACGGGAAGTTGTTTGTAGCCGGCTTCTGCCGGGCGGTGGGCAGACCTGCCGCTTGGCGACCAATCGATCCGATCATGCGGCCGCTCTTTTGTCTACAGCGGTCCTCCCGACCGGGATGCCATGACCCGAATCAAGACTCGGGTTCGGGTGGCGACTCAAGCACGGACCCGTCGTCATCGACGACGACACGAGTGAACGTTCGATCCTCACAAATTCCTCGTGATTTGCTGCGCATTCTTGACAGCAGACGTCCCAATGAGGCCAAGACCAGACCTCTGCGACTGGGCATCGGCCCGATTTGTGATCCTGCTTACGTCGTGGGCGGCGACTCAGCGGATCCCTGGTTGCGCATTAAGTCACGGAGCTTCGCAGTTGCCTCCCTGTCTACAACCCTGCGTTCCAAATCGATAGCAACTCCATAATTCTCGCGTGCCCTTTGCAGGCTGACCTTGCCCTCGATCACATCCGTCAGGACTTTCTCCGGATCCCGTTCGATCGCAGGTCCGTAGCCACCGCCCCCGGGAGTCCGGTAGCTGATCACCGAGTTGGACGGCAGGCGCAGGGTGATCTTTGAGGGCAGCTCTTTGGTTTCGCCTTGGGGATTCAAAATGTATTTCGAAGGGGCGGCGCTGCCGCCGCCAAACAGGCCCCACGGGGGAAACTTGCGGCTGTCCGAAAAGATCGTAAGGGTGGCTTCGTGATCGCGGAACTTCCAGTCTCTTCGCACGCCCAGGCCACCGCGATATCGGCCAGCCCCCTCAGAATCAGGGATGAGTTCGTAGCGGGTAATCATGAACGGATAATTGTTTTCCGTCTCCTCGATGGCGGAGTTTTCGGTGTTCTGAAAGTGCGCCTGCACAGCGTCCATCCCGTCTTTGTTAGGCCTCGCTCCGTAGCCACCACCCAGGGTTTCCAGAAATGTGTAGTATTCGCCATCGCGCGGATCGCGTCCGCCGCAAGCCATGTGACAGTTGATGCTCTTGGTGCAGGCCATTACCTTTTGAGGCATGGCATCGGAGAACAACTTGAACCCCAGATCGCACAGGCGCATCGCAACTTCCCAGCCGCCCACGACGCCAGCCGGGTGCTGCGCGTGCACCACAGTCCCCACGGGCGCGTTGACATGAACCAGCCGATAAAACCCTTCATTGGTGGGCACATCAGGGCTGATCAGGCACTTCACCACGTAGGCGCAAGCGGAGAACGTCTGGGTTAAAGTGGCGTTCATGGGCGACTCACGTTGGGCATCGCTGCCGCTCAGATCGAAGAAAACCTCGCCACCTTGAATGCGTCCTTTCAGCACCAGGCGTATGGGGCGGTCTGAGACTCCGTCGTCATCACGAAACGCCTCGGCGTAATACTCGCCCTCCACCAGTGCTCCAATTTGCTGGCGCGACCAGCGCTCGGTGTATTCGATCAGCTCATCGACGAAAATCGTTACTTGTTCGTCGCCAAATTTGTCGATGATCTCGCCCATGCGCTTCTGGCCCAGCAGCGCGGCGGCGATCTGGGCGCGGAAGTCGCCCGCCGATTGCCGGGGCGAGCGGATATTTGCCAGAACCAGATCTAAAATGTCCTCCACGATCTTGCCCCCGGAAACGAGGCGCACGGCGGGAATGATGATCCCTTCCTGGAAGACTTCGGTGGAAATGCAGTACCCGCCCGGGGCATAGCCTCCGATGTCTACGTGATGGGCAATGGTCGCCGCGTATCCCTGCAGCTTCTGGCCACTGAAGAATGGAGCAATGATGGCCACGTCGTTCAGGTGTACCGCGTTGCAGTACGGGTTGTTCATGACCAGGGCGTCACCGGGACCGAGCTTCTCGACCCCGAACTTTTGCACGGCGGCAGGCACCATGCGGGGCATCGATCCCAGGTGCACCGGTTGCGTGAATGACTGGGCAATGAGGCGAAGCTTCGAGTCGAACAGAGCGCAGGAGAAATCGGCCCGGGTCTTGATATTCGTCGAATAGGCGGATTTCCGAAGCGCCGCACCCATTTCATCGGCGGCCGCGCCAAAGGCGCTCCGCATCACCTCGAATTTGATGGGATCCATCTTCAGCCCCAGGCCAATTCGCTCTTCTACAGTCGGTTTTGCATATGCGGGATTAGTCATAAGGATTGCACCTGGATTAGCAGATTTCCGTGAACGTCAATATAAGCGCGATAGCCAGGGTGAATGACCGTTGTAGAGTCGATCTCTTCGACAATCGCCGGACCGTCGATCCAATTCCCGGATTTCAGCATGTAACGTTCGTAGACCGCGCAGGGCAGCTTCTTTCCGCCCTCGGAAAAGTACACCTCGCGTTGGCCCTTTACCGCCGCGGACGCATCGGCATCCCCGCTCGGCAATTGCCGCAGACGTGGACGCATGATTGAACCGATGGCCGCCGTGCGCAAATTCACCACTTCGGTGGGCTCAGTTCTAGCAGCATAGCCATAGGCTTTCTCGTGCTCTTTGAAGAACGCAGCATTGAGCGCGGCGACATCCTCCTGCCCGAGGTCGCGCTCGGGAGCCTGGATTTTCAGCTCGTACGATTGGCCCACGTACCTGATGTCGACGTGGCGCGTGAATTTGACGCTTTCTGCCTCGACCCCTTCCGAGCGCAGCACATCTCCCCCTTGCCGCTCCATCTCCTGGTAGGAGCGGTTGATGTGGTTGAAATCGAGCGCGCTCATCGGCCGCAGGTGGGCCTTCGTGTAATCGTGGCGGATGTCAGAAACCAGCAATCCTAACGCGGTAGTCACACCGGGACCCATCGGGATTAGGATTTTTGGAATGGATAGCTCGCGAGCCAGGGCGTTCGCATGCACCGGACCGGCGCCGCCGAACGCCACTAGCACGAACTCACGCGGATCGAAGCCCCGTTGGACGGAAACAAGTCGAAGCGCGCCGACCATGTTGGCGTTGGCAATTTCAATGATTCCGTTTGCTGCGTTGACCAAAGTCATGCCCAACTTCTTGGCCAACTTCGCCACGGCCTTCTCCGCCAGGTCAGGATGGAGCTTGAACTCCCCGCCCAGGAAATACTCCGGATTGAGGCGTCCCAACAGCAGGTTGGCATCGGTGATGGTGGCTTCCTCTCCGCCCCAGCCGTAGCAGGCAGGTCCGGGATCGGCGCCAGCGCTCTGGGGACCTACCCGCAGCCCGCCTCCCGGGTCGACCCATGCGATACTTCCTCCGCCCGCCCCGATTTCCACCAAATCAAGGACGGGCGTCCGCACGGGGTATCCCGCGCCGCGACTTTCCGCCATGGCTTGGCTACCCACTTCGAAGTGCGCCGCCACTTTGGGGATCCCGCCCTCTACCAGGCTGGTTTTGGCCGTGGTCCCTCCCATATCAAAGCCGATGAGGTTCTTGATTCCAGCCAAGCCGCCCAAATGACTGGCAGCGATGACTCCGGCCGCGGGCCCCGATTCGACCAAGTGCACCGGCTCACGGCGAGCCACTTGAGATGAAATAATCCCGCCCGCCGAAGCCATCAGATTCAGCCCGACCCGGACCCCTATTTTCGCAAGGCGGCCCTCCAGTTGGTCCAGGTAACGGCTTACAATCGGCATCTCCACGGCGTTGATGACCGTGGTACTGGCACGGAAATACTCCCGCATTTCGGGGCATAGTTCGGAGGAGAGGGACACGAATATGCCGGGCAGTTCCTCCGCAAGGATTTCCCCCACTCGCTTCTCGTGGTCCTGATTCACATAAGAATGCAACAAACAGACCGCCACCGCCTCGACGCCTTCCTTGCGGATTTGGCGCGCCACGGTGCGAACGGTGTCTTCGTCGAGGGCCTGCAATACCTTGCCTGCGCAGTCGATACGTTCAGGAACGCCATAGCAAAGGTTTCTCGGGATAATTGGCTTGGGCTTCTCACAGAAAATGTCGTAGAGCCTCGGCCGGATTTGGCGCGCAATTTCCAGGATGTCCCGAAAACCCTCGGTCGTGACGAGCGCGGCCTTGGCGCCTTTTCCTTCGATGATGGTGTTGGTAGCCACGGTTGTGCCATGGACGAGATAACGGATGGCCTCGGCCCGAATGCCCGACTGTTTCAGCGCACGTTCCATCACGCTCATAAATCCGATCGAGGGGTCCTTGGGTGTGCTGGGAAGCTTTACCCGCTGAAGGTCCCCCGTAACATCATCGAGCATCACCAGGTCCGTGAAGGTGCCGCCGATATCGACGCCAAACCTGTAACTGCCCATTTCCGTCATTTTCGAATCAGCAGCCGTAGAATTGCTTCGCATCTGGTCCACTATGCCTTTCTGAACAGGTGTCGGATAGGACGAAATCAAAGTCGGGTTTGCTCACCGGCGCACATCCGGTGTTCTGGGGAGGGCAATGCTGGTTTACCCACCTAGAGTCGAGGCGGGCCGACGATCGTATCCAGGACTCTGTGGTTCCAATCGAGCGGAACTTCTTTCCCTTTTGTGAGCTGTTGCCAGCTTGGAGGGATCGGCGTCTCAGTGACCTTGATTCCCGTAATGACGACGTCGTGCTGGGGAGCCACGGCGATCCAAGAATAGGTGTTGGGGATATCCACGTTGGCGCCGGTGGCCTGATAGATTCCTCGCGGCGAAAGCCTCCAGCCGATGCTGTAATGCGGAAAATTCGGATCGGGCCCTGATGTCTGGATCAACGAGACCCATTCTTTGCTGATGAGTTGCTTGTCTTTCCATTTGCCATTGCGTAGAAAAAGATACCCGAACCTGGCAGCGTCCTTGGCGCTGAACACCACCCATCCGGGACCGCCTCTTACTGCATGGCCATTGAAGCTGTATGGAGGATCAAGATAGCCGCCGTACGTCCCGGCATAGCCTTTGCGCGGCGGATAGAAAGGATGATCGTGAACGTACTCTCCCGTGAGCCAGCCCAACCTGTCATCAGGCACATCCATCGGCTTAAAGATTTTCTCTGCCAGCAAGTCTCTGAGGTCGCGGTCCCACAACTTTGTCAACAATTGGGTGAGGCGCCACATCCCTCCGCCACTGTACAGCCAATTCCCCGGACGCATTTGCGCGTAGTTGGTGGTGAGGTCGCCCTCGCCGACCGCCGGATCGTCGTTGTTGGTGAAGCCGGCGGTCATGGCGCCCAGCTGCCGCCACGTTACCTCCTGGTGATGGCCGTGGTTAAGATACTTGTAGGGATGAGACAACTCTCCTTCTCCCGTCCAGGTCTGGTGCACCGGGTCGTCAAGTTTGATCAGCCCCGCATCCACCGCCAGACCGAGCACGGTGGTAGTAAGCGATTTGCCCAACGAGGCGGTCTGAAATGCCTCGTCCGGGTTTCCCCAGGTGGCCACCAGGTAACCGGAGCGGACGATCGCGCCACCGATTCCGTTGTTAGGCAGGATCGCGCGCAGTGCTTCAGCGTCAAACCCCAGTTCGGCGGGGGTTCGCGCTTGCCATTCGGGGCCGGGATAAATCGCGGGTGCTTGTTCGGAAGAGCGTGCCATATGGCTTTCTCCTGGATGAAACCGTGGTTAACAGAGCCTGGTCAACGAAGGGTACGGCGCGAAAATATTCTGCGTGCGCGGTGAGCAGCATGGGTCGCCGCGAAAGCAACGTAGTTCTGTCAGTAAAAAGCTTGCACTTTGATCTCGCCAGCATTCACCGGAAGGCTGATTCGTTCCTTAGTAGGATCAAACTCACTCCACCGTCGGCCATTCACCAGCACACGTTTTAGCGGGGCCTGCTTGGGATGCCGCAAACCCAAATAGATCTGCGCGGGCTGGCTGCGGGAAGGTGGCTGAACCGTCGCTTCCAGACGCCCCTGATTGGCGAGAGACTGGATCCGGAACGAAACTTCTCCAAAATAAGTCGGGGCCTGACGCATGGCAATGTGTTTGCCGTCCTCCAGCCAGCTCCGCGGCGTTCCACGAGTCAGAAACAGGTCTTGACCGCTCTCCATGATCAGCATCATTCGCAACTGCTGAAGAAATCGTGCTTCTTCATGGGTCTTCTGCGGCTGTCCTCCGGAGCCACCCAGTTCCTCCTGGAAGGACAGATTTTGCCTGTCCGCGATGACGGCAAGGGTATTAAAGAACCCGCGCAGGAAATTGGGCACCTGGTCGCGTTGGAGGTAAAAATCCGGATAGCCCAAATAATAAGGTTGCATCTTGTCAAAACCGCCCAGATTGAACCAGTCCAGACTAATGTTTTCCAAACGGACCCTGGAACGTGGGTGGGGAGAGAACATAAAGAAACGGTCTTCCAAGATATTGATCAGCCAATTTGTCTCCGGGTCATTCGGCCCCAAAACCTCACACTTCACCAATTGAAATGCGCCTACCAGGCTGTCGGAGGCATACGAGAATCGCGGGTCAGGATCAACGTTGTCTTTCACGTCGCTGGTGAAGCCGCGCGAAGTTACAAATGGAGGCGGGGCTGGGACGCTGGTCCCGTCACGTAGCCGGACCACCGGCGACAGGAGGGTGCTTTCCTTCAGGCCAGCTCTGATCGCTTCGAGGAAATCGGCAGCCTCGGCCTCGAACCGCCTGGCATTTTCCGGGTCCACATCTTTCAACACCTGGGCGCATTTCTTCAGCCCCAGGTAAAAGAATCCGCTCACCATGAAGCTGTACTTCCACGAGCGGGGGTCGCCGATGGTACCGGCGGGAGCAAAGCCGTAGGTGATCGGACGTCCGCCACCTGGCAACTCCTTCTTCGTTTCTTTCCGCCCCTTCGCTATGAACTCGCACCCCGCGACAATCTGCGGCGCGACTCGCTTGAGCCAGTCCTTGTCGCCAGAGTAAAAGTAATGCTCCGCCAACGCCCACAACACGAAACCCTGGTTAATGGAATACCAGGGCCAGTAGTGGTAGAAACCGCCCTCTTGCAGCTTGAAGGGACCGTCGGGCACGGCGTCCCCTTGGGTGGAGAGGAAAGCCTGAAGACATTTCTCAGCTTGCCGGTGCATCCCCCGCATGTCCAGCGCCTGGATGATCGGGCTACTTTCGCTGCCGATGGTGCCGTAATAGAACGTTGAAGTATTGGCGTAAAGCTCATCCCGCTTGGGATCTTTCGTGAACGAAATAAGGAAGTGCTGCAGGTTTGCGTTGTAGAGGTTCTGTACATGCTCATGTGGGACTTCCACCTGCATGCCTTGCGCGAGCAGCGTCTTCCAGTACTGCGCGTTTGCATCATAGAGCTGCTGGTATGGGAGACCGCTCAGGATAGCGATCTTGTCCTGAGCGACCGGCCGTCCTGGAACGACGATGTGTATTGCATGCTCCTCACCTCCATTCAACTCCAACGAGTAACGTGTCGCTCCGACAGGCGCGACCATCGCCAGCGTGCCTTTCCCGCCCACGTCAACCAGGCAAACGCCGAACTGCGAATTTCCCTCCGTTGCCATGATGCAGTTTTGGGCAAGCAATGTTTGCCACGCGTCCTTCGCGCCGGCCGGAATGGCGCCGTATGGGGGAGGTTCATTCACCGGTTTCCAGGGTTTGATATAAAAGTGAACGGTCTTGGCTGCCGGCGAATTGTTTCGTATTCGAAGGCGGGAAATCATTACCGACAATTCGTCGCCGGTCAACTTGGACTGATCGAGCGGCCCCGCTTGAACCGGCAATGTGGCAAAGTCCGTCCGTTCGTAAGAGACATCGCTCGCGCTGCCCCATTCCGTTATCACCACCGGCAGCCATCCCTCGGCAAGGTGTTGTTTTTTGTCCATCGGCTTCTGGAAAAGTGAAGCCGGAGCAGGTCCGGACGGGTCAAATACGGTGGGCAACTCGACGTTGTCGAAGTGCACGGCAAACTTCGGCTTGATGATTCGCCCAAAGGTCGGGTCGTCGTATCCAACAATGACCTGTCCCCCTGGCGCGATGCCGAACTTCTGGCTGTTCGAGTCCACGCCAACAAATGCCACGACGCGCTCGGCATCGATGTGTTGGTAGGCCTGCTCGATGGTTTGCTCCGGGAGCCTGGCCACGGCGTCCGCGATCCGGAACTCGCCCTGGTGCTGGCGGCGATATTCGTCCAGCAAAAGAGGTGCGTGAGCGTTGCGAATGAACACGCCAAAATCGGGGATGTAAATGGCTTGCTCCTCGATCACTTCCCGGGGAAGGAACGAAAAGCCCCCCGCCTTGGTTCGGAGCGTGAGAATCGTCCGGTCAACATCCATGCCCGACGTATACAGCACTTTTACCGTGAGTCCGCTGGGACTACGGTTCTCAGAGTCGCTCCATGATCCGCCTGGCCGAGGCACGACACCACCCCAGGGAGTAATGCCCAATATCTCGCCGTTGTAAACCTCGAGATGGCCGTCGTGGGATTTCTTTTCTTCCTGATGCCCCCATTCAATGCGGATCTCGCCTGACTTCCAGCGTGACGGGCTGCGCACCTCCAACCGTTCCACGACTGCCTGTTTGTCGTCCTGGATGCGGAGACGCAACTTAAAGGCGCGCACTGCCGGAAATCGCACCGTCCAGGTTTGGCCATCGAACTGATCCTCTGGCGAGGGCTGAATCGGCTTCCAATCCCCTTGCATTCCGGTCAAGCCATCCCAGATTTCGAGGGCACGCCGGTCAGGTCGCGGTGCCTGCCCGGCAAAGCGAACCAGAACCCCCTCGATGGTGCGCGACTCGGGCCATTCCACCCCGACATCGAATTCTGAGCCCTTCCAGGGTAGGTTGCTGAGTTGCAGAACTGCGCCGTTGGAGGCTGGCGACGCGAAGGTTGACTGAAGCAATGAATTGATGGCCGGATTCAACCATGACTGTATCTGTCCATAACGAAAGAGATTGACGGGTTGGACCAACTCCGCCTCACCCGCCCCAGCGGAATGAGACTGAAAAAACGGCAATAGTGGACCGCCACCCCGAATCGCATGGAGAAATCCCACATTGGCCAACACCGCTGCTCCCGAACCGAAAAGAAACCTGCGTCTGTGCATTCGTTCCTCCAGTCCCGATCGGGTCATCCATTCATGCTCAGTGTCTTCAGACTGAGGCGATTCATAATAATAAGGAGTGAAACAAATTCCAGTTCTGTGACCACCTTCAGCGCAGCGGCAGCGGTCAGCGTGATTATGGTCGAAGCGAAGAAAGAGAACGTAGCCCCTGCTTAGGTACCGTAGTGCCTCATTCGAAGATTCCGGCGTCAACTCAGAGGGGGACTTAGGGCCTGGAACCAAAACCCAGAGTCACATCGGCCCGCCCCGTAAAGGGTTCGATGATCACGCGTTCTGTGTCTGGATCGTAACTGCCCCCTTTGACCCAGGTAGCCTTCTGGCCATTCGGATGGGGAAGACGCAGCTCGACACGCTTTGGGTGACGGTCCGAGGAGTCCTCCACTGTCGCTTGGATGTAATTGTCCGTCAGCTTCGATTCCACCGCCAGCGACAGGGGGCCGAAGTACGTGGCCGCATTCTGCAACTCAATTTTCTTTCCGGTTTGCAGCCAGGAACGAGGTACGCCGGGCAGCAGATCGAGGGTTTGGCCGCGCTCCAGGTAGAGCATATAGCGAGTTTGCATCAAAAATTGCGCTTCCTCATGGGTCTTATGAGGACCACCGTCGTAGCCCTCGTAGAAAGTGTAAGTCTCTCTGTCTGCCATGGGCGCGAGGGTGTTGTAGTAGGCCGCCAGAAATGCCTCCGGTTCTCGCCGCAGAAGGTGGATCAGAGGGTGTTGACTGTAATAGGGCTGGACCAGGCTGGCGCTTTCATCCGTCAACAGTTCGTGGTGGAAATTCACAAGAAAACTGGCCGCGGGGTCGTCGGGTTGAATCACCCCTTGGGCGATCAACCACTCAGGGCCGGTGGTGGACTCTCTGGGAAATGGTCCGTACGTGCCCCAATCGCCGCCCGTGGCATTCAGAGCGAGTGCTCCGCGATCTTCCACCCAAGGAGGCGAGGTAGGGCACCAGGTGCCGTCGTCTAAGGGCATCACCGGTGATTGGGCGAGCGTCTGAAAAAACGCCGTCCGAATGTCTGCTTTGTAAGCGTCGGCCTCACGCGCCAGGCGCTGAGACTGTGCCGGATCAACCGTGACGAGCATTTCTGCCACACGTTCAAGGGCGGCATAGTAGTACCCGTTAAACATGAAGGAGCGAAGCGAGTCTTGAGGATCGGCGACTTTCCCCGCCATAAGCCCGTAACTCTTGCTCCGCAACTCCGGCCGCAGGTTGCGCCCGCGCCACCTCACGATGAAATCTGCCGCTTTGAGCAGTTTTGGCTCGATCTGCTTTACCCATTCGTCGTCACGGGTGTAGCGATAATGTTCGCCCATGGTGTAGACGGCGCCGGCGGTCTCCAGCATGTAGTCGCCGTAGTTCACCATGTAGCCGCTGGCCAGCTGCTTGTCGAGGAAGTACATCAAGCTGCGACGAGCCACGTCGTGCCACCCCATGGAGTCAAGAAACTGAATGATGGGAGCGCTTTCTGTGCCGATCGGATTGTAGACGCCGGTCATCGGGGCCAGCGTTCCGGAGGGCTCGAGTCCGTACAGGACCAAGTCCAGATGCAGCAGGCCGGAACGCT
>Ga0193726_1002078_pt1 | contig 14103 bp, 9 predicted proteins | sample H2c1metaG_FD_144928 | JGI IMG/M metagenome (GOLD analysis project Ga0193726, IMG submission 144928) | Soil microbial communities from a riparian zone of the East river system, Colorado, United States - H2c1 | ecosystem: Environmental > Terrestrial > Soil > Riparian zone | place: USA: East River... | reverse complement strand
TATATGGGTGTTGAAGCGGGGGCAACGCTGCTCGGAACGAGGGTCGAGGTCGTATTCATCGGAAGTTGCACAAACTCCCGGCTCTCCGATCTCCGCGCCGCGGCCGCAGTTCTCCGCGATCGGCGGGTGGCTCCATGGGTCCGTATGCTCGTCGTTCCAGGCTCACAAGCAGTCAAGCGTGCAGCTGAAGCCGAAGGGCTGGATCAGATCTTTGCAAGCGCCGGCGCCGAATGGCGCGAATCGGGCTGTTCCATGTGCATAGCGATGAACGGAGACAGGCTCGAAGCGGGGCAGCTCGCCGTTTCCACTAGCAATCGAAACTTTGAGGGCCGTCAGGGAGCAGGCGGACGTACCATCCTCGCAAGCCCCGTCACCGCGGCGGCCGCAGCTGTGACCGGCGTCATAACCGATCCGCGCGAGCTAGACGGAGCGGTGGCATGAGGCGCTCCGAATGGAAATTCGAATCGCGCTACGTCGTGATGGCACGTGAGAACATTGACACCGATCAGATCATTCCGGCGCGGTTTCTTACTACGACATCTCGCAATGGACTCGGGCCTCACGCCTTCCACGACTGGCGTTACGCCAAAGACGGCTCTCCGAATCCGGACTTTCCCCTCAATCGTCCCGAGGCGGCGGGCGCGAGAGTTCTAGTCGCCGGAAGCAATTTCGGATGTGGCTCGTCGCGAGAGCATGCCGTGTGGGCTTTGCTGGATGCCGGATTCAAGTCCATTGTCAGCAGCCAGTTTGCGGACATCTTTCGGGGCAACGCGCTCAACAACGGGCTCCTTCCAGTCCAGGTGTCACCCGAGATACTGGCAACCTTAATGAACGCGGTTGGCGCGGGTTCAATCAGCCCGATGGTCCGCATCGATCTCGAAGAAAACACATTCAGAGTTGCCAAAGACATTGAAACGTCCTTTGCTATTCCTCCGTTTGCGCGGTACTGCATGTTGAACGGAATGGATGAAATGCAATTCCTCGTCAGCTCTCTTCCCAAGATCACACGTTACGAATTGAGCCATCCATGCACGGTAGACACGGTCGACGCTACACGATAGCCCTTCTTCCCGGTGACGGGGTAGGGCCGGAGTTGGTGGCGGAAGGTCGGCGAGTGCTCGACGCTGTCACCGACCGCTTCGGCCACAGGTTCATCTATGAGGAGTTATTGATTGGCGGGGCGGCGATCGACGAAATGGGATCCCCGCTTCCAGCACATACGGTCCGGGTGTGCCGCGATGCCGATGCTGTCCTGCTCGGCGCAGTAGGTGGTCCAAAGTGGGAGAAACTTTCCGCCACGATTCGTCCGGAGCAGGGTCTGCTCGGAATCAGGCGCGATCTCGGTCTGTTCGCGAATATTCGTCCCGCAAAGGTTCATCCGGCGCTGCGATCGACATCGCCGTTGCGCCCGGAAAGGCTTGAAAACGTCGATCTGGTCTTCGTGCGAGAGCTCACCGGAGGAATCTATTTTGGCGAGAAGACTCTCGAGCGCGTACCCGCGGGGGAGCTCGCGACCGATGTCTGTACCTATGACACCGGGGAAATAGAACGGATTGCTCGCGTCGCGGCGGACCTGGCGCTAACGCGTTCAGGCCGACTGACTTCGATCGACAAGGCCAACGTTCTGGAGACGTCGCGCCTGTGGCGACGAGTGACGACGCGAGTGGTGGCCGAAGAGTTCCCGGGGCTGGCACTCGAGCACATGCTGGTTGACAATTGTGCGATGCAGTTGATGCTCAACCCTTCGCGCTTCGATGTAATCCTCACCGACAACATGTTTGGGGATATTCTGAGCGATGAGGCCGCCGTGCTCACGGGTTCGATAGGACTACTGCCTTCAGCGTCACTTGGCAGTGAGTCGGATGACAAGCCCACGCGACCCGGATTGTACGAACCGGTTCACGGATCGGCCCCAGATCTGGCGGGAACGAACACAGCGAATCCGATCGGAATGGTTCTGAGCGTCGCGATGATGCTGCGGCACTCGTTGTCGCTCGGCGAAGAAGCACGCGCCATAGAGGATGCGGTCTCGCTCGCCATCATAGAGAACGTCCGGACGCGGGATCTTGGAGGCAGGGCGTCAATGACTGAGGTCACGGATCGGGTAATAGACAATCTCCTCCTTGAACGCACCAGTTCCGCGGAACTCCATCCCGCCGATCGCGATCTCGCGTCTCTACAGGACTCATCGCGCGCCCCTCAATGAGCCCTGGCGGCTATGGAATTCCGACTGCGCATTTCGAATCCTTTGCTGAGGGCCGCGGCTGGAATGCTTCCTTTCGCGAGCCTTCCAGACAACGCGTAGCCTACGCTCTGGATGACGTCATCCCGCTGCTCCGCGATGCGGAGGAAGCCGCTCGCGCAGGGTTCTGGGTCGCACTCGCTTTGAGCTACGATGCCGCGCCTGCCTTCGATTCCGCTCTCGAGGTAAAAGCGTCGCCGGATTTTCCTCTCGCCTGGATGGCGGTGTTCGAGAAGCCATCATCATCGCCGGTCTTCATTTCATCTTCTGATCGCCCATTTCTCGTCTCGGAGTGGGAATCACAGGTAGAAAAGCCGGAGTATCAGCAAGCGATTCACTCGATCAAAGACTACATCGAAAGCGGCGACACCTATCAGGTGAACTTCACGTTCCCGCTGCACGGTCATGCAGTCGGAGATTCATTCGCCGGCTTTCGCGAGATCGCACAGTCGCAAGGCGCAGCGTATTCGGCGTACCTGGACATAGGCAGCCACAAGATTCTTTCGTTCTCGCCCGAGCTCTTCGTGGAGTGTCACGGAGACACGCTGACCACGCAGCCGATGAAGGGAACGCTCGGAAGAGGACGTTGGCTCGAGGAAGATCGCCAGCGCGCCGACCAATTGCGGTCATCCGCCAAGGATCGTGCGGAAAACGTCATGATCGTCGATCTCTTGAGGAGTGATCTCGGAAAAATTGCAGAGTTCGGCTCAGTCGAGGTTTCCGATCTCTTCGCCGTGGAGCGGCTGAACAGAGTGTTGCAGATGACATCGTCAGTTACCGCCACTCGGAACCCGAATATTGGCATCATTGATGTACTTCGTGCCCTGTTTCCCTGCGGATCGGTGACGGGCGCTCCAAAACCGCGAACCATGGCGATCATCAAAGAGCTGGAGCGCCAACCTCGCGGGATCTACACGGGCGCGATCGGACTGTTGTCTCCCGGCGGTGACGCTGTTTTCAATGTCGCGATCAGAACTTTGATCATTGATGCAGAGAGTGGCACTGCGACGTTCAATGTTGGCGGCGGCATCACCTGGGATTCGACGACCGATGGCGAGTACGAGGAGTGTGCGCTCAAGACGAAGTTCCTCAGCCATCCATGGCCTGCCTTCGATCTTCTCGAGACAATTGAGTTGAACGATGGCGTGTACACGCTCCTCGACCGGCATCTTGGCCGCGCCCGCGACTCGGCCCTCTATTTCGGCTTTCGCTGGAGTGAACCCCTGGTCAGCGAAGCTCTCGACGAGTTCCGTGAGTCACACCTGGTGGGACGTTGGCGCGTAAGGCTCATCGTCGAGCGAAGTGGAGATGCGAAGGTCGAGGCGCGCCCGCTCGACCGCGGGCAACAGAAGACGCTTTCTGTAAAGTTCGCGACCGAGGCGGTCGATGACAGCGATCCCCTGATATTTCACAAGACTACGGCGCGCTCGCGTTACGATACGGAGCTGGTGCGGTGTCAGCCGTGTGACGACGTCGTACTCTGGAATTCCCGCGGCGAAGTCACCGAGTCGACGATCGCAAATGTCGTGGTCTTCAGCGACGGAAAGCACTGGACCCCGCCGAGAGACGCGGGGTTGCTGGCTGGGACATTTCGCGATGAGCTGATATCGAAGGGAAAACTTTTCGAGCGAACGATCACGAAACAGGAGCTGGCGGAGATCGGCTCGTTCTCTCTTGTCAATTCGGTGCGCGGCTGGATGGACGCCGACCTATCAGATGTAGCGCATCCAGGGCGCGGGGTTGGTCGCCTTTTGTCGCGCGTACCAGCGGGACGGCAGATACAGGATCGCGATCACGACGACGAACACCGCGTAGAGTAGCGAAAGACTCCACATATAGCCCTCGGGCGCGGGTGGAACCATCGTCGGGTGATTCGCGAACAGCCACGGCTCGATCTTCCCCTCGCGCACGAGCGAGACGATTACCGCGGCCAGATGGATCGTCGGAATGTGGATCAGATAGTAGAACATCGGCACCTTGCCGAAGATCGTGAAGAACTCTCCGATCGTTCCGCGCGCCCGTTCAGCCAGTGGCAGCAGGAGAATCGCTGGCCCGAGCGTCATCAGCAGAAACTGTAGAGATGCCGGATACTTGCTCGTATTGATGAAGCGCAGTGCCACCGCCGCTGGTCCGGGTGTGTGCCAGTGACGTGGATCTCCGTAGCCATCGAGCATTCGGAGTACGAGAAAGAGCACGATCGCACCCGCGCCTAGCGCGAGGCAAATCCTGTTTCGTCTCGCCGGTTCCATCACCATCACTGCACCAAACGCGTAGCCGGCGGCCATCACGCCGATCCACGGCACGATCGAGTAGAGCACCATGAGCGTCGGGCCGTTGTGCCCGAGCTGTATCGGGCCGCCGAAGTAGAGGATCTGCCAGAGCCAGCTCAGAGAGCTTTCCTGGAGCGCTGTGCCTGCCTCGGGTGACAGAAAATCCATCAGATTGTGAAGGCAGATCACGGCAACGCCAAACGCGCCTATTACCGCTGTCGGCAGCCAGATGAGCGCGGCCATCAACACCATACACCAGCCCAGCATCCAGATGACGCCGGCCAGGAGATATTCGCCGAAGTCGAAGTTGAAGGTCCACGCCACGCGAATGAAGGTGAGCTCGAGCAGCACCAGGATCAGCCCGCGAGTGACGAGATAGCGAGCCAGCGCTCCGCGATCGCCCAATCGGCGGCCGAGGAGGTACGCGGATGTGCCGGCGAAAAAGGCGAACGCAGGAGCGACGAAGTTGGTGATCCAGCGCGTAAAGAAGACCGAAGGATTCGGTCCACCGGCCGGCACACCGGCGTAGACTCGGACGTGGTCGATGGCCATGAGCACCATCACGACGCCGCGGGTGACGTCAATTGAGTGAATGCGGCGGTCGGTCTGCATGGCGGGATTTCTCCGAGGCGAACGTGCGCGGAATCTGGCTGCTCCGGCAGATTTTTCAATAGCCATTAGCAATGGCTGTTAGGCGGGCTTCTATAGCCTTTGGCCATACTCGAGGCCCCAGTCAAACCTTTTTCACATATAAAGCGTCCAACATGCTAGCGGAGATAGTAGCTACGGCCCACCAGCACGGACTCCGACTCCTTTTCGGAGAGGGCCGTGTATGGATCAGAACTCTTTTGGCGCCGTCGGATCTGCGTTCTGGATTCGACCCTACCACCTGCCACGCGCATCGACTGCCGCTGGCCTGGCCGTATTGCTGACTGGCTGCTTCGCAACCGCGAGTGTTCTGACCGAAACCCCGGGGGATGCGAAGCGCGTAGCTCGGGACAATGGACTCGAGACGAGCTATTCGGCCTTGTCCCAGGACCCGGTGTCACCGGGCCCCTCATTCTTCTCTGGCGAAGAGCCTCTCCCCCCGCTCTCGGGTTATTCGGACGATTACTGGACGGCACTCTCTGATCTAGACCTGACAGCATTGCGCAGTGCTGCCCGGACCGAGTCGGAGATCGACTTCGCCAAAGGCATCACGCTGTTGGCGAACGGAGATCTTGAGAAATCAGAGAGCGCTTTCAGGGCAGTGAGCCGGCAAGCCATCGATGTCAATCTTGCAATCGCCGCGCAGGTCATGTTCGCGCGCATACTGTTGTATGAGCGAAAGTGGACGACGCTCAGGGACCTTGCCTTCACCTCGAGCCTCGCGCCCGCCGACCGGGAGAACACCGCGGAACTCGAGAAGTGGGGGCACGCGTTCGCGAACGTGGACACGCAAACAACGAGCTTGCCGCAGGAGCCCGTCTCACTTCGCCTCAGGATAACCGCTGTCGGTACTCCGACGGTTCGAGTACGAATCAACGGCAAGGATTACGATTTCTGGATTGATACAGGATCGAGCACGACGCTGGTGAGCTCCAGGGTCGCAGCGGAGGCCAACGTGCCGATTGTCTCTCCAGACACGCTGACAGTTGGAACATTCGAGGGCGTTGTTGCGGTCAGGCCCGCCCTCGTAAAGCGAATGGAGATCGGACCGATTGTCTTTTCAAACAGCCCCGCAATCGTGATGGACGCCGCTTTCATGCGAATCAAGTCCACCGCTAAAGGCGTGACCGGCGCAGGTTTGCGGGTTGATGGCATCATCGGCTGGGACATCATCCGACGTCTCGACATCGTGATGGACTATCAGGGCGGAGAGATTACGCTCAATCGGCCGGAGCAACTGAACACGAATGGAACAGCGCTGCAAAATCTGACGTGGGTGGGCAGGCCTTTGGTCCAGGTCGCGAGGCAGCCCGGCGGCACGTTCCACTTCAGGCTCGACACGGGCGCACAAGCCAGCTTCCTCAACGCCACGATACTGGAGAAGGCGGGAGTCGTCACGAGGGCTTACGGCGGCCAGGTGTTTGGATTCGCCGAGACTGGTCGACGCACGCATCGCATCGTTCCCGTTATGACACTGAATGTGGGAGGAAAATCGCTGCGACTGGAGAGCGTGATCGTCTACGGTCCAAGTCTATCAAGTCTCGTAAACTCCGATGGCATACTGGGCAGCGATATCGCCCGATTTGGGAAAATCAGGATCGACGCGACGAACGGGCTGTTCTCAGTCGGAGATTAGTCGATCGAAAGGATTGCACTACCGTGTTGAGCGGTGCGCATACCACGCGCGGCTCTTTGATTCATTGCCGGTCAGTCGGAGAGGATCCCCTTCGGCGGCTACGCTCGCTTGGTCGGAGCCCCTCACTACGCTCCCTCGCTCCGCTCGGTCGCGGGTCTCCTCCTCGCGCTCGCTTTGGAAAGCCGCCTACGGGAACCCTCTCCGCCTTCCCACCGAGGATCGTGCGGCGCGTAGTGACCGTGGCGCCGCCTCACGGCGTCCGATCCGCATGTGCGGGCGCGCGCCGAGCGAAGCCGGGGCAGTCCCCCGCAGTCCCGCGCAGTCCCGCGCAGTCCCGCGCAGTCCGTGCACGACCGATCGCGAGACCGACGCGAGACTGAGCACGCACGGGCGGACGTTCGCGTGCCCACGCGGCGCTACGCGCCGCTGCAGTTACAGATCTGTGCAGGGAGGTGAGGGTGTCCTCGTAGGCGCTTTCCAAAGCGAGCGCGAGGAGGAGACCCGCGACCGAGCGGAGCGAGGGAGCGTAGTTAGGGGCTCCGACCAAGCGAGCGTAGCGCCGGAGAGGACACCCTCGCCGACCACGTACAGAGATGCCAGTCGCAGCGAGCTAGCTCAAGGCTGCGGGCGGCCCTGCAACACGGCAGCGAAGACAGTGGAATCGACGTTTCCGCCGGATATCACGACCGCGACTTTGCGACCGCGCATCCTCTCCCTTTCCTGAATCAGCGCAGCGAACGCGGCGGCACCACCGCCCTCGGCCGTGTTGTGGGTGTCCTCGAACAACGCTCGCATCGCCGACTCTACCGCATCATCGCTCACCAGAACCACGCGCTCCGCGCCACGCCGCACGATGGTGAGCGCCTCGTCCACCGGAGTTCTGCACGCCATTCCATCGGCAATTCGCGTGTCCGCGTCGTGAGAGACGATGCGGCCCTGCTCGTAGGACAGCGCGAATGCGGGAGCGCGCTCTGAGACGACTGCTACGACCCGGGTGCGGAGCCCAAGAGCATCTCGTGCCGCAATCACCCCGCATATGCCGCTACCCAATCCCACCGGGACGTACACCGTGTCGAGATCTGGAACGGCACGGAACAGCTCGAGCGCGTAGGTGCCGACACCGCGCACAAGCAGCGGATGAAAAGATGGAAACCGGTGCCACCCACGGTCAGTCGCGATCTCGTCGGCTGCTTCGCCAGCGGCCTGAAAGTCGTGTCCTCGCTCGATGACCTCGACGCCGAGGGATCGCATGGCGGCGTTCTTCTCGACGCTGTTGCCAAACGGAACGACAACGGCTGCCAGGATGTTGTATCGGCGGGCTGTCCGTGGTTGCCGCGCGTCGCGGAGATCACGCCGGCGGGTTTGGCGCCCGTACGAGACAGCTCGTCCATGTATACGAGTCCACCGCGCACCTTGAACGCGCCCGTTGGAGTGTGGTTTTCGTGTTTCACCCAAACGGTCGTCCCGATCCGCGCTTCCACGAGCGGCCACCGGTACTGGGGAGTCGGCGGCATCGCTTGGTAGATGAGTGCCGCGGCAGCCTCTAGAGATTCCAGCGAGGGCTGATTGTCGGGTACCGTGTCTTTCATCTCGACGGTGAGCGTCATTCTGAGCTACCGGATGTGTGCATCGTGTCGCTGCGAGTGATTGAAATGCGCTCTCGGTGTTCCGAGTATCGCGCGTGTCAGTAAGATGCGTTGGCGGTATTTTGAGTATCGCGCGTGCCATAAGATGCGCTCTCGACGTTATTGTGTCACGCGCGGCACGAAACAGAATTCAAACCAATTCGTAGGGACAGTGATCTAATCGTGCACCACCGTCCTTAACTGCCCCGAATGTCAAAACCCTGCTTCAGCCGGGCCGACTCCAATTGCGAGACTGGCCTGGCGCGTGTTGAGCGTCTGAAAATCCGCCGTCTCCTCGTTGCGGCTTCCTTTGTCCTTTGTATCGGCAGCGCCGGGCTTGGCGCTCAGTCCCCTCCGGCCGGTCAAGCCGCCTCCGCACCCTTGCCCAATGCGGCTGCGGCGCCGGCGACAGGATCGATCACCATCGACGGCAAGCTCGACGAGAGCGCATGGGCGACGGCGACTCCGATCACGGACTTTCGGCAGCAGCAGCCGCTGGAAGGCGCGGCAGCGAGCCAGCGCACCGAAATGCGGGTGCTTTACGGCCCGCGCGCTCTCTACATCGGTGCGCGCATGTACGACTCGCTGGGTGGCCGCGGAATCCGGGCGCCATTGGCGAGGCGCGATCAGCTCCTCGATTCGAACGGCAACAACGGGGCGTTCAATTCGCTGACAACCGATAAGCTCATCGTCATCCTCGATCCCTACCACAACCATGTCGACGAAGCATGGTTCGAGATCAATCCGGTCGGGGTTCGCGGCGATCAGTTCAACGGTGATCCGTCGTGGGATCCCATCTGGCAAGCCGCAACGCAGGTCGATTCGCTCGGATGGACGGCCGAGCTTCGAATTCCGTACTCGCAGCTTCGTTTCTCGCGCGACAGTCTGCAAACATGGGGGATGCAGGTCTGGCGCTACACTGATCGCCTCAATGAACAGGACATGTGGTCGTTTCGGCGCAAGGGTGAGTCAGGCGGGGCGATGTATTTCGGATCGCTAAACGGACTCGTCCTCGAGCCACAGCCCCATCAGCTGGAGATCCTTCCGTACGTTGAATCGCGCCAGCAGTTCAAGTTCGCACAACCTGGCGATCCGTATCACAACAGCAGCTACACGAGTGTGAGCGCCGGCGCCGACATGAAGTACCTGCTGACGTCGAGCCTCGCTCTGGATGCGACGGTCAATCCGGATTTCGGACAGGTGGAGGTGGATCCCGCGACGATCAACCTGTCGGCGTACGAGACATTCTATTCGGAGAAGCGTCCGTTTTTCGTAGCCGGGAGCAATGCGTTCGATTTCGGCAATTTCAGCTGCAACTTCTGCAGCAATACGTCGAGTCTCGACATCTTCTACTCCCGCCGCATCGGCCGGCCGCCACAGCTCAATCCATTTGTGGGCAACATCGCGGATTTCGCCGATGTGCCCGATAACACCACGATTCTGGGCGCGGCCAAAATCACCGGACGCACAAAAGGCGGATTCACCCTCGGGATTCTCGATGCGCTTACGAATCGAGAGAAGGCGCGGTACATACCGCCTGGTGGTGGGGCGGAACAGACACAGGAAGTCGAGCCGCTCAGCAATTATTTCGTGGGGCGCATCAAGAAGGATCTGAATCGGGGAGCTACGACGATCGGTGGGGCGTTTACGTCGGTGCTCCGTCAGATGAACGACACCGTTGTCTCCGACAGACTGCGCCGTCGAGCCGAGGCGGGCGGAATCGACTTCAATCATACGTGGCACCAGCGCCGGTACTCCTGGATCGGCTCGGTACTCGTATCGAACGTCGCGGGAACGCCGTCCGTCCTCGATCAAACCGAGCAGTCGAGCGCGCACTACTTCCAGCGTCCGGACCGTCAGGTAACCAGCGACGGGATCTTCAACGTCAAATACGATCCCAACGCCACATCGCTCCAGGGATACGGGTTTTACACCCGCGTGGCCAAGAGCACCGGGAACTGGTTCTGGGAGACAGCGCAGAATTGGCGTAGCCCGGGGTTCGAGGTGAACGACCTCTCATTTCTCGATCGCGCCGATTACAAGTGGATGAACGCGAACGTGGGTCGCCAGTGGAACACTCCGGGACGCTGGTATCGCGACGCGGTGATAATTGGCGGCGGACAGCAGCAGTTCAACTACGATGGCGACAAGACCGATCTCCAGACGCAGATCTACGGCGGCGCCCAGTTCCTGAACTACTGGAATCTGCGGAGTTTCGTGATTCACCACCCAACGGTGCTGGATGATCGACTGACGCGTGGTGGACCGGTCGTAATGCGAACCGGCTACAATTACGCCGAGGTTGAAGTATCGACCGACGCAAGGCAGCGCGCCGTGTTCGATATCGACCTGTCGGGATCGACGGGTATAGACTCGGATACGCGCACATGGGCAATTCGTCCCGGTATCGCCCTCAAGCCTGCGGCGAACATCTTCATCAGCCTCACGCCGAGCTTTTCCGCGGATGAAGACGTGGCCCAGTATGTCACGACGGTCACTGATCCGACCGCGACGGCGTTCTTCGGAAAACGCTACGTCTTTGCATTCATCAAGGCGCGGACGCTCTCTCTCGACACGAGGGTGAACTGGACGTTCAATCCGAACCTCACGCTGCAGCTTTTCGCCCAGCCGTTTATCGCGAGCGGGGCGTACTCGTCCTTCCGCGAGTTCGCGGCGCCGCGCACAGTCCAAAAGCAGATTTACGGACAGGACGTCGGGACGATCACCCGCACGCCGGCGACTGCTACGAGCGGCGCCACGTACACGGTTGATCCGGACGGCGCGGGCACAGCGCCCGCATTCTCGTTCGCTGACCCGGATTTCACGTTCCGGTCTCTCATCGGCAACGCCGTGGTCCGGTGGGAGTATCGACCGGGGTCGACCGTGTTCTTCGTGTGGACGCAGAGTCGCACCGGAAACGATCCCAACGGCAATTTCGATTTTGGTGCGCAGAAGAGCGCAATTTTCCGCGACCGGCCCACGAATGTATTTCAGGTGAAGGTGAACTATTGGATCGGGCGCTGATGAACGAAGGGCTCGCATGATTTCTGGCCGCGCCCCCTTGTAGTATCCACATCCGGTTTCGAAGTTTTGAGCACGGCGAACAGTTCGGACCGCCGGTTCTGAGGGCCATTCCTTCCAGTCCCCCATGCTCAGCCTCATCGGGATCGTCATTGTCATAATAGGATTTGTCCTCCGGATAAATCCGCTTCTCGTCGTGACTATTGCCGGACTCGCAACGGGCATGGCGAGCGGTCTCGGTCCGCTGGAAGTCGTGGCAGCGTTTGGAAAGGCGTTCATCACGAGCCGGTACGTCGCAATCGTGTGGCTCGTGCTTCCCGTCATCGGCCTGCTCGAGCACGCGGGACTAAAGGAACGCGCCCGAGCCGTGGTCTCCGGCCTCCGAGCCGCGACGACCTCGCGCGTACTGCTCGCGTACTTTGCGATTCGGCAGATCACCGCCGCGCTCGGCCTCACATCCCTTGGCGGCCACCCGCAGATGGTGCGGCCACTGATCGCACCGATGGCGGAAGGAGCGGCGGAGAATCAATACGGCGAGCTCCCGCAATCAGTGCGATACAAGATCAGGGCGAACGCTGCTGCCGTCGACAACATCGCTCTCTTCTTCGGTGAAGATATTTTCATCGCCATCGGATCGATTCTCCTGATCAAAGGCTTTCTCGATCAGAACGGAATCCATGTGGAGCCGACGCAGCTTGCGATCAGGGCGAACGCTGCCGCCGTCGACAACATCGCTCTCTTCTTCGGTGAAGATATTTTCATCGCCATCGGATCGATTCTCCTGATCAAAGGCTTTCTCGATCAGAACGGAATCCATGTGGAGCCGACGCAGCTGGCGATCTGGGCGATCCCGACCGCGATCTGCGCCTTCGTCATCCACTGCGCGCGGCTCCTCCTGCTCGACCGGCAGCTGCGCGCGGATCTCGCCCGAGAGCCCGAGAAAGCGTGATCATTCTCGAGCACATCTATTGGCTCAGCGGGCTGATGTTTGCCGGCGTTGCCATCGTCAATTGGCGAGACCGAAGCAATCCGCGACGCTTCAACAACACTGCCTTTTGGGGCGTTTACGCTGTCACGTTCCTGGTCGGCTCGCGCCTGCCCGATCTCGCGAACGGGTTTCTTATCATCGCGATGGTGCTCGTCGCCAGCATTCGCGGACTCGGGCAGGGCAAGCAGGAGAGCGCGACACGCGAGGAGCGCGAAGCGAGCGCTCGGCGCTGGGGAAACAAGCTCTTCATTCCCGCGCTTACAATTCCGCTCATCACGGTGCTTGGGACAGTGCTCTTCAAGAGGATCGCTATCAACGGAATGCCGGTGGTCGATCTCAAGCAGGTGACCGTGATATCGCTGGCGATTGCAACGATTGTCGCGCTCGTTACCGGGATGATCATGCTGAGGCCGCCGCTGCTGGCACCAATCAGGGAGGCGCGCCGGCTGCTCGATGCGGTGGGTTGGGCTGCGGTCCTGCCGCAGATGCTTGCCGCGCTCGGCGCGCTGTTTGCGATCGCAGGCGTGGGCAATGTCGTCTCCGGATTGGCGCAGCGCTGGATACCGCTCGACAATCCGTTTGTCGTTGTAGCGACCTACGCTGTCGGCATGGCCGTGTTCACGATGATCATGGGCAACGCATTCGCCGCCTTTCCCGTGATGACCGCGGGGATCGGACTTCCGCTCATTGTTCAGAAATTCGGCGGAGATCCGGCGATCATGGCCGCGATCGGGATGCTGTCCGGATTTTGCGGGACGTTGATGACTCCGATGGCGGCAAACTTCAACATCGTTCCAACAGCTCTGCTGGAGCTCCCGGATGAAAACGCGGTGATCAAGGTCCAGATTCCGACGGCGCTGATGTTGCTTGGGGCGAACATTCTGCTCATGAACTTTCTCGTATTCCGCCACTGATGGCCGTTTCGACATCTCTCACCCCGGCGCTGGCGCGGAAATTCGCACAGGTTGGACTGTCGCACGTGACGCAGGAATACCCAGGCAAGCTCGATCATGTGTTGCGGAAGCGCACCGACCTCAAGGCGCCGCGCGAGCTGCATCCCGTTTTCTTCGGGAGCTTCGATTGGCACTCGTGCGTCCACGGATACTGGCTTCTCGCCACGCTGCTGCGGCTGTTTCCAGAGATGCGCGAGGCTGGAAAAATCGAAGCACTGTTCGATACTCAGCTCACCGCCACGAAAGTGAGAGCCGAGGTCAGATATCTTGCCCAGCCGTTGCGCGGAACGTTCGAGCGGCCTTACGGATGGGCGTGGCTGCTGATGTTATCCGCCGAGCTGAATCGACATGCAAGCAATACCGGCAAGCGGTGGAGCGACGCGCTCGCGCCCCTTGCCGGCGCGTTGACTCAGCGTTTTCTCGACTTCCTTCCCAAGGCGACGTATCCGACGCGCGTTGGCACGCACTTCAACAGCGCGTTCGCCATCACTCTGGCGCTCGAATACGCTGAAGTCGCGAGCAACGACGCACTTCGGAAAAGTCTCGTCAAGAAAGCGCGCGACTGGTACTCGAAGGATGCCGACTGCCAGGCATGGGAACCTGGCGGCGATGATTTTCTTTCGTCGGCCCTGATTGAGGCGGAGTGCATGCGCAGGGTACTGAAGGCGAGCGATTTCTCGAGCTGGCTCGACCGCTTTCTTCCGAGGCTCGCCGTTAGGG
>Ga0193726_1002077_pt1 | contig 14115 bp, 14 predicted proteins | sample H2c1metaG_FD_144928 | JGI IMG/M metagenome (GOLD analysis project Ga0193726, IMG submission 144928) | Soil microbial communities from a riparian zone of the East river system, Colorado, United States - H2c1 | ecosystem: Environmental > Terrestrial > Soil > Riparian zone | place: USA: East River... | reverse complement strand
GATCCCCAGGCCCTGGGGATCCTGATGGGACGACACGCCTTGCGGCGCACCCTTGCTGTTCCAGGTCATGCCGCTCATTTCGCTGCTCCCATCAACTCGTCGAAGCTTATCGCCTTGTCCTCCACTTTGGCGCGCTCGAGAACCCAGTTTATAACATTCGACTCGACCGCCAGGCCCTCGAACTCGTTCAAACGCTGCGGCTCCGAGTAGACCCATCTTACCACTTCGAACGGCTGTTCATAGGTCTGCGCGTGCTCGGTCACCAGGGCGCGTACCTGCTCGGGCTTGGCTCCGAGGTCGTGCGCCTTCACCAGCTCCCCGAGAATGAGCCCCAGCGCAACGCGCCGCCGCGCCTGCTCGTCGAATGCCTCCGGACTCACCGGCAGCCTCTCCATCTTGATGCCCCGGCTCTCGAGATCGGCGCGTGCCTGCTGCACCATTCGCTGCGACTCGATTTCGACGAGCGACTTGGGCAGCTCGAGCGTCGTCGAGTCGATGAGCGCCTGCATGACTTTCTGCTTGATCTCGCTCTGGATCCGCTTGTTCGCCTCGCGCTCGACGTTCGCCTTGACCTCCTCGCGCATCTTCGCGATGTCCCCATCGGCCACGCCGAGCGACTTGGCGAATTCGGCATCGACCTCGGGAAGTCTCGGCGCCTCGACCTTGATCACGCTCACTTCGAAGCTCGCGGTCTTGCCGGCTACTTCCTTGCCCGGGTAATCCGCAGGGAACACCACCGGGAAAGTCTTCCGTTCCCCGGCGCTCACGCCGGTAAGACCGGATTCGAATTCGGGCAGCATGCGGCCTTCACCGATCACGACCGCCATCCCGCTGCCCTTGCCGCCGGGAAACTCGTTCCCGTCGATGCGTCCGACGAAGTCCGCGATAACGCGGTCGCCCGTTTGCGAAGCGCGGGGCGCGTCTTCCCATGTGACACGCTGCTTGCGCAGGATTTCGATGGTGTGGTCCACGTCGGCGTCGACCACCGCGTGTGCGGGACGCTCGATCTTCGCGTCCGCTACTTCGCCGAGCTTCACCTCGGGATAGATCTCGAACGTGGCGCTGAAGGCGATCTGTTTCTCGTCGCCGCCCTCTTTGCGCTCGATGCGCGGATAGCCGGCGACCCTCAGGTTTTTCTCCTTGACCGCCTCGGAAAAAGCCTTCTGCACCGCGTCTCCGATCACTTCCGAGCGTACTTGCGGGCCGTACTGCTGCGCGACGATCTTGAGCGGTACCTTGCCGGGGCGAAAACCGTCCATGCGGACGGTGCGCGAGAGCTTGCGCAGCCGCTGTTCGACTTCGCGGTCGATCAGCTCGGCCGGAACCGCCATGTCCAGCCTCCGTTCCAATCTGTCTAAGGTTTCAATGCTTGTTTGCATCCCTGTTGCATTCCCCAATATGCCGATCCCTGGTGCGAAGGAAGGGACTCGAACCCCCATGCCTTGCGGCGCTGGAACCTAAATCCAGTGCGTCTACCAATTCCGCCACCTTCGCGAGCCCCGCGCGGCTAAAAAAGCGTGGCGCCGCAGCAACGTCACTCCCCGCCTGGACCGGAAGCCGCAATGTGCGTGCCATTCTACCGCAAGCCCCCTATACTGTCAGCCTAAGAGGCTGAAACCCTTTGAAAAATAGGGCAATGTCAGTCGGTCACTACGAAAACTTCCCGGTCGCATCCGTACTGCTTCCCGCAGCGCTGCGTCACCCGGTGTCGGTCATCTACCAATTCGCCCGCTCCGCCGACGATTTCGCTGACGAGGGCCAGCTTTCTCCAGCCGAGCGCCTGGCCTTGCTGGAAGGGTATCGGATGGAATTGCATCAGCTTGAGGCGGGTCAGCTTTCAGCATCGCCTCTTTTTCGCGAGCTGCATCAGGTGATCGCGCTTCATCGTCTTCCGCTTGCGCCTTTCTACGACCTGCTCGATGCCTTCTCGCAAGACGTCACCAAGCTGCGCTACGCGAACTTCGGTGAAGTCATGGACTATTGCCGCCGCTCGGCGGATCCCGTTGGCCGGCTGATGCTGCACCTGTACGCGCAAGCCAACGACGAAAACGTCGCCTGCTCGGACGCAATCTGTTCGGCGCTGCAACTCATCAACTTCTGGCAGGATGTGGCCATCGACTTTCGCAAGAACCGGATTTATCTTCCACAGGAGGACATGGCGCGTTTCGGCGTCACCGAAGACCAGATTGCCGCGAGCGACGCGACCGGCGGCTGGCGGGACCTGATACGCTTTCAGATCGATCGCTCACGTCGGATGATGTTGCGCGGCGCGCCGCTCGCCGCGCGCCTGCCCGGACGCATCGGGTTGGAAATCCGCACCGTAGTGCAAGGAGGTCTGAGAATTCTCGAAAAGCTCGATCGGGCACGCGGGGACGTGTTCCGTCGCAGGCCGGTGCTGCGCGCCTGGGACTGGCCGCTCATGTTCGCGCGCGCGCTGATGATGCGATGACTCCCGACGAATACTGTCAGCACAAAGCTGCGCGTAGCGGATCGAGCTTCTATTATTCGTTCCTGTTCCTGCCGCCTGAGCGCCGGCGCGCGATTACCGCGCTCTATGCGTTCTGCCGCGAAGTGGACGACGCGGTGGACGAGCCGAGCGACCCGGCCGCTGCGCGCGCGACGCTCGCTTGGTGGCGCGGAGAGGTCGCGCAGCTCTACGCCGGCAACCCGCAGCACCCCGTGACGCGCGCGCTCGCTTCGGCGATCGAGCCTTTCGGGATCGTTCAGGCCCGGCTGAACGAGATCATGGACGGCATGGAAATGGACCTAAATCAGAGCCGCTATCTGGATTTTGCGGGCCTGCAGCTCTATTGTCATCGGGTGGCGGGCGTGGTCGGGACCCTGGCCGCGGGCATTTTCGGCTACCGGAACGCAAAAACCCTGGAGTACGCCGAGAAGCTCGGACTTGCGTTCCAGCTCACCAACATCATCCGCGACGTGGGTGAGGATGCGCGCAAGAACCGCGTCTATCTGCCGATGGATGAACTGAAGCGCTTCGAAGTCGGCGTGGCGGACATCCTGAACGGGCGCTACACCGAAAATTTTGCCCGGCTGATGTGCTTCCAGGCCGAGCGCGCCACGCGCTGTTACAACGAGGCGTTCGCGCTGCTGCCGCCGGAGGACAGGCGCGCGCAGCGCCCAGGCGTGGTGATGGCCGCGATCTACCGCACACTGCTCGACGAAATCGCACGCGACGGCTACCAGGTGCTCAAGCAGCGCACCGCGCTCACTCCGGTCCGCAAGCTCTGGATCGCGTGGCGAGCCTGGGTCACCGCTTGACTCGGGTCGCCGTCGTCGGCGCGGGCTGGGCCGGGCTCGCCGCGGCTGTCACGCTCGCGGAACGCGGCGTCCCCGTAACGGTCTACGAGGCTTCGCGCAATCTCGGCGGCCGTGCGCGCCGCGTGAACATCGATGGCGTCGACCTCGACAACGGCCAGCACGTCCTGATCGGCGCCTATCGCGAAACGCTGCGGCTAATGCGGCTTGTCGGCGCCGATCCGAACGAACTGCTCCTGCGATCGCCTCTTGAACTCCGCTACGCGGACGGATTCCGCCTGCGCGCCCCGCGGCTTCCCTATCCGCTCAACCTGGCCGCCGCGCTGCTCGGCGCGGCGGGACTGTCGCTCGCGCAGGCTTTCGGCGCGCTGCGTTTCATGGCGGCGCTTCGGGTCCGGGGATTCCGCATCGAGCCCGACCGCAGCGTCGGGCGACTGCTCGACGAGCACGGACAAGTCGGCGCAATGCGAGCCCACGTCTGGGAACCGCTGTGCGTGTCGGCGCTCAACACCTCCGCCGAAATCGCCTCGGCGCAAATTTTCGCCAATGTATTGCGCGACGGCCTCACGGGCGCGCGCGCTGCGAGCGACCTTCTGATCGCTCGCACCGATCTCGGTCGCGTGTTCCCGGAGCCCGCGGCCGAGTACGTCAAAGCGCACGGCGGCGCGGTCGAGATCGGCACGCCGGTGCGCCGCATCGAGCGCATGCCCGGCGGGTTCCGTCTCAATGAAGTGCAGACGTTTTCCGGCGTGGTTATAGCCTGCGGTCCGCAGCACGCGGGGCCCATACTCGTTCAGCTGCCCGAGCTCGTCGATGCGCTCGCCGCGATCAACGACTTCGCGTACGAGCCCATAGTCACCTGCTACCTGCAGTACCCGGATTCTGTTTCGCTGCCCGCGCCCATGCTTGGATTTTCAGGCGGACTCTTGCAGTGGGTATTCGACCGGGGCCGGCTCGGCGGCCCGAAGGGTCTACTCGCGGCTGTGATCAGCGCCTCGGGCGCGCACGAAGAACTGCCGAAAGAAAAGCTGGTGACGAGAATCGAAGCGGAGCTGACAGCGGCGCTCGGGCCTCTGCCCGAGCCGCGCTGGTCGCAGGTCATTGCCGAGAAGCGCGCCACCTTTTCCTGCCGGCCGGCGCTGAAACGCCCCGGGGGCAGCACGCCGGTTCCCGGATTGTTGCTCGCAGGCGACTATGTCGCGAGCGACTATCCGGGGACGCTCGAAGCCGCGGTGCGCAGCGGAATCGCAGCGTCTGACAGGCTCAGTCGGGTTTGACCGCCATCGTGCCGCTGCCGAGGAATAATATGGCGATGCCGCACAGCAGATAGAAGCCCTGCAATTCGACCGCCCACCCGCCGCTTTTTGACAGCGTAAGCAACTGCGCGGTATGTGCCATCAAAATTGCGAAAACCATATTGATTGCGACAAGCAGGCCGCCAATACGCGAAAACACTCCTGCAATGATCATTAACGGCGCAAGAACCTCGCCAAGATAAACGCCATAGGCTACAGACGCGGGCAATCCAGCGTCTGCGATCTGGGTCCCGATGGAGTCGACAATGCCAGGGTTGAGTATTTTCGCCACCCCGTGAAACAGGAGAAGAATCCCCACGGTGAGGCGCAAGATCAACTTACCCACTTCTTCCAGCAATTGATAGTTCATGAATTGTCTCCAGACTATTACTCCCGGAATTTCAAGGCCACTATAGCGTGATTTGCATTCCTGGTTCCGACGCAGCTACATTCCCAACTCGCCTCTGGCCGGACTACAACCCGATCGCCCGCAAGTCGAGACGCCCCTTCCTCACGGGTGGACACCAGAAGTAAGCGCCGGTGACCGGGCGCGTAAACGCGAACAGCGCATCCGCAATTCCATCCTCGGCACCTGTCATGCGCTTGAGCTGTGCCTCGAAGGCATCGACGGACTTGCCGAAGGCCACGAATACCAGTCCCGCTTGGGTCGCGTCCGCCCACGGCATCGAGCGCCGCAATACAAAAGCTTCCGGAGAAAAGCTCTCCTGCGCGGTTCTCTTCACGTGCGCCGAAGGCGGCGCGCCGCCGAGTTCCTTGTTGTCGCGTTTGCGGCGGCCGACGGTGTCGTCCTGCTCCTTCGCGGGCATGGCCGCGAACCGGTCGAGATCGTGGACCCACTGCTGCACCGCTACGAACGAAGATCCCGCCATGCCGGCACGCTTGTCATTTGAAACCGCGGCCTGCACGGCTTTCTTCCCGTGCGGATTTTCGGTGCCGTCCTCGAAACCGGTCAGATCGAGCCCGCGGCCGTACTTGAACGCATCGATGACCCCGATCGCCTCGAATGCCGGCGCGAGAATCTTCCGGAGTCCGCGCGCGCGGAGCACGATCTCGCCGCGGTCTTCGCCGCGCAACCAGCACCACAGGGCGGCAGGGGTCGAAGGAACGTCGATCTCTTGGGTCTTGTAGTGCGGAAACGGGCGGAGCCCTTCGATCTGTTTTCGCAGCGCGAAGATGAGGAGCGCGCCGAGCCCGACAACGCAACTCTTGCCGTCCGCCGTCGCGGCCAGGGCTCGCAGCGCAGCTTGCGGCGCCACGCCTTGCTTCAGCGTAAACGTGAGGTAGCAGGCATGCTGCGGGACGGGAGCCAGGATTCCCGGTTGGGCATTCTTCAAGTGTCGTCCTTTCGCTGACTCTAACCGCGAAACCTCGCGACCGCCTCGGCGACGCGCTCGACTGCGATGACCTCGAGACCGTCGATTTTCTGCTTCGGCTGATTGGCCTTGGGAATGATCGCCCGGGTGAAGCCGAGCTTGGCGGCCTCCTTCAGCCGGTCCTGGCCGCGCGGCGCGGGCCGCACTTCGCCCGCGAGCCCCACCTCGCCGAATACCGCAAGCTTCTCCGGCAGGGGCTTGTCTGCGAGCGAAGAGACGATGGCGAGCAGCACCGCGAGATCGGCGGCCGGCTCGCTGATGCGAACTCCGCCGACCGCATTCACGAATACGTCCTGGTCATAGCAGGCGATGCCGGCGTGGCGATGCAGTACCGCGAGCAGCATCGCGAGGCGGTTCTGCTCCAGTCCCACCGTCAGCCGCCGCGGATTGGGCGCGTGCGCCGCGTCCACCAGCGCCTGTATCTCGACCAGCAGCGGCCGCGTGCCTTCCTGGGTCACGAGCACGCACGATCCGGAAACCCCTTTCGAGTGCTGCGATAGGAAAATCGCCGACGGATTGGAAACCCCGCGCAGGCCTTTGTCGGTCATCGCGAACACGCCCAACTCGTTCACCGCGCCGAAGCGGTTCTTGAAGGCGCGGATGAGGCGAAAGCTCTGGTGCGTGTCGCCCTCGAAGTAGAGCACCGAATCGACAATATGCTCGACCACGCGCGGGCCGGCGAGCACGCCTTCCTTGGTGACGTGGCCGACCAGCACGATGATCGTGCCGCTGCCCTTGGCGTAGCGCGCGAGGTGCGCGACGCATTCGCGCACCTGCGCAACCGACCCCGGCGCCGAGGTCAGTTGCTCGGAGTACAGGGTCTGGATGGAATCGATCACGGCGATCTCAGGCTTGGCCTTTTCCAGCGTGGCGAGAATGCGCTCGAGCTGGATCTCGGCGAGCAGCTCGAGCTTGCCCGAGTCGAGCTGCAGGCGCGAAGCCCGCAGCGCGATCTGCTCCGCCGACTCCTCGCCGCTCACGTACACCGCCTTGTGGGAAGCGCTCATTTGCGCGAGCGCCTGCAGGAGGAGCGTCGATTTGCCCACTCCCGGGTCGCCGCCGATCAGCACCACCTGCCCGGAGACGAAGCCGCCGCCGAGCGCACGATCCAGCTCGCCGATGCCGCTCGCGACCCGCGGCGCCTCGCGCGCGCTCACCTCCGCCAGCCGCTGCAGCGCAGCGACTTTCGCCAGACCGGCGAAGCGATGTTTCGCGGCGATTTCGGCGACGCTCTCCACCAACGTGTTCCACGCACCGCAGTGCGGGCATTGCCCCTGCCATTTCGGGGATTCACCGCCGCATTCGGTGCAGGAGTAGACGGACCGGGCTTTAGCCATGGGTCATCGGCACGCGCGGCGTAATCGCGCACAGCAATTCGTAACTCACCGTTCCCGCGCTCGCTGCGACTTCATCGGCTGACAGCCCCTTGCCCCACAGAGTGACCGGCGAGCCGATCGCCGCTTGCGGAATTCCGCTCAGATCGGCGAACAGCATGTCCATGGCCACGCGACCCACGGTACGAGTGCGCTTGCCGCAGACCAGGACCGGCGTCCCCGTCGGGGCGTGGCGCGGATAGCCGTCGGCGTAGCCGCAGGCCACGATGCCGATGCGCATCGGCCCGTCGGCGATGAAGGTGCATCCGTAGCCTACGCTATCGCCCGCGCGCAACTCGCGCACCGCGATCAGTTCGCTGGAAAGCGTCATCGCCGGCTTCAGGCCGAGCTTGGCCGCGCTCTCGTCGGCAAAGGGCGAACAGCCGTAGAGCGTGATGCCCGGCCGGATCCAGTCGGCCCGCGCTTCCGGGTAGCGCAGGATCGCCGCGGAATTGGCAAGGCAGCGCGGCAGCTTCAAGGCCTGCGTCATCGCCTTGAAACGCTCGAGCTGCCATTGCACGCCGCGCTTGCCGTCGGCATCGGCGAAATGCGTCATGAGCGTGATCCCGCCTGCACAGCGCTGCAGGCGCTCGAGCGCGTCGCGGAAAGCGCCCTCGTCGAAACCCAGCCGGTTCATGCCGGTGTTGAGCTTCAGGTATACGGCGATCTTCGCGCGCAATTTGGCTTTCTCCAGCATCGCCAGCTGCTCCGGATCATGCACCACGGTGGCAAGCCGGTGCGCGGCGATTCGTCGGAGCTCCTGCGGCGAATAGAATCCCTGCAGCAAGAGAATCGGGCGTTTTTCGCCCTGGCGGCGCAGCTCGAGCGCCGCTTCCAGCTCGATCAAGGCGAGGCCATCGGCCTTGGCGAGCGGGCGGGTAACGCGCGCAAGACCGTGCCCATACGCATTGGCCTTGACCACTGCCCAGACGCGCGAGCGCGGCGCATGGCGCTTCACCACGCCCAGGTTGTGGCGGAGCGCGGCAGAATCGACGCGGGCTCGGATCGGGCGCATGGCCGTCATTCGACCATAAAACCGCGGGTTCCGGCGAGCAGTCGTGGGGAACTTTACGCACCCCGCAAATAACTCATGGTATAAAGCGGGCGGTCAACGATGTTTACCCAGTGACGATCACGCCGGACGCAAGGAATCGATAGATGAAGCGCGGCTTTTACACGATCATGGCGGCGCAGTTCTTCAGCTCGCTCGCCGACAACGCCTTGCTGATCGCCGCGATCGCCCAGTTGCTCGAACTCGACGGTCCGGCGTGGATGGTGCCGCTGCTGAAGTTCTTCTTCACCGTGTCCTACGTGGTGCTCGCCGCCTTTGTCGGGGCCTTTGCCGACGCGATCCCCAAGGGCCGGGTGATGTTCATCACCAACACCATCAAGGTCGTCGGATGCGTGATGATGTTTTTCACCGACTACGTCGAATTCGCCGGCATCCCCGGATATGCGCTGGTTCTGGCCGCCTATGCGGTGGTGGGCTTCGGCGCGTCGGCCTATTCCCCGGCGAAGTACGGCATCCTCACCGAATTGCTGCCGCCGGAGAAGCTCGTCGCCGCCAACGGCTGGATCGAAGGGCTCACGGTCGCTTCCATCATCCTCGGCACGGTGCTCGGCGGAGCCTTGATCAGCCCGCACATTGCCTCGATGCTGCTCGCGATCGACGTGCCGCACATCGACACCGGCATCGAAACCCCGGCTGAGGCGGCGATCATCGTCATCTCCGGGTTCTACGTCATTGCCGCCATATTCAACCTGTTCATCCCGGATACCGGCGCGCGTTACGGCAAGCAGCAGACCAACCCCGTGCTTTTGATGCGGGATTTCTACGTTTGCTTCACCACGCTCTGGAAAGACAAGCTGGGACAGATTTCGCTCTCGGTGACCACGCTGTTCTGGGGAGCGGGGGCGACCTTGCAGTTCCTCGTGCTCCAGTGGGCCGCCGTACACCTCGGCCTTCCCCTGGACAAAGGCGCCGTACTGCAGGGCATCACGGCGGTGGGCGTCGCGCTCGGCGCGGTGGTTGCCGGGCGCTTCATTTCCCTCAAGCAAGCCATGAACGTGCTGCCGGCCGGCATCGCGATGGGCACGGTGGTCGTGACGATGATCTTCGTGACGAGCATGCCCCTCGTCTATACGCTGCTGATCCTGATCGGCGCCATGGCGGGTTTTTTCGTGGTGCCGATGAATGCACTCCTGCAGCACCGCGGTTACGTGCTCCTGTCCGCGGGCCATTCGATCGCGGTGCAGAATTTCAACGAGAACATTTCGATCCTCTTGATGCTCGCCATCTATTCCGCGATGATCAAGGCCGATCTGCACATCAACACCATCATCGTGGCCTTCGGAGCGTTCGTCGCGGTCGCGATGCTCGTGGTGATCCTGCGCCACCGGTACAACCAGGCGCAGGGCGACTCGCTGCACCTGATCGGGATGAAGACCAGCCCCGCGCGCGGCTATCCTTGATTTCCCGCCTGCCTGTCCCCACGTTTCGGGGGTCATGGGCGCGATTCCCCGCTTTATCCTCGATGAAGGTTCGCAACGCCCCATTTTCCCGGCGCGCGACGAAGGCGACGACGTCCTGCTCGACGCTTATTCGAACGCCGTGGTGGCCGCGTCCGAGCTTGTCGGGCCGGCGGTGGTGCACGTCGAAGTCTCACAGCCTTCCCGCGCGGGCGCCGCGGAGGCGCCGCGCCGCGGCAGCGGATCGGGATTCGTATTTACCCCGGACGGGTTCATTCTCACCAACAGCCACGTCGTTCATGGTGCACGCCCGATCCGCGTGAGCTTTGCCGACGGCGCGAGCCATGAGGCCGACCTCGTGGGCGACGACCCCGATACCGATGTCGCGGTGATCCGCGTCGGCGGGCATCACCTGCCCACGGCGACCCTCGGCAGCTCCCGCGGCCTGCGCGCAGGCCAGCTCGCAATAGCGATCGGCAATCCCTACGGCTTTCAGCACACCGTCACGGCCGGCGTGGTCAGCGCGCTCGGCCGCAGCCTGCGTTCGGTGACCGGAAGACTGATCGACGACGTCATCCAGACCGACGCCGCGCTCAATCCGGGCAACTCGGGCGGGCCGCTGGTGAATTCACGCGGCGAAGTCATCGGCGTGAACACGGCCATCATCCCGTTCGCGCAAGGGATCTGCTTCTCCACCGCCATCGACACGGCCAAGTGGGTGGTGGAGCAGCTGCTGCGTTTCGGCCGCGTGCGCCGCGGATACATCGGCGTGGGCGGCGCGACCATCCCGCTTTCGCGCCGCGCCGTGCTCTTTCACGGCCTCCGGGCCGGGGCGGGCGTGCGCGTCGAGTCGATCGAGCCCGGCGGCGCCGCCCGGCAGGCCGGGATCGAGCCCGGAGACGTGATCATCGGCTACGACGGGGAGAATGTGGCCGGAGTCGACGAGCTGCACCGGCTGCTGAGCGCGGAGCGTATCGGCAAGAACACAAAGGTAACGCTCCTGCGCCGCACGCAAAAGCTCGACCTGCCGATTACGGCCTCCGAGCTGCCTTCGCGGCAGTAGTCCCGCCTTACAGCACGACGGGCTTGTCCGGCAGCTCGTTCGGGGTATCGCCCGAACGAGGAAAGTGCTCGGCCAGCAAATCGCTGATCGCGCGCACGCCGATCACTACGCCGCGCTCGAACTGCCCGCGGGCGAACTCCTGCTGCATCTCGCCGCAGATCGCCTCCCACGCCGCGGTCCCGACTCTGGAATGGATGCCCCGGTCGGCGACGATTTCGACCCGCCGGTCGGCGAGCAGAAGATAGATCAGCACACCGGAGTTGTGCCCGGTGTCCCACACCCCGAGGCGCCCGAACCACTCCACCGCGCGCTCGCGGGACTGGACGCCGCGACGCAGGTCGCTCCACGGCAGAGAAGCTTCGATGGCGAAGCGCAACTGGGCTGCGTGGCGCCGCTCCTCCTCGCCGATGGCTTTTTCGATGGCGCGCATGGCTTTGGGGGGAAACGCGCGCCTGACCGACCAGTGATCGGTGAACAGGTGCCGAAACCAGCGTCTCAAGGCGATCATCGTCTCACCAGCTTCCGGAGGCTCCGCCTCCGCTGAACCCGCCGCCGCCACCGCTGAAGCCACCACCGCCGCCGAAACCGCCTCCACCGAAGCCGCCTCCGCTCGACCAGCCTCCGCCGGGCCAACTACCGCTCGAGCGGCTGCCGCCCAATCCGTTGATCAGCGCGATGACAAATCCGATCAGCCCCCCGACGACCGCGAACGCGAGCACGCCGGCCGCCACCCAGACGATGAAGGCGACGATCCCGCCGGAAATCCCGGCCCCGATGACGCGGCCGAAGAGGCGCCTGAAGATTGCATCCGTCAGGACGAGCGCAACGAACAGCAGAAATATCGTCTGGAAATCGATCGCGTGATGAACGCCGTTGACGGTCACTCCCGACTGCGGGGCGGGCAAGGCTTCTCCCTGAATCAGCTTCATGAGCGCGTCGCTGCCTGCGGCGACACCGCCGTAGAAATCGCCCGAGCGGAAATGCGGTGTGATCACGTCGCTCACGACCCGCTTGGCGATCGCGTCTGGGATCGCGCCTTCGAGACCGCGGCCGACTTCGATGCGAAGTTTCCTGTCGTTCTTGGCGACCACCAGAATGACGCCGTCGTCGATCCGCGCCCGGCCGATTTTCCAGGCGTCGGCGACCCGGATCGAGTACTGCTCTATGGTCTCGGGTTCGGTCGAAGGCAGGACCAGCACCGCGATCTGGCTGCCTTTGCTGCGCTCGAAATCGCTCAGGCGCGAATCGAGCTCGCGAAACTGGGATACCGAGAGCGTCCCGGTAAGGTCGGTGACGTGCGCCTTGAGCGGCGGCACCGCCACCTCGCCCGAGGCGGACAAGGCCGCGAGCAGGAGAATCGCCCCGGCCGCGACGGGACCGAGCCAGCGTTTGAGCATCAGAAGATTACCGCTTTGCCGGCGCGCCGGATTTGCCGAAATCGACCGTCGGCGGCCTGGCGATGGTTTTTTCGTCCTCGACGCTGAAGCTCGGCTTCACCTGGTAGCTGAACATCATCGCAGTCAGGTTGACCGGAAACTGGCGTATCAGCACGTTGTACTCCTGCACTGCCTTGATGAAGCGGTTGCGCGCGACGGTAATGCGGTTCTCCGTGCCCTCGAGTTGCGCCTGCAGGTCGCGGAAATTCGCGTCCGACTTGAGTTGCGGGTAGTTCTCGGAAACCACGAGGAGCCTGGAAAGCGCGCTCGACATCCCGGCCTGCGCCTCCTGGAAGCGCCGGAACGCGGCGGGATCGTTCAAAAGCTCGGGCGTGGCCTGGATGCTGCCGACGCGCGCGCGCGCCTCCGTGACCTGGGTCAGCACCTGCTGTTCCTGCGCCGCGAAGCCCTTGACCGTGTTGACGAGATTGGGAATGAGGTCCGCCCGGCGCTGGTACTGATTGAGCACCTCGGCCCAGGCCGATTTGACCTGTTCGTCGTTGCGCTGGATATCGTTGTAGCCGCAGCCTGACAGCGTGGCTACGACAAGAAGCATGACCGCCGCCCAGAATTTACGCATGGATTCCTCCTGAATGAGCCTGCCGCCCAATTGGGGGTTCGACGGCGGATTACAAGGCCCCTGGTCTGCCGGCAACAAACTCAGGCGTCCAGTTTCGGCAAACGCCAGTCTATGGGCGCCTTGCCGTGCGCCTGCAGATAGCCGTTGATCTTCGAAAAATGCTTGCAACCGAAAAATCCGCGATGCGCCGAAAGCGGGGAAGGATGCGGACCGCTCAGCACCAGGTGCTTCCTGGTATCGATGAACGCGCCCTTTTTCTGCGCATAGCTCCCCCACAGCACGAACACCAGGCCCTCGCGTTCCCGGTTGAGCACATCGATAACAGCGTCCGTGAACTTCTCCCACCCCTTGTTCTGGTGGCTGCCGGCCTTCCCGGCTTCGACGCTGAGCGTTGCATTGAGCAAGAGCACACCTTGTTCGGCCCAGGAGGTGAGATGACCGTGGTTCGGCGGCTCGATGCCCAGATCGCTTTTCAATTCGATGAAGATATTCTGCAGACTGGGCGGAATCTCCACCCCAGGCCGCACCGAAAAGCAAAGGCCGTGCGCCTGTTTCGGTCCATGGTAAGGATCCTGACCGAGGATGACCACCTTGACCTTGTCGAAAGGAGTGTGGGCTAGTGCCGCAAAGTATTCGGAGCCGTGCGGGTAGATGGTCTTCTTCGCCGCCTTTTCCTTTTTCAGGAACTCGCGCAAACCGTCCATATACGCCTGGGAAAATTCGAGGAGAAGTCGCGCCTTCCATGAGGGCTCGAGCCGGACCCGGTCTTCGCTGCCCGACTCCGGCCCCGGAGCGGCCATTGCGGGAACCGTCGCTTGAGGAGCGCTGGTTGGGGTCTGCCTCTCGCGCAGCTTCCAGACGGGAGCCAGCCCCATCTCTTCCAGATAGCGCTCACGCCGCGCATTCACGGATCGAGTCACAGCTCGAGCGCCAGAACGAGGGCATCCTCGCGCCCGCGACGCGCCGGATAGTAGCCGCGCCGCACCCCGACCTGCTTGAAGCCGTAGCCGGCGTAGAGACGCTGGCCCACGGCGTTCGTGGGGCGTACTTCGAGAAACAGGGTCTTCGTCTCGCGCTCCCGCGCGATTCCGATCACGTGCTCGAGCAGGCTGCGCCCGTGGCCGCGGCGCTGCGCATGGGCGGCAATGCTCAGGTTCAGGAGATGGGCCTCGCCCGCGGCCAGTATCAGCACCGCGTAACCGATCAGCTGCCTGCCGTCGCGGACCACC
>Ga0193726_1002076_pt1 | contig 14117 bp, 29 predicted proteins | sample H2c1metaG_FD_144928 | JGI IMG/M metagenome (GOLD analysis project Ga0193726, IMG submission 144928) | Soil microbial communities from a riparian zone of the East river system, Colorado, United States - H2c1 | ecosystem: Environmental > Terrestrial > Soil > Riparian zone | place: USA: East River... | reverse complement strand
TTCTTCCGAGAGAGAGAGCTGGACCTGCTACTGGAGCGAGACCTGCTACTACACTCGCTAGTGCTAGAATATAGATTCTAGCACTAGATGGAAATGACATTTCTGATCACTTCCACGAATACTCGGTGCCCTTCCCGGATTTTCCGGGTTTCCTTCAAACGGTTGGAAGCGTGAAATGGGGTCAACACGGGTGGAATACACCACCTATTACCGACTTCCGGCGGTTACGCTTGATGGGAGTTTGCTGGGAGGGCTCAATCGGTACTTCTACCGGGCTGCGGCGCTTTCCGAGTTGACCTCTGAGGGGTTTGGCTTTATCAAAGCCAGTGTCCTTGCGAGGGTTCTAACAGCGCTGCTTCTTCCAGCCATTAGATCGGAGCCGTCCAGCATCAACTGGACGGCTTCACACTTCGTAGCCCTCCTCATTATTCTTGTCAAATCGCTGTGCGGCGTACATCGCCAGCAAGGTATTTACATGAGGCGACAGCATCATCTTATAACGTTCGGTCCCGGTGATGCTAAGCTTTACCGGGTTAGTACTGAAATTAGTATAGTTGGCTGGGGATAGGAATTTTTCAAATCGGGGGCACACTGCCCTTAAATCTTCTGGAAGCGTTATAAGGATTTCGATATACCTTATCCATGCATGAAGGTATTCTTCAGAAGTGATTTCCATTTGCCTACTTGACATCAGGTTTCTCCCTTCCCACCAAACAATGATATTCCCGGTCAAGGCTGACCTTGGTTTGTTTCCACTGTTCCCCAACCGCAGCACATTCAGCGCGTGTTGAGAAACCAGAAATAGACGTCATGGCGGGGCTATCACCCACGAGGACCAGAATCAGTATCCATTCCATGGCTATTTCTCCTCATTCTTGTAGCAATCTGCTACGGTGCGCAGCACCACCAGTATCAGGATGGGGATAATCACCCATCCCCAATACGGTTCGGCTTGAGAGGTCTTGATGCCAAAGATGGCAATCAAGGCCCCCAGCGTGATGTCCAGTGATGATCGGTTCATAGCCCGCCATCCTTTCGGTTGTCTTGATAGTATTCATAATAGAACTGGAAGATCAGGGTGCCGCCGATACCGGCCAGCACGCCTGACATCCATGGTTCACCATCCATATAAGCTGCTATGGAAAACAGCAGTAGGAAGGCCATGTTCTCACATCCCCTCAGGCGTGCGATAATTAAGCAACGCACAAACGATGCTGATGGCCAAAATGGCTGTATTGATACTAAACAGCACGGGTTGACCGATGATGGTGGTGAGCACCATTAAAACGATAGCTAGAGCGCCAACCACAAGGCTGGCGATGAACAGAAACTTAGCTGTAATCATGACCTTTTTTCCTTTTAAGGTAAAGAAAAAGGCCGGAGGCGTTAAGCCCCCGGCCCTGAGTTCAATCAGCCGCCGGATCAGGCAGTGATGTCCTCGTCATCATCTTCATCAACGTCAGCGCCGTCCTTGGGCATCTTGCCTTCCATCAGAGCCTTGATGAACGCGTCATCGTTGAGGCTGTCACGGTTGACGTCGCCGGTGTCGGCCGCTTTCAAGGCCTTGGCAAAGTTGCTGCTGGACGTGTTGTCATTGAGGCTGTCCAGGTCGTCGATGCAACTGTCGATGGCTGCCTTTTCCTTGTCCGAGATCAGTTTGGCCTTGTGCAGGTCCTTCACCGTCAGGTGCTTTTTCTCGTCATAGCCGTTCTCTGCCGTCAGCTTGGACGAAAGATGGGGCATATGCGTGTCAATCACCTTTTTCAGAAGCTTAGACATGTGGTTCTCTTCCTGTTTACGAGCTCCTCGGTTTGCGCGTCAGGGGCCGCTCAAAACCCCTGATGCATATGGCGAGTACCGCCATATTTCATTGGCCCGGTTTGGGCCAAAACTTGAAACGGTCAGCTTGCCCTAGCTGTATGAGCCTAGCGCGGGCAAGGGTTGCGCCATGTGGCCCCGCTAATGCCTTAAGCAGCCTTTGCCTATTGGCACCGCGCGGGGCGCTACCGCGCTGTATGGCCATGTAGCAAGCTTGCGCCGCGTTGCTACGGCCCCATCGGTCATAAACATGGTAGCCAAGGCAGATTCTTAGAGCCGTGGGTGGGCCGCGCCTATAGGCGGGCCGGGTCCATGTCATGGTCCATCCATTTTCACGGTGAATTTCGAATTCTTTTCTGGCGATGATGGCCATGGCTGGCATATTCAGTAGGGCAGCCCTCCAGACCGCGCGCCAAATGCGTGGATCATGATGCATGTAAATTTCCTAAAAGGGGGAAGGGTCTGCGGAGTGGGAAAACAGGAGGAGAATCCTAAAAACCCACCCCGCACCCTTGCTACAGCCAGCAGGGGGAACAGAGGTGCCAGCCGCATCAAACCGAGTGCCCAAAGCTTATGGCAAAACAAGTTTGGCTTCAACATTCTTTATGGAATAGCTTTGACTAAAGCCGATTGTTCACCAACGACAGCATATATCAAATACCTGCCGCTAGTAACAACCTGTCGCGTCTTTGCTATGGCTTCAGCTTTTGCAAGAGTTTTTGCTTCATCCCGTGCATAGTGTCCAACACCGTCTTTTCTGACGATGGTGAAGTAATCAGCGTTGGCAGCGAACCACGCATCACGTTCCTGATACGTTTTGAAATCGGGTAAGGGTTTGGGTTTCATGGGATGTACCATAGTAGTATGATAGCCGATGTCCCGAACAGCCCGCAGCCCCAAATCAAGCCCATCGCTATCTTGGCGAAAGGGTTAAACGGAACTATCCCTTGAATACCGAGTACTGATATGACGAATGCCCCGGCAGAACATAACAGTGACCCTGCGAATAGGGTAACCATGATTGATTCTGCCATCACAGAAACCTCTTCATGACGTAAGGAACGGGCCACAGCCCAAGGATCAGGGCAACCCATGCCCACGGATCAGGGGGGAGGCTGCCGTATACCCCGAGCCCAATCAGTACCCATGAGGCAAGGAAGGATACTGCGGCTACGGAATCCCATGGGTGGAGTTTTATGTTTTCGGCCATGATATTTCTATCTCCTCATTGGTTGGGGGTGGGACTGGTTTGAGGCCTATGAGATAGTCTCTGACTATCCTCTCAGCCACTATTTGGGAGATGGACATTTTGCCATCTCGGTTGCGCTGGATGTTGATCTCTTCAAGATCAAATTGAATCCATTGTGGCATGTTGTTTCCTACTTCGCGTGTGTTTTAAATTTTATGTGGGTGCGATTGAACTTGGCTTTTTTCACACTAGCCTTGGCACGCCCCTTGTTTGCACGTCTGAAGTTCTTTTTGGCACCCTCAACATTGGGTCCTTTGGCTTCGCTGCGCATATTGCCTCCTGAAAATGGACAAATAAAAAAGGCCCCCGCAGGCATCACAGCTGCGAGGGCCAAGTCAGGCCGGGTAGGGAGGAAACGAGGTTCCCGGCCTGTAGCTCAGGTCTTTGCCTTAAGGTAATACCTCGTGACAGGTCGCTGACCTTCACGCTGCTCCTTAACGCGTTCAACTTTAGCACCGTCTGCTTCAAGCGAATTCAGAACATTCAGCTGAATGCTCCCAACTACAGCTTTCACCTCTTCCAGAGATGCTCCACTCTTACGAGCGTACATGGCTACAGCTTTGGACTTGGCACTGCCTTTACGGAAGCCCCAAATGTCCTTCTCAACCTTGCTTTCAGCCTTGGGCCGGGCAGCCTTTGCCTTTTGAGGGGCTTTTGCGGCCCTTACGGTGGCCTTTGGTGCGTTTTTTGCCCTTATGGGGGCTTTGGCAGCGGCCTTTTTCACGGGCTTACCAGTGGCCTTTATAGGGGCTTCGTCTTGACCATTGCTTTTATCGGCCTTGGTCGATCGGGCCGGACGAGACTCAACTACGCTATCTGCTGCCATGAGCATAAACTCTGCTTTGTTGCTGACATCTCTTTTAAGGAAAGCTGGGATGTCAAGAGGATCGGGCTTAAGTTCGCCCATAAGCTTTTCCTTCTTTCAGAGTTTTAATTAAGAGTTTGGAACTTGGTTGTCAAGTCTAAACGAGGGACAACACTCCTTCTTTGATAAGAAAAGCTCCTACGGCAACTTGGGCACATTCAAATATCCAATAGGGCATCACCCTTATACCAAAGAGACCCTCCCCAAAGTAGTAGGAATTCTTTGGCATAAAGGCCAGTGAGATATTCACTGCCCCTAGGATGATATCAGCCACCATTCCCTCCGAACTTGCGCTTAACAGCTGCGCGAGCCTCAGGCGTGATGGGGATGCTGTCCAACCCTAATGCCGCATAGGTAGCAGCCAGTGTGCAGAGTTGGGGCCGCTTCACCTTCTTGCTCCACCAGTTGCGTGTGGTAGCAGCAGGCACGGAGCTCTTTTTCGAGAGGTCTGAGTTTGACAGCCCTTGCTCCCGCTTGATGCTCCACGCCAGCCCAACAGCAGGGTCCTGATCGGTGAAGTAGTACTTCGAGTATTTGATAAAGCCACGCTTAGCCATTGAACTTGTTCTCCTCAAATGAAGCACGAGCGCTTCTCACTGCCCCCTGTTAAGGGGCAGGACAGAAATGCTCTCACATTATATCACAGTCCACAAGCCTCTTTCTTTCAGTTTGAGGATTTTAGCGTCTTTCAGGGCTTGGGTGTAATAGCCGATTCCCCCTTCAGAGCCCCCTGCCTGCTTCATCAAGGTCCTGAGTTGACTTGTGGGAAGGTCAGTTCCTTTGGCGAATTTTTGCACCAGCTCGGTGAATTTTTCCCTGATGTTTCCAGCTCCGGATGCTGCTCTAATGACACCAGTTTTTTCCACCACCGCGTTGATCACGGGGCGTGGAACGTCCATCTTGACGACGAGCCCAGCTGAAGCTCTGAGAAGCTTGTGTAGATTCTTGCCGTCAACAAACACGTTTGTTATAACGAAAAGGTCGTCACTCATTTAATCTCCTCCTGTTAGAGCAAGATTGCTCACCACTGCCCCACGTATGAGGCAGGACGTCAGCAATCAAATGGCTGTACCTGAGGTAGATACTTCCAGCTTTGGAAATGGTTCTGGCCGGTCACCTTGGTTGCGCCAGTTCAGCATCTTGACCTCGGTGTTGTGGTAAGCGGCATTTGCCGCTTTGATCATTAAAGCAATGGTCACTACCGGCTCTTTGCGTTTTATCTTGTCTGAACTGAAATACATCCTGAGCCTGAAGAACGGATCGTTGATGGTGACACCGGCTGGATTTTCCAGTGTGAATACCATCCGCTCTGCAAGCTCTGGTGATCGGTTGGTTAGAATGTAATAGAAAAACCCAACCAATGACGGGTTGGCTAATCCACGTAATTGCATCACACGGCCCACAGCCCGTTCTATGCCGGGGTTGTTTTCGTAGGCCATCTCAATGTCTGAATTTTCAATACGGTTGATGGGAGCTTGATATTTCTCAAGCGTGCCACGTTGCCAACGTAGTAACCATTGGAGGGCGGCAGAAGTAATAGCCCTGTGTTTGGTTGCGCCATTGAGGGCTAAGATATCAGCGCCGTTGCGTGGCTTTCGTAAGGTGTCAATGGTGGCAAAGGCATCCTTTTCCACGCCTTTGACTATGATGGTTTCAATTGGCATCTTGGCCTCCACTACTGCCCATAAGCGGTGTTGGCCATCTAAAATTTCACCATTAGCTGAGAACTTGATGGTGTCTCCATTGAAGCGCCACTTGCCATCGATGATTTGACTGGCGAGGCGTTTGACGTGTTGATCATTCAAAGGCCGGTTGAGAGTATTATGCTCAAGCAGCCTTACCGCTTCCTCCGGCGTTAGAAGTACCTTCTTCAGATCGCTTCCACTCATTGTTGAAATCCTCTATCCATTTGGTTGCGTTGTCTAGGTAAATGCGAACAGCTCGTGCCCGCATGTTGTTACGTCTGACAACTGGGATCATCTCCTTGGGGTGAGGTAGTTCAGAAAGGTTTTCCAGCACCGCTCTCATCTTGTGCCAGAGGTTTTTTTCGGTCTTTAGATTGTGAAGATGACCTTCACTTAACGACCCTCCAGTGCGGTTTTTAAGCTCCTTCTTAACTTCTAGTGGCAAGTGTTTGCGAATCTTGTCACCCAAGGTCCGCAAACCAATTGTGCCACTGTGAGCATCTTCACGGTCTTGATCTGACCCAAACTCAATAATGAGACGGGCAAGTGTCACCGCTGATCTTGATGCCCCCAAGCTTTTAGCAGCGGCGGTAGCATGCATTCCAGTTTTGAACGAAAGTTCCGCCGCTGCAAGCGCTTTCATGGATGCTTCATAGTGTGCTTTGCTTTTACCAATTTTTTGGTACATCACGTTACCTCGAACGTTCCGGGGAACTTCATGACTGCCGTGTAGGCAGCATAAAATTCAGCCTCGATGCGAATGAAAGAGGCTTTGGTCTTGTTGACAAAGTGCCGATAGGCTCGGTGATCGCCATCCAACACAAAGTCATTTTGAGTAATGAGCAGTGGTTTTGTGAGGATGTGATCAGGGATACTCATCGCTTTCTGAATATCCACTTCTTGGTGAAGCTTGAGTAGTGTGGGATCTATAGACCCAGCACTGAAAGTCATCCCTTGCTCACCAAGAAACACGAACAGATCAGCGTACCGCCTGTCATCGATCTGTGGCATTTTGCTTCGATCGATCAATGGATACACATCCATTGGAACGAATTGTAGGTTCATACTTCTTCCTCGTCATCATCATCAATATCAATCGAGCTGATCAAAATAAAGATGGTTAGGAGCCCAAAAAATACAGTTGCTCCTGTAGCGTCAGCAAAAGTTGTAATGGCACAACAGAAAGCTGTGATGGTGAAGTAGATAAGTTTGAGATGTGACGAGGGTATTTTAGGCCACTCAAACTTTGCTTTTTGTGGTGTTCTCATTTAATCTCCTCCTGTTAGAGCAAGATTGCTCACCACTGCGGCCCATGGGCCGCAGGACGTGAACACCTAACCGCTTGTTGAGACGAGGATGGGGTGACCAAAGGGTACTTTGTCCGCTACGGTATGGAAGTGGCTTTCGTGAGTGAACACCGCCCACAGGGTGGGGATGCCGGGGTTCTCCCCGTAGTCATTCACTTCAAGATCAGTGAGGTAAATGATGCAACTGGCATCAGGGATGTTCTCACTGATGTACTTGAAGGTGTCACTGAAAGCAGTGCCACCTCCTCCACCTTTCAAGGGCTCAGGCTTCACAATATCACCCATCACGTAATGGAAGACATCGTGTGCACGGGTATCAGCATAGATAACAGTCAGCTGATCCGCCGTGCCCTGATCCAAGGAGCCAGCTACTTCACTGAGCATTTCCTTGAACATTTGGTCATTGATGCTGCCAGAATCATCCACGGCAAACACCAGATGGTTGAGCCTGTCAGATACAACACCGGGCAATAGGGTGCCTATGGATGCACTGCGGCGGCTGATCCGTGCCCAAGATGGTTCCTTGGACATGGATTGGTCGATGAAGTTCCATGTCAAATCCTTCCATGAAACCTTAGGCCTATCTAAATCAGCAATCAGGTGACGCAGGATGCCGGGTATGATGCCAATTCCACTGGCTTTCATAACGGCTATGGCTGAGCGTACTGCTTTATCCCAGACGTGCTTGGCTTGTTCTTCACCTGTTTGGCCATTAGGTGCGTCTATGATGCCCCCAATGTTCCAGTCTGCTTCGCCGTCTCCATTTATATAAAGGTTAATTTGAACTTTAGGAAACGAGTCATAGATTTCTTCAGAGGTCATACCCCTGTATTTTTCATCAATACAGCACTTGAAGATCTTTCCTTCAGGATGCTTCTTTGACTTGATCATGACATCGTGGATCAAAATGAAACCTGAATCCTTCAGATCCAAATTGATTACAAAGTCACAGGCTGCATTCCATGGATCGATCTGGCGACCTTGCCGCCTTGAGAAGTGCTTCAGGCAGCAATGCATGACCTCATGGCATATCAGGAATTCACATTGCCTTTCGTCTAACTGATTGACGAAATCAGGATTATAGAACAATGATACGCCATCCACGGCAGCTGTAGGCATGGTGTAGTCTTCAACTAGCCGTAGCTGCATGGATAGAAAGCCAAAGAAGCCATTGCTGACCAGCAGGTTTGTGCGGGCACGGATGATGGCATCGTAAGCTTTACGGTCTTTCATTTGCATTTATCTCCTCCTGTTAAACATAGTGTTTCACCAAAGAGAGGCTGGAGCAGAGGTAGGTCAAGAACATACTCCAGCCGATCCCCTACGTATAGATGCGGAGCCTAAGAGTGAAGGTTGTCCGTCTTTCGACTTACGGGGACATCTCTTTGAGGCAACACTAGCGTAGTTCGAAGCTCACCCGCTCATCGTCATTGGGCTTGGTGTAGGCGGCGACTATTGCAGGTTTTTCAGCCTTCAGTGCCTCTTGATCAAGGCGGTTAGTTGGAACGATTTGTAACACGGCTTTGAATTGATAGCCGGGTACTTCGCCCGCAGTGTGTCTAAGATGATCCTTGACATAGGTTTTGATATCCTTGTCAAACTTCTCGATGGTTTTGGCAGCAGCTCTTAAGCGGGCAGCCACGTCTATCTTGTCAGCGGCGGTCATCCGTTCAGTATCCCGCATGATGCCTTCCATAATGTCGGACAGGTAGTCGAGGTCCTCAACTAACTGCTTTCGGTCATTTCTAGTAAACGGTTTCACTTTCTCCTCCTGTTGGTTAGATGCGTAAGGTCTTGTTGGTTCGCGCCCATTTGGTGAACGCTTGAGTTTCACAAAGCGATTGATCCCGCTTTGTGGCGTCCAAGACAACCACGGTGCCGAAGTCAGCACCAAAGCCATCCCGGCCTATGTACCGCATGACCGGCACCATGTTTTCAGATGTCATGTTCCTTGCCAGTAACGAACTTAGTGCAAACCTTGAAGCCGGTTCTTCAGGAATCAAAGTACCCATTGGATCATTGATGACGTCTTCAAAGTCAGGCAAGTTCAGTGCGGTGAAGAAGGTCTCAACATCAGTTGCAGCCCCTTCACCAACGATGCCAGATAGCAACCTGAACCGCAGGCTTCCATCCTTGGTGAATACCTTGGATGCTTGGGTCCAAGACCGTGGTGTGGGGAAGGCCAATAGATCAGCCCCAGCCATACCAAAAATCATCTCAGGCCGCCACTTGATGTACCCCATCAGGAGCGGATTGACGTTGTTAAGATTGGCCCAACGCAGCCAAGCCTCGTGATCAGGTCGGATGTGAACATGGGCAAAGCGGTTGGCAAGTGCAGTGGAGATAGATTGTGCAGCAGCCCGGTCCTCGCGGCGGTTACCAGCTGCCATCGGCCACCAACCGGGCGGCAGTTTGAAGTCACCAATTTGGCGGTCCAAGATCACACGGTAGATGCATGATTGCAGGTTACGTGGTGCATCACTGAGTTCATCGAACGCAATGATACCACGCTTGCCGTCACGCTGTTCTTCAGGCCAAAAGGTAGCGCGCAGCCAAACGGCTACACGGTTCTCAAGGTCAGGCACGGGGATGCCGGTTAAGTCCTCAGGCAGCATGGTGCTGACGCGGACATCAATGAAGCCGCTTTTGCCTTCATCTTTGTCTTCATCAGCCAATTGATGCATGATGGCTGATTTGCCGAGGCCGGGTGGGGAATGCAGGTATAGAGGAATATCCTCTTGCCTGTAAATTCGAGCCAGCTCTTTCGCACCTTCAATAGTTTCAGTGCGGACAGCTGTGACTCCGGTTGTAACTTGGGTTTCAGACATACTCTCCTCCTGTGAAGCGATGGCGCTTCTGACTGCGGTATTGCTACCGCAGGGTAGAAACGTCAGGCAAAGTTGCCGTTTTCGTCGTCGCTGTCGTCAATATCATCGACGTGGGCAGCGTCGGGGTCTTCAGGTTTGCTGCGAAGCAGGCTTGTACCGAGCATGATGCCTGCGCCGGGGTCTTCAGTTGGCTTGATGGCGTAAAGCATACCGGCGTGTTCTACACGAGCACGCGCCAGTGCATCGGTGAAGCGTTGCATGTTGCGCCCGCCCAAAATGGCGTTTTGGCCGTACACGATATCACCGATGACTTTAGGCAAAACGATGTGGTCGGTATCGGCATGCAGTTCATGCGTGCCGTCAAAATGGACGTACTTGTGTCCACGGTCCCTGAGGTACTGGGCAATGGCGCAGCCCCACGGGTCTTGTGCGTTGTAATAGCCGGTTCTGGTTTCCAGCCAATTGATCAGGTCTTGGATGTCTTCAACTGTAGCTTCCTTTTTGATGAAAGTCATAATTTCTCCTCCTGTTTGGTGCGTAAGTGCACCTTTGAACGCACCTTGGTAGATGCGTTCCGTAGCTGCACTCATTTCATGTAGCTCTGGACTTTTTTCAGGATGGCGTCAGCCTTGCTGAGTGTGACAGCCCTCAACTTGGCATCGGTGCGCAGCATCACGGGTGACGCTACCAGATCAGCGGTGAGCCGCTTTTCTAGCTCAGTGATGCGCGGGTCGTTAGTGATATTGAGGATGGGCAGCACGCGGGTTAGCTCGAAAATGTTTTGTACGATTGAATCTCGTATGATGGTATCAGCCCGCTTCCCAGCCTCAGGCTGGTAGGCGCGTAGCTTTTCCACCATGTGGCTGACGGTCTTTTCAATCCGCTCAAACACGTCATCCATGGCGTTTTGAAGGCGCTTGTTAGTGCGCATCTCAATGCCCTTGATGATGGCCTTGATCGATTCATCACCAAGCGCTACACGGAAGTCCGCAGCATCAGGCACCTTGTTGTATTCCAAATCAAAATCAAATTTGTCCCTGACCTCGTCGGTGCTGGGGTAGTCGTCGGCATCAAACATTTTGCCTAAACGCTTTGAGCCATCCCTGATGTAGTCTTCACGCATGGTCAGGAACTCCTTGACTTGAATATCAATCTTACGATGGATATCCTTCATCAAGGTCACGTAGTTGATGTAGCCTACGCTACCCAAGATACGCGTGCCGTCATCTTCCCACGGCAACGTGAGAAGCTTGTGGGTCTTGCGGGCTTTGGTGTGGGTTTGTGAAACGCCTTTGAGGAAGCTGGCAGCGACGAGGCGCTTGTTATAGCGTCCGGCTTCTTTGTCTGCCTTGTAGCTTTCATTGACGTCTTCAGTGACTTCCTTATCAAGCATCATGCCTGACCAAGAAGATATACGCAATGTCACCAACATTGCGCGTTCTGCTAAATTACCAGTCATGTTCTCCTCCTGTTGATGCTAAATCGCATCGTCAAACCCACCATTGCTGATGGGCTTGGGGCTGCGATCAGTAACCGGCCTTCTTCAGCTTTGCCGAAAAGGCCTTCATGGCTTTGAAGAATACCTCGGGCTTTTGCTGATTAAACTCAGGGATACTGACGTCCAATGCTCTTAATGTTTGATATTCGGTAGAGCCCTCAGCGTAAGGGTCGTCTATTAGGTTCAATTCATTGGCCGCCAATGAAATTGATCCTTGTCGTAAGTCATCGATAGCTCGGAGCTGCTTCTCATTGGCACTGAATGTGCCCGGCTCCAACCGTCTTTTCTGTTGGTTAGTACTGGCTAATGAGAGAGCCATCACACTTCCAGCGGCACATGCGCTGCAAACGGTATATTCTTCAATGACGACATCGTCATCGACTGTGCATTTGACTTTGGCTTTTGGGTCATACCAAGCGCCCATGTTGATGACCCAACCTTTCGCCAAAGCTTTACGCATGTCCTTGATGGCGATGTCGATTAGTGCTGACGGCACCATAGGAAGGATCTTTTTTCTTAAAGTTGTACGTTTTACTGCCATTAAACTCCTCCTGATGAAGCTGAATGCTTCTCACTACGGCTCGTAAGCCGCAGGACAGAAACATTCACCAGCTGGACCAATCCCAATAAAGCGCCCGTGCTCGTTTGGCTAAGAACCTGTCAAGCCAGCTGAAAGGGTTCCACCTTTGCAACCTTGACCAAGGTTCGGGGGGCCGTTCAGGTGTCATCGGATTGATTGATCACGCCAGCATTACGAGCGAGATGCTCAGCAACCATCTCCCGCATGCGGGCTGCAACTGCCAGTTCCCCAACAGCGCCTTTGCGTTGGGTTGGCGGGTAATTGTCAGCGCTGAAAAGCTTCCAAGCTTGTGGCTCTTCAATAGCGAAGAGGTGAGCCACAGCTTCCCAATCGTGGAGTACGGTGCGAATGCCGAAAGCATCTCTGGTCTGGATTGCGAGGCGTAACCTGCCGTCATTAGTGATTTCATATGAGAAGCCTTGATCTTTGAAGGCCCCGCTGAGAGCAAACAAACCAGCGGCGCAGGCTTGTGTCCCGCAGTTGATTGGGATCACGGCATCCTCTTTGTAACCAAATGTTCTTAATCCATTGACGCCGAATGGTTCAGTAAGGTCTACCCTTGCATCAGCTGCCCACGTGTTGAGGTCGAACTTGATGCCCTCTGGATTGAGAGCATCAGCTTCAAGCAAGTCAGCACCTTTCAACATAAGATCTGTACGCATGATTATCTCCTCCTGTATAGAGCAAGATTGCTCACCACAGAAGCCCGTAGGCTTCTGGACGTCAACAATCATGAGTCTGTGTAGAAGGCCCAGAAAACATACGTGAAGTGGACCGAGATGACGACCCGTAGATAGAGCCGCCGTATATGACGGTGAATAGGCCGCTTCATTTGATGTCGTCGATGGTGACTGTGAATTGCTGAGGCGTTCCCAACCCCAGTGTCCTCAGTGCCGCTTTGCGCAGGTAGATGGGGCCGATGACTTGCCCATCATTGTCGGTCTTCCGTGGCTCACCCTTGTCATCGACTTCCTGATAGCGCTGGGTGCCGGGAGTGTCGTTTTTCCACACAAAGTTCAGTTTGATCTTGGCCATGATCATCTCCTCCTGTTTGAAGCATAAGTGCTTCTGACTGCTCTGGGTGTTACCAGAGCAGGGTAGAAGCCTTAGCCACCATTACGTAATGCTGGATTGTAACGCGGGTCCATCCAGTCCATGTAGTTGAAGAAACCCTGCGGTACGAAGTCTGGCTGACCGCCCCAATGCGGGGCGAGTGCCATGTTAGGCTGGCCACCAAAGAAGGTGAAGCCCGGATAGTAAGTGGCTGCACAGTTGTTGCCGCCGTACAGATAGTGCGTCGGCTGTGCTTCCTTGAACATGATGCCCTCACCGCCCCATTCCGAGGTGGTTTGGTAGGCATCACAGACGCCGTCTGGCACACCGCGTCCTGCATAATGCGGCCCATAGGCTTGCACACTGGGCCTCATCTGTTTGCCAGCGTACACGCCTTCTGTATCTTCAGAGCGTGGACGTGGATCGCGGCTTGCAGGTGGTGCACTGGCTTGGCTGGTACCGGCACTCCAATCTTGGCCCATGAACAGACCATCGGCCATGCTTGGGGATGCCAATCCAGCTGCCAACGCAGCCACAACAATAAAGCGTCTCATAGTATCTCCTCCTGTTTGAAGCGTAAATGCTTCTCACTGTCACCCTTAGGTGACAGGACAGAAACATTATTTCTTTTTAAGGTATTGTTGTAGGTATTTGGAAGCACGCCCTATTGCATACCCAATGAGAAATAGGTAGATGCAATCCATCATTGTCATCCATCATTTCTCCCTGATTTGAGCCACCTCTTCCAAGCCTTTTCATTCTTGGGTGGCGATAAGGCCTTGATGATTTTGGCCTTGCGCTTTTTGTGCTTCTTGGCCATCACGCAGGCTCTTTGGCATTGTGAAAACCAAGGATGATGTCAGCGGTATCCCAGCCACTAAACCATTGGGTGGCTGCGACGAGTTCACTGCTGCCAATTTCGATCTTGTTTTGTGCATAGGGGATAGCAGCACGAGATTCCCCAGCCACACGGGCTCGCACGCCCTTTAGCCATGGGTCTGTCATATTGATTGCCATGTTCTCCTCCTGTTGAAGCTGAGTGCTTCTCACTGCCCCCTTACGGGGGCAGGACAGAAACGCTCAGATGTTATCGAAGTGATCATCTGGCTTGTGCCAAGGATGCTTTGGCCCATCTTCGTAGTTTGTGTAGGTGGTGGGCTGATCATCCTCATCGGGGGACAACGCACATGCGATGTGCCAGCTGGCGAAGGCTAGCGCAGCGGTTGTAATGACC
>Ga0193726_1002075_pt1 | contig 14126 bp, 15 predicted proteins | sample H2c1metaG_FD_144928 | JGI IMG/M metagenome (GOLD analysis project Ga0193726, IMG submission 144928) | Soil microbial communities from a riparian zone of the East river system, Colorado, United States - H2c1 | ecosystem: Environmental > Terrestrial > Soil > Riparian zone | place: USA: East River... | reverse complement strand
CCTGGAGGTAATTGACATTGATCAGCAGCAGCACGAACATCGCCAGGCAGGCGATGGACAGGCGGAGCAGCGCTTTGTTCATCCGGCCCGCACCACCTGGGTCATGCCCTCGTCCTGGATCGGCTGCGGGGCCGGCCGGCGGGCGGTGTCACTTACCCGCATCAGCACGGCGATCAGCGCCCAGCTCGCCACCAGCGAAGAACCCCCCTGGGACAGGAACGGGGTGGTGATGCCGGTCAGCGGGATCAGCCGGGTCACGCCGCCCACGATCACGAATACCTGCAGGGCCAGGACGAACGACAGCCCGCCGGCCAGCAGCTTGGCGAACGGGTCCTTGACCGCGATGGCGGCCCGCAGGCCGCGCTCGACCAGCAGCCCGAAGATGAGCAGGATGGCCATCAGCCCGGTCAGGCCGAGTTCCTCGCCGAACGCGGTGATGATGAAGTCGCTCTGCACCAGCGGGGTCCAGAACGGCTGGCCGTGGCCGAGCCCGCTGCCGAAGATGCCGCCGTAGCCCATCCCTTCCAGGCCCTGCACGAGCTGGTAGGCCGAGTGGGTGGCGTTGTTCCCGGCGAACGGGTGCAGCCAGTCGGTGAACCGGGCGCCGACGTGGCCGAACAGCGAGCTGGCCACGAAGGCCCCGGCCAGGAACAGCAGGAAGCCGATCAGCAGCCACGAGGTCCGCTGGGTCGCGACGTAGATCATCGCCACGAACAGCCCGAAGAACAGGGCGGACGTGCCGATGTCGGTCTCGAAGATGAGGATGAGGAGGCTGGCGCCCCAGGCGATGAGCACCGGACCCAGGTCGCGGCCGCGGGGCAGGTCGATCCCGAGCAGCCGGCGCCCGGCCAGGGCCAGCACGTCGCGCTTGTTGACCAGGTAGCCGGCGAAGAACACCGCGACGGCGAGCTTGGCGAACTCGCCGGGCTGGATGGAGAACCCGCCGATGATGATCCAGACCTTGGCGCCCTGCACTGAGCTCAGGCTGGCCGGCAGCAGCGCCGGGATGGCCAGCAGGATCAGGCCGACCGCGCCCAGGGTGTAGGTGTAGCGCTGCAGGACGCGCGGCTCCCGGATCGCGAAGAGCACCAGCACGAACGCCACCACCCCGATGAGCGTCCAGACCAGCTGGGTGACCGTCGCGGAGCCGCTCAGCGTGCTGATCACGTTGCCGGGGTTGCCGTGGCGGCCGGACTCCTGGAGCCGGTAGATCATGACCACGCCGAGCCCGTTCAGCAGCGCGGCCAGCGGCAGCATCAGCGGGTCGGCCCACGGCGCCAGCCAGCGGACGCAGAAGTGCGCGCCGAGCATGATGAGCGCGAACCCGCCGATATAGCCCACCAGGCTGACCGGGATGCTGCCGTTGAGCCCGAGGCCGACGGCCCCGTCGGCCAGCGCGACCACGGCCACGGCGAAGGCCAGCATCAGCAGTTCGCTCCGCCGCCTGCCCCGGGGCAGCGGCACCGGGTCGGCGGAGGGCGCCGGGGCGCTCAGCGACGCGGAGAAATCGGTCACCCGACCCCCTGCGCCGGGCAGAACGAGGGGACGGGCGGCTTGGCCGGGTAGTCCTTAGACGCGTTGATCGCCTTGGTCTGCGCGGGCGTCGGCTTGTGCCCCCGTGCGATGACCGGCGGCGGCGGGGGCTTGTGGACCGTCCACGTCTGCACCGCGGCCAGCGCGACCTTGCAGTCGTAGCTGTGCCGGATGTTCAGCACCGTGTGCTGCGCCTCGCCCAGGGTGCCCGCGGCGGTCGGCAGCGACAGCACGCTGCTCTGCACGTGCGAGACCGGGATGCCGGTGTGCCGGTAGGCGCTGGACAGGCTCAGCCCGGCCACGTTCTCGTTGATGCCGCGGAAGATGACCACCTGGCCCGCGGCGGTGCCCACGTAGTACTGGCTCTGGGTGATGCGCCAGGCCACGTAGCCGCCCCCGCCGACCAGGACGATGAGCAGGACCAGGATCGAGCTGACGATCGGCCAGCGGCGCCGGCCGGGCCCGGCGCCGGCCAGGTCATCGTCATCGGGATCGGCCCGGCGGCGCGGAGCCGGGCGGCTGACGGCGCGGTGGCCCGGGCCCGCGCGGCCGTCCAGGGCCGGGACCGGCTCCAGTTCCGCGGTGTCGGTCAGCTTCGGCGCCTCGGCGGTCAGCAGGTGGGCGCGGGTGGCCGGGCTGTCGCTGTGCTCGCGCGGGCGGCCGTCGCCGTGGGCCGCCGCGCCGGCCAGCATCGTGGTCTCGCTCGGCGCCACCGGGCCGGTGACGGTGTCCACCGCGTCGGCCACGATGCAGGTGATGTTGTCCGGGCCGCCGCTGCGGATGGCCAGGTCGATAAGCTGCAGGACGGCCTGCTCCGGGTCGCTGTAGGACAGCAGGGTCTTGTGCAGGGTCTGCTCGGTGACGACATCAGACAGGCCGTCGGAGCACAGCAGGTACCGGTCGCCGACCATGGCCTCGCGCATGCCCAGGTCGGGCTCGGCGTCGGTGCTGCTCTGCAGGGCGCGCATGACCAGGGACCGCTGCGGGTGCGTGGCCGCGGCCGCGGGGCTCAGCCGGCCCTCGTCCACCAGCGACTGGACCAGCGTGTGGTCGCGGGTGATCTGGAAGAAGTCGCCGTCCCGCAGCAGGTAGGCGCGGGAGTCGCCGATATGGCACATGGCCACCTGGGCGCCGGACCACAGCATGGCCGTCAGCGTCGTGCCCATGCCCTCGGTGGAGGGATCGGCCAGGGTCATGTCGTGCAGGGTGTTGCTGGCGGCCGCGACGGCGTCGGCCAGCGCGCTGAGCATCTGCGCGCTCTCGTGCAGGTTCTGGTGGTCAAGGGGGGCGATGGCGGAAACCGCGACCGCGCTGGCGACCTCCCCTGCGGCATGGCCGCCCATGCCGTCGGCGATCACGAGAAGATGCGGGCCCGCGTAAGCGGAGTCTTCATTGCCCTCGCGGAGCAGTCCGACGTCTGAGCGGAGCGCGTAATGCAGTGCCAGAGTCATCTGCGCAGCTCCAGGACGGTTTTACCGATTCTTATCGGCACGCCGACCGGCACCGGGGTGGGCTGGGTCACCTTCTGCCGGTCGAGATACGTGCCGTTAGTCGAGCCCAGGTCCTCCACGATCCACTGACCGTCCTGCGGAAAAATCCGGGCATGACGGGTCGAAGCGTAGTCATCGGTGAGGACCAGCGTGGCATCATCCGCCCGACCGATAGTGATCTGTGCGTCCGTGAGCGGGAAGGTCTTCCCGGCCAGCGGGCCGGCGGTCACCACCATCTGCTGCGGGGCGGCGCGGCTGACCCGGTTCGGGCGCCGCGGCGCGGGCGGCGGCGCGGGCCGCTGCGGCCGGGCCGCCTTGCGCTGCGTCCGGCGGCGGCGCTGCGCCCCGAACAGGTCGGTCCGGACCACGCCGACCGCCGCGATGACGAACAGCCAGAGGACAGCGAGGAACGCCAGCCGGATCAGGGTGAGCGTGAGGGCGTTCATCGGGTCATGAGTCCTTGGTCAGTAAATGCTGTCCCGGCGGAACACCAGCGTGGTGCGGCCGAGAGTGACCTGGGTGCCGTCGGTCATCACGACTCGGCGCACCGGCTGCCCGTTCACGAAGGTGCCGTTGGTCGAGCCCAGATCCACCAGAACCACCTCGCCATCCTCGACCCGCAGCTCCGCGTGGTGCCGGGAAACGCCCGGATCCACCAGGCGCAGGTCGCAATCCGTGCCGCGGCCGAGGATGGTGACCGGGGCCGTCAGGTCGTAGGTCCGGGTGCTGCCGTCCGCGCCGTGGTCCGGCCCGGATACCAGCAGCCGGGGCTTGCCGCTCAGGTTCCCCGCGGGCGGCCGCGGCAGGTCGCTGGCGGGCCGCCGGATCTCGCCGTCCTCCACCGTGGTGCCCCGGATGACCCCGGACCGGATCCGGAACGTGCCCGTGGTCAGCTCCGGCAGGCCCTCGAACCGCATCTGCACCGGCCCGACGAACGAGTAGCCCTGCTCGCGCGCGTACTCGCGGGCCAGGGTGGACAGCTCGATCCCGAGGCTGTCGGCGTAGACCTCCAGCCGCTCGTAGTCGGTCTGGGCCAGCTCGACCACGAAGTCGTTGGGTACCAGGGTCCGGCCCTGCGCGACAATGGCCGCCCGGTCATCCATCTCCCGCTGCACCGCGCTGGCCACCTCGACCGGCTGCAGCTCAGATTTGAAGGCCCGTGCGAAGGCACCTTCGACCATCCCCTCCAGGCGATGCTCAAACCGCTGCAGGACTCCCACCGTTGGTACCTCCTCTCGCTACTAGCATCCGATCGTATAGGCGACATGGGTGCGCTTGCGGACGTGCTAACCTCTCTGTTGCCCAGGGCGGGTGGCGGAACGGCAGACGCGCACGGTTCAGGTCCGTGTGTCCGAAAGGACGTGAGGGTTCAAATCCCTCCTCGCCCACGAGCCGGCTCACTGTGCTTGGCGGCCTTCGGCCGCCTGCGCGGTGGGCCGCTACGTTTTTCCGGGGGAACGACCCCCCGGAGCCCCCCGGGCACGGCTGCGCCGGCTGGATGTTGCTGGTCGGGTCAGGGGTGCTGGAGGAGGACGCTGGGTGGGTCACGGTCACTCCTCGTTGGGGGGCTGGCGGCAGCTTAAGCGTCTGGGCCGGTTGCTGTCAGGTGCGAGCATGGGGCTGCTCAGGGCAGACTAGAACGGTGCCTGAACTGCCCGAGGTCGAATCCCTCGCGGCCGGCCTGCGGGAGCGCGCGGCCGGGCGGGTGATTGACCGTGCCGATCCGGCCGAGTTCTCGGTCCTGAAGACGTATGACCCTCCGCTGAGCTCGCTGAGCGGCCGCACTGTGACGACGGCCGGGCGGTACGGGAAGTTCCTGGACGTGGTGACTTCAAACGCCGGCGGCGCGGAGCTGCACCTGGTGATGCACCTGGCCCGGGCCGGGTGGCTGCGCTGGCGCGAGGGGCTGCCGGAGGCGCCGCCGCGGCCCGGCAAGGGGCCGCTGGCGTTCCGGCTGCGGTTCGCCGACGGCGAGGGGTTCGACCTGACCGAGGCCGGCACCCGCAAGCGGCTGGCCGTCTACCTGGTGGCGGATCCGGCCGATGTCCCCGGCGTGGCCTCGCTCGGCCCCGACCCGCTGCGCCCGGACTTCACCCCGGAGGTCCTGGGCGGCATCCTGGCCGGGCGCCGGACGCAGATCAAGGGCGTGCTCCGGGACCAGAAGCTGATCGCCGGGATCGGGAACGCCTACTCCGACGAGGTGCTGCACGCGGCCCGGATGTCGCCCTACCGGCTGGCCACCAGCCTGACCGGCGACGACGTGACCGCGCTGCACGCGGTCATCGTGGCCACCCTGAACGACGCGGTCGCCCGCAGCGACGGCCTGGCCGCGACGGAGCTCAAGAAGGAGAAGAAGGCCGGCCTGCGCGTGCACGGCCGCGCCGGCCAGGCCTGCCCGGTCTGCGGCGACGTGATCCGCGAGGTGTCGTTCGCGGACTCGGCCCTGCAGTACTGCCCGACCTGCCAGACCGGCGGCAAGCCGCTGGCCGACCGCCGGCTGTCCCGGCTGCTGAAGTAGGGTCCCGCCCCAGTAGGCAGCGCGGTCAGTTCACCACCTGGCCCAGCTTCGACCAGTTGCCCAGGTCGCAGCCGCCGTCGATGATGGTCCGGTCCACCTTGGCCCCGAACCAGGTGCCGACGAACGTGACCCGGCGCGAGCTGGCCAGGATCATCGGGCATTCCTGGCCCGTGCGGATCGGCGCGAACGGGTTCTTGAGGGCCAGCAGGGCGGCGCACGCCTGGGCGGCATGGGGGTGGGTGCCGCCCGCCGGGTCGCACGTGAGCGTCCAGTGACTGGTCTTCTTGTTCGGCCCGTTCAGCACGGTGAGGGTGAGCGAGCCCTTGGGGACCGGGGCCGGCGAGCTGGCCGCGCCGGACCCGCCCGAGTCGGCCGATCCGCCCGAGCCGGACGGCGCGGCGACGCTGCCGCAGGCGGTGAGAGCCAGGCCGGCGATCGTGGCCCCGGCGACGGCCAGGCGGCGCGCGGTGAGCTTCTCGTGCATCATGCACCTTGGACGCGCGCCCCCGGCCGCCGGTTCCACTCACCGCTGTTCTCCTGACCGGGAGCCGCGCAGGTGGGACCATGAGCCGGTGGAGCTCAGGCGGGGGGTGACGCGCAGGAAACGCGCCGCGGGCCGCCCGCTGGCCGACGCGGCCGCCCGGGCGGTCGTCGAGTGCGCCGCTGACGCGATCATCGCCGTGGGCGCCGACCGGGCCGTCACGGTGTGGAATCCGGCCGCCGAGCGGATGTTCGGCTGGGCCAGCGGCGAGGTCGTCGGCCGCCAGCCGCCGTTCGTCCCGGAGGAGCTGACGGCCGAGTACAACGCGGTCCTGGAGCGGGTCGCGGGCGGCGGCCAGGTGTCCTTCGCGACCCGCCGCATCCGCAAGAACGGCTCCGTCCTGGACCTGCGCATCGACGTCAGTGCCCTGCTCGACGGCGCCGGGAAGCTGATGGGCTGGGTCAGCATCTGCCACCAGACCAGGGACGAGGAGGCCGTCCGGCATTACATGGCCGAGCGGGCCCGCGTGGTCCGGCGCCTCGGTGATGTCGTCGCGGACATGAACGCACAGCTCGACCTGGAGCCGGTGCTGGACCGGATCGCGGCCAGCCTGCGGGAGCTGACCCGCGCCGACGCGGGCGGGTTCGTCCTGATCGAGGGGGACCGGCTGCGCCTGGTCAGCCTGGACGGGCTCCCCGAGACTCTCCGCGGCCGGACTGCCGACCTGGCCAGCAGCACGGTCGGCGAGCTCATGCGTTCCGGCAAGACGGTGCTCATGGCGACGGGCGAGTCGGGCCGGTTCGACGACCTCATCTGGTCGGCCCTGCCCGGCCTGCACACCATCACGGTCAGCCTGTCGCACGTGGGCGGCCGGCCCTACGGCGCGCTGTACGCGCTCTACAGCGGGCGCAAGGTCGGCCACATCGACCTGGAGCTGCTGGAGCTGCTGGCCGGCCACGCGAGCGTGGCGCTGTCCAACGTGACCGCCTTCGAGGAGGTATCCCGCCAGCTCAGCGCGGCCAAGGAGCTGGAGGAGGCCAAGGACCTGTTCCTGGCCACGACCAGTCATGAGCTGCGCACGCCGATCACCATCGTGCAGGGCTTCGCCAGCACCCTGGCCAGCCGGTGGGACAAGCTGCCGGACGCCGACCGCCGGGCCGCCGTGCAGACCATCGCCGACCGGTCCGCCTCGCTGGCCCGGCTCGTCGAGCAGCTGCTGCTCGGCTCGCGGGCCGGCGCTGATCAGCTGATGGTCCGCAACGGGCAGTACGACCTGGCCGGGGTGCTGCGCGGCGCGACGGTCGCGTTCCGGTCGCTGGCCGACCGGCACACCCTGGGGACCGACGTCCCCGACGATCTCCCGCAGGCCTGGGGCGACCCGATGGCCACCGACATCATCGTCGGCCAGCTGCTGGAGAACGCGTTCAAGTACTCACCCGACGGCGGGACCGTCACGGTGAGCGCCCGGCGGGCGGCTGACCGGATCGACGTCACCGTGACCGACGAGGGCATCGGGATCCCGGCCGCGGACCGGGAGCGCGTCTTCGAGCGGTTCGTCCAGGGCGAGGCCGGCGACCGGCGCCGGTTCGGGGGGATCGGGCTCGGCCTCTACATCGTCCGCCAGCTGGCGCGCGCCCAGGACGGCGAGGTATCGGCCGAGGCCGGGCCGGGCGGCGGCACGCTGATGCGGCTGCGGCTGCGGGTGGCCGCGCCCGTAACCGCCATTGACTCCGTGCCCGCCCTGCCCCGGCCCCGGGTCGCCGGCGAGGTGTCAGGCTGAGCTGGACGGGGCGGGCTCCCGGCGCTTGGCCTGCTGGTTGCTGCCGAGCCGCTGGCCGGTCTCCGGGTCCCGCATGACCGGGCTGCCGCCGGAGGCCTCGATGTACTTGTCGATGATGCCGGTGACGTCCTCGCCCTGCGTCACCATCTGGCCGCGCTCCATCCAGATCACCCGGTTGCAGGTCTGCTCGACCTCCTCCAGGTTGTGCGCGACCAGGAAGACGGTGCCGGCGTCGCGGCGCAGTTCCTCGATCCGGGCGTGGCTCTTGACCCGGAACTCCGCGTCGCCGGTGGCCAGCGCCTCGTCGACGAGCAGGACGTCGTGGCTCTTGGAGGCCGCGATGGCGAACCGGAGCCGCGACCCCATGCCCGAGGAGTAGGTCTTCATGGGCAGGTCGATGAAGTCGCCAACCCCGGAGAAGTCCACGATGCTCTGGTACTTGTCCCTGGCCTCCTGCTTGGTCATGCCCATGGCCAGGCAGCCCAGGATGACGTTGCGCTCGCCGGTCAGGTCCTCCAGCAGCGCGGCGTTCACGCCCAGCAGCGAGGCCTCGCCGGTGCTGTAGACGTTGCCCTGCTCGGGCGGCAGCAGCCCGGCGATCGCCCGCAGCAGCGTGGACTTGCCCGAGCCGTTGCGGCCGATGACCCCGATGGCGTCGCCGCGGTAGGCGACGAACGACATGCCGCGGATGGCGTGCACCTCGCGGATGGACCCGCGGACCTTGCGGCCCATGATCCGCAGCAGCGCGGTCGCGGCCGTGCCGCGGTCCCCGCCCGCGCCGTAGACGCGGTACACGATGTGCAGGTCGTCGACGACGACCATTGGCTCAGCCACGGCCGTACTTCGCCTCCGCTCGCCAGAAGAAGAAGAACCCGATGATGATGGCGGCTACCGCCCAGCCTATGGCGTAGTACCAGAGGTGATCGGGATTGATCACCGCATGGCAGTACGCGCTGGCGTAGTAGTGCGGATGCGCCTTGGTGCCCGGCCACTCGGCGCAGATGCGCGCGTTCTCGGGCTTGTTGCCCGGCGCGCTCAGCCGCTGGGACAGCAGGAGCGAGTTGCGCATCAGCGTGATGTAGATCGCCGCCGGGTTAACCTGCAGCAGCGCCACGAGCTCGGTATGGGCCTTGCCGAAGGCCGACTGGGACAGCGTCAGCACGCTGAACAGCACGCCCGACACGTACATCCAGGTCCGCAGCAGGAACGGCAGGAGCTGGCTGAAGTCGTTCACCGTGGAGCCGAGCCGCGCGACGAACAGGCCGACCCCGACGTTGAAGAAGGTCTGCAGCATCAGCGCCGGGATGGCCAGCAGCCAGTACCAGGTCAGCGGCTCGCCCTGGACCAGGATGATGACGACCAGCACGGCCATGGACAGGAACATCTGCTGCAGCTCGATGATCACGTATGCCAGCGGCAGCGCGGCCCGGGGGAACTGCAGGGCGCGGATCAGCGGCAGGCTGTCGGTGATCACCGTCGAGGTCGAGATGAACGCGCGCTGGGTGTAGTTGAACACGAACACCCCGACGACCAGGAACGAGATGAAGTCGGGGATGCCCCTGGAGGTGTTCAGGATGATGCCGAAGATCAGCCAGTAGACCGCGACGTTGAGCAGCGGGGTCAGGACCTGCCACAGCTGCCCGAGCCGGGCCTCGGTGTACATCGCGATGTTGCGCGCCGTCGCGAAGGCCATGATGAAGCTCCACCGGCGCCAGAGCTGGCGCAGGTAGGCCGGGACGGACGGGCGCGCGGCGCTCGGCCGCAGCCCGTGCAGCCGCGCGTAGTCGGCCAGCGGGGCGGCCGGCAGGTCAGCGGTCAGGACGCTGCCGATGGCTACGCCCTGGCCCTGCTGGAGCATCCCGGGGGCGCTCAGGCGCCCGTCGGTCCGGGCGCTCTTATCGTCGCTCACGCCGCTGACCTTATGCGGTAGCCGATCAGGCTGGCAGCGAATGCGGAGTTGTAGGGGGCAACTGTCACGCGGCGACTGTACCACCGCCCCAGTTGTGGGGTACAACTGTGGGCGTGGTTAATGATTCCGTGGACGACACGGAACTCGAGCGGCTGCTGACCCAGCTGCTCCGGGTGGTGAGCCCGGCTCCGGCCGGCGAGTCCCCCGGCCCGGCCCGGGCGGCCGGCGGTTCCGACGCCAGCGTCCTGCCCGCTGATCTCCTCGAGGCCGGCCTGCCGGCGGTGTCGGCCTCCGAGGCGCGCGCCCTCATCGAGCTGATCTCGGCCCGCGGCATCGCCCAGGGCGAGCTGGCCGGGCTGCTCGGCCTGGAGAAGAGCACCGTGAGCCGGCTTGCCGCCGGGCTGGAGCGCAAGGGCTGGGTCCGGCGCGGCCGGGACGGCGAGAACCAGCGCTACGTCCGGCTGTACCTGACACCCGAGGGCCGCGCGGTCGCGGTCCGGGTCTGGGGCGCCTGGCAGTCCCGGCAGGCGCGCATCCTCGGCGCGCTGTCCGCCGAGGAGCGGGCGGGCCTGTCGGCCGGCCTGCGCGGCCTGGTCCGCGGCCTGGCCGCCGAGGGCCTGCTCAGCGAGGCCCCGGGGAGCGGCCGCGGTTAGCTGCTGGTTTTACCTTCTCCGCACCGGGCATCTCCCGTCGAGCGCTTTTGTTCCGCATCAAGGGTCGTGGCATTGGGTCGATGCCAGGGAGGTGAGGGCGACGAGCGTGGTGCTCCTTCCATGCGCACCAGCAAGCGTCAGTGAAGCCCGGCGCCGGCTGACCGACGAACTGTCGGCGGCCGGGGTATTCGGGCAGGCGGTGGGCGACGCCGCCTTGGTGGTCAGCGAGCTGCTCAGCAACTCGATCCAGCACGCGTGGCCGCTGCCGGGCGAGCAGCTGCAGGTGGCGTGGCTGGTCGATCAGGGCTGCGTCGAGGTGGCGGTCCGGGACGGGGGCGGCCCGACGCAGCCCCAGCGGCACTACCCGGCCGGCTCCGCACTGGGCGGCCGCGGGCTCGGCATCGTCGACCGGCTGTCGCAGGAGTGGGGCATCCGCCGGGACGACACCGGGCAGACCGTCTGGGCGGTCCTGCCCGCGCCCCGGCCGAGCCGGCCGCGCGAGGTTCAGCCGGCCTGAGATCCCGCCCGGCCGGCCAGGCGTAAGCCGGCCGGGAACCGGTGATACTTCCCCAGGGTCATCGCGCGGGGGGCGCGGTGAACCCGCGCAGGGGGAAATCGTGAGTTATACCCACGGGGTGGACAGTGAGGTCGGCACGCTCAAGACCGTGCTGGTGCACCGGCCCGGCCCGGAGCTGAAACGGATGACCGCCCGCACCAGGGACCGGCTGCTGTTCGAGAAGCTGCCCTGGGTGGGCGGCGCCCAGCAGGAGCATGACCGGCTGACCCAGGCGCTGCGCGACCAGGGCGTGGAGGTGCTCTACGTCACCGAGCTGCTGCAGGACGCGCTGGAGTACCAGGCGGCCCGGACGGCGGCGATCGAGGGGGTGATCGCCGCCGTCGCGCTGGGCGACGAGCTGGCCGGGCAGGTGACGGAGCGGCTGGGCGGCCTCGGCCCCGAGGACCTGGCCGGGGTCCTGATCGCGGGACTGGCCGCGGAGGACCTGCCCGGCGGCCGCGGCCTGGCCTATCAGCTGCTGCGCCGGGCCGAGTTCATCATCGACCCGCTGCCGAACCTGGTCTTCACCCGTGATTCCGGCTTCTGGGTCGGCGACCGGCCCGGGGTCGCCAGCCTGGCCGCGCCGCACCGCCGCCGGGAGGCGGACCTGCTCGCGCTGATCTACGGCCACCATCCCCGCTTCAGCGGCAGCAAGCCCCTCTACGGGCCCCAGCTCGAGCCGCTGGACGGCGGCGACGTGCTGCTGCTGGCCCCCGGCGTGCTGGCCGTCGGCGTGGGCCAGCGGACCACCCCGGCCGGAGCCGAGCGGCTGGCCCGGCACGCGCTCGACGCGGGCCTGGCCCACACCGTGCTCGCCATCCCGCTCGATCAGCCGGCCGGCGCCGGCTACCTGGACACCCTGTGCACGGTCATCGACTCCGGCACGGTCCTGATGCACCCGGCCACGGCCTTCACCCTGACCGCGCACACCATAACGGCCCACCCGTCCGGAACGAGGGTGTCCCGGCCGCAGCCGTTCCTGGAGGCCGCGGCCCGCGCCCTGGGGATCGAGCGACTGAGCGTCATTGATGCCGGGCCGGATGACGGCGGGAATGCGCTCACGCTCGGCCCGCGCCTGGTGCTGTGCCACGAGCGCAGTACCGAGGTGATCGCGCGGCTCGAGACGGCAGGGGTCACGGTGATCCGGGTGCCCGGCAGCGAGCTGGCCAGCAGCCGGGGCGGCCCGCGGTGCATGGCGTGCCCGATCGGCCGGGACCCGGCCGCCGAGGGCGAGCGGGAGACGGGAGACCGGGACGAGCCCGGCCTCCAGATCGCACGCCGGTCACTGCCCGCGGCGCCGGTGACGACGGTGTCGCCGGCGCTGGACCCGGAGCTCGCTCCGGCCTAGCGCCGGTTCCGGGAGCGGCTGCGCCCCACGCGGAGCGCGAGGAACGCGATCGCGGCGACGACCACGATGAGGAAGGCGAAGTGCAGGATCGTCCCCAGGACCGCGAAAGCCACGATCACGACGACGATAGCGGCCAGAACCAGCAAGATTGCTCGCACCATGTCTCCACGGTACGACCTGCGGGCCCGTGCTGTCGCCGCCGGCTCCCGGCAGTTTTGCGCCCGGCAGATTGCGGCGGGACTATCTAGGCGGCACCGGTACAGAGCCGGTAGGGTTCGGACGTGGAGCTAAAGGTAACGACTCGGTCGCAAGGCGATCACGCTGTCATGTCCGTAGCGGGCGAGATCGACCTGTACACGGCGCCCAAGCTCCATTCAGAACTGATGACGGCGCTGTCGGCGGCCACCCCCGGCACCCCCCTGCACCTGGTCGTGGACATGACCGGCGTGGAGTTCTGCGACTCCACCGGGATGAACGTGCTGCTGGCCGCGCACCGCCGGGCCCGAGAGGACGGCGGCGACCTGCAGCTGGCCGCGCCGCGGTCGGCGATCCGCAAGGTCCTCCAGGTGACCGGCCTGGAATCGGTGTTCACCGTGCTGGACAGCCCGGCCGTCAGCTAGGCCAGCGGCCGGCCGTCCCGCGCTAGACCTCCATCGCTTGGCCTCCATCGCTACGATCAGGCCATGCCCGGTGACCTTGCTGTCGTCATTCCGGCCAAGAACGAGGCCGACCGCGTCGGCGCGACCGTCCGGGCCGCCATCGGGCTGGCAGGCGCGGACCTGGTCGTGGTCGTGGACGACGGCTCGTCCGACGGCACGGCCGCGGCCGCCGAGCGGGCCGGAGCGCGCGTGGTGCGGCACTCGCGCAACCGCGGCAAGGCCGCCGCCCTGGAGACCGGCGCGGCGGCCGTCGCCCTGCTGGAGTCGGCGGGGCTGGGGTCGGCCCTGCTGGAGCCGGCCGGATCCCCGCACCACCTGCTCTTTCTGGATGCGGACCTGGGCGACACGGCGGCGCAGGCCGGGCCGCTGGCCGGGCCGGTCCGGAGCGGCACCGCCGACATGACCATCGCGGTGTTCAGCAGCCGGGTCCGCAAGGGCGGGTTCGGCCTGGTCACGGCCGCGTCCGGGGCCGGAATCGAGCGGGCCACCGGCTGGCGGCCGGCTCAGCCCCTGAACGGCCAGCGGTGCCTGACCCGGGCCGCGTTCGAGGCCGCCCTGCCGCTCGCCGCCGGCTGGGGGGCCGAGACCGGCCTGACCATCGACCTGATCCGCCTCGGGCTGCGGGTCACGGAGGTCGAAGTCCCGCTCGCACACCGCGCCACCGGCAACGACTGGGGGTCCCAGGTGCACCGGGCGCGGCAGCTGGCCGGCGTAGCGCGGGCGCTCGCCGCCCGCGAGCCGGTCACCCAGCGGGCCCGGCGCCGCGCCCGCGCCCTGGCTGCGCGCCACGGGCCGGCCGGCCGCTGATCGGGCCGCTGGCCCGGCCCGGGCCGGCCGGGCTCGGACGCGCCGGGCTGGCGGCCGGCGGCCTGAGCGTCGCTTTGACGTTCGCCGTCGCCGTGGCGGGACCCTCCCTGATGGAGCCGGCGCTGCCGGGACGGCCCGGACAGCCGCCCTGGTCGCTGGCCGCGCATCCGGCGCCGGAGGCGGTCGTGGCCCTGACCGCGGCGGCCATCGCCGCCGGGACGGCCAGCCTGGCGCTCACGCTCGCGGCCGGACGGCGGGGCTGGCGGGCGCCGCGCGGCCTGCTGCTGGGGGCCGGCCTGGCGGCCGTCGTGGCGCTGGCGCTGGTGCCGCCGTTCGGCTCGTCGGATCACCTCAGCTACGCCGCCTACGGCCGGCTGGCCGCCACCGGCCAC
>Ga0193726_1002074_pt1 | contig 14136 bp, 11 predicted proteins | sample H2c1metaG_FD_144928 | JGI IMG/M metagenome (GOLD analysis project Ga0193726, IMG submission 144928) | Soil microbial communities from a riparian zone of the East river system, Colorado, United States - H2c1 | ecosystem: Environmental > Terrestrial > Soil > Riparian zone | place: USA: East River... | reverse complement strand
TTCGACATCCTGGAGCGGCGGCAGACCGAGAAGCCGCTTGAGCAGCATTTTCTCTCCGTACCCAATATCGCCACGGTCGAGCCCTGGCACACGTTGGCGGCTCACAACACGCCGGGACCTCTGCCTTCAACAATCCCGCTATTCCTGGCACAGGGGACCACGGACAATATCGTCGCTCCCGATGTCACGCGCGCCTACATGCAGCGGCAATGCAAGGCTGGCGGCAAGGTCACCATGATGTGGGTACCCGGTGTCGGTCATGGCTTTGTCGCCCGTGATAGCGCCAATGCGGCGGTCGCATGGATGATGGCTCGCTTCGCAGGGCAGCCCGCGCCCAGCGATTGTGGAAAAGCGGTTCAGGCTTCGGCGCAATAGGTGCAACATGACACGCTTGGTGTTCGAGCTTCTTCGTCCTTATCGCGGCAGGCTGGCGATTGTGTTTGTCGCTATGCTGATCGAAATCGGCACGGGCCTCGCCGCGCCCTGGCCGCTAAAGCTCGTGATCGACGACGCGCTCGGCAATCACCATCTGCCGCACTGGCTCGACTGGGCGCATGAATATGGCGGCTTCGGCAAGCATACGCTTGGTGTTGCGCTGTTTGCGGGCGCGGCCACCCTCGCCATCGCCGTGATCGGTGCGATTTCGAGCTATATCGACAACTACTTTACGACGAGCGTCGGCCAGTGGGTCGCCAACGATCTGCGGCTTCGGGTCTACGAGCACCTGCACCGGCTTTCGCTCCGCTATTACGATCACGCGAAGATTGGCGCGCTGGTCTCGACCATCACCAGCGACGTCGCCACCATCCAGGATTTCGCATCGTCGTCCACGCTCGATATCGTCATCGATCTCATCACCATCCTCTTCATGGTGGGATTGATGTTCTGGCTCGACTGGGACTTTACATTGATCGCGGTGGCGTTCACGCCGGTGCTTCTCGTGTTTGTCTTTCATTTCAAGAAGGCCGTGAAGGATGCAACGCGGGCCGTGCGCGCCCGGCAAAGCGACGTGCTGTCGATCGTGCAGCGCGGGCTCGGATCCATCCGGGTCACCAAGGCCTTCGGGCGGCAGGATCTCGAAATGGCGCATCTTGAAGCGGCAAGCCGCGCCACCGTCGCGGCCGCGCTTCGGGCACGGCAGATCAAATCGCTGATGTCGCCCATTGTCAGCATCGTGGTGGCGATCTGCACCGCCATCGTGCTCTGGAAGGGGACGTCGTTGATTGTCGCGGGAACCATGACGGCCGGCGCGCTGACGGTTTACCTCGCCTATCTGAAGCAGTTCTTCAAACCGGTGAAGGATCTTGCGAGCATGACCAGCACCATTGCGCAGACCACCGTTGCCCTGGAACGCATCGAGACGATCCTTTCCGCCGACGAGGTGATCAAGGAGCGTGCCGATGCCGTCGACCCGGGGCGCGTCAAAGGCGCGATCACCTTCGATCGCGTGAGCTTTGGCTACAACAAGGATGAACCGGTGCTGCATGAGGTCTCGTTCGCCATCGAGCCGGGACAGGTCGTCGGTATCGTGGGCCCGACGGGGTCAGGGAAATCCACCGTGTTGAGCCTGCTGCCGCGTTTCTACGATCCGTTGTTTGGACATGTGCGGATCGACGGCATCAATATCGCCGATTACAAGCTGGCTTCGCTGCGGTCGCAGATCGGCTTCGTGCTGCAGGACACGATGCTGTTCCCCGGCACCATCCGGGACAACATCGCCTATGGCCGGCCGGAGGCGACCGATGACGACATCATCGCCGCGGCGAACGTCGCGAACGCCGAAGAGTTCATCAGCCGCATGCCGCTCGGTTACGACTCGATCGTCGGAGAGCGCGGCGATACGCTCTCGGGCGGTCAGCGCCAGCGCATCGCGATTGCGCGCGCGGTCATTCGCAACAGCCCGATTCTGGTGCTGGACGAGCCGACCGCTGCCCTGGACACGGAATCGGAGCACCTGGTGATCGAGGCGTTGCGGCGCCTGATGAAGGGCCGCACGGTCATCATGATCGCGCATCGCCTCAATACGTTGGTCGGTGCCGACAAGATCATCGTCCTCAAGGGCGGCGTGGTGGTGGAGGAAGGCTCGCATCAGAGCCTGATTGCCCGCGGCGGCGTGTTCGCCAAACTACATCGCGCTCAACAGCCCGCGGACCCGATCCACGCCGCCAGCGCGGCGTGACGGCATCCCTCAAGATCCAAGGAAACAAACCATGTCGCACAGGCTGATAGGTCTTCCCGACTACACCGCGGACGCGATCCTTGCCCCGATAAACGCCGCCCGGCACACGATGAACATCCGGATGTTCCTGTTCACGGATCCGAGCCTCATCAACGCCGTCATCGCCGCCAAGCGGCGCGGCGTAAAGGTTCGCGTCATGTTGAATCCGGCCCGCCGCGATGGCACGAGCGACAACGATGTCGCGCGGGATATGTTGAAGGAAGCGGGGATCGCAGTGCGCGACAGCAGCGCGGAATTCGCGGTCACCCACCAGAAGTCGATGGTGATCGACGACAAGGTCGGATTCATCGAATCGCTCAATTGGGAAACGCGCGACCTCACCGTCACCCGCGACTACGCCGTCGAAATCACCACGAAAGCCGAAGTCGCGGAGATGGTTCGATGTTTCGACGCTGACTGGGTGGAAACGCCATTCGAGCCGGACGCCGGCTCCGGCCTGATCTGGTGTCCCAATAACGGCCGTCAGCGCATCGCGGCCTTCATCGATAGCGCGAAGGAAACGCTTTGGCTGCAGAACGAACGGTATCAGGACATGGTCATCATCGAGCGGCTGGTACGCGCGGTCAATCGCGGCGTTCACGTCCGCATCATGGCGCGCGCGTTGCACAAGCTCAAAAGAAATAAATTGTTCGAGGGCGTGAGCGGGCTGCGCATCGTGCATGATGTCGGGGCGAAGGTCCGTACGCTCAGGGATCTTAAACTGCACGGCAAGATCATGATCGCCGATGACCAGCGTGCGATTGTGGGATCGATCAATCTCAGTCCGGGCAGCTTCGACGACAGGCGCGAACTCGCCATCGAGACCTCCTCGAACCATGTGGTGAAACGGCTGCTGCGCACCGCCGAGCACGACTGGAAGCGCTCACGCAAGCTTCCTTTGTCCGATCAGGCCGTACAGGCCGATCTGGAAGGCCATGGTGTGAAGGACCTGGGCCGGCTGGCGCTGGATCCCGGTGACCGCGCGGGCCAGCAGTATCAGTAAACCGATATTGACCTCATCGAACTGAGTTCAAGTCTTCGCGATCCACTCCGTGCCGGGCATGTCGGCCTGGCTGACCCGACGCTCAATGAATCCCAGCAGGAAATCTCGCACGGCCTCGCCGGCGTTGGTGAGAGGGAGATCGGCCGAATGGACCAGCGAGCAGGTGAGATGGATCGGCGGTTCGATCAATAGCGGCTTTGCAAAGGCGTTGGGTCCGAAATGGGACATGTCGCCGACCGGCAGGATGGTGCAGCCGATCTTGTTTCGGACCGCCCACATTTCGCTGGAGAGCGAATCGGCTTCCAGCGCGATGTTGGGTTTCAGTTTAGCGTCGGCAAAGACACGCTCGATCAGGACACGGCGCCCATTGGTTCGTCCGGGAAGCACCAACGGCATTTCCGCGAGCCGTCGGAGCGAGATAACGTGCGTTTGACCAGGTAACGGCTCTAGCGAGATGACATATAACTTCTGCCGGAACAGCGGCTTGCGTGTCAGTGCGGTCGCGAATTCGTCTTCGTAAAGGATAGCGAGATCGACCGAGCCCGCGGCAATTCGGCTCTCCAGGCCGTGACTGTCTGCATCCGACATCCGGATGGTCACCTTCGGCAAGCTCGTACGGCATTCTTCCAGAATACCTCCGACCAGCTTCGGGGCCAGCGAGGAGATGAGACCCAGGCTCACCGTGCCTTCGGGCTCGCCGCTGCTGGTGCGGATCGCGCTCGGCAATTGATCGAGCTGGTGCAGGATAGCGGACGCTTCCTTGTAGAGAATTTCGCCTGCCGCGGTCGGCCGGACGCCTCTGGCACTGCGCTGAAGAAGCATGATGCCGAAGCGCTCCTCCAACTCGGCGATTTGCTGGCTCAGGGCCGGCTGCGCGACATGGACGACGGAGGCCGCGCGGGAAAAACTGCCGGCATCGACAATTTTCACAAAATATCGGAGCTGGCGGAACTGCATGTGCTGCGCCTGAGTATCATTATCATCTATTGTTCCGCATTTTTCGCAAGCTCAACCGCCGGGTTCTCCTGTTCGGTTCGCGACGCGTTTACGGGGCCTATTAGCGACAACAGCCTTCCAATCTCCGGTTGAAGCCAATCTGCGCGGCTGGTCACGCATCTGTGATGCACTTTCGAAACGGCGGTAGTCGTGCGCGACCTTCTGCTCCAATCGGAGACTCGCGCTCACCAACGCGATTCATCGGTCGATTATCTCAAAAACCGATCGTGCTGTGCTCCCGTTCGGTTGCGATAGAGAGAGAGATCGCGGCAGCCCATAGCCCGAGCCGATACCTGCATATTGAAGCGGTATTTGTTTTCGATGGTTGGCTGGAGCATTTGTCTGCCGCGAGCGGGCAAGCCAGGCGGCGAACCCGCACTTTCACAATCGAAGACCAAAAAAGGAATTCAAACATGAATACGATGACTCGTCTCCTTGTCCCCCCACGCGTGAAGCTTGCAGCAATTGCCATGGCTGGCATGCTCGGCGCGCTCCTGAGCGTTTCCGATGCACAAGCCTTCACCTGCGTTCGCGGCGTGTATCGCGCCGGCTGCGTCAGCGCGTATGGCGCGGTTGGCGTGAGCCGGAACGGCGCCATGGCCGTGGGCCGGTACGGCAATGTCTATGCCTATCACCGCGGCTCTTCCTGCGTCTGGCGCAACGGCCAGCGGATTTGCTTCTAACCGCGTCACCAACCCCATCAACCATCGAATAACCGCGTCGTTGAAAAATCAGCGGCGCGGTGAAACGGAGAACCAAGATGACAGCTAATTTCGCCTATCCGCTGCGTCGGCTCGTTTTGTGCGCTGCGCCGTTCATGCTCGTTTTCGGCCTCGCGAGCGCGCCGGCTCGCGCGCAGAATGCCGTCACACCGGCACAGGCCCAGACCGAACAAACGCTTTCCAAAGGACAAATCGAGCAGCTCGTCGCTCCGATCGCGCTCTATCCGGATCCGCTGCTGACCCAGGTGCTGATGGCCTCGACCTATCCGCTTGAGGTCGTGGAAGCGGCGCGATGGTCGCAGGACAATGCGGCGGTGAAAGGCGCGGCACTTGCGGATGCGATGCAGGCGCAATCATGGGATCCGAGCGTCAAGGCGCTCACCGCGGTGCCGCAAACGTTGCTGATGATGAACGACAAGCTCGACTGGACGCAGCAGCTCGGCGATGCCTTTCTGGCGCAGCAGCAGGACGTACTGGCCGCGGTGCAGACGTTGCGCGCCGAAGCGCAAGCGGCGGGCAATCTGCAATCAACGCCGCAGCAAGTGGTCACGACGGAAGCACCCGCGGCTGGCTCTGCATCAGCAAGCGGCCAGCCGCCTATTGTGATCGAACCGGTCGATCCCGGCGTCTACTACGTCCCGGTCTATAATCCGGCCGTGGCATATGGCGCCTGGAGCTATCCCGACTATCCGCCGTTCTATTGGTCTCCGCCCGGATTCGTCGCCAGCAACGTGGTTTCGTTTGCCGCCGGCGTTGCCGTCGGCTCCGCGATCTGGGGCGGATGCGACTGGTGGCAGCACAATGTCATCATCAACGTCAATCGCTTTAATGCGTTCAACCATACCAATATCAACATCGCCAACGATGCCTGGATTCATAACCCGGAGCATCGCCATGGTGTTCCGTATCGGAGCGCCAGCGTGGCGAAGCGTTTCGACTCCGCCAACGAGACGGCTGTCCGCGATGCGCTCAGGGATCGTGCCGACACCCAGCACGACGACGTGTTCAGGGTTCCTGCCGATACCCAGCATCCTGATGCACTCCGTGGGATGGCAGGCGACAACGGCGATGCTGCCAAAAGAATCACGCCGGCCCTGCGGGATCGGCGTGATGGTGACGGTGATCGGCGGGTAGATCGCACAATGCCGGAGCGTCAAGATTTTGCGCCGCCACGCGGCGACGCCAGGCCCCAAGCGATGCGGTCGCGCGCCCAAGCCTTCCGGCCGCAGCGACGCGCCTTCGGCGGTGGCTTTCACTTCGGCGGCGGTGGACGGCGTCGGCTCTGAGCAACTGAACTTCACTTCAAAAGCCCTGAGGGGCAACAAATAAGTACCTAGCGATTAGGCCGCGTTTTCTGGAGAACAACAATGGCAATTGAAAATGACGTATACATAGTGAAATTGCTTCGAGAGCTGCGGCGCGCCGGGGGCTCCACAGTTCTCCGTTATCGCGATGAGAGCCTCTTCGGGGAGGCTCTACTCGCTCTTATCTTCCAGTATGCGCGAGTTTTGCGCGGTTTGGGCATCCGTCGCGGCACTTTGCTCGGCATGTTCGCACCGAACCGCCCGGAAGCAATCGCCATTCGCTATGCAGCGCACTTGTTGGGGGCCGCCACGGTCTATCTCTCGGCACCGCCGACGGAAAGTCAGCGGCAGGCCTTGCTCCAACAGATCGCACCGGATCTGCTTGTCGTATTCCCCGAGAACATAGGATATCTCGGCCATCGCATCGGTATGCCGTTCGTCACAATTGGCATCGACAAAGTCGGATCCAGAGGCCGATTGGATGTCCTGGCCGCGACAGCGTCGATGGATCCGATTGACGTTTTAGCCGATCCGAACGACCTCGCTGTCGTGTCTTCATCCGGCGGCTCCACTGGAGTGCCAAAAGGCAGTTGCCGAAACTTTGCTGCGTACACTGCGATGGTCAGCGCAACGAGCCCGAGGGATCGAATTCAACTGATAAACGGCCCGCTCGCGTATCTTTCGCAGGTCCTCGTGGATATTACGCTGCTGGGAGGTGGCCGTGTCGTCTTGCGCGAGACATATGAAGCGAACGACACACTTGCTGCCATTGAAGCGGAGAAGATTACGGATCTCTTTCTCGTCGAACCCCAGCTTTTTGAGTTGATGTACGATCCCGAAATTGACGCGCACGACCTATCGTCCCTTCGATCACTAATGCACATCGGCGCTTCAGCGCCAAAAAGCCTCCGACTAAGGGCACGCAAGCGGTTTGGTCCGATCATCGGACACGTCTATGGCGCAAGCGAAATGGGCGTTGTAAGCGCGCTCGCGCCCATTGATCATGACGTGTCGCGTCCCGAAACCTTTACTTCCGCCGGCCGTATTCAGCCGGGAGTCGACGTTCGATTTCGCCGGGCCGACGGGCGCTTGGTAAATTCCGGAGAAATCGGAATTATCGAGGTGCGGTCTCCGGCCTTGGCGAGCGGATATCGTAACAACCCTGGTCTTGGTTCCCGGAGTTTCCAGGAGGGATGGTATGTTACCGGCGATCTCGGTCGCCTGGATGGAGATGGGCTTTTGCATATTTTGGGTCGAGCGGTTGATGCCCAGGAAATCAACGGTACTTTGGTGACACCGACAGAAATTGAAGAGGCGCTTTGTCGGCATCCATCGATCCGTTATGCCGTCGTAGTCAGAGATGCCGATGAGCATGTCACCATTGCCGCCGTGACCGCTTGGGCGGGGTCACCCATCGAGGATCGAGCATGTCGTCAAGCAGTTATGGATCGTTTCGGCGCCTCCGCCGTCGCCTCGCTCCTCGTGGTCCCGGTCGAGCGCATGCCACTCACTGAACAAGGCAAGCCCGATCGTTCAGCTATTAAACAATTGGCGCGCCGATTAATCGCAGCTTAGCCGGCACGCGCGAAGCGTTGGCGCAATGTCGGCGTTCATTCTGGTTTGCATTGGCATACAGATCGGCTGGAGCGCGCCGTTTGCCGGACTGCAACACCCGGTCGCCCTATTCTGAGTAAGACGCGTTCAATCGTGGAGATATCATGATGAGGAACTCAACAATCTTGGGAAACTGGCAGGCGGTCTTGTCGCACTGAGCTTGCTCTGCGCTTCGGTTCCGGCGCGCGCGGCTGACTACGTGCCGATCGATTGCAGCAAGGCGTCTTCGCCGGCTGAGCGTACGATCTGTCGGAGCTATCCGCTCGGGCAGGCCGAAGCCCGAATGGCGACCTTGTTCGGCTCGTAACGTCGCTCGTCGCGATGGGGCAGCGTAGCGATATCGGCGACGCGCAGCGGAAATGGCTGGAGGAACGCAATGCCCGCGCGGATGATGCTGCATGCATCGCGCGCGCCTATCAATCCCATATCGCTGCGCTGTCGGCGACTCTCGATGTGATTGCATCGCATGGCCCATTCTGAACGTGACTGTTTCGCATGACATCGGCGCCATCGGCCCAGCGTATACCTGCATATTGACTCGGTATTTGTAAGCGCCGCGGTTTCTTGAGAATGCTCACCGTACGTTTTGTGAACAACGCGCCGGTAAGACCCGGCGCGCGCACAGAGAGCCACACTCGCGCCATCGCGGAGGGCACAGGCTCTGAACACTCCGCCTAAACCAGAGCTTCGCCGTAGTGACGAACACAACGCGCAAACCAAAAACGGAGGTATCGTATCATGAACACACATTCGACATCAGCTGCTCAACGCTCTCGACTCACGTTACAGGGATCGGCTCGCGCCAGCATTGCGGCACTCGGCCTTCTGGGTCTCTGCTCGACCGCATTCGCGGCGGACAAGCCGCCTTTGGCGCCGGACACCGTGGCGCCGTTCACCACGGACTCGCGGATTTCGGCGACCATCGAATTTGGCCTGCCAGCGCTCGCGAGCGCAATCGGGCGGGACATCCCGCAGCGGCTGGCCTCGATCGACGAGCGCATCAGCTGCGTGCATCGGCGGGTGTTGTTCTTCAGGGTCAACGCCAATTGCGACGTCTGGGGTTACGTCGAACGGTCCGGCCCGGTGTCGCTCTATGGTCGCGGCGATCGCGTCTATGGCTCGGTGCCGATCCGTGGTGCGCTCGAAGGCCAGGGCGCTAACCGCTTTACGGCCCGTATCCACGGCGACGCCGAAGCCAGCGCTAACATCGAGGTCGAGGCGCGCCCGCAATTGAATCGGGACTGGTCGTTCGCCCTGAATTTCAGCGATGGCTTCCACTGGAGCGAACCGCCGGTCCTCCATGTCATGGGCCGTGATATTCCGCTGGCAAATTATGCCGAACCGCGCATCCGCACGCAACTCGCCGATGTCAGGGCGCGCGCGCTCGCCGCGGCCCGGCGGCTGGATCTGCATGACAAGGCCGCGACGGCCTGGCGGCATGCCTTCGAGCCGGTCGAGCTCGCGTCAAACCCGGAGGTCTGGCTGCAACTGACCCCGCAAAACGCCGCCTTCGCGGGCGTGCGCGCAGACACCAAGGTGCTGAGCGGTTCGCTCGAACTGTCGGGCTCGGCCGAAACCGTTGTCGGCCAGCACCCGGCTGCCGTGACGGCAACCGCATTGCCGCAGCTCGGGCGCGACGTCAGCGAGCCCGGCGAGTTCGATGTCATCCTTCCGGTCCGGATCGGTTATGACATGATGAAAGACAAAATCACGCAAGCAATAAGCGCCTTGGCGCCTGCAGCCGGAATGGCCGTCCGAGCCGTTGACGTTTATCCGTCGTCGGGCAAGCTCATCGTCGGTCTGCGTATCGCCAAGGCATCCGACGCCGATCCGAACGCTGGACAATGGGTATATCTTGCTGGCGCGGTCCAGGTGGATGCCGATGGCCACGCCGTTCGTCTCTCTGATCTTTCTGCAGCAACGAACGATGAGGGATTGGCGGCCATGATCAATCCGTTTGTGACGCAGTTGCGCGACAAAATGAGTGTCGATTACGGCGTTGCCTATGAGAACCTGCTCAACGCCGCCAATGAGAAGCTTACGCGGCCGCTGAAAGATGGTTTCCGGATGGAGGGGCATCTTTCGTCGGCCAAGCTGGAGAAGACGTACTTATCTGCCGACGGCATCGTTGTAGCGCTTCGCGCAAGCGGGGAATTGAAGATTCTGTACGGGATGTGAGACCGTGCCCATCGGGCTCTGGCTCAACAGTTAACTGTTCCAGACAAGCGGTGTTCGTTTAAAGGAACACCGCTTCGATGCGTTTAACGCTCGGCTCTTCTCCGGAGGACGTCGGCGGAGTTTTGCCTCCGGTGGTCGACGATCAAAGCTCGATCTGCTCGGCCATATTTAGAGCGTCATCTACCTCAATCCCAAGATATCGGACGGTGCTCTCGAGCTTCGTATGGCCGAGGAGGAGTTGTACCGCGCGCAGGTTGCCAGTCTTGCGATAAATCTGGGCGGCCTTCGTACGCCGCATCGAGTGCGTACCATGGGAGGCCGACTCCAAGCCGATGCTTTCAACCCAGCGATGCACCAGCCGGGCATATTGACGGATTGATATGTGAGGACTTGCATGAAGTCGACTTGGGAAGAGATATCTGGAACCGGTGGCGCGGAGCATTGGTAGCCAGGCTTCAACAGAACTCCTCGACTGCTCCGTGATCTCGAACTGGACTGGTCGACCTGTCTTCTTTTGGACGATCGTTGCTCGATGCCGCACATTTACTCCTGAGCAAACATCGTCTAGCCGCAGTTTGACTAGGTCGCAGGCACGAAGCTTGCTGTCGATTGCTAGGTTAAAGATTACAAGATCACGCCTTGATCGTCCGATTTCTAGGCGAACTCGAATGGACCAAACGTGCTTCGGCTCGAGAGGTTTCTTCTGGCCGATAAGCAATCCTTTGTTCCAAGGTCGTTGGCCTCGGTCGATAGCACATACAGGCATAGGGGGTCCTCCGCCATCCCGCCCACCGCTTCGCTCTATCGCGAGCGCGTTGTTTATAACGACTGCACTGTCCGGCTCCTTCCAAACAGAATTCCCGAACGGCCGCTTCTGGCGCAAAGCGTCATTCGCGGTCTGCGACCGAAGGATTGCTGTGATCCGTCGATGCAAGGAGTGTTTGAGTGCGCTCCAACTATCCGAAACACTCAATCAGCAGTTCGGTGAGAACTCGGACTTTCCTTGTGGAGTGCTGACCGGGAGGCCGGACGACGAACAGGCCGCCCGTCGGAACAGGATAGCGCGTCATGACCTGAACAAGGGCGCCGGAATCCAGACAGCCCTTGATGAGGTGTTCCGGAAGCCAAGCGATGCCGAGCCCCGCTACCGCAGCAGTGGCGAGAGCGGTACCGTTGTCCGCTTTGAACTGCCCTTGCGGATGAATCGAAATTGTCTTGTCGCCATCGAGAAATTGCCAGGTTTCCGTTCCCTGCATAAGCGCCTGGTGGGTAAGCAGTTCGTCCGGCGTCTCGGGAGCCCCGTGCGCCCTGACATAGTCCGGGCTTGCGACGAGCTTTCCATGAACCGGTCCGACGCGCCGTGCGATCAAGTTCGAGTCGTTGAGATAGCCGACGCGTATCGCACAATCGAAACCCTCCCCAACGATGTCTACGAAGCGATCGCTGTAGCTCGCATGTACATGGAGCAGCGGGTGGCGTCGCGCCATTTCTGCAAACACCGGTGCCAAATGCGTTGGTCCCAGGGATAGCGGCGCTGCGATCCGGAGACGACCGCGCAGTTCGCCCGCAGGCATGATCGTTTCAAGCGCGATGTCGATTTCGGCGCAGACTCGGGCGGCGTGCTCGCGGAACGTGACGCCGGCTTCCGTCAGTGCAGCACCGCGGGTTGTCCGCGCGAGAAGCTGGACGCCGAGTTCAGCTTCCAGCCGGAACAACCGTCGACTGACGATGGATTTCGAGACGCCAAGGCGCCGGGCAGCCGACGATACCCCGCCAGCATCGGCCACCGCGACAAAAGTCCGTAGATCCTCGAGATCCATCTCCAGCGTTCCACTTACGGCGACACAGATGGGCGGATTGCAAGGCTATCACATCGATTTTAGCGACGATAGCTTTGCCATCAGTTCAAGCCAATGGAGATTCCTATGCCATCAACAAATCGACTTTCCGGCCGCTCAGCTGTCGTCACTGGCGCCGGCGGAGGGCTCGGCCGCGATATCGCGCTCGGACTCGCAGCCGAAGGCTACGTCGTTTTCGGCACGGCCATGTCAGTTGCTGAAGTCCAGGACCTGAAAGACGCCTCCGGAGGAGGTGTCAGCCTGACTGTCTGTGACATGACGAAAGAAGAGTCCGTGAAAGCCTGGGCGGCCGGTGTGTCCGACGCCCTCGGCGATTCCGGCCTCGATATCCTAATCAACAATGCCGGCATTCTGACCCCGGGACCGATCGAGGTGCTTCCGCTCGACGCTATCCGGCGTGAATTCGACGTCAACGTGTTTGGGGCCCTGTCAGTCATAAACTCATTCCTGCCGGCGCTGAGGAAGGCGCGTGGCCGCATCGTCCAGCTCAGCACCTGGACGGCGAGCGTTCCGCTGCCTTTCAACGGACCGTCAGGCGCATCCAAGGCTGCCATGGAAGTATTTGCGGCCGTTTATCGCGCCGAGCTGAAGTCCTTCGGGATTGATGTCGTCGTGGCGGCCGCGGGCAACATGAGAACCGGCGGCCCGGCAAAAACAGCAGCGGCGCTCGAGCGGGTTGCCGAGGGAATGACGCCTGAACAACGCGAGCTATACGGACAAAGCTTCGGATCGTTCACAGCCGCTCTCAACGCTATGCAGAACAGCGGGCTCGACTCGGCGACCGCCGCCCGGAGAGTGATCGAGCTGGCCGAGCAAGTGCCCGCGCCGAGCCGAGCGCCGGTGGGAGCAGACGCCGGAGAAATGCTCCGGGTCGTTCGAGAGAAATCAGACGCCGAGCAGGATGCCTTGCGCCTCCAGCTCGCCGGCCTGAGCTAGGTCCACCCGATAATCAACCACCTTGCAAAAGGAGCCAGCCATGATCGAAATCATAGACGCTAATGACAGCCGCGCCGTTCGCAACAAGAACAATGTTCTCGCCCTCTACGATCTGATGATCAACACGAAGAAGTCGGAAGAGGGCACGGCCAAATTCGTAAGCCCAGCTTACATCCAGCACAACCCGCTGATCGCAGACGGTTCGATCGCGCTAGGGAAATTCTTCGCCCAGATCACGCGGGAACGCGCCCGGGCCCGCGTCGTCGTCCACCGCATCATCGCCGTCGGCGACTATGTATGGGCGCACGTAAATTTTCTGAATCTCTTCAATGACGACCCGGAGGATACGGGGATCGCCGGCGTGGACATCTACAAGATGGACGCCGACGGCAAGGCAATCGAACATTGGGACACCTTGCAGATCGTTGGCGACCCGAAAAACTCGGCACCGATGATCGCGCCGAACATTCCGCGCGCCAACCCGAACGGAATGTTCTGAGCGAGAGAATCCGCCATGAGCGATCGTCAGTAATCGGCGGACAGTGTGGCAGACGTCCCGCGATGTCGGAATTGTTCCGCACGACAGATTGATCAATGTGGGTGATCCGTTCAACCGAATTATGCTAAACACATGTCTCTGGTCATGGTGAGGGCGTGCGAGATGCACCTTGCAAGAGTGCCTATCGGCCTGCTGATTGCGAGTGCCGTCGCGGTCGGAACTCCCTCAGCAATCCGGGCGCAGCCAGCCCCAAGCGGGCCTCCGGCGGTAGGGGTTGTCGAAGCGATCAAGCGACCGATTACCGAAACTAGTGAATTTCTTGGAAGGATCGAGGCGGTCAACCGGGTCAACGTGGTCGCGCGCGTCACCGCGTTTCTGGAGAAGCGGCTGTTTGAAGAGGGCAACGAGATCAAGAAGGGAGATAAGCTCTATCTTCTCGAACGGGGTCCGTTCGAGGCCGATCTTGCGTCGAAGCAGGCGGTTGTGGCGCAGCTGCAGGCGACGCTCGAAAACGCCAAACTGACCACCGACCGGGCGCGTACGCTGCTCGGCGGGCCCGCCGGTCAACAATCGACTTTCGACGCGGCGCTCGCCAACCAGCGCAGCCTGGAGGCCCAGGTGCAATCCGCCCAGGCCCAGGTGCAATCTTCCCAGATCAACCTCGACTATACCGATATCCGTTCGCCCATCGACGGCAAGATCGGCCGCACCGCGGTGACCGAAGGCAACGTGGTCAGCCCGGGATCGGGTGTGCTGACGACCATCGTCAGCCAGGATCCGATGTACGTCGTCTTCCCGGTTTCGCTA
>Ga0193726_1002073_pt1 | contig 14140 bp, 13 predicted proteins | sample H2c1metaG_FD_144928 | JGI IMG/M metagenome (GOLD analysis project Ga0193726, IMG submission 144928) | Soil microbial communities from a riparian zone of the East river system, Colorado, United States - H2c1 | ecosystem: Environmental > Terrestrial > Soil > Riparian zone | place: USA: East River... | reverse complement strand
TCGGGCCTACCTTAACGCAGGCGGACTGGCGACGACGGCAACCAATCCCACGGTGACGTGTGATGGCTGCGACCCGGCCAGCCCGTTCACGATCGCGATGCCGGCGCCGACCGCGGCGATGTCGGGGAAGCGCGTCACGGTTGTCTACACGTATCAGTACCTGTTCATCGGGCCGATCGCCGGCTGGTTTGGTGGCGCCTTCACGTCGGTTCCGATCAGGGGCGTAGCGGTCATGCGTGACGAGATCCCGGCTTCATGATGGCTTTGACATCAGCAGGTCAATAGTCATCAGCAAGTCATTAGTAAGGTTGAAGAGATTAAGCGGAGACCGAGAAAATGAACCGAAGCACGAGAACCCTTATCGTCGTCGGCATCGCAGTCGTGGTGGCGGGCCTCGCCAGCTTCGGCGTTTACCAGGCGATTGCACGGATGCCCGTCCGCGAGGTCGAAGTCCGGAGCCTGTACCAGGTCGTCGCCGCGCACGAGATGACGATGGGCACCATGATCACCAAGGACTACGTCAAGCTGGTGGCATGGCCGGCGAGCAGCCCCGTCGAGCACGGGTTCACGACGATCGAGAGCGTGCTGAACCGCGGTTTGATCTCTTCGGTTGCTGCCAACGAGCCGCTCACGGAATCCAAGCTGGCGCCGCTCGAGTCGGGCGCCGGTCTCCCGCCGTCGATCACCGAGGGCATGCGGGCCCTCTCGGTGAAAGTGAACGAGGTCATCGGCGTCGCCGGCTTCGTCGTGCCGGGTACGCACGTGGACGTCGTCGTCACGCTGCGTCGCGGGGACGACAGCATGACGCGCGCGGTGGTCAGCGATGTCCAGGTTCTGACCGCCGGCACACGGTACGACCAGCAGAAGGCGCGCGACGGTCAGCCGATTCCCACGTCGGTGGTCACGCTGCTCGTGACGCCCTCCGACGCGGAGCGGATTGCCTTGGCGGCTGCCGAAGGGCAGATCATGCTGACGCTGCGGAATCCGATGGACCGCAAGCCCACGGACACGACCGGCATCCGGACGGCGGCCCTGCTTGGGCAAGCGGCTCCGGCGCCGGTGATCAAGACAGTTGGGATGCGCCGAATCGCCGCGCAGCCGCCTGTCGTTGCTGCGGCCCCCGTCTCGAAGATCTACACGGTCGAGGCCATTCGCGCCGCAAAGCGCTCGGAAGAGGTCGTCCGCTAATGCGAAAAGTCGCTCGCATGATCGTGGGACGGCGCCTCGCCGGCGCAACGTCGCTTCTGCTCGTTCTCGCGGTGTCCGCGCTCGGGGCGCAGGGGCAGTCAACCCCGCAGCCTCAGTCCGCTCCGTTTCCCAAGGTTCAGCTCACTGCCGGCCGATCGACCGTGCTGACGACCGACTTCGACGTCACGCGCATCGCGGTCACGAGCCCCGACGTCGCTGACGCCGTGGTCGTTCAGCCGCGCGAGATTCTGATCGACGGCAAGAAGGGGGGCACGGTCAGCCTCATCGTGTGGGGACCGGCCACCCGCGCGCAGTACGACATCGTGGTCGAACAGCCGATCGCGAACCTCGAGCAGCAGTTGCACTCGCTGTTTCCTGGCGAAGACGTGACCGTCGGGACGAACGAGGGGGCCACGATTCTGTCCGGGCGTGTCTCGAACACCAAGACCATGCTGCGCATGGGCGAGATTGCGGCGGCGTCACTGCCGAAGTCGCAGCTTATCAACCTGCTGCAGGTTCCTGGCGGCAGCCAGAGCGAACAGGTGATGCTGCAGGTCCGCTTCGCCGAAGTGAATCGAAAAATACTGACCCAGGCCGGATTGTCGCTGTTTCTTCTGAAGCAACAGGTGCTCGCGCGTTCGACGACGCAGCAATTCGCCGCGCCGAGTTTTGACACCTCGAGCGGCGACACCAAGCTGGTGTTCAGCGACTTCCTGAATCTCTTTCTGTTCGATCGAACGCACGGGATTGGCGGCGTGCTCCAGGCGCTCGAGCAGACCGGCGCATTTCAGAGCCTCGCCGAGCCCAATTTGATTGCGTATAACGGGCAGGAAGCCAGCTTTCTCGCCGGCGGCGAGTTCCCTGTACCAATCGTCTCCGGCGCCGCCGGCACCGTCTCGGTGCTCTTCAAGGAGTTCGGCATCCGGCTCAATTTCACGCCGACGATCGCCGGCGAGGTCATCCGGCTGAAGGTCAAGCCCGAAGTCAGCTCGCTTGACTTCGTCAACGGCATCACGCTCTCCGGATTCCGGATTCCTGCCTTGACGACTCGCCGTGCGGAGACCGTCGTCGAGTTGAGCGACGGGCAGACGTTCGCGATCGCCGGCCTGCTGGACAACATCAGCCAGACCGACCGGGCTGCCCTTCCCGTGCTCGGCAACTTGCCGATCATCGGGCCGCTTTTCAGGAGCAAGGCGAAGAGGGCCGAGCAGACCGAGTTGATGGTGTTGATTACGCCGAGGCTGATTCGTCCGCTCGACCCCGACGAAGTGCCGCCGCTTCCGACGAACCCCGCGCCGTTCATCAAGAAGCCCGGGGAAGAGATGAAGAAGGGCGATGAGGTCAAGAAACCCGGCGGCGAGACCGTTCAGAAGTCGGGCGACATCGGCGAACTGCTCGAGGGCAAGGCGGGCATAGTGGATGCCCCAGCGCAACCGGCGAAACGCAAGTCGTCGGGCCAGTAAGTGAGGCGAGTCATGCAGATGCAAAGGTGTAGGTCCGAGCGGGGCGCCGTGATCATTCAAGTCGCGGTCTGCCTTCTCGTGCTCCTTGCGTTTTCTGCGTTCGTCGTGGATTACGGGATCATGTGGACGGCGCGCGGCCAGGCCCAGAACAGCGCCGATGCCGCCGCCCTCGCTGGGGCGATATCGCTCGCATTCGACAACTCGAAAGACTTTTCCAAAGCTCAATTACGCGCGCAGAAATTCGGTCAGAGCAATCCGGTGTGGGGCACGGCACCGGACATTCAGTTGGCGGACATCACGTTTCCGACGCCAGGCTTGGGGCCGGATACGTGCGTGCAGGCGCAAGCCTACCGCAACCAATTGCGCAGCAATGCACTGCCCGTGTTTTTCGCAAACCTTGTCGGTGTGAAGTCACAGGGCGTGCGAGCTACCGCAACTGCCCGTGGCGTGGCCGCGAACGCAACGAACTGCCTGAAGCCGTGGGTCGTCGGTGACAAATGGTTCGATACCGCACCAGGCGGATGGCAACAGTCGTCGACGTTCGATCCGGCGGCTGGCGACTTCTACACGCCGCCGACAGCGACCAACCCGGGGACTGGGTTTACCGAGCACGACGCGGCCGGGAATCCAACGTACTACGGTTATCAGATGGTTCTTAAGCTCGCCACGCCGGGCCAAGGCCAAAACCAGATTCCGATCAATTCCGCCGGATGGGCAATGGAGCTCGCGCTGGACAATGCCAGCGGCGGTGGCCCGAACAGCAACTCTGCTTACGCGGCCAACATCACCGGTTGCACAAGCGATATCGTGTCAATCTCTCCACCCGGCGGCACTTGCCCAGCCGTCGATCCCAGTGTCGGATGTATTGGGGTTAAAACTGGTAGCGGCGGGGCCACCAATTCGAAAGCCGTCGGGGACTTTATTCAGGCGCACGATCAAACGGCGACATGGACTGACGGTCCCGGGGGCGATTGGAGGACTGGGAAGATCAATTCAAACCAGTCGCCGAGCAGTCGCATCGTGCCCGTTGCGATCTTCGACGTACCTGAATATCTCGCCGCTTCTTATAACGGCACCAACGGGATCGTTCGAATTGTGAACATCGTGGGCTTCTTCCTCGAGGGGACCTGCAACACAGTCAACCTGAAAGAATCGTATCTGAACTGCCCTGGTGGCGGTAATGGGAAAGCCGCGATCGTCGGCCGTCTCGTGAGTTATCCGGGGCTCGTGACGGCGTCGGGCGGAAACGTCGTGGGCGCGTTCGGTTCAGTCATCATTTTGGTGCGATGACTCGCCTACACTCGCTCATTGCAGCTCACAGCGGCGCGCGTACTGGCGAACCATCGTTCTCGTTCTGTTGAGGAAATAGGGTGCCACAGGTGATCAAGCTTGTTAGTTCCGACGCCCGGCTTGCGCAATCACTGCGCGAGACGGGCATGGAATGCGTCGTGGTGCCGCGCGAGGCGCTCTCGAGCCTCGCGCAGCCCGGCGCGCACCAGCCCGAGATGGTGGTTCTCGACTTGCGCAACGACCCGCAGATTCCGCCGGCGCTGGGGGTGTTCAAGCGGCAGCATCCGACGACCGGCGTGTTGCTCGTCGTCTCGCGTCTGGATCCCGCGATCATGCTCGAGGCGATGCGCGCGGGCGTGAACGAGTGCGTGGCCGATCCGGTGTCAGTGCCAGAGCTTCAGGCTGCCGTCAAGCGATTGAAGAGCAATGTCGCGGCCCGGCCCCACGGTGACGTCTTCGCCTTCGTCGGCGCCAAGGGCGGCGTGGGCGCGACGACCGTGGCCGTGAACGTCGCGACGGCGCTGGCGAAGATTGCGCCCGATTCGTCGCTGATGATCGACCTGAACGTGGCGTGCGGCGACGCCGCGGTGTTCCTCGGCAGCGAGCCCAGATTCTCCGTGCTCGACGCGCTCGAGAACGTCAACCGGCTCGACGCGGCATATTTTCGTGGGCTCGTCGTGCGGCACAAGTCGGGCCTCGATCTGCTCGGCGCGTCGGGCCGGCCGACGACCGGCGCCTTCGAGGCGGGGCGCCTTCGCGCGCTGCTGGATTTCGCCGGGCAGGCGCATCGGTACACCGTGCTGGACGTCCCCCGGTCGGATACGACCGTGCTCGACTCGCTCGAGTCGACGACCAAGATCGTGCTGGTCGCCAACCAGGAGCTCGCCACCGTTCGCAGTGCGAGCCGGATGGCGGCGACGCTGCGGCAGCGGTACGGCCAGGATCGGCTTCGCCTCGTGCTGACGCGCACCGATCGGCGCGCCGAGATCGGCCACGAAGACGTGGAGCGTACGGTTGGCATCGGCATCCGTCACACGTTCCCGAGCGACTACCGGCTGGCACTGCAGGCGATGAACAAGGGCCGCCCGATCGTGCTCGATAACCACAACGATCTGTCGGCGGCGTTCACCGCGTTCGCTCGCGAGCTGGCCGGGACCGCTGAAACGCAGAAGGCCCAGACGGGGCAGCCGCGCACGCTGTTCGGGCGTTTGATTCCATAAGAGCAAGAGGACTAGATGGCGAACATGGCAACGGGACTCATGAGCGGCGGCGGCGTGGACACGCGCAGCTCGTACTACCAGGAGCTGAAAAGCCGGATTCATCAGGATCTGCTCAATCGACTCGATCTCGCGCGCCTCACCAGGATGCGCCGCGAGGACGCGGAGCCTGAAATCCGCAGCCTCATCGTCGGGATGGTGGAGCGCGAGAGCGTGGCCATGCCGCTCAGCCTCTTCGAGCGCGAGGCGCTGATTTCCGACGTCATCAACGAGCTGTTCGGCCTCGGCCCCCTCGAGCACCTGCTGCGCGATCCGTCGATTTCGGACATTCTCGTGAACCGCTTCGATCTGGTGTACATCGAACGGGAAGGGAAGCTCGAGGAGACCGACGTGGTCTTCAAAGACGACGGCCATCTGATGCAGATCATCGAGCGCATTGTCAGCTCGGTCGGCCGGCGCATCGACGAATCGAGCCCGATGGTCGATGCGCGTCTGGCCGACGGCTCGCGCGTCAACGCCATCATTCCGCCGCTTGCGCTCGACGGTCCGGCCATGTCGATTCGGCGATTCAGAACGGACAAGCTCGGCGCGACCGATCTCGTTGGGCGCGATTCGTGGACCGAGCCGATGCTGGAGTTCCTCAGCGCGGCGATCGCCTGCCGTCTCAACCTGATCGTGTCGGGTGGAACGGGCGCGGGCAAGACCACGCTCTTGAACATCCTGTCGACGTTCATTGGCAGCAGCGAGCGCATCGTCACCATCGAAGACGCCGCGGAGCTGGTCCTCCGGCAGCGCCACGTCGTCCGGCTGGAAACGCGGCCGGCCAACATCGAAGGCAAGGGTGCGGTGCGCGCGCGCGAACTGGTCGTCAATGCCCTGCGTATGCGGCCGGATCGCATCATCGTCGGCGAGGTGCGCAGCGAAGAAGCGCTGGACATGCTGCAGGCGATGAACACGGGGCACGACGGCAGCCTTACGACCGTCCACGCGAACAGCCAGCGCGACGCGCTGTACCGCCTCGACACGATGGTCGCCATGGCGAACCTGAACATCCCCGAGCGCGCCATCAGGCAGCAGATTGCATCGGCCGTGAACATCATCGTTCAGGTATCGCGCATGGCGGACGGCAGCAGGAAGGTCACTGGCATTTCAGAAATCACTGGGATGGAAGGCGACGTGATCACGATGCAGGACATCTTCGTGTTCGAGCGCCTCGGCATCGGACCGGACGGGCGCGTCATCGGTCGATTCCGTGCGACGGGAATCCGCCCCAAGTGCGCCGAGCGGATTGCGGCGGCCGGTATGACGCTGCGTATGGATATGTTCGAGCACGTCAAGGCTGTGGCCTAAGGAGGAATGGTGCTTTTCGTTGCCATCACATTCGTCCTGATTCTTGCTCTCGTGCTCGGCGCGTATTGGACGTTCGTGCTTCGCCTCGACGAGTCGGACGATGCCGCGCTGCGTAAACGGCTGCGGCCCGAACGCACCACGACGAGCGCCAAGAGTCAGAAGCTTTTGAGGCCGATGGAGCAGTTGAGCCGGGTTGGACAGCTGAACGCGGTCCTCGGACAGATGGGCCGCGTGGCCGAGCCCCTCCAGCGGAATATCACCCAGGCGGGGCTGAGCTTCACCGTCGCGACGCTGTTGCTGTCCGCGGGTTGTCTGGCTCTTGGTACTTATCTCGTCGTCAAGCTGCTCACGTTCAACACGCTGATGGGCATCGGCGCCGGCATCATGGCGTGGTTCATTCCGTTCATGTACGTCAACTACATGAAGAACAAGCGCCTCCGAAAGTTCGAAGAGCAGTTTCCGGAAGCGATCGATCTGATCGGCCGCGCCCTTCGCGCCGGCCATGCCTTCACGACCGGCCTTGCCATGGCCGCCGAGGAAATCCCGAAGCCCGTCGGCGAGGAATTTCAGCTCCTTTACGACCGTCAGAATTTCGGCATGCAGATGCCGGATGCGATGAAAGCGTTCGCGGCGCGGATCCCGTTGATCGACGCGCGGTTCTTCGTCACCGCCGTCCTGACGCAGCGCGAAACGGGCGGCAACCTCGGCGAGGTCCTCGACAATCTCGCGTCGGTCATTCGCGACCGGTTTCGCGTCAAGCGGCAGGTGCGCGTCCTGACGGCGCACGGACGGATTACCGGCTGGATTCTCGCGGCGATGCCGCCAGGCCTGGCGGCCGTCATGATGGTGGTCTCGCCCCAGCACATGAAGATGCTGATCAACGACCCGCTCGGCGTGCAGATGATCGTGGGCGCGCTGGTGCTGCAGATCATTGGCACCTTGATTATCCGGAAACTCGTCGACATTCCTTATTGAGAGCGACGAGAAAACCATGACACCAGATCTCTGGCTTCCTCTCGGTGCACTCTTTATCTCGGTCGCCCTGCTCACGGGAGCGGCCACCTCGCTCGTGCTTGCGCGTAATCTGCCCGAGCGCCGGCGGCTGCGTCAGCTCTCGCCCGAAGGCGGCGGGCCGGGCCTCGTGGAAAAGGTCCGGCTGACCGAACAGCTCGACCCGCGTCTTGTCCGCATGACGCGGATGATGCCGAAATCCCCCAAAGAGATGAGCCGCCTCCGCCGGAGGCTGGGCGCCGCCGGCATCCGAAGCTTCGGCGCCGCCGTGTTCTACTCGCTGTCCGAGATCACGCTGCCGTTTTTGTTCGCCATCCTCCCGCTCAAGTTCCTGGTGCCGCCGATGGCGTGGGTGATGGCGGCCATTGCGGCAATGATCGGGTACATGCTCCCGGGTCTGGTTCTCGCCCGCCTGATTACGCTTCAGAAGCGGCGCATCGAGAACGGGCTTCCGGACGCGCTGGACCTGATGATCGTCTGCGTGGAAGCGGGATGCGGCCTCGACCAGGCGATCGTCAAGACGAGCGCCGAGCTCGAGATCTCCCATCCCGACCTGGCGAACGAATTGGAGCTGGTCACCACCGAGGTCCGTGCGGGCAAGCCGCGCATCGAGGCCTTCAAGAATTTCGCGGCGCGAACGCGCGTAGACGACGTGCGCTCCCTCGTTGCGATGCTTGTGCAGACCGATCGCTTCGGAACGAGCATCGCGCAGGCGCTGCGCACGCACGCCGAGACGTCGCGCACCAAGCGACGGCAGCGCGCCGAGGAGCGGGCCGCGAAGATCGGCGTCAAGCTGGTGTTTCCGCTCGTGTTCTTTCTGTTCCCGGCGTTCTATGTCGTCACGCTCGGTCCGGCGATCATTCAATTCGTCCGCGTGTTTTTCGGGCAGGTCGTCAATCGGTAGTCGGTACTCATAAACAAGGAAGGAAACAGTCATGGGCTCGACGATGAATATCGTGTTGCTGGCAATCGCGGGAGTGTTCCTCGTTCTGTATCTGATGCGGCGCCGCTCGCGGCTTCGCTCGGACGACTAGATCGAGTGCATTGCGTGCTGAAGCCTCTCGGATTGGCTGCAGTCGTGTTGGGCGCCCTGGTCGTCACTGGGTGCGCGTCGAGTCACCAGGGATCACTCACCGGGCGTTTCATCAGGCCCGGTGAGCCCCTCATGGACTACGGGGGACCTCCTCCGGCGACCGGTCGCACGTTGCGACTGCAGCAGAAGAAGGCGAGCGAAATGACGGCAAGGGCAAAAGCGGCGCCGCACCAACACCCGTTGGGTGCAAACGTCGAAGGGTCCGACAGCCGGCTCGCCGCGGCGCTGCTGCTCGAAACCATGGTACCGAGCGCCGAGAATCATCTGCGCGTGGCGCAGGAGTACCGGCGTCTGGGCATTCTCGACGCGGCGTACACGCGATTGAACCGCGCCCTCAAGAAAGAGCCGCGGTTGGCGGAGGCGCACGAGATGCTCGCTCGCGTCTGGCGCGACTGGGGCATGCCCGCGAAGGGCGTCGGCGCCGCCTATCGGGCGACGTACTTCGATCCGAAATCGTCAAGCGCTGAAAACACGCTGGGGACCATGTTGGACGCAGTGGGACAATTCGACGATGCGCGCCGGGCGTACGAGCGTGCCTTCTCGCTCGACCCGACCGCCGCCTGGGCGCTGAGCAATCTCTGTTATGGGGACTTGCGGGCCGGCCGCCTCGACGGCGCGCGTGCGCGGTGTCAGGCAGCAGTGAAGATCGATCCGGGTCTGACCGCCGCTCACAACAATCTGGCGTTGACGTTCGCGGCGGGGGGCGACCTCGCGCGGGCCAGCCAGGAATTTCATGCGGCCGACGATCCGGCCGCCGCGGAGTACAACCTTGGGATCGTCTATCTGGCGAAGCAGGACTACGCCGGCGCCGCTGCCCACTTCGAAAACGCGATCAAGGCTCGACCGAGTTTCACACAGGCAAAAGCGCGCGCGCACGCCGCACGCGAGCGCCTCTTGATCGGGAACAACTGACGAAAACGCCATGGACACTATGGAATTGCAACCGGCGCCCCCTCTTTCGGTCGAGATGCCTCAGGCACCGACGACGCTCGACGAAGCGGGGCTCAGCCTGGATCTCGTCCTGCAGCTGGCGCTCAAGACGCTGCACTTCGCCGGCGACTTGACCGGCGGCCAGCTCGGACAGCGCATGGGCCTGAACTTCTCCGTCATCGAGTCCGCCCTCGACGAGCTGAAGGCGCAGCGGCACGTCGAAATCGCTGGCGGCGCCATGGTCGGCAGAGCCGCATACCGCTACCGCATCACCGATGCAGGGCGCGCACGCGCCGCGTTGTTCCTCGAAACGAACCGCTACGTCGGCGTGGCGCCCGTGCCGTTCGAGCAGTACCGCCGCTACATGATGGCGTTCGCCAAAGCGATTCCTCGTACGGCCACGCGCGCCCGCGTCCGCGAGGCATTCTCGCACCTGGTCATCAACCAGCACGTGCTCGACCAACTGGGCCCGGCCATCAACTCCGGCCATTCGATGTTCGTCTACGGGCCTCCGGGGAACGGCAAGACGGTAATCTCGCAGGCGATTCGAAACCTGCTCGACGGCGACATCGCGATTCCCCACGCCATCGAAGTGGAGGGCGCGATCATCCGGTTCTTCGATCCCGTCAACCACCAGCCGGTCCCCGAGCTCGATGCCGACCCGGGGCTGGACCTCGGTCTGTCGCGGAACGATCGGCGATGGATCCGCTGCCGCCGTCCGATGGTGATGGTCGGCGGCGAGCTGACGCTCGACGCGCTGGAGCTTAGTTACAACACGGTCTCGGGCTTTTATCGCGCGCCGGTGCAGGCGGTTGCCAACGGCGGCGTGCTCGTCATCGACGACTTCGGACGGCAGCAGTGCGCTCCACGCGACCTGCTGAACCGCTGGATCGTGCCGCTCGAAAGCCGCGTCGACTTTCTGACGTTGGAGTCGGGGCAGAAATTCGAGCTGCCGTTCATGGTGCTCGTGATCTTCGCCACGAACATCAAGCCGGCCGAGCTCGTGGACGAGGCGTTCCTCCGGCGCATCCACTACAAGGTGTTCGCCGAGAGCCCCACCGTGGCGGAGTTCATGCTGATTTTCGAGAACTGCTGCCGCGAGCGCGGCGTGCCGTTCGAACGGCCGCTCGTCCAGCATCTCCTCGAGGGCTATTACCAGCCGCGGAAGATCGCGCTGCGCGGCTGCCAGCCCCGCGATTTGATCGATCAGGTGCTGTCGCTGGCCGACTACCGGGGCGAACCGAGGCGCGTGACCCCTGAGCTGCTCGAAGCGGCGTGCGCCGGGTACTTCGTCGACGAGCAGGAAAGGCCGGTTCTGTACTCCTGAGACGGGGCAGAAACCATGAATACCACAGGCAAGGTCAGCGAATCGTGGATGTCGGCGATTCCGCTCACTGTGTTCATCCTGTTCATGATCGTGGCGATGGGCGGCCCTTCGTCTTTCATGAACACGGTTGCCATGTGGGCGAAGGACATCATTGCCTACGTCCTCAACTGGCTGAAGTATCTCTGATGTGAATCATGGTTCTGAGCATCACGTCCACGCACGACGGACTGACGCTGGCGGAGATCCTGGCGCGCAGGGTCCCGATCGAATGCCATGAGGCCGTCGCGATCGTCAGAGACGTGACGGAACGCGTTATTGAGCGGTTCGGCTCATCCGATACCACTCCGAATCTGGACCAGATCCATCTCTTGCCCGATGGGCGCACCGATGTCGTCGGCGGGACCGAGACGGGCGAGCCAGTGCGACGCCTGGGCCAACTGCTCCAGGCGCTGCTGACGCAGACGGATTCGCCGGTTCAGCTGCGCCTCGTGATCTCGAGAGCGACGGCGCCGACTCCTTCATACGCCTCGGTTCGCGAGTACGACGACGCGGTCGGTTACTTCGAACGTCCAGATCGCCCGAAGATCCTGAAAGCCCTGTACGCGACGGCGGCCAGCGTCGCCGGCGAGTCTGAAGGTTCACCAGCCGCAGAGCGCATCGAGCTGCCGCCACTGCCGCGGCCTTCGTCCGCGGCGTCATACTGGACGCAATCGCCGCGCCCGAAGCGCGGCGCGGCGCGGTTTGCGGCCGCGGCCGCCCTTGTTGCTCTCGGATGCGCCGTGGCCTTTTGGTATGTCCGTGCGCATCACATTGCGTCCGTGACGCCCGCGCAGGTGTCGGCGGCTGCCAGCAGGCTTTCCCATGCAGCGGGCCGCGCCGTTCTGACTGGAGCCTCCGCCTTTACCGATCAGTTTGGTTTGGGGCGCGTCGTACCTGCCGATGCCCCCGCGCAGCCCGCACCTGCGGCGCCGCCGGCATCGCCGGGTCGAGTCGAAGCACGGCGTCCGCCGGCTCAGCTCAAGGCGCAGCCATTCATGGCATTCGATCTCGAACCCACCGGGCATTTCGAGCACCCTGCAGAAGCCGCGTCGTCTTTGCCCGATTCCCACGTACCGGATGAACCGCCAGTCGATCGAAGCGCTCCGCCGGACTCGACTATTTATGAAGCGACCTCCGAAGGCGTATCGTCACCGGTGGGAATTCGGCCTAATCTTCCGCGCGATCTGCCGTCGACCGTGAGTGTCGAAGAACTGTCCCGAATCGAACTAATCGTGGCGGCGAACGGCACCGTGGAATCGGTGAGGCTGGTCAACGGTCGCCGCGGCGTTCTCGACGCGATGTTGCTGAGCGCCGTCAAGGCGTGGGAATTTCATCCGGCGCTGAAGGACGGCAATCCGGTCAGATACCGCAAAACGATCTGGATCGCACCAAAGTGAGTCCACCGGTTCGGAAACGGTGAGAGCACATTTGCGTGTTCAGACACCGGCAGCTTCCCGTGTACCCCTGCCGTGGCTACCTTGGTTGCTTGTCTGGTTGTTCCTCGCGCCGGTCATCGCCAAGACATTCGCCGACCCGGACCTTTGGGGACACGTCCGTTTTGGAGTCGATGCCCTGAAGCACCCGGGTGAGATGCCGGTCGATTCCTATTCCTTTACGCGGGACTTGCCATGGACCAATCACGAATGGCTCAGCGAGCTTCTGATGGGCGCCGCTTATCGGGCGGCGGGTCCCTTTGGTCTCGTGGTGCTCAAATCGATATTGGTATCCGCCGTGCTCGTCATCGTGCTCAGCTCTTTGTCAGGCGCTTGGCCCATAGCCTCGGCTGCGTTGCTAATCGTTGTCGCCTGGGGTACAGCGCCGCAAACGTTGACACTGAGGCCGCAGCTCTGGACGCTCGTCGGTCTCGTTCTGCTATGTCGGCTCTTGATCACGGCGCCTCGCGCTTGGTGGCTGATTGCGCTGCCTTCGTTATTTGCGTTGTGGGTGAACCTCCACGGAGGATGGATCGTCGGCGCTGGATTAGTCGCCGTTTGGACCGCGTACCACTTCTATTGCGCTGATGCGCCACGCCCCCTGGTCGCCGCTGTTGCCCTTCTCAGTGGGCTCGCTACTTTGATCAATCCGTACGGATGGGGGATGTGGCGGTTTCTCGCCACGACCGTGCGTGTATCGCGACCGATCCAGGAGTGGCAGCCACTCAGTGATCGGCCTGTAAGTACGTGGATACCCTACGTCCTCGTTCTTGCAGTCGTGGCCCTCTGTGCCGCATCCAAGGATCGGCCTCCGATGGATCGGCTGGCCATGATTGCGATGCTGGCGCTTGCCGCCCTTCGCGTGAGCCGCCTCGCGCCGCTGTGGGTTGCGGTCGCGATCGTCCTGGTCAGCCCGACGATAATCGCCTGGTCCAGCACCGTGCCGGCGTCCTGGTGGACACCGCATGCACCATCGCGTGCGGCCGCGTGGCTGACGACAATCCCGATTATGTGTGTGGCACTGTTTTCGGCGCGGGAGGTTGTCCAGATCGGCGGCTGTGTTCCGATCGCCGGCGACTGGATACCCGACACTGTCGCGGGTCGGGCACTGTCAGATGCCGGGGCCACGGGCACGATCGTGACATGGTTCGCGTGGGGTGAATACGCGATCTGGCACGTGTCGCCTTCACTTCGTGTGTCGATGGACGGCCGGCGGGAGACCGTCTACAGCGACGACGTGCTGGCGAAACACGACGAGCTCTACGACGGCACGCCCGCAGGAATGGCGTATTTGCGCCGGCTCAACCCAACGTATGTCTGGGTTCCGGACTCGCAGACGCGACTCCGCGAACAGCTTCAAAAGGAAGGCTACCGGTTTGACGTGGACACCGGCCTGTCTTACGTCGCGGCTCGGGCGGACGCTCCGGTCATCCCTTTCTCCTCCGGTCATCGGCCCGCCAGTTGCTTTCCCGGTCCTTAGTCTTGATTCGAGACCTGTCTTCATGACATGGCGGTTGCCGCACAAGATCTCGCCGGGCTTGGTGCTCTGGAGCATTGTCGGACTGATCCTGGCTCCTGTTCTCGTCATGACGAGCGCCGATCCCGATCTTTGGGGGCACGTGCGATTTGGCCTCGACATGCTCGCGCACCACACGCTGCCAAGCGTCGATCCGTACTCGTTCACGCAGGATATTCCGTGGGTCAATCACGAGTGGCTGAGCGAACTGGTGATGGGCGTCGCTTATCAGTCGGCGGGCGCCACCGGCCTCGCGTTGCTCAAGGGAATGCTCGTCGTAGTT
>Ga0193726_1002072_pt1 | contig 14140 bp, 9 predicted proteins | sample H2c1metaG_FD_144928 | JGI IMG/M metagenome (GOLD analysis project Ga0193726, IMG submission 144928) | Soil microbial communities from a riparian zone of the East river system, Colorado, United States - H2c1 | ecosystem: Environmental > Terrestrial > Soil > Riparian zone | place: USA: East River... | reverse complement strand
GAGATGCTGAACGGCATGTCGAACACGAACAGGCTGAGGATGCCGCCGATCAGCGCCATCGGGATGGCGCTGCCGGCGAGCAGGGTGTCGCGCAACGTGCCGAAGCTGGTGAAGAGCAGCAGCAGGATCAGCGCGATGGCGATCGGCACGGCGACCGCCAGGCGCTGCAGGGCGTTCTTGAGGTTGCCGAACTCGCCGACCCACTCGACGCGATAGCCGCCCGGGATCTTGACCTGGTCTGCCACGCGCTGCTGGGCCTCCAGGATGGCGCTGCCGAGGTCGCGGCCGCGCACGCTGAACTTCACCGGAACATAGCGCTCCTGCTGTTCGCGGTAAATGTAGTAGGCGCCCGATACGAGCTCGACAGTCGCGACTTCGCTGAGCGGCACCTGGGTGACGCCGTTCGTTCCCTGCACGCCGATCGGGATGCGCTTGATCGCCTCGATGTTCTCGCGATAGCGCGGCGCCAGGCGCACGATCATGGGAAAGTGCCGGTCGCTGCCGTTCTCATAGACGTCGCCCGCCGCCTGGCCGCCGATCGCCGCCTGCACCGTCGCGTTGATGTCGCCGGGGGCGAGCCCGTAGCGGGCGGCCTTGGCACGGTCGATGTCGATGCGGATCGTCGGCTGGCCGAGCGACGCCGATACGGCCAGGTCGGTGATGCCGGTCACGGTGGCGATGGCGTTCTTTATCTCGGTGGCCACCCTGGCCAGGGTCTCGAGATCGGGACCGAAGACCTTGACGGAATTCTCGCCCTTCACGCCCGATGCCGCTTCCTGGACGTTGTCCTGGATGTACTGCGAGAAGGTGAACTCGACGCCGGGAAAGCCTCTCTCGAGGGCGTCGTTCATCTCGGTGGTGAGCTTCTCCTTGTCCATTCCCGGCGGCCACTTGTCGAACGGCTTCAGCGGCACGAAGAACTCGGCGTTGAAGAAGCCCGTCGAATCGGTGCCGTCGTCCGGCCTGCCGTGCTGCGAGATCACGGTTTCGGCCTCGGGGAAGCTCTTGATCAATCGGCGCATGCGGTTGGCGTAGTCGTTGCCGGCCTCGAGCGAGATCGAGGCCGGCATGACGGCGCGGATCCACATGTTGCCCTCTTCGAGCTTGGGCAGGAATTCCAGGCCGATCGTGCTGCCGGCCAGGATGGCGAGCGCGCCCATGCCGAGCCCGGCGAACAACGTGGTGCGCCGCCGCGCCAGCACGAGATCGCGGACCTTCTCGTAGAAGCGGCGGATGCCGCGCACCGCCCATGTCTCGGCTTCGGAGACCTTCTCGGGCAACAGCAGGGCAGCAAGCGCCGGCGAGACGGTGAAGGTGGCCAAAAGGCCGCCCGACAGCGCGTAGGCATAGGTCCGGGCCATCGGCCCGAAGATGTGGCCTTCGACGCCCGACAGGGTGAACAACGGCAGGAAGCCCGCGATGATGATGGTGGCCGAGAAGAAGATCGCCTGCGTGACCTCGGTCGAGGCGTGATAGATCGTCGCCAGCTTGCCGGACAGGCCCTCCGGCGTCGGACGGGTCGGGCGCCCCTCGGCATGGCCTACTTCGGCGAGATGACGGTAGATGTTCTCCACCATGATCACGGTGGCATCGACGATGATGCCGAAGTCGATGGCGCCCATCGACAGCAGGTTCGCCGACTCGCCGCTCAGCACCAGGACGACCACGGCGAACAAGAGGGCGAAGGGAATGGTCGCCGAGACGATCAGCGCGCTGCGCAGGTTGCCCAGGAACAGCCATTGGATGAGGAAGATCAGCGTGACGCCCATCACCATGTTGTGCAGGACGGTGTGGGTGGTGATGTCGACCAGGGCGCTGCGGTCGTAGATGCGCTCGATGCGGACGCCGGGCGGCAGGATGCCGGAGTTGTTGATCTTGTCGACCTCGGCCAGCACGCCGGTCAGGGTCGGCAGGGTCTCCGCCCCGCGCCGCATCAGCACGATGCCCTGGACGATGTCGTCGTCGTCGCTCTGGCCGGCGATGCCGAGGCGGGGCTGGTTGCCCACCGTCACCTTCGCGACGTCGGAGACCAGCACCGGCGTGCCGTCATGCACCGACAGCATGGTGTTGCGGATGTCGTCCATCGAGCGGATCTGGCCGACCGAGCGAACGATCGCCGACTGCGAGCCGATGTTCACCGTGTTGGCGCCGACATTGATGTTGGCATTGCTGAGCCCGTCCAGCACCTGCTTCAGGGTGAGGCCGTAGGCCAGCAGCCGGTCGAGGTCGACGGTGATGTCGTAGGTCTTGGTCTTGCCGCCCCAGCCGGTGACGTCGATCACGCCGGGGATCGCCTTGAAGCGGCGCTGCAGGATCCAGTCCTGGATGGTCTTGAGGTCGGTGACGGAATAGCCGGGCGGCCCGATCACGCGGTAGCGGAAGATCTCGCCGATCGGGCTGGTCGGCGACAGCACCGGCTGGGCGCCGTTCGGCAGGTTGCCGAGCTGCGTCAGGCGGTTGATCACCATCTGCGAGGCCTGCTGGTAGCTCACGTCGTAGGTGAACTGCACCTTCACGTCCGACAGGCCGAACAGCGAGATGGTGCGGATCGCCTGCACATAGGGCAGGCCCGCCATCTGGATTTCGATCGGCACGGTGATGTAGCGCTCGATCTCCTCCGACGACTGGCCGGGATTCTGGGTGATGACGTCGACCAGCGGCGGCACCGGGTCGGGATAGGCCTCTATGTTCAGCGTCTTGTAGGCGAACAGGCCGCCGATCATCATCGTGGCGCCGAGGATGATCACGAGAACGCGCTGCTTCAGGGCGGCGGCGACGATGGCGTGCATGTGAAAAGCTGCCTCTTGCGGACGAGCGCGGCCTGCGGACCGGCGCTCAGTCGCGCCGGGCGGCGCGATCGATGAACAGCGTGCCGCTGGTCACGACCGTCTCGCCGACCGAGAGACCCTTGCGCACCTCGACCAGCCCGTTGATCGTGTCGCCGACCGTGATGTCGCGCGACACCACCGTCTTGCTGTCGGGGCGGGCGATCCACACGCGCGCCTTGGCGCCTTCGTAGACGATCGCGTCGACCGGCACTGCCGGCATCAGCCGGTCGTCGCCCGAAACGATGCGGAACGAGGCGAACATCTCGGGTAAGAGCTCGCGGCCGGTATTCTGGATCTCGGCGCGCACCGGCAGGCGGCGCGTGTTGGGATCGAGCGCCGGCGCCACGTAGGCGAGCTTGGCGTTGAACACCCGGCCGGGAAACGCCAGCACCGTGACCTCGACCGCGGCGCCCACCTTCATCTTGGGCGCGTCGGATTCGCGCACGTTGGCGATCAGCCACACCGTTGAGAGATTGCCGACCGTGAAGACCGGGTCGCTGGCGCCGGCGTTGATGTACTGGCCCAACCCGACCTTGCGCTGGATGATCGTGCCGCCGATCGGCGCGGACACGATGGTCTCGGCGGCGATGCGGTCGGCCTTCTCGAGCTGCGCGATCTCGTCGTCCGACCGGCCGAGAATGCGCAGCCGGTTGCGCACGGCCGCGAGCGCGATCTCGGCCGAGCGCAGGTCGCCTTGCGCCGCCACGAGATCCGACTGCGCCTGCTCGAGGTCCTTGAGCGCGCCGCCGCGGATCGCCTGCAGGTCGCGCTGCCGCTTCTCGGCGGTCTGCGCCAGCAGGAGCCGCGAGCGCGCCTTCTCGACGCCCGCCACGGCGGTGATGAGGTCATTGTGGCCCTGCACGAACTCGCTGGCTTCGATGGCGAACAGCGGCGCGCCGCGTTCGACGAAATCGCCGGGCCGCGCGATCAATTTGCTGACGCGGCCGGAGAAGGGCGAGAAGACCGGCGTCGTCGTGTCCTCGTTGATGGCGATCTTGCCGTCGGTCGCGCGTTCGTCACGGAAGGCGACCTGGCGCACCATCGCGAGCCTGAGGCTCGTCCACTGCGTATCGCTCGGCCGGAAGGCGCCGTCAGCCTCGCCCGAACTCTTCTCGGGACGCGCCACCGCGTTGCCGGTCGCGGTGTCGAGGGTCCAGAAGCCGACCACCGCCGCCGTCGCGACCAATGCTCCGCCCGCCGCGACCCACAGGCGATTTCGCCTGAGGCGCGTCCTCAACGAAGGGTTAGGCTGCGAGGGCATGAGTTTGGCAGTCCTGTCGGCATGTTCGGGAGACGCTGCAAACCTAGTCCTTTCCGATTACGTCAACCTGACGGGGCCATGACGCAAGGAGCGTGCTAGGATTGGCGCGCAATTAGGCAGGCGGATCGGAGGCGCACGCCCATGAGGGTGCTTCTCGTCGAGGACAACAGCGAACTCGTCTCCTTGCTGAAGAAGGGCCTCAGCCACGGTGGCTTTTCCGCCGATTCGGTGGGCACCGCCGCTGATGCCGTACACGTGCTGACGACCATGCGCTATGCGGCCATCGTGCTCGATCTCGGCCTGCCCGACGAGGATGGCATCTCGCTGCTGCGCGACATCCGCCGGCGCGGCGATTCGACGCCGGTGCTCGTGCTCACCGCGCGCGACGGCGTCACCGATCGCGTCACCGGCCTGCGCGAGGGCGCCGACGACTACATGGCCAAGCCGTTCGCCATGGAAGAGCTCGTCGCGCGCCTGCAGGCCCTGCTGCGCCGTCCCGGCAACCTGCTCGGCAAGCGGCTCACCTTCGGCAACGTGGCGCTCGATACCGAGGGACGCCAGGTGATCGTCGACGGAGCGGTCAAGGCGTTCCCCGCGCGCGAGACCGCGGTGCTCGAGATCCTGCTCCGGCGCAGCGGCAACGTGGCACCCAAGCGCCTGTTCGAGGACCACCTGTTCGGGCTCTCGGGCGACGTCGGCTCGAACGCCGTCGAAGTCTATGTCCACCGCCTGCGCAAGATGCTGGCGGATGCGGGCGCCACGGTGAAGATCCATACGGTGCGCGGGGTCGGCTATCTGATGGCCGAGGAAAAGGGCGGGTGAGGCGCTTCCGCTCGATCATCTCGCGGGTCGTGGCGCTGCACGTCATCGCCATCGGCGTCACCTCGATATTGATGCCGCTCGCCCTCTACTGGCTGCTCAATCAGGCCGCCAACAGCCTGCACCGCGACGCGCTGCGCAGCCAGGCCGCGACCATCGCCGGCTTCCTGCGCCCGCAACCCGACGGCAGCGTGACGCTCGACATTCCCTCCGAGATCCAGCCGCTTTATTCCGGCGGCTACGGGCTTTACGCCTATGCCGTGCTCGACTCTGCGGGTCGCGTCCTGTTCTCCTCGCGCAACGACGGCGCCCCGCTGTTCTCGTTCGAAGAGTCGGGCCGCGGCGACTGGGTCGAGCGCCTGCGCAGCACCGGCTCGGTGCTGTTCGGCGTCAGCGTGGCGCGCCCGGTCGGCCAGCGCATGTACTGGATCCAGGTCGCACAGGACCTCTCGCATCGCGACGTCATCATCGACGACGTCGTCACCACCTTCTTCCCGCGCGTCGGCTGGATCACCTTCCCGATCCTGCTGCTGCTGCTCCTGATCGATATCCTGATCTTTCGCCGCGCGCTCGAACCAGTGCGCGAGGCGTCGACAACGGCGGCGGCCATCGGGCCGGCGCGCACCGACGTGCGCCTGCCCGAGCAGGCGATGCCGGCCGAGATCGTGCCGCTGGTTCACGCCGTCAACCAGGCGTTCGACCGTCTCGAGGCGGGCTTCCGCGCGCAACGCGACTTCACCGCCGACATGGCCCACGAATTGCGCACGCCGCTCGCCATCATGCGCGCCCGAGTCGATTCGCTGGAGCCCGGGCCCGTTCGCGACGCGCTGCGCACCGACCTCGTCAACATGACGCGCACCGTGAGCCAGGTGCTCGACATCGCCGAGCTCGAGAGTTTCGTCGTCGGCGATGCCAAGGCCGATCTCCACGCCGTCTGCGCCGAGGCGGTGGGCTTCATGGCGCCGCTTGCCGTCGACATGTCCAAGACGATCTCCCTGACCGGCGCCGAGGGCCCGGTCTGGGTGCGCGGCCACGCCGAGGCGCTGTTCCGCGCCGTGCGCAATCTTGTCGACAACGCCATCCGGCATACCCCGGGCGGCGGCTCGATCGAGGTCCACGTGTCCGCCGACGGCATCGTGCGCGTCGTCGATGACGGGCCCGGCGTGCCCGAGGCCGAGCGTGAATCGATCTTCCGGCGGTTCTGGCGGCGAGATCGCACGCAGGCCGAAAGCCGCGGCCTGGGCCTGGCGATCGTGGCCCGGGTCGCCGAGACACACGACGGCAGCGTCACGGTCGACAACCTCTCGGACGGCGGCGCCGTCTTCACGCTCCGCCTGCGGCCCGTGGCCAGCTTGACCGCCGCAAATTGACTGTGGCTATCTGCCAGTCGAAATCGCCGCAGAAATCGACAAACGAACGGCGGGCTCTGGGAGCGCGAGGCAGGGGATGACAACGGGGGCGGCCGACACCGGAACCGACGCTCGGGACACGTTTGTATTCCTTCTGGCGGAGCGCGCCCGCAGCGGCCCTGACCGGCCGGCCTATCGCGAGAAGGAATACGGCATCTGGCAGACCTATGACTGGGCCCATGTCGCCGGCCAGGTCCGCCTGCTGGCGGCGGGCTTGGCCGATCTCGGCTTCAGGCGCGGCGACCGGCTGATCGTGGTCGGCGACAACCGGCCCCGGCTCTATTGGTCGATGTGCGCGGCGCAGTCGCTGGGCGGCGTGCCGGTGCCGGTCTACCAGGATTCGGTGGCCGACGAGCTCGCCTACGTCGTCGAGCATGCCGGCGCGCGGTTCGCCCTGGCCGAGAACCAGGAGCAGGTCGACAAGCTCCTCGAGATCCGGAAGAAGGTGCCGTCGCTCGGCATCGTCATCTACGACGACCCGCGCGGGCTCCGATATTACGAGAGCCTGCTGTCCTACGATGCGGTGCTGGAGCGCGGCGCCCAGTTGCTGGCGGCAACGCCGGACCTGGTGTCGGCCGAGGTCGCCCAGGGGCAGGGCTCGGACGACGCCATCATGCTCTATACCTCGGGCACCACCGGCCGGCCCAAGGGCGCGGTGTTGAGCTACGACAATCTCGTGTGGGCGGCCCGCGCCGGCGCGGAATTCGACGGCCTGCGGGAAGGCGACGAGCTGCTTTCCTACCTGCCGATGGCCTGGGTGGGCGATCACATCTTCTCCTATGCCCAGGGCTACGTCGTCGGCCTGGTGGTGAACTGTCCCGAATCGGCCGCCACGGTGATGACCGACCTGCGCGAGATCGGCCCGACCTATTACTTTGCACCGCCGCGCGTTCTCGAGAACCTGATCACCCAGGTCACGATCCGCATGGAGGATGCGAGCTTCCTCAAGCGCCGCATGTTCCAGTCCTTCATGGCCCTCGCCCGCAGGATCGGGCCGGCGCTGCTCGACGGCCGGCCGGTCGCCGCCGCCGACCGGCTGCTCTATGCGCTGGGCAATCTCCTGGTCTACGGGCCGCTCAAGAACACGCTGGGCATGAGTCGCGTGCGCGTGGCCTACACCGCGGGCGAGGCGGTCGGGCCCGAGATCTTCAACTTCTACCGCGCGCTCGGCGTCAACATGAAGCAGCTCTACGGCCAGACCGAAGCGTCGGTGTTCGTCACCATCCATCCCGACGGCGAAGTCTTCTCCGACACGGTCGGCAAGCCGGTCTCGAAAGTCGAGCTCAGGATCGCCGAGTCGGGCGAGGTGCTCTACCGCAGCCCCGGCGTGTTCAAGGAGTATTTCAAGAACCCCGAGGCGACCAACGACACCAAGACGGCCGATGGCTGGGTGCACACCGGCGACGCGGGCTACCTCGACGAGCGCGGGCACCTCCGCATCATCGATCGCGCCCGCGACGTCGGCAAACTGAACGACGGCACGCTGTTCGCGCCGAAATTCATCGAGAACAAGCTGAAGTTCTTCCCGCACATCAACGAGGCGGTGGCGTTCGGCCATGGCCGCGACTACGTCGCGGCGTTCGTCAACATCGACATGACGGCGGTCGGCGACTGGGCTGAGCGGCGCCACATCGCCTATGCGAGCTACCAGGAGCTGGCCAGCCACAGCCAAGTCCACGACCTCGTGGAGGCTGAGATCGAGCAGGTCAACCGCGACCTCGCCGCCGATCCGCGCATGGCGGGTGCCCAGATCCGCCGCTTCCTGATCCTGCCCAAGGCGCTCGAGGCCGACGACGGCGAGCTCACGCGCACCAACAAGGTGCGGCGGTCCTTCATCGGCGAGCGTTACGGCGCGCTGGTCGACGCGCTATACGACGGCTCGCGCAACACCCACATCAAGGTCGACGTCACCTTCGAGGACGGTCGCAAGGGCGCGATCGAGGGCGACGTCGAAATCCGTGGCCTGGCGCCCCAGCCGGTCCCGGCGCCGGCACGACCGCTGCGCAGGGCGAGCTGATGCCAGCATGCGGCCTCATTGCTGGGAGCGCGCCACTCCAGTGGCGCATCTTCCTTCGTGGTCCAAGACCGCATGGGCGCCACTGGAGTGGCGCGCTCCCAGCAAAGACGCTCCGATGAGCGGCCGTTCACGCGCCTTCAACGAGGTGCTGCTCTCGGTCGAGAATATCAGCCTGTCGTTCGGCGGCGTGAAGGCGCTCAGCGACATCAGCTTCGACATCGCCAAGGGCGAGATCCGCGCCATCATCGGGCCCAACGGCGCGGGCAAGTCGTCGATGCTGAACTGCATCAACGGCTTCTATCATCCGCAGCAGGGCGCCATCACATATAAAGGTGTGCGGCGCAGCCAGATGCGGCCGCACGAGGCGGCCGAGCAGGGCATCGGCCGCACCTTCCAGAACATCGCGCTGTTTCGCGGCATGTCGACCCTCGACAACATCATGACCGGCCGCAACCTGCGCATGAAGACCGGGCTGTTCTGGCAGGCGCTGCGGATCGGCCCGGCGGCGCGCGAGGAGATCGAGCACCGTTTGGTGGTCGAGCGCATCATCGACTTCCTCGAGATCCAGCACATCCGCAAGGTGCCGGTCGGCCAGCTGCCCTACGGCCTGCAGAAGCGCGTCGAGCTCGGCCGCGCGCTCGCCGCGCAGCCCGACCTGCTGCTGCTCGACGAGCCGATGGCCGGCATGAACATCGAGGAGAAGCAGGACATGTGCCGCTTCGTGCTCGATGTGAACGACGAGTTCGGCACCACGATCTGCCTGATCGAGCACGACATGGGCGTGGTCATGGACATATCGGATCGCGTCGTCGTCCTCGACTACGGCAAGAAGATCGGCGACGGCGTGCCGGACGCGATCAAGAGCAACAAGGCGGTGATCGACGCCTATCTCGGCGTGAGCCATTGATGCCCGCGGCGATATCTTTGCTGGGAGCGCGCCACTCCAGTGGCGCATCTTCTCTTCGGCGTCGACAGTGCAGGAGCGCCACTGGAGTGGCGCGCTCCCAGCAAAGAGGCTGACCATGGGTTTCTTCCTCGAAGTGCTGATCGGCGGCCTTCTCGCCGGCGTCCTCTACTCGCTGGTCGCGCTGGGTTTCGTGCTGATCTTCAAGGCCTCCGGCGTCTTCAACTTCGCCCAGGGCGCGATGGTGCTGACGGCGGCGCTGGCGCTGGTGCGCGCGCTCGAGCTCACGCAGGAGAAGTGGCACTGGCCGTTCGGCCTGGCGCTGGCCGCGGCCTTGCTGTTCGCCGGCGCCGTCATGGCGGTCATTGCCTGGGCAGCCGAACGGCTGGTGCTGCGCAAGCTGGTGAACCAGGAGGGCATCATCCTGTTCATGGCGACGATCGGCGTCACTTTCTTCCTCGAGGGGCTGGCCCAGGGCGTGTTCGGCGCCGACGTCTATCCGCTCAATATCGGCCTGCCCAAGGAGCCGATGTTCATCCTCGAATCGCTGTTCGACGGCGGCATCCTGGTGAACGAGCTCGATATCTGGGCCGCCGTCATCGCCGGCCTCCTGGTGGCGGGGCTGGCGCTGTTCTTCCAGTGGACGCGCATCGGCCGGGCGCTGCGCGCCGTGGCCGACGACCATGCCGCCGCGCAGTCGGTCGGCATTCCGCTCAACCAGATCTGGTTCATCGTCTGGCTGGTCGCGGGCCTGGTGGCGCTGGTCGCTGGCGCGGTGTGGGGCAGCAAGCTCGGCGTGCAGTTCTCGCTCTCGCTGCTGGCGCTGAAGGCGCTGCCGGTGCTCGTGCTCGGCGGCTTCACCTCTGTCCCCGGCGCCATCGTCGGCGGGCTGATCATCGGCGCCGGCGAGAAGATCTCGGAGGTTTTTGCCGGCCCCTGGGTGAAGAGCCTGGGGGCATGGTTCACCGAACACGGCGCTTCCGGCCTCGGCGCGTTCCTGGCCGACGTCGGCGGCACCCTGAGCGGCATCGAAATCTGGTTCGCCTATGTGCTGGCGCTGCTGTTCCTGCTGGTCAGGCCTCAGGGCCTGTTCGGCGAGCGCATCATCGAGCGCGTCTGAGAACGGGAGGGCGGCGTGTTCTATCGCGAGGCCGGCCAATACAAGGCCAGTTACCAATCGGACCAGGCGATCTTCCCGATCGCGCAGGACCGCTTCGCGATGCTGGCGCTGCTCGCCGTCGCCTTTCTCGTCGTGCCCTTCGTGGCCAGCGAATATGTCTACCGCGCCGTCCTGATCCCGGTGGTGATCCTGGCGCTGGCGGCGATCGGGCTGAACGTGCTGATGGGCTATTGCGGCCAGGTCTCGCTGGGCTCGGGCGCCTTCATGGCGATCGGCGCCTACGCCGCCTACAACCTCGCCATCCGCCTGCCCTTTCTCAACCCCTTCGTCTGCGTCCTGCTGGGCGGCTTCGTGGCGGCAGCAGTAGGCATCGCCTTCGGCGTGCCGAGCCTGCGCATAAAAGGCTTCTATCTGGCCTGCGCCACGCTGGCGGCGCAGTTCTTCGCCGACTGGGCGTTCCTGCGCATAAAGTGGTTCACCAACTACACGCCGTCCGGCTCGGTCAATGCGCCGCCCCTGCAGGCCTTCGGCTTCGACCTCGGCACGCCCACGGCGAACTACCTGATCGCGCTGGCCTTCACCGTCGTGCTGGGCCTCGCCGCCAAGAACATCGTGCGCGGCCATGTCGGCCGCCAGTGGATGGCCATTCGCGACATGGACATCGCGGCCGAAATCATCGGCGTGCGACCGATGTACGCCAAGCTCACCGCTTTCGCCGTGTCGTCGTTTCTGATCGGCGTGGCGGGCGCGCTGTGGGCCTTCGTCTATCTCGGCTCGTGGGAGCCGGCAGCCTTCTCGATCGACCGCTCCTTCCAACTCATGTTCATGGTCATCATCGGTGGCCTGGGCTCGATTCTGGGCAGCGTGCTGGGGGCGGCCTTCATCGTGCTGCTGCCGATCTTCCTCAACCAGGCGCTGCCGCCGTTCGGCGCGCTGTTCGGCTGGAAGATCAGCACGGCCACGGTTTCGAACTTCGAATCGATGATCTTTGGCGCCTTGATCGTGTTCTTCCTGGTCGTCGAACCCAACGGGCTCGCGCGTTTGTGGTCGGTTGCGAAGGAAAAGCTCAGGCTCTGGCCTTTCCCGCACTGACCATCTCTTTGCCTCCCCTCGCAAAGCGAGGGGAGGTGCCCGCGCAGCGGGCGGAGGGGTCATGAGCCTCATCACTGGGGCCTCTGACCCCTCCGGCCTTCGGCCACCTCCCCACTTCGTGGGGAGGAAGTGATTTCGGCCCGTCGGAATATGCTTTAGGGTTTCAACACAAGGACGGCTGCAAGGACCGCCCAATCCAATAGGTGAGGAGGAAACGATGGGACTTCGTAGACTGGCGCTGCTTGGCGCCGCGATCGTGTCGGCCGGCGTCATCGCCGCCACGACTGCCCCCAATTCGGCATGGGCGCAGAACGAGCAATTCATTCCCGGCCTGGTCTATCGCACCGGCGCCTATGCCCCCAACGGCATCCCGTTCGCCGACGGCGTCGCCGACTACATCGCCATGCTGAACGCGCGCGACGGCGGCATCAACGGCGTCAAGATCACCTTCGAGGAATGCGAGACGGGCTACGCCACCGACCGCGGCGTTGAGTGCTACGAGCGCCTCAAGGGCCATGCTCCGACCGGGGCGTCCTATTTCAGCCCGCTCAGCACCGGCATCACCTTCGCGCTCACCGAGAAGGCGCCGGGCGACAAGATCCCGCTGATCACCATGGGCTACGGCCGCGCCGACAGCCGTGACGGCGCGGTGTTCGAATGGAACTTCCCGCTGCTCGGCACCTACTGGACGGCGGCCAACGTCGCCATCCAGCACATCGCCAAGGAGATGGGCGGCTTCGACAAGCTCAAGGGCAAGAAGATCGCGCTGCTCTATCACGACTCGCCCTACGGCAAGGAGCCGATCGCCGCTCTCGAGGTCATGTCCAAGAAGTACGGCTTCGAGTTCCTGCCGATCCCGGTGCCGGCGCCCGGCAGCGAGCAGAAGTCGCAGTGGCTGCAGATCCGCCAGCAGAAGCCGGACTATGTCCTGCTGTGGGGCTGGGGCATCATGAACTCCGCCGCCGTCACCGAGGCCGGCAACGTCAACTACCCGCGCGACAAGATGATCGGCGTGTGGTGGTCGGGCGCCGAGCCCGACGTCGTTCCGGCCGGCGAGAAGGGCGCGGGCTACAAGGCGCTGATGCTGCAGCATCCGGCCGGCAAGTCCGCGGTCTATGCCGATCTCGAGAAGTTCGTCATCACGCCGGGCAAGTCGCTCGCCAAGCCCGACGAGATCGGCTCGGTGCTCTACAATCGCGGCCTGATCAACTCGATGCTGGGCACCGAATCGATCCGCACCGCCATGGCCAAGTTCGGCAACAAGCCGATGACCGGCGAGCAGGTGCGCTGGGGCATCGAGCATCTCGACCTCACCGCCGAACGCATCAAGCAGCTCGGCTTCGAGGGCATGATCGGACCGATCAAGGTGTCGTGCGCCGACCATGAAGGTACGCGGCTGAGCCGCGTCCACCAGTGGGACGGCAAGAAGTGGAACGTCATCTCCGACTGGTACACTGCCGACGACGCCGTCATCGCGCCGCTGGTCAAGGACACGGCGTCCAAGTACGCCACCGAGAAGAAGATCACGCCGCGCGACTGCTCGAAGGAAAGCTGACGTTGACGCTGCCTCCCCCGTTCACACGGGGGAGGTGGCCCGAAGGGCCGCAGGGGGAAGGCCCCCAGTCGAGGTTCTTCAAATTTCAGATCTGAAACTTGCGAATACTTCCTCCGATGCTCTCCCCCTTCCTGCCTCCCCCGTATGGCGGGGGAGGTGAAGGATTTTGAAATGGCCGCGCCACTCCAGCAGACCGCCCCGGTCAACGTCCTCGACGTCGCCAACATCGAGGTGATCTACAATCACGTCATCCTCGTCCTGAAGGGCGTCTCGCTCTCGATACCCGAGGGCAGCATCGTGGCGCTGCTGGGCGCCAACGGCGCGGGCAAGTCGACGACGCTGAAGGCGATCTCCAACCTGCTGCAGGCCGAGCGCGGCGAGGTCACCAAGGGCCAGATCCATTGCCGCGGCGAGCGGGTCGACGGCCTCACGCCCAACGATCTGGTGCGGCGCGGCGTCATCCAGGTGATGGAAGGCCGCCACTGCTTCGGCCATCTCACGGTCGAGGAGAATTTGCTGACCGGCGCCTTCATCCACGGCAACAAGCGCCGCCAGATCGCCGACGACCTCGAGAAGGTCTACCATTATTTCCCGCGCCTCAGGGAGCGCCGCACCAGCCTGGCCGGCTACACCTCGGGCGGCGAGCAGCAGATGACGGCGATCGGCCGCGCCCTGATGAGCCGGCCCACCACCATCCTGCTCGACGAGCCGTCGATGGGCCTCGCCCCGCAGCTCGTCGAGGAGATCTTCGAGATCGTCAAGAACCTCAACGAGCACGAGCGGGTCTCGATCCTGCTGGCCGAGCAGAACACCAACGTGGCGCTGCGCTACGCCCATTACGGCTACATCCTGGAGAATGGCCGGGTGGTGCTCGACGGCGCCGCCGCGTCCTTGCGCGAAAACGAGGACGTGAAGGAATTCTATCTCGGCATCGGTGGCGAGGGCCGCCGCTCGTTCCGCGACGTCAAGCACTACCGAAGGCGCAAGCGCTGGCTGTGACGATTCCTCTTCAAGTCCTCTCTCCCTCATGTTCCTCTCCCCCGTAAGGGGGAGAGGTTAGGTGAGGGGCAAGAGGGGATGTAACCCCCTCACCCAGCCTCTCTCCCTTACGGGCAGGGCTATCGCATATGAAGAA
>Ga0193726_1002071_pt1 | contig 14142 bp, 14 predicted proteins | sample H2c1metaG_FD_144928 | JGI IMG/M metagenome (GOLD analysis project Ga0193726, IMG submission 144928) | Soil microbial communities from a riparian zone of the East river system, Colorado, United States - H2c1 | ecosystem: Environmental > Terrestrial > Soil > Riparian zone | place: USA: East River... | reverse complement strand
AGCTGAAGCGCGCGCGCTGGCCGGGCTGCTGGAGACCGACCGGGCGGCCTACGCCGACGGCAAGGCAGAGATGATCGCCGAACTGCTCCGCCAGGCCCGCACCCAGCCGGCGGCCGCGGCCAAGGCCCACTCCCCAGGCACACGCACCGAGAGGATCCGGTCGTTCTTTCCCGCGCAGCATGAGCCCCCGCCGAACGAATTGCCCGAGGTCCTGGCCCCAGCCCTGACGTGGCGGGGCGACGAGATCATCATGGCCATCCCCTCGCTGCTGGTCTACTCCACCGGAGGCGGATACCACAATCACGGGTTCACCTACCAGGCGTGGGTTCCGCTCGAGCACAGCCAGCGCGCTGACGCCAGCGGGGATATCACCTTCGAGCTGGACTGGCCGGGCCTCGAGCCGGCCCGGCACCGGGTGACGGGCATCCGGGTAGCAGCGGCCAGGGCCGTCGTGCTCTGGTAACCGAGGGTGAGCGACGGCCGCCGGGCAGCTCCGCGCGCCGTACCCTGGGCTGACGGGCGGCCCAGCGGCTAGGTTTGTCCATGTGCGGGCCGAACCGGCAGGTCAGCGGAGGCGGGCTCGCCAGAGTGACCGGAGTTACCGGAGGGATGGTGCAGCTATGACTGGACGGTCGCGGCGCCGGGGGCGCACGCGCGGGCAGCGGCTCGGAGTGATCGTGTCGGTCGTCGGCATCGCCGCGCTGCTCGGCACGGGAACCCTGGGCATCGTCCTGCTGAACGCCCCGTCGCCCGGCACGCTCCCGGCCGGGACAGCCGCCGTCAGCTCGGCCGCCCACATCCAGGAAGCCGCCGCCGGGGCGTTCCCCGCGGGCTTCTGGTCCGGGACCGACAGCACCGGCATCACCATCCCCGGCCCCGCCCCCTACCGCGAGCCCGCCATCGGCGGCGCCTACGGCGGCTACATCGGGATGACCGGGAACTGGGCCACCTGGCAGCACTGCGGCACCAAGATCGTCTGGTCCAGCGCCGACAGCGGGGCGGCCGACGTCGACTACAACCACCACCACGAGGGCATCGGCACCGGTGTCTACTGGTTCATGGGCGGTCCCGGCGTCGACCCGCACTACAACGGGACGGCCAAGGAGGCGTCCGCGTGGGGCGCGGCCCAGGCGGCCCGGACCCTGGCCGACATCCGGGGCGAGAAGACCCCGGTCACCTACCCCGTGGTGTTCATGGACATCGAGATTCCCGGTCACGCCCCCAGCTTCACCCCGGCTGACGACAACGGCTGGAACACCGTCTACACCTCGGCCTGCAGCGGGCGGGTCAAGACCCACCACATCGCGGCCGCGGTCGACCGCGCCGAGGTCAACGGGTACGCCGCGTACCTGACCAGCCACTCCAAGGACAAGGCGGGCGTGTACTCATCGCCCGGCATCTGGGCCTCCATCTTCGGCACCGGCTCGGCGGCGTCGATCCCGAACACCTACGAGTGGACCTACGTCGGCGACACCAGCAGCCTGGCCCACCACCCCTCGGGCTGGTGCCTGACCGGCACCCGGACCTGCGCCCAGTTCTTCGGGGGGGTCACCTCGAGCAGTAAGTACGCCGTCATGTGGCAGTGGTCCGGCGGCGGCGGCACCTTCAACGGCGTCGGGGACTTCGACCAGATCGACGGCAGCCGGACGCCCTAGCCCGGCCCGCCCTCAGGCGCCCCGCCGGGCCGGCGCTCCCCCGGCGGCGCCGGTCCCGGCGGCGCCGGCCCCGGCGGCGCCGGCCGCCCGGTACGCCCGGGCCGACCGGGCCGCGACCCAGAAGCTGATCGCGGCCAGCGGCACCTCGGCGAACGCCAGCAGGATCGCCTCGGCCCGAGCCATCCCGGTCGTGGGGATGATGTTGATCCAGGCGTCGCACAGCAGCAGCGCGCCCGTCACCGTGGCCGGGATGACCGTGATCGCCGACCGGCGGTGCAGCGCCAGCCCGGTGGCGGCCAGCGCGAACAGCTCGCACACGTCCAGTCCCGTCCAGGCCAGCCGCAGGTGGTGGGCGACCTGCACCGGCGGCACCACGACCAGCACGATCACCAGGGACGGGACCAGCGCCAGCGCGGCGATGCCCAGCGCCGCCGGCAGCCAGCGGATCCGGCCCGGCCCCCCGGACCACGTCGCCAGCTCGCTCCTGATCGCCGCGGCGCACAGCCCGACGATCACCGCGGCCACGGTCAGGAACACCGGCAGCGACGCTGACCAGCCCGAGCTCCCCGACCGGGTCAGCGCCCGGAACCAGGCCGAGATGAAGGTCGCCGCGGCCGTGAACGAGGCCGCCATCAGCAGCTGGCACGAGGCCCGCCAGTACGTCCACGCCGTGACCAGGACGCCCGCCATCAGGGCGCCCAGGATGCCGACGGCCAGGACGTGGACCTGGCGGGTCACCGCACTTTGGACCTGCGAGAAGTACAGGTACACGATCCACGGCGCCAGCCCGGCGGCGCCTGCCCAGTACAGCCACTTCAGGGACCGCTCCAGCGCGGTCATACCGGCCATCTCAGACCCCCGCCCCGGGTGGCCGCACGCACCTGTGCTGGCGAGCAGACTACGCCACCGCCCCCGGCCGGCCCGTCCGGCGCTCTCGCCCGGGTGACGTGGCCCGGCCCCGCGCTTATCATCCAGGAACCACAGATTGCCCGTGAAACGAGGCCGGCATGGCAGGCCAGGATTCCGTGCCCGGTCCGCCGGCCGGGACAGCAGGGACGCCTGGGGCGGGCTGGCCGGCTGCGCGGGCGGAGCGGCGGGTCCGGCTGAAGGACGTTGCCGCCCGGGCCGGCGTCTCCCCCGGCCTGGTGTCACTCGTGCTCCGGAACCAGCCGGGACCCGGCGCGCAGGCCAGGGTCCGCGTCTTCCAGGCAGCGCAGGACCTGGGCTACCGCGCCGACCGGTCAGCCAGCCGGCTGGCCCGGCGGCGCAGTCATCACCTCGGCGTCATGCTGGACGTGCGCAATGCGATCCACGCCGAGCTGGTGGCCGACCTGGACGTCGCCGCCACCGAGCTTGGCTATGACCTGGTGCTCAGCACCCTGACCCCGACCCGGGACGAGCGCCGGGCGGCGGCGATCCTGGTCGACTTCCGCTGCGAGGCGCTCATCCTGCTCGGGCCGCAGGAGACCGCCGTCCGGCTCAGCGCGCTCGGCGCCCAGCTGCCGGTCGTGGTCGTCGGCCGCCGGATGCCGGGCGCCGCCGTCGACGTGGTGCGGACCGCCGATGACCAGGGCGTGGCCCTGGCCGTCGGCCATCTCGCCACGCTCGGCCACCACGACATCGCCTTCGTCGACGGCGGCCGCGGGACCGTCGCCTCCGACCGGCGCCGCGGCTACCGCCAGGCCATGCGCCAGCTGGGCCGGGCCGAATGGCTGCGGGTGATCCCCGGAAGCCCGGCCGAGGAAGCCGGCGCCCGCGCCGCGGCGACGCTGTTCGGCGCCGGCCGGCCGCCGACCGCCGTGATCGCCTCCAGCGACCGCTGCGCCGTCGGGCTGCTGGACGCCCTCGCCCGGCGCGGCCGGCCGGTGCCCGGGTCGGTCTCGGTCGTCGGCTACGACGACAGCATGCTGGCCCGCCTGGCCCACGTCGACCTCACCACCGTCAGCCAGGACGCCCGGGAGCAGGCCCGGCAGGCCATCGCGCTAACGGTCGACCGGCTGGAAAACGGCCGCCCGACGCCGCGTGAGGTCGTCCTCGCCGCCCGCCTGGTCGTCCGCGGCAGTTCCGGCCCGCCGGCCGCCGCCCCGGCCCGGCCCGGCGGTCAGCCGATCTCGATGTAAACGGTGCCGCCCTGGACCCGGGCGGGGTAGGTGCGCAGGTCGGTCACCACGGGCGCGCCGAGCGCCCGGCCGGTGGTGTAGTCGAAGCGGCCGTTGTGCATCGGGCACTCGATGACCGATCCCATGACCAGGCCGTCGCACAGGAGCTTCTGCTCGTGGGTGCAGTGCCCGTCGGTGGCGTAATAGCGGTCGTCGCGGGACCGGTAGACCGCGTAGGCCCGGCCGTCGTGATCTACGGGGATGACGTCCTCGCGGTCGATCTCGTCGCTCGCGCAGGCTCGGATCCACTGGCCCATCAGGCCGCCCTCGCGGCGGCCAGCGGCCGCGCGCGCCCGTCGCTGGCCGGCGTGGGCACGTGGAACGGCGCGGCACCGGGCAGCAGCTCGCGGTGCACGAAATGCTCCTGGTCCCGCAGCTGGCGCACGATCGCCGGGATGATCTCGCGGTAGGCCGCCCACAGCGACGGGTAGACCGGCGCGCAGTCGCGGCGGATCTCCTCGTGGAGCTCCGGGAGGCGGTGGTAGGGCACCATCGGGAACATGTGGTGCTCGACGTGGTAGTTCATGTTCCAGTACAGGAACCGGTGCACCGCGTTCATCCGCACCGTGCGGGTATTGAGCCGGTGGTCGAGCACGTTCTCGCCCAGGCCGGCGTGCTGGGTGAGGCCGTAGACCGGCAGCATGAACGCGCCGTACAGCCGCGGCCCGCCGATCAGCACGACGGGCAGCCAGGACCGGAACCCGATCGCCGCGGCGACGGTGGCCGCGTAGATGGCCAGGTCGACCCGCGCGGTCCGGTAGACCCTGGGCCGCTCGGACGCCGGCACGTAGTCGGCCTCGTCGGGCGTGAGCCGTCCGGCCGCGTGCACGAGCATCAGCCGGAAGGCGGCCGGCACGTCGACCAGGCCGGCGAAGTTGGCCAGCAGCCGGGCCAGCCGGGCCGGGCGCATGGCCGCGATCTCGGGGTCGCGCCCCACGATCAGCGTGTCGGTGTGGTGCCGGGCGTGGCTCCACCGCCACGTGGTCGGGTCGCGCATGATCATGAAGGAGGCGAGCTGGTACAGGCCCTGATCGAGCCAGCGCGTCCGGAACGCCGTGCCATGGCCGGCCTCGTGCCAGCGCGAGTCCGACGAGGAGCCGTACAGGACGCCGTAGGCCAGGAAGAACGGCACGGCCCACCAGCTCCCCCAGAAGGCGATGCCGAGGCCGGCGAAGGCCGCCATGAGGCCGATCCAGATGACGGTGTCCCGGATGGCGGGGCCGTCGGAGCGCCGCATCAGCTCCTTCATCCGCTGGCGCGGCACGGCGCTGCGGAACCACTCGCCGCCCGCCAGGCCCGCGTCCACCGCCGCCTGGTTCTCCGGTCCGGAGAGGCTGTAGCGCTCCAGCCGTTCCCTGCCCATGTGCCGACTGCCTCCCTGGGCACCAGGGTCAGTGCCGGCGCGCGCCCTGTCAAGATCAGCGGCGGGCCTGCGCCGGGGCGAGGAAGGCCCGCAGCGCCGCGATCATCAGCGGCACGTCGGCGGTGCCGGTCAGCTCGCGGGCCGAGTGCATGGCCAGGGTCGGGCTGCCCACGTCGACCGTCGGCAGGGCCAGCCCGGCGGCCACGATGTGCCCGATCGAGGAGCCGCTGCGCACGCCGCTGCGGTTGACGAAGTACTGGACGGGGACCTGGGCCTGCTCCGCCGCGAGCAGGAACGCCGCCTGGGTGGCGGCGGTGGTGCCGTACAGCATGTTCGCGCTCACCTTCACGACCGGGCCGCCGCCGAGGGCGATCCAGTTATCGGGCTCGTGCCGGTCGGGATAGTTGGGGTGCGTGGCGTGGGTCATGTCCGCCGAGACGTGCAGGGACGCGGCCACGGCCCGGAGGTAATCGTCGCGGCCGCCGCCGCGGGACAGGACGGAGCGCTCCAGCTGGCGGCCGAGCCACGCGCCGTCCGCGCCGGTCGCCGACCGGCTGCCGATCTCCTCGTTGTCGAACAGCACGACCGCGCTGACGTGCCCGGCGGCGGGCTGGCCGGCCACCGCGCACAGCGCGGAGATGCAGGCGTGGACGCAGGTCAGGTCGTCCTGGCGGCCGGAGCTGACGAACTCCTCGCTGGCCCCGGCCAGCGCGCCGCCGGTCAGGTCGTAGGTGACGACGTCGTGGCTGAGCACGTCGCCGGGCGGCACCTCCAGCTCCGCGGCGAGGAACCGCGCGAACCCGCCGGGCTCGGGGGCGCCGAGCGACCAGATGGGCACGACATGCTGCTGGGGGTCCAGCTTCAGCCCGTCGGGGCGCAGGCCCGGGTCCAGGTGGATGGCGAGCTGCGGGACCCGGAGCACCGGCCGGTGCACGCGCAGCAGCCGCAGCTGCGGGCCGGCGTCGGTCCGCACGGCGACGCGGCCGGCGAGCCCCAGGTCGCGATCCAGCCAGGAATTCAGGATCGCCCCGCCGTAGATCTCCACGCCGAGCTGCCGGATGCCCGCCCGGCCGGTGTCGGGCCGGGGCTTCACCCGGAGCGTCGGGCTGTCGGTGTGGGCGCCCAGCAGCCGGAAGCCCGCGTCCGGGCGGCTGCCCTCCGGGACGACCCAGGCCAGCAGCGAGCCGCCGTCGGCCACGACGTAGCGGCCGGGGCCGGCCGGCCACTCAGCTGCCGGGTCCACCTCGGTGAAGCCGGCCTCGCCCAGCCGGCGCCGGGCCTCGGCGGCGGCGTGGTACGGAGACGGGGACGCGTCGAGGAACCGGATCAGGTCCAGGGCGGTGTCGCGGGCGCTGCTCATCCGTCCATGATCGCGCCCGCGGGCCCGCCGCGCGCGGCCGGGCTCCGGTCAGGGTCAGCCCGGCAGCCACTCCAGGTAGAAGACGCCCAGGCCGAGGGCGATGAAGAAGGCGGCGATCATCCAGAATCGCACCACGATGGTGGTCTCGGCCCAGCCGACCAGCTCGAAATGGTGCTGCAGCGGCGCCATCCGGAACACTCTCCGGCGGGTCACCTTGAAGAACCCGACCTGGATGATCACCGACATGGTGATGATCACGAACAGCCCGCCGAGGATGACCAGCAGCAGCATGGTCTGGGTGCACACCGCCAGGCCGGCCAGCAGGCCGCCCAGCGCCAGCGAGCCGGTATCGCCCATGAAGACCCGGGCCGGGGGCGCGTTCCACCACAGGAAGCCCAGGCACGCGCCCAGGCCCGCCGCCGCCACGACGGCCATGTCGAGCGGGTCGCGGACCGGGTAGCAGTGCACGGTGACGGGCAGGCCCACGCACGTGTTGCGCATCTGCCAGTTGGCGATCAGGGTGTAGGCGGCCAGGACCAGGACAGTCGCGCCGGTGGCCAGCCCGTCCAGGCCGTCGGTCAGGTTGACCGCGTTCGACCAGCCCGCCACCTGCAGGATCAGCAGGAGCACGAAGGGCAGCACGCCGATGGCCGGGCCGACGTCGCGCAGGAAGGAGACGTAGGCGCTGCCCGGGGTCAGGTCGTAGACGTTCGGGTAGTGCAGCGCGGCCACCGCGAACAGGACGCCGACGGTGCACTGGCCGGCCAGCTTGGCGCCGCTGCGCAGCCCGAGGCTCCGGCGGCGGTACAGCTTCAGGAAGTCGTCCACGAAGCCGACGACCCCGAGGCCGGCCATCAGCCCGAGCACCAGCAGGCCGGAGGCGGACAGCGAGAAGCCGGTCGTCACGTGGCCGACCAGGTAGCCGACGATGGTCGCGATCACGATCGCCGTGCCGCCCATCGTGGGCGTCCCGCGCTTGGTGCTGTGCGCCGCCGGGCCGTCCTCGCGGACCTGCTGCCCGTCACCGCGGCGGAGGAAGATCTTGATGATCAGCGGGGTGCCGAAGAAGCTGACCAGCAGGGCCACCCCGGCCGACACCAGAATCGTCTTCACGGCGCGTTACCTCGCAGCCGGCCGGCCAGGCTCGATCACGGGCCAACGGTACACGGGCCCGGGCGGTCCCGGCGCCGCACCGCGCGGAAGCCCGGGCCGCCGGTTAGCCCGCGGCGGCACGCAAATCGCCAAGCGGCTGCCGGGAGGCCGGCCGGTCCGCGACGCTGGCCGTCATGAGGAACCGCTGGGAGTCACGCCCGGAGCCCGGCCCCGGCCAGGCGCAGCTGTACTGGCACGTCCTGATGCGGGACCAGCCGCAGGTCTGCGCGCTCGCGGCCGTGGCCCGCCAGCGGCTCGCCGAGTTCGCCGGGCTGCACCCCACGCCGGAGCGGTGGCTGCACCTGACCGTGCTGCCGGTCGGCCTGGCCGGCGGCATCCCGCAGGCGAGCCTGGAGGCGATGGTCGGGCACGCACGCGCGCGGCTGGGGCCCGCCGGGCCGGTCACGGCGACGCTGGGCCCGGTCCTGTACCGCCCCGAGGCGGTCGCGCTGGAGGTCGGGCCGGCCGGCGTGCTCGACCCGGTGCGCGCGGCGATCGAGGCCGCGGCCGCCGCGGCCGGCCTCGGGCCGCCCGGCGGAGGCCCGGCCGCCGGGCCGTGGATCCCGCATGTCACCGTGGCCTACAGCACCCAAGACCAGCCGGACGACCCGATCCTCACCGCCCTCGGCCGCGAACTGCCCGCGGGCCAGATCATCATCGACAGCGTCAGCCTGGTCGCCCAGCACGGCCCCGAGCGCGAGTGGGCCTGGCAGCCGCTGGTCACCATCCCGCTCCGCGCCCAGCCCGCCCCGGTCACGGCACCGTTACCCACCGGCTCCGGCCGGCCCGCCTGACCGGGCGCTAGGGTCGCGGTGTGACGGTCGCCCGCCAGGGACGTGTGGGAAGGGCTCGGGACGCTTTACTCGAACGTGGCCGCCCAGGTCGCCGCCACCGCCGCCGCCGGCGGTCGCCCGGGACGCGGCGCCGGCGGGGTGGGGCCGGGGAGGCGGGCCCGGTGCGGGATGATGTGAGTCATGGCTTCCCCGGTGGCGCCTGGCCAGGTTGACGCCCCGCAGGTGCGCAGGGCGCGCCTGCTGGTCGTGATGCTGGCCATCGCGGCCGTCGTGCTGGCCGGCGACCAGGTATCTAAGGCCCTGGTCGTGAGCCGGCTGCCCGGCCACCCGCCGGTCCGGCTGCTGGACGGGCTGATCACGCTGCAGCTCACCTTCAACGCGGGCGCCGCGTTCAGCTTCGGCACGTCGTACACCGCGGTGATCGCGCTCGTCGCGGTGGGGACGGTCTTCATCATCATCCGCACCGCCCGGCGGCTGCAGAGCGCCGGCTGGGCGGTGGCGCTCGGGCTGCTGCTGGGCGGGACCCTGGGCAACCTCACGGACCGGCTCTTCCGGGCGCCGGGGCCGCTGCGCGGGCGGGTCGTGGACTGGATCAACCTGCCGCACTTCCCGTGGACCTTCAATATCGCCGACTCCGCCATCACCTGCGCGGCCGTGCTGATCGCGGTGCTGGCGGTGTGCAACGTCCGCCTCGACGGGCCGGCCGCCCGCGGCTCGTAGCCGGGGCCGGGCGGCCGCCGCCCGTCACAAGCCCGGGTCGGCGCCGATGAACGGGATCTCTGCGTAGCTGGCGTGGGCCGGCCCGGCGTGGACCGTGACCGTGAACGGATTCCGGCCGAGCCCCGGTCCCTGGAAGGCCAGGTCCAGCGACGGGTCGATGGCCGCGCCCTGCACGGCGAACCGGATCCGGTGCCCGGCGGCAACCACGTAGGACGTCGCCTGCAGCTCGATCTCGAACCGGTACACGTCGCCCGGCGCGAGCGCCGTCGGGCCGGTCCGGGAGAACTGCGCCTGCGCCCGCAGGTACCCGCGGGTGATCTGCGTCGAGGTCCACGCCCCGGCGCGGCCCGGCGCCACGTCGGTGAGCTCGGCCACGAAGTCCGCGTCCGGCCGCGACACCGCGGCCCACAGCACCAGCCGCGGGAACCCGGTGATCTCCGCCGGCCGGGCCAGCACTCGTCCACGTGAGCGCCTGCTGCTCGTAGGCGGACTTGTCCATGAGCAGCCGGCCGTGGATCCGCTCGGCGCCCGGCGGCAGGATCGCCTTGTCCGGCTCGGGCTCGGGCTCGCCGCCGGCCACCATCCTGACCACCGGGCCGGAGACGGCGACCGGGTTCCGTGAGGTGGCCGGATCGTAGTCGTAGGCCGCCGTGGCCGCGCCGGACGGCAGGGCCGCCGCCAGCGACCCGTCGTTGCGGCTGGCTGAGGTCGCGCTGGGCGCGCCGGACAGGAACAGCCGGACCCGGCGCTCGTCCGGCAGCGGCCAGTCCTGCTCGTACCGCCACTGATCCGGTCCCTGGACGAAGATCTGGACCGGGGGCTCGTCGTCAGCGGCGCCGGGCGGCAGGCCGCGCAGCCACCGGTCGAGCCAGAACAGCTGGACGTCGAAGCCGGTGAACGGCTGCACCTGGTCACCCGGCGCCACCTCGTAGGTCGCGGCCTGGCTGGTGAAGACGCCGCTGTGCCGCCACGGCCCGATGATCAGCCGGGCCCGGGGCCCGGCCCCGGCCGCGCGCATCCAGGTATAGGCCCGCGACCCGTGGTCGACCAAGTAGCTGTCCCAGCCGGTCGACGTCAGCGCGGGCAGGCCGCTGCGGGCCAGGTCCTCGATGTCCGCGCGGACGGCCTCCCGCGCGCGCCAGAAGCCGCCGTGCCACGGCTCCTTTTCCGCCTGGCTGAACTCCGACTCGACGCCGGGCACCTCGGCGCGCCGCACCCGGCCCGGCCCCGGCTCCATCCCGGCCAGGTGCCACAGGTACCCGTAAGTGTCGTTCGGCGCGTCATCGGGAGCCACCACGACCAGGTGCGGCGGGCGCTCCCTGGCCGCCAGCCACTGGCTGATGCCCAGCAGCGACGCCCCCGCCATCCCGACTTTCCCGTCGCAGAACGACTGCGCGGCGGTCCACTCGATCACGTCGTAGCCGTCCGGCCCGTACCGCTCGTACAGGCCGCCCTGGCCCTCCGACGGCCCCACCCCGCGCAGCTTGGCCTCGACCACCGGGTAGCCGTAGCTGGCCAGCCGGCGCAGGTTCGGGTACAGCCGGTAGTCGTTGCCGGCGTACCCGTTGGTGACCACCACGGCCGGCTGCGGCGGCGCCCCGGCCGGCAGGACCGGCTCGAAGATCGTGGCGGCCAGCCCGATGCCGTCCCGCATCGGGATCCGCTCCTGCCGCTCGGTCGTCTCGTACCGCTCCCCGCGCACCGGCGCCGGCCGCGGCCCGTCGATCCAGGACCGGCCCTCCGTCCCGGCCCCGCGCTCACCCAGTCCGCCGACCACGCTGTCCGACATCGCCCACCTCCACCCAGAACCTAACTCGCCGGGCGAGTCAAGGCGATCATGGGCGGGCGCATCCGGAGGCCGCCGCCGGCAGCAGGCGGGCCCCGGCCCCCGGGTCGAGCAACATGACCGTAGGAACGCTGCTGCCAGAGCAGCAGCAACCTTTCCGTCATGTCGTCCTCGGCTGCCGTGAAGCCGGCAGCGTGTCCCCCCGCGGCCGGGCGGGAAGGGCGGGAAGGCGCTTACTGTCGGGCCCTCGTGGCAGGCTGCGGTCATGACTGACGGCCAGGTCGACAGGTCCGGACCGTTCTGGGATTTCCTGGCCGGCCGGCAGCCCGGGCCGCCGGCCGCCACCACGCTGGGGTGGACGCTGTCGCGGGTGGATCCTGACCGCGGCGAGATCGAGGTGCGCTTCGACGCCAGCAGCGGCTTCGCCAACCCGGTGGGCAACGTGCAGGGCGGCTTCCTGGCCGCGATGCTGGACGACACGCTCGGTCCCGCCCTGGTCGCCACGCTGCCCGCCGATCAGTTCGCCGTGACCCTCGACCTCAACGTCAGCTTCCTGCGCCCGGCCCGGCCGGGTCCGATCACCGGCACGGGCCGGGTCCTGCACCGGGGCGGCTCCGTCGCGTTCCTGGCCGGGGAACTGCGCGACGACGCGGGCGAGGTCCTGGCCACGGCGACGGCCACCGCCCGGATCATCCGGCCCGCCGCGGGCGCCACCCGCTACGGGCAGCCCGGCCCGCAGGCCCGGTGACCGGCGGGCGGGCCCGCCGACCCGGGGCGGCAGGCCCGCCCGCCGGCCGGCCCGCCGCCTGCGACAATGGCCGACGGCGGATGGCCCGGCCCGGCCCGGCCCGCGGCACCGCCCGACTGGGAGGGCCCATGGAGCATTACGTCCGGCCGGACGGCCTGCCGCCGGTCAGCGGGTACAGCCACGCCGTCGCGTTCCGCGGGCGCACCGTGGCGGTCTCGGGCCAGGTTCCCGCCGACCGCGAGGGCCGGGTCGTCGGGCTCGGTGACCCGGCGGCGCAGGTCCGGCAGGTGTTCGAGAACCTGACGGCCGTGCTGGCCGCGGCGGGCGCCACGATGGCGGACGTCGTCAAGCTGACGGTCTTCCTGACCGACCTCGCCGACTTGCCGGCCTACCGCGCGGTCCGGGACGAGTACGTCACCCCGGACCGGCCTCCGGCCAGCTCCCTGGTCCAGGTGAGCGGCCTGGTCCACCCCGACTTCCGCGTCGAGATCGAGGCCCTGGCCGTCCTCGCCGAGGGCGGAGACGCTAGCCGGTGATCCGGATCAGGAACAGCCAGGCGCTGGTCACGCCGCCCAGCAGGCTCGTGACGGCCGCCGGGAGCAGCCAGTAGAGGCCGCCGCCGGCCCGGACGGTCAGGGTCACGCCGGCTACGCCGACCAGGGCGGCCGTGATCAGGTTGGGCGAGAAGCGCTCGATGTAGCGCTCGGCCTTGTTCGCGTTCTCCCCCGCCGAGCCCGCCCGGCGGTCCAGGTACTGCAGGATGAAGCCCGAGACCGCGGCCAGGCCGATCAGCTCGCCGCCCAGCGCGATCCGCGGCTGCGGCGTCACGACCAGCAGCCCGAGCAGCACCGGGATCATGAACAGCACCAGCGTCTGCCCGGCCCGGGAGCTGAGGTTGCGCGACCGGGCCAGCACCTCGCTCTTGATCGAGACGGCCACGAACAGCAGCCCGGTCAGCGCCCCGGCCACCCCGGCCAGGGCCGCGCCGAACGGGACCCACGCAGCCGCCTGGTAACTCACTGGCACGGGCCGACATTACCGCCCGGCGGCGCCCGGAATCTGGCGCTGTGCGCCCGTGTCCGGCCGCAGTTCTGCCATAGTCGCGGTGGAGACACGGGAAACGACGCGGGAGCGGGGATGGCAGAGCCCGGCAGGAAGATCCTGGCCACCGCAAGCGGATCCGCGGCGGTGACGGTGAGCCAGTGGTCGCCGGGCCGCGCGGCCCGCGTGGTCGAGCCCGGCGAGGCCGATCCGGGCGCCGGGGTCGGCTGGATCGACGTGGACGTCTCGGACGCGGAACCGCGGGACCCGGCCGAGCAGGAGGGCACCGCGGCGGAGCTGTACGCGCTGATCGGGCACCTGTGCGGCGGCCAGCTGGAGCAGCCCATGCTGGCCGACCTGCTCGGCTGCCGGGCCCGCCCCGAGCAGCACAGCTACGCCGGCGGCCGCGTTCGGCTGTTCGTGGCGTTCGAGGCCGAGACGGCGGAAATCGGCGACGGCGATGACGGCACCGGCACGACGCCGGCGGCCCGGATGCTGATCTGCCAGCCCGTCGGGTTCCTGGCGGGAGACGGCTGGATCGTCACGTGCTGGCATCACCGCCAGGGCTACCAGGGCGCGGTCAAGATTCCCGCGATCGGGTCCCCGAAGCCGCACGACGACATCTTCGACGCCGTCGCCCAGCGGTGGCAGCACGGCCCGGCGCGGACGGCGGGAGACCTGGGTGTCCTCATCTTCAACGAGCTCGCGCTGAGCTACGCGCCCGCGCACCGCCGGGTATACGCCTGGCTGGAGACGTGGGAGCTGACGCTCTACCTGGACGGCGACATCGACGGCCGGCGGCAGGTCGTGGACCGGACGACCCTGCCCGACCTGTGGGGCACGATGGCCGTCCTGCGGGACTGGCTGAGCCCGCTCGACCGGGCGGGCCTGCACGCCGACATCGGCAAGGCCTGGTTCTGGGGGTGCACGGATCACGAGGCCATCAAGAACGTCGACGACCGGATCGACAACGCGCTCAAGGGCCTGCGGGAGCTCGGCACGACGCTGCGCTCCTCGTTCGGCCTGCTGCACATCCAGATCGCGGAGGAGCAGCAGCGCCGCAGCGAGCGGCTGGGGCGCCTGGTCGAGTACGTCACCGCCGCGGTCCTGATCCCGGGCCTGGTCGTCGGCTTCTTCGGCGCCAACACCACCCTGCCCGGCGGCGGGACCTGGTGGGGATTCTGGGTCATGGTCGCCGCGATGATCGTGCTCGGGTTCGGGTCGCTCACCGCGCTGCGCCTGCTGCGCCGCCGGCAGGCGGTGCAGGCGGCCGGCTCGATGGACGACCGCGCGCGGGCCAGGGCCGGCCTGGCCCGCGAGCTAGCGGACCGCGACTGACCCGGCCGCCCGGCGGGCGCCGCCCG
>Ga0193726_1002070_pt1 | contig 14148 bp, 16 predicted proteins | sample H2c1metaG_FD_144928 | JGI IMG/M metagenome (GOLD analysis project Ga0193726, IMG submission 144928) | Soil microbial communities from a riparian zone of the East river system, Colorado, United States - H2c1 | ecosystem: Environmental > Terrestrial > Soil > Riparian zone | place: USA: East River... | reverse complement strand
AACCTATTGAAAGCTCACATCTAGCGAAGGCTCAAGATGTAGGCGACCAGCGCGTCGCGCTCGGAGCGGCTGAGCGAGAAGTCCGGCATGTTCGTGTGCCCTGATGACAGGTACTGGGCAAGAGAGACCGCCGTTGTGCCTGGCTTGGCGGCGATCGCCGAGAAGCTCGGCGCGCCGCCGGACGTCGCGGTGGGCGGGTTACGTTCGACGACGTGGCAACCCATGCACCAGTGTTCGGCGAGTGTGCCGCCGACCCCAGGAGACTGCGCCGCTGCCGGGAGCGGCAGCATCAGCAATGCCATCGCCATCGTTCTTCGCATCTGCTTCACCATGAGTAGGCAGGTCGCTGCCCTGATCTCTGCAGATGGTCGTTTAGCCGGAACGCGCGTCTTCAGCCTTGATCTCTGTCAAAGCGGCCGGATTCAGTCACACATGGAACTGCAATGAAGCGGCAGGCCCCAGGCCAATCTTTCGTTGGCCCCTTGGCTACGCGCCGGGTCGACTAGGACGTCCTTATCCTCGGTTCCTCCTCCACGTGCCACCGGACCAACGAAAGCCACCACATGAACCAGAATGGCCCGGCAATCACTATTCCAATGGTTCCGGCCAGCCAGCCGATGGCGGGACTATGCCCGGCCCGCTTGCTCAGCACCGACAGCGGATAGCCCCAGGCAATCATGACGACAATGACGATGATCGAATTCCGTAACGCAAACCACTCCACTCTCTGTCTCTCCTCGTCACTTGAGCACACCCCGGCCGAAGGCTGGATTACACCGACGGCTTTTACCGGCGCAATGACGTGCTTATGCGCCAGCCGTTCGGCTCGGATCCGGCCAAACATGCACGCCTAGAGCACCTACCGATCATTTTGCATCGGCTGGCCAGCAGTGTGGGGAAACTCACAGATACCTTTGAGTATGTTGCTACCGTCCCAGGGGAAGGCAGGAGCATTCCCATGACAGCAAATTCGGTACTGGCTCACCTTTTCCGTGCCCGCTCGAACATGGCGCAAGCCGCAACGGCGCTTGTGGACTCCGAGCAACCGATGCGCCTGGCGCCAACCTTGACCGCGGACGATCTGCCTGCGGGGTTCGAGGAAATCCTGGAAGTGCAGGTGTTGGGATATCGCGAAAGACTCACGTCGCTTCACGGCGGCGGCCGGCAGCGTGTGCTCGATCCCGTGTGGACGCTTATTCCCAAGGTGTAGGCCCGCGCAGCTTCGGGAGCTGCGCGCCTGGCTTTGCAATATTTCGCGGTTCGCACCATGCTCTGCCGATCCTCGTTCCGGCGTAGCGTCGCCGGGCTGCCGACAGTCCCTCGCATTCTGATGGCGTGCTTCGCATTGCTTCTTGCTGCTCCCGGCCTGTCTGCGGCGGATGAAGAGACGAGCTGGACGGTCCTCACGGTGGCGCGCAACGGCAACTGGGGAATCGCCCGTGCAAGAACCCGGAGCGAGGCCATTGCCGGCGCCCTGGACCGATGCCAGGCAATGACGGCCGATGAGAGCGACTGCGGCGGCGAGCTCGTTGCGTTCAGGAACGGTTTGGCGCTGGCGCTGATGTGCGGCGACCATCGCGTCATCGTAGCCGCCAGCGACTCCGAGGAAGCCGATAGCTCCGCCCTCGACCGGCTGCTCGCTTTGCGGGGACTCTATGGCCCCGATTTTCCGGCGTGCCGGCACTTGCTGCGCATCGACTCCTATGGCGCGCTCACGACCTTCAAGGCGAGGCGAGTCGAAGGCGGCTACTCCCTGGCCCTCCCGAAATGACGGCATCGTCGCGCTGCAGCGCGGCTCAAATGGCTTTTGCGCCGACGGCGAGCAGGACCTGAAATGCCATAAAGGCAATCAACAGGGCGATGAGCACGTACTCGATCGCCCTGCCGCGCCGCCAGCTCTTCTTCAAGCGACGGAAATAGTCAAAGCCCAGAGGCTTACGATTGATGGCGTTCGACAAGTTATTGCACCCGCTCGACCAGGCGTCCCCCTTATCGCAGTGCCATTGCTGAAAATGTGACTCGTGTCACACATCGATGGTCTATCTTGTTGCCCGTCCCGGACCCTGGCCGCGGCCCCCTTCGCCTTCGGCGGGGCTTGTTCGACTTTGTTTCCAGGGGCGGTCACGCTAAAAGCCCTTCGCAGGGAGTCCCGGTGACGCTCTTGGTGTCCCGTCCCCGTGTCTTTTAGGGATGGAATGAACTTCAAGGAACTTGTCGAAAGCCATCCCGAGATCATGCGGGATCGGCACGCCCTCTCCTTCTCGGAACAACGCGGTCCCGCCGAGATCGCGGCCGCCTTCGCGCGATCTGGTGTCGTCATGTTGAAAGGCGCGCTGGCGCCCGAGACGCTCGCGACGTGCGCTGAGGCTTTCCGGCGCTTCGTCCTCCATTCGTCCGAAGCCAAGGACGGCCTGGCACGCGCGGGGCACCGCCTTCAAACGGGCGACGACGAAACCAGCGCCGGCAGCTGGCACAGTCCCTGGGCGGTGCGGGATCACGATCGTTTTCCGGCCGCCGTCATCATCTCGGCGCTTCTTAAATCCTGGACCTGGGATGTCGTCGAAGAGATCTGCGGTTCATCGCATCTCGCCATCGTGCTCAAGTTCTGCACCGCACGTCATGGCATCGACACGCCGCTCGGCGTCGGTGCGCATCAGGACGCAAAAGTCGTGGCTCCTGATCTGCCCTTGTCGATCTGGATTCCACTTCACCAAATCGTGCCCCCTCTGAATTCCGGCCTTGGCTTCGTCTTACCGGACCCCGGCCGCCTGCTGCCGACGCTGCCGCATAACGACGTCGGTCCGGAGTATGTCCTGGAGGATCCCGCGAGGCTGTGGATTCCGCCTTACGCCACGGGCGACCTCACCATTCACTCCAAGTTCGCGCCTCACTTCACGACAGGCTACGGAACACTCTCCGACCGCTTCAGCCTCGAAATCCGCGCCACGCCGCGCAGCGCCCTCCCCTCGATGCACGAAGATCCGGCCATTTGCGTATCGCGACGAAACGGCATCCCGACCATCGTGGAAGCGAGAAGTTCAGCCGGCAGCGCAGCTCAAGGGTTTCTCGATTCTGCGGAACTCGGCCGTTCGGCTTCCAAGGATCTGCGCAAGGTCCGTATTTGAGAAGGTGGTATGGACGGGTCAAATTAAATGGCGCGCTCTCGCTTCTTCCCGGAGCATGTCCGGCAAGGCAAGGGTGCTCGGAACGAGCTTCGTGCGCTTCGCCATTGCAACGTTGCCAATCAGGGAACGCGTGTAATTGTCCGCCCGAAAGAGATCGACATACGGAAGATATTGACTGTGCAGCAGATCGGAGACGTCGCTGCGTCTCAATTTCCTGGCATCCTTTGAGAGTGAAGCCAGCTTCTCGAATTGCGCCCCCGCCAACTGCAACATCATATCCATGCCGGGAAGCGCACCCAGAGGCGAGGCAAGCACCTCATTCTCCCAGTCTTGATTGCTCACGCCACGCCGCGTGAACCACTCTCGATTGGACGCGTATAGTCGCTCCAGGTCTTTTGGGCGTGACTTGGCTGGACTGGGAATGGTGGCCTTGTGAAGCCGTTTGTGCAGCTCCCTCAGGATGTCATGGTGGACGTGTGCTTCGGGCTCCAATAGCTTAAGAAGTGATTCCGCCAAACGTTCGCGCTCTCGGGCATCTGCCCGTAGTTCATCGAAGTTTTGGGCCTGATCCGTTCGCCGGATCGTCTTCGGCAGCTCCGAAAGCATGGGCAGCTCGATGCACCAGCCTATGAAATTGTCGAGATCGCCAAACCCGGCCACGCATTCGGCTCGGAGCGCATCCAGTGAGATTTGTTTGTTCAGGTATTGAAGCGGAAAGTTCTCCTCCCAAAACCGTTTCGTCAGCGGAAGGGCTTGTTTCCAATCGGCCAGGAACAGATCGGGCGTGGTCGCCGCTATTTCTGCTCCATGGGCCGAGACGCCTCGCCTGCCCAGCAATCTCCTCTTCATGCCGCGCCGGCTCTTCCGGTTGGTCCCGATTTCCTCCAGGGCTTTCTCTGTCCGGTCTCCTATCCGTTTCTTCAAGCGTCTGATCAGACTGTCGACAAGCTGATAGGCGACATCGACAACTCTTCGTGGCAACCAGCTGGCGTCCTCGACAAAGACACGGGCTTTCGCGCCCTTAGCTGGCTCCGGCTCGTTGTCCTGGCAAAGCGACAAGGCTTCGAGGCGCCAAAGCTCGTCTGCATTCAGAAAGGCTTTGGGGCCGCATAGCGCTTTCACCAGCTCAACGCGTCTCAGGGCAAAAGGCTTTGATACGTCGTCGGCGTGCGCAAGCTCGATAACGTGAAAGAACGAGAACCGAAATTCGGCGATGCCCTGCGCCGCCAATTCTTTCAGAACCTCCGCGGTCTCGCCGAGACGCGCGTCCTTCGCCAGTTTTCTCGCATCGGTCAGATTGTCTATATCGCTGCTGTCGAGATAGACCCGGATTGGCTCGGGACGCGGCGCCAGCTGGTTTCCCATGATCTTCGCCCTTGGAGTCGAGTAGCGGATCATCGGCTGGCAAGGAGATGTCGGCAACTTTTGGGCCTTCTTGCGAATTACTGGAACGAGCTGCCGGCGCAGACTTCTTGATGCCTTCTGACCCGCAGCGGGGGAGGCCACAGCCAGCTTGGACGCGCGTCCTTGAAGGGGTCCCTGTGGCCTCCTCTTCCTGCTGCGAGCATGGCGCCTGGATCCGCAACTCTTTTCGGACTTAGTTGGTCAATGTGCGCGACATCGGGAGCGGCAGGTTACAGGTGGCGCGCGTTCTGTTCGGGGCGGCTTCGCCTCCCTGCAAAAGGGATCAGTCACCATGAGCGCCAATACCGTGACCGCTTCTCCATCCAAGTCGGGTATCGTTTCGAGGGCGGCTGCTGCGGATCCACGGAGCAATTTTGACGGCGGTTGCGTTGGGCAGCGCAGCTGCGACGACCATTGGCTGGATGACTGGAACTGGGCCATTTGGTTTCATGCAGCACAACCCGATGGTCTGGGTCGGGCTGATACAGGCTTATTTGTTGATGGCAATTATTGCCGTATTACTTGTACTCGGCTCGGGCCAACCGAATGCGAGGAAGTGGAACGTGGTTGGCGCATTAGCGCACTGTGCTCCTTTAATCGCGGCCCTTTCTTCATTGGACGTGTTCGAGTCGATGGGGGCTCTCGCGATTGTCGAAGTGGCTATTGCGTTTCATTTTGTCTGGCTGTGTCTTGAAACCATTGCCGCACTGTACCCGGATAAACGCCGTGCGCGCGGCCATCGTGGTGGAGAGTCGAGCTAAGGCGTGAAGCGCTTCCGCACGCGCGAACGTGGCCTGATCGGCTCGATCGTGATATATTGGCGCCAAGCAAAACAAACCCACTCGGCTGATGCTTTCCCCCGTAAGCAATCGCCATCGTCACTTAGCCAGTCAGCTCGTACAGACGAGTGTCCAGGTGTGTCGGCGCAGCTTGGATCACCAGGTCCGACAGGTCGTCTCGATCGTCGCGGCGACAGCGGCGTTGTTGCTTGCGGTGCTGAGCTCGCCGGCCCCGGAATTGCAGGCTGTAGACGCGCCCGCACTGCAGACAAAAAGTCGATTCGTTACGGCACGGCAATACGGCCGCCGGAGATTGTCCTGAACATATGGCGGCTCCGCGGCGGCACTCTTACTTCTGGCGCGTATAGACGGTGGTGCCGACGGCCGCGGTTCCGTCGCCCTTGGACTGGGTAAACAGCACCTCGAATGAATTGTTGTCCACCATGAACCCGTCGAACACACCGCCATTCATCTGCGACATGCGAATGCGCTTGCCGTCCGGGGCGATGATCCCGATGAACGCCTCGGACATGGCTGGTGATGCAAACGTTCCCCAGAACCGGCTGTCCTGCTGGCCCTCGATCGTCAGGGTGAAGGTCAGTTCGGCCAGACGGTGGCTGCCGGCCGGCGTCGACGGCATGGCGGCGGAGTTGTGGCGCATCACGCCGCTTGCGATGGTCTTGGCCTTGCCAGCCCAAACCCCCTTCAGGTCGGGGATCGATTGCGCGGCAGCCAGGCTGCTCTGCGCGCACAAGGCCGCGAAGCCAAGAAAAAACAAGCTGAGAAAACGGTACATGGAATATCCCCCAAGTTGATTGCGCCAAGTCTGCGATAGCACGGAAGGTCCGCTCGCTTGCTGGCGGGATCGCTTACCGCTCCCGCAGGGTTCCACGCACGCAAACCGGAACTCAACGATAACGGGACGTTCTTACTCGATGCTAACGCCGGAACATGACACCAAAAAGTCGAGGACAAAAGCTCCTTCACCCTCGCTGACCGCCGGGAAGAACGGCTTGGAGTTCCAAGGGGTCGGACACTGGGTCGGAGACATCCATCAACCGCTTCACGTCTCATTCGAAGACGATCGGGGCGGAAACAGCGTACTGGTCACCGGGCTATGCGACGGTGTCAGGCTCGCGCATCTGCTCGATGCAGCTTTGGGCAAGTAGAGGCCGAGCGACGGGCGGGCCGCACGCGGAGTCGGCGTTCACGCGCATCGCTGCCAGCCTCCGTGGGAGTGGCGGGCGCTAAAGCGAGCTGAGCGATAGTCCGTTGGTCGACATGGGGTGAATGGTCGGCCGCCGCCGAAGAAAAAGCGCCTCGCAGGTCACATTTTGATCTCAGCCCCACTGCAGATCTTAGCTTGCAGGCAGTACCCTTCGGTGACAGCCTTCGCCTGTTCTCTCCGGCGCGAGGGGTGCCAGATGGACAAGAACAAACGTCCTGCGTGGGAGGCGAGCGATGACGTTCCCACGGTGTTGGCGCTGATGGCGGCCATTTACCTGTGGGGCTTCGTTGCGAGTGCTGCGACGATCTACTCTTCCACGCTTGCACGCTGGATATAGAATAGAGAGCGTATTTCCAGCGCGGCAGGCTAAAAGAAGAAATCGTCTCTAACCGCTGGCGAGGAGCGTGTTGGCTGCTGTAGCGCAGCTCACGCATACCGTGGCGCGAGCTCCAGACGGTTGTTCTTCACGTTGCCGACCTCGGCTCCGACATCCACGCCTCGATTGCGCCGCCATCTATGGCGGGGCGTCCTTCTCGCTATATTGGATGGATTCGGATCTCTCTCATTTGATTACGAAGTTCCCGGGTCGTGATGGGCCCGACCGCAGGTTGGTCGGTGTTCGTGCCAAGCGACGACGCCACGATTGCCTGATTGACAGTATTCAGCAATTCGCTCGCGCGCTCGAAATTCTCGGCTTTGATCTGTTCCAGCACCTGCGTCAGGACGTCTGCCTCCCGAGGGGTCGGAGAACGCTCCCGGCTGTCGATACGATCTATGGCAGCATCGAAACGTCGATAGATGCTCTCTAAAAAGAAATCGTCTTGCATCGACCAATCCTTCAATCGGTGTTCCCAGATCGGGCTCCGCTAAGCCGCTTTCCGTGGCAATCCACAGGTTGGTCGAATAAAGCAGCGGTCCAACCGAAGCTCCACCCCACGCGCGAACATGGCAGCATACATGGGCTAGTTAGCCTGCCACCGACGAGCATATGTCCCCAACCCGTCTACCATGGCTCTACGACCTTTGCTGCTGCTAGCGGCGGTGGGCGGCGACTCGTCTCGGGCCAACGATCGGTTCCGCTGTCCAGCCTGTCGCGGCCGCGTCGACTGGCACATCCATGGCCCGGCGTGGCGGCCGACGTATTCGAGGCCTTAAGCGACACCGACACGAAGCATTGAGTTATCGTCGCTCGGAGCGCCACTGCCACGCGGGTTCGCATGAGTGACCATGGATGCCAGCCCGCACCGCTGCAGCTTCGCGCTCTTCCTCGACGTAGTCGCGGCTATATCTGACGAAGGCCCAAGCATGGCCATCGGCCACCATGTCGGCGCCCAGGTCGCGGCCATCGGCGCGGCAAAGTGCGAAGGTGCCGCCGTGGCGATCGAGGGTCCGAGGTTCGCAGGTAACGTGGCGGTCACCGATGAGGGCGCGCAAATGCTCGGTGGCGGTCCGTCCGGCCGGCCAGTCGTCGGCACAGGATTGGCGCGCCTCGGGCGCGTCGATTCCCCATAGTCGATAGGTCACGCCATCGACCCTGAGCGTATCGCCATCGACTACGCGGACGGATTCGGCAACGGCTGGTAAGGCCGCGAGCGTGAGGGAAGCGACCAGAACGGACAGTTTCATCGGATCCGGTTAGCCCGAGACTGGGGCAACAACGCGGCGGCTACTTCAACGTTGCCGGCCATCCTCGGTGAGGCTCAACGAATGCAGGCCGTTGGCATATTTGCTGCCGGTGTACGGGCGCACTGCGGTCTCAGGCAGCTACCAGTTCAATTTGGAGCGCCTTTGTGTCCGCGAACCACCGTGCAAAGCTTCTCGACAATTTCCGACGGGCTGTCGGTACCCTCCGCGTAAGTGCCCGTCTCGTTGTGGAGGACTTGCCAATATTGTTTGTCGTTTCCAGGGTTCAGTCTCGCGCTGAGTGCCCAATGCGGTTTCTGGATTGCCTCGGCGACTGTTACCTTGGCAGCCTCAGTTGGACCTTGATGCCCGGCCCAGGTAATCCCCTTGCAGGACGGGTTCGTAAAGAAGTCAGACACTATCTTGTTCTCAAATTGTTGAGCGCCTTGGGCGGCATCGGTCGTGGCGCAGGCCTGCACGGTCGGCATCATTTTGTTGCAGGACGGAATGGAGTCGCATCCCAATTGTGCGATTAGCCCTTTTTTCTCCTTGTGCCACGCTAGCGCGCGCTCGCAGCTCCCCTTGGCAGATTCGATAGCCGACCATTCATCATAGGTGATGACTTTGGCGTCCTGGGCCCAGGACGAAGTACTGGCGCCGATCATCGCAAACAGGACACACAGCGACCGTGACCAAACCTTTGTCATCAATGCCTCCATCAAAGCCACGCCACCGCGGCATTGAAGGCCGCGTCCACGGCCCTGGACCCAAGCAGCGTTACGCTGGCTGAGCGTGTACTACGCTGCGCGCAGTTGGCGGCCGGCCAAGTGTCGTAAGAGTCGCAGCTGTCGCAGGGGTCGCCCAGTCGAAAAGAGGGAAGGGAGCGACGCTCCGCGGTCGGCGGGGGAATTTCGCCGCAGTACGCGCGGGGCGCCGCATGCAGCGCATGCTGCCGGTTTCCCTAGGCCTATGCGGTACGAAAGAATTATCTTGCGTGGCGCGACGCGCGACGTGGCCCTTGACAGAACTGAGCAATGTTGTGGCGTATGCCTGTCGACACTCTCAAGCAGAGGATCGACGCCATGCACACCGCTCAGCTTTCTTTGGATGCCCCTCCACCGGCGACCAGAGTTTCAGCCACCAACGTTTCCATCGGCCAAAACGAGCTGCGCTAACTGCGCTAACTGCGCTAACCCCCGCCATGGGCCGCCCATCCGGTACCCGCGATTGGCATAGCGGTAGCGGAAACTGCGCAAACCCCTACCGACGCCCGCGCCCCCGGGACGCAGCGCCAAGCGACCGCGGAAAGGTGGGTAAGATGGTGGGTAGGAATCGCCATCAGCACGGCTAGTGGCGTATTCCCTGCCTTATATGGTGGTAAATGGCGGAGAGGGTGGGATTCGAACCCACGGTACGCTTGCACGCACAACGGTTTTCGAGACCGTCCCGATCGACCACTCTGGCACCTCTCCGGGGCACCGCTTATAGGGGGCCGGTTTTGTCGGGGCAACTCGGCGGTTGGAGGCGCGGATATTCCCCTTTTCAGCCCGGAATCAGGGGTTTCCGGCGTTGACTTGGGGGGCTTCCTGCGTATATTCCGCCCTCCTCCGGCGGGTCATTCAGGCCCGCCGTGCTCTTTCGTGCTTTCCGGCATTTTGGGCATGGATCAGGCCAATCCCCCTATCTGTTGTGGGGTGGGTGGTAGGGTCCGTTCAGGCGGAAGCTCTTAGTCAGGTGTCATCATGATCGCCGTTATCCGCACGGGTGGAAAACAATACACGGTCGCCCCCGACGACACGCTCACCATCGAGCGGATCGCGGGCGAGGCCGGCGCCCAGATCGAGTTCACCGACGTGCTGATGGTGGACGACAAGGTCGGCGCGCCGACGGTCGCCGGCGCCAAGGTCGTGGGCTCGATCGTCAAGCAGGCGCGCGGGCCGCACCTGATCGTCTTCAAGAAGCGCCGTCGCCAGAACTCGCGGCGCAAGAACGGTCACCGTCAGGACCTGACGGTGGTCAAGATCGAACAAATCGTCGCCTAACAGAGCGACCGGAGCAGTACGATGGCACACAAAAAAGCAGGCGGCTCCTCGCGCAACGGCCGCGATTCCGCGGGCAAGCGGCTGGGCGTCAAGCGCTTCGGCGGCCAGAAGGTCCTGTCGGGCAACATCCTGGTCCGCCAGCGCGGCACCAAGATGGATGCCGGCGAGAATGTCGGCGTCGGCCGCGACCACACCCTCTTCGCCACCATCGACGGCGTCGTCTCGTTCCGCAAGCGGACGGGCGGCAAGGTCGAGGTGAACGTACTCCCGGCGCCGGCGCCCGCTCCGGCCAAGATGGCCGCCGAATAGCCGTTCCCGTTCGATCGGAGTTTTCAAGGGGGAACGGTCTGCCGTTCCCCCTTTTCATTTTTGGACCCGCCGCCATGAAGTTCCTCGACCAGGCCAAGATCTACGTCCGCTCCGGCAACGGCGGCGCGGGATCGGCGGGCTTTCGCCGCGAGAAGTTCATCGAGTTCGGCGGGCCCGATGGCGGCGACGGCGGCAAGGGCGGCGACGTCATCCTCGAATGCGTCGATGGGCTGAACACGCTGATCGACTACCGCTATTCGCAGCACTTCAAGGCCGAGACCGGCCATCACGGCATGGGCAGCCAGCGCACCGGCGGCGCCGGCAAGGACGTCGTGCTGCGCCTGCCGCGCGGCACGCAGGTCTTCGCCGAGGACAACGAGACGCTGCTGGTCGATCTCACCGAGCTGGGCCAGCGGGTGGTGCTGGCCAAGGGCGGCGACGGTGGCTACGGCAATCTGCACTACAAGAGCTCGACCAACCGCGCGCCGCGCCGCGCCGACAAAGGCTGGCCGGGCGAAGAGCGCTGGGTGTGGCTGCGGCTGAAGCTGATCGCCGATATCGGCCTGGTCGGCCTGCCCAACGCCGGCAAGTCGACGTTCCTCGCCGCCACCTCCAACGCACGGCCCAAGATCGCGGGCTATCCCTTCACCACCCTGCATCCCGGCCTGGGCGTGGTGAAAGCCGGCGACCGCGAATTCGTGATGGCCGACATTCCGGGCCTCATCGAAGGCGCCCACGAGGGCGCGGGGCTGGGCACACGCTTTCTCGGCCACGTCGAGCGCTGTCGCGCGCTCCTGCACCTGGTCGACGGCACGGAGGAAGACGTGGTCGGCGCCTATCGCACGGTGCGCGGCGAGCTCAAGGCCTATGGCGGCAACCTCGTGCGCAAGAAGGAACTCGTGGCGCTCAACAAGGTCGACGCCATGACACCAGAAGACATCGAGGCCAAGCGCGCGCTGCTCGCCAAGGCCAGCCGCAAGTCCGTGTACGTGATCTCCGGCGTCTCCGGCCAAGGCGTACAGCCGCTGCTGCACGAATTGCTGAAGCTGGTCGAGAAGCAGCGGGATCCCGCCAAGGAAGCCGCGTGACACCGATCGAGGGCGCGCGCCGGCTGGTCGTCAAGATCGGCTCCTCGATCCTGGTCGACGAGACCAGGGGCGAGATCAGGCGCGACTGGCTCGAGACTCTGACCGACGACGTGGCGCGCCTGCACAAAGACGGCTGCGAGGTGGTGCTGGTCTCGTCCGGCGCCATCCGCCTCGGCCGCACGCATTTCAAGCTGGCGCCCGGCCCGCTCAAGCTCGAGGAGAGCCAGGCCGCCGCCGCCACCGGCCAGATCCAGCTCGCCCACGCCTATCAGGAGGCATTGGCGCGGCACGGCATCACCGTGGCGCAGGTCCTGCTGACGCTCGACGATTCGGAGGAGCGCCGGCGCTACCTCAACGCCCGCCAGACCATGGCGACGCTGCTGGCGATGAAGGCCGTGCCCGTGATCAACGAGAACGACACGGTGGCGACCGACGAGATCCGCTTCGGCGACAACGACCGGCTGTCGGCGCGCGTCGCCGAGATGATCTCCGCCGACACGCTGGTGCTGCTGAGCGACATCGACGGACTCTATACCGGCGATCCGCGCCTCGACGCGTCGGCCAGGTTCATTCCCGAGATCCGCGAGATCACGCCCGCCATCGAGGCGATGGGCGGCAGCGCCGCCTCGGAGCTGTCCAACGGCGGCATGGCGACCAAGCTGATTGCCGGCCGCATCGCCATGGCCGCCGGCTGCCGCATGGCGATCGCCGACGGCCGCGCGGTGGGGGCGCTGGGCGCGCTGATCGACGGCAAGGCGCGCTGCAGCTGGTTCCTGCCCGAAGGCTCGCCGCTGTCGGCCCGCAAGAAATGGATCAAGGGTTCGCTCAAGACGGCGGGCGCGCTCCTGGTCGACGACGGAGCGGTGCGCGCGCTGTCGGCCGGCAAGAGCCTGCTGCCCGCCGGCGTCACCTCTATCGAGGGCGAGTTCAAGCGCGGCGACGTGGTCGACGTGAAGGACCGCGCCGGACGGCTGCTGGCGCGCGGCCTGGTGGCCTACGCCGCCGACGACGCCCGCCGCATCGCCGGGCGCAAGAGCGCGGAGATCGAGCATCTGCTGGGTTTCCGCGGTCGCGACGAGATGGTGCACCGCGACGACCTCGTGGTCGAGTGAGCGCGGGCAGGGCTATACTGGAGCGGCCGATGAACGTTCAGACCAAGCCTGCCGAAGATGCCGCCGCCCTCGTGGCGGAGCTGGGCCGGTGCGCCCGGGAAGCCGCCATCGCCCTGCGCAACGCCTCGACCGGTGCCAAGAACCGCGCGCTGAGCGAAGCCGCCCGTTTGATCCGCAGCGAGAAGGCCGCGATCCTGGCCGCCAATGCCAAGGATATGGACGCGGCCAAGACTGCCGGCATGGATGCCGCGCTGCAGGACCGCCTGCTGCTGAACGAAGCGCGGGTCGAGGCGATGGCCCGGGGGCTCGACGATATCGTGACCCTGCCCGACCCGGTGGGCGTCCAGATCGAGCAATGGACGCGCCCCAACGGTCTGGTGATCAGCCGCGTGCGGGTGCCGATCGGCATCATCGGCGTGATCTACGAGGCCCGGCCCAACGTCACCGCCGACGCCGGCGCGCTTTGCATCAAGTCGGGCAATACCGTCGTGCTGCGCGGCGGCTCCGACAGCTTCCATTCCTCGCGCGCCATCGTCGAGCTGCTGCGCCGCGCGCTTTTAGCCGCCGGCCTGCCCGAGGATTGCGTGCAGCTCGTGCCCACCACCGATCGCGCGGCCGTCGGCGAGCTTTTGCGCGCAACCGGCTGGCTCGATCTCATCGTGCCGCGCGGCGGGCGCTCGCTGATCGACCGGGTGACCGACGAAAGCCGGGTGCCGGTGCTGCGCCACTATGACGGCATCTGCCATGTCTATATCGATCGCGACGCCGACATCGCCATGGCGCGCGACATCGTGGCCAACGCCAAGATGCGCCGCGTCAGCGTCTGCGGCGCCGCCGAGACGCTCCTGATCGACCGCGCCGCGCTCGACACCCATCTGATGCCGGTGCTGGCGAAGCTGCACGAACTTGGCTGCGAGGTGCGCGGTGACGCCGATGTGCAGAAGCGCGATCCGCAGGCGCTGGCCGCCACCGACAAGGACTGGCGCACCGAGTACCTGGCGCCAGTCATTTCGGTCGCTGCGGTCGACGGCGTCGGTGGCGCCATCCGCCATATCGCCCACTGGGGCAGCCAGCACACCGAATCGATCGTGACCGACAATGCCGCCACCGCGCAGCGCTTCCTGAACGAAGTCGACAGCGCCATCGTCATGCACAACGCCAGCACGCAGTTCGCCGACGGCGGCGAGTTCGGCCTGGGCGCGGAGATCGGCATCTCGACCAACCGCATGCATGCGCGCGGCCCCGTCGGCCTGGTCGAGCTCACGACCTACAAGAACATCGTGCGCGGCAAGGGCACTCTGCGTCCATGAGGCCTCTTAAGTCATGCCTCCCCCGTCTTACGGGGGAGGTGGCCCGCAGGGCCAGAGGGGGAAAGCCGCAGGGGCGATGCCCGCCAATTTCAGATCTGAAACTTTCCGCGACTATCCCTGCGGCTTTC
>Ga0193726_1002069_pt1 | contig 14162 bp, 14 predicted proteins | sample H2c1metaG_FD_144928 | JGI IMG/M metagenome (GOLD analysis project Ga0193726, IMG submission 144928) | Soil microbial communities from a riparian zone of the East river system, Colorado, United States - H2c1 | ecosystem: Environmental > Terrestrial > Soil > Riparian zone | place: USA: East River... | reverse complement strand
GCTTTGCCCGGTTGAGGTCTGACAAATGTCGGCGGGGCACAGATCGAAGGTCTCGCCGGTGAGATGCACTTTGATCGCGTACAGATACTTTCCGCCCAAGGTTTCCACGCGCGTGATGAAACCGCCGCGCGCCGGGATGAATTCCTGGACCAGCGCAACACTGTCGTTGCCCAGGTCCACTTGTCCCGCGGCAACCGCGGCGGCCAACTCAGCCTTGGTGTTGAAGCGCGTGATGCCCTTGCCGCTGCCGCCGGTATTCGCTTTGACGATGATCGGATAGCGCAATCCTTCCGCCGCTGCGACTGCCTGGTGCGGCGAATGAATGATGCGGGATGGCAGGAATCGAAGGCCGAGGGATTTCAACAGCGAAGCTTGGCCGGCCTTGGAGATTTCGTAGCGGAACGCCTTGGCGCCATTCAGCACGCGCACGCCTTGCAGCTCCAAATGCTCGAGATAGGCCAGGGTATGGAATATCCCGGAGCCGTGCTGACGGCTGTTCGCCGACGGGCTCATCCGGTTGAACAGCACCTTGAAGCTGGGTTTTTCCGCGCCGACTTCGTAAAAGTGATCCGGGATGAAGATCTTGTCGAACGGAACCTTGCGCCGCTGCAACTCGGCAAATATCGCCGCGAACCATTGCGGGTGCTCGTACAAGAACGCCAGCGCCGCGCGATCTGTCTGCGCGACTTCGGAAAACGCCACTGCACTGCTCGATATCGCCATGAACCGCTCCTGCCTGCATTGAATAATCGTCGTTCGGGCCGAAAATGATGCGCCTCGGGCGCGTTGCTAAGCAACACGCGTCCTTTCCCGGCGCGGCGAGACGCTCGCGTCCGCCAGGCGGGCGGCATTAGCCCAATGAATTCAGCAGTATAGGCGTGGGCGCGGCGATATTGACGGCAATTCTCGCGACAACGCTGCATCGCAGGCAAGTGTTAAATAAACCGATGCGTCATTTGCCAGCATGGCGTTATTTCGGCATCCTCTAGCACGATTTCCTTGGGAGGAAAGGGATGAGTTCGGAAGAGTCGCCCTCGCTGCCTGAGTTTCCGGTTAGATCCGACACCCCTAACGCGTTGCGGTTTGCCGCGTTGTACAGCGATTTGCGGCAGTTAGCCGAGCGCCAGCTGCGTCGCAGCGCAGGGGCGCCCATCAGCCCGACCACCCTGCTGCACGAAGCCTACCTGGACATGTCCGACAAGGACGCGGTATTCCCCGACCGCGAACGGTTCATCGGCTACGCGGCGAGGGTGATGCGCGGTTTGATCATCGACCTGGTGCGCGAGCGCCGTGCGCTGAAACGCGGCGCGGCCTTTCACATTACGCAGCTGCCGACGGAGTTGGGGCCGGCGGATGACGATGAGGGGGCGCTGACGCGCCTTTCCGAGGCCCTCGATGAACTTGCCACCCACGATGCGCGGCTTGCCGAGGTGGTGGACCTGAAGTACTTCTGTGGCTACACCTTCGATGATATCGCCGCGCAACGCGGCACGTCGAAGAAGACCGTGCAGCGCGACTGGGAAAAGGCGCGGGTCATTCTCTTCAGGCAGCTGACTGACGTCCCCGAATAGCTTGCGAAAGCCGAGCCTGATCCTGGCGGTTCTCGCAACGATGGCCTGCGCCCCCGCGGCGGCTTGGGGCGACCTCGGTCATCGAGTCACCGCGCTCATCGCCTATCGACATTTGCTTCCCACAGCCCGGGCGCAATTGGATGCGCTGCTGGCGAGCGATGGCGACCCGCTCACGGCGCCGGATTTTGCCAGCCGCGCAACCTGGGCCGACAAGTATCGCAATGGGCATCGCGAAACCGCCGCCTGGCACTTTGTCGACATCGAAATCGACCATCCGGAGCTGCAGAGCGCTTGCAATGGATTTCCGGTGCTGACGGTCGATCGAATCGCGAGCCAGGGTCCCGCTCAAGACTGCGTGGTGAACAAGATCGAAGAGTTCAGCGCGGAGCTCAGCGGTCTGCGCACGCCGCCGGCGGAACGGTTGTTGGCGCTGAAATTCCTGATTCATTTCGTCGGCGATCTGCACCAACCACTGCACGCCGCCGATCACCAAGACAGAGGCGGCAATTGCATTGCACTGACGCCGCCGCAACGACAGCAGAGCAATCTGCACGCCTATTGGGACGTCGCCGTCGTCGAGGCGCTGGGGCTCTCGCCCGCCCAAATCGCCGACAAACTCGATGCGTCGCTCGGCGCCGCCGACTTCAAGCAGTGGGCACAAGGAACACCGCAAAGTTGGGCGCTCGATACCTTTGAGGTCGGGCGCCGCGACACCTATGCGCTGCCCTCGCTGCCCACCTGTTCGAACAGCGGATCGGTGTCTCTGTCGAGCGAGTATCGCGCTCGGGCCGAAAAGGATGCCGCCATGCAATTGCAAAAGGCCGCGGTCCGATTGGCGGCGGTGCTCAACGCCGCCCTGGGGTCTCAATAGGCGCTGGAATGGGTCGCCAGGAATTTCTTATAGCTATCTTCCATCGTGTGCATCAGGGAATCGACCAGATATAGCTGCCCCTGCAGAGTCTCTATGTGTTCGCGCAATAGTTTGGCATCCTCGGGATCCATGGACTTGTCGCCACTCTTCAAATTGAGAAGCGGCCCGACACTGACGCTGAGATCCCGCATCGCTTGACGTACTTGCACGTCGATCTCGGCTTGCTCCGAATAGATGTCGGAATATTGCCGCGCAACCGCATAGGCCATGTAGGTGGTCGCTCCCGTCGCTTGAGCCGTGGCCCAGCTCACGCTGTCGAATCCGGTAAGATCCAATGCCACCGTCAATCTCTCGTGATTTGCCGTGTCGGGATGGGCAATGATCTGCTTCAGTATCTCGACACCCCGCTTCAAGTCCTCTTGATGCATCTCCAGGCCGGCGATTTTCCTGTGGATGCCGTCTGCATTGAACTTTATTTCCTTCAGCAAACCTTCCTGCGCTTGATGCATGACATGCCGATGATGAAACCACTCGACGCTCCCTTCCAAGCCGAGCGCGATCAACAGGCCGATGGTAATCGTGGCCAGGTGAATGAAGAATTCACGCCAGCCGTGGATTGATGTGTTGGGCGGATGAACGTCGAACACGATGACCTCCGGATTAGTTGAGGGCGACTCCCGCCATTTCCGCCGCAGCCAGGCGAATGTGCAGGATATTGGCAATGGTCGGCGCTATTTGCCGCATGTCGATTTCGCCCAGCGAGCGGCTCTTCGCGATCTGCGGGCCCACGATGAAGAACGAGGAGCGCATTTCGGGCCGCTCCGGCACGTAGCCGTGCATCCCCAAATTGCTGGGTTTGGTAACAATGGGCAGCGCAAGACTGTAGGCGGTTTCATAGCCGATCTTGAGCGAGATGAGGAACTCGGCATTCGGGAAGCCACGCCCCTTTTGGATCTCGTCCCGCGACCAGATGCGGTCGATGCCGTTGGCGGGATCGCCGGCAAGCTGGTCGAGCAGCACCCGTACCCGCGATCGAATCTGATCGTCTTTGGGATCCGCAAGCACGACTGCCGCGCTGCCGCCCGCCGGCCAGAGCATGGCCTTCCAATCCGTGACCTTGTTGTCCTTATCGACGCTGAACAGTCCCGCCTGCAAAAACGCGGCATAGAGATTGACGTCGTGTTCGATGGCGGCAAATCCGTGATCGGAGACGACGCAAATCGTTGCGCGCCCCGGGGCGGCCTTTTCGGCGGCGGCGCGCAAAGACCCGACGACGGCATCCAAGCGCTCCAAGGTCTCGTTCGACTTCGCACTGAATGGGCCGGATGCATGCTCTTCCGTATCCAATCCGGTCAAATACACGGTGAAAAAACTGGGGTGCTTCTTCTGCATCAGGCGAATCGCAAAGCGGGCGCGAATTTCGTCTTCGGCAACGGTTTCCTCCATACCGCCGGGATACGGCCCCAGCTCGGCGGACAATTCCTGTTCCAATCCCGGAGTACTGAGAGCGCGCTGCAGCTTCAAATCATCTTCGGTGCCGGTGCGCCAAATCTGCGGCAGATTGTAGGCAATCTTCGCGCCGACGCTCACCGGCCAGTAGACATTGGCGGTCTTCAGGTGCGCCGCATCAGCCGCGTCCCACAATGTCGGCACCTTGATGTCCTCGGCATACCAGTACCAGCCGCGTGCATTTCGCAACAGCGGGTCAAAGGTTGTGTTGTCGATGATGCCGTGCTTGGCGGGTGAAGCGCCCGTCAACAGCGTGGTATGACTAGGATAGGTGAGCGTCGGCAGAACCCCGCGAACGCGGTCTGCATAAGTGCCATCCGTCATGAAGGCGCGCAGGTTCGGCACCTTCAGACCGTGACTTTGCGCATCGAGAATCGCTTCGGGCTTCATGCCATCGACGGAGATCAGCAGAACCAGAGGCCCGGCCGCTGCATCGCTGGCGGCCCAAGTCTGCGGCGCCATGCAACACAACGCAAAACCCAGCGGTAACCAGAACTTCATTCCACACTCCCCGGTTTGATGCCACGAAACAACTGCAGAAATTCCGCGGCCGCCATGTGCACGTTGCGCTGCCAATCGTCAGCCGCCGCGTGGTCGGCTGCGTCGGTCACGTATTTTGCACAGGCAAACCTCGCATCTTCATGCCAGCACACTTTTGCCAGGGCATACGCTTCCATATCGATGACTTCGCAGTCAACCGCGATATCCGCCATGGCGAACGAGTCGCCGCTGCCGCACAGAGCCGCGGGCAGGTGGCCGAACACCGGATCGAATATCAGCATTGACGGCGCTTCGTCGTAGGGCGTGACACCGAGCGGAAAACCCAAGCCGCCGACGTCCATGTCGCGCTGGACAAAGGCATTGCACGCGACCAGCGTACCGAAAGGATGGCAGCGGCTGCCCGCCGAGCCGAAATTCACGACCAGCGGCATTTCTGCTCCCTGCTGCGCGTATCGCGACAGCGCCTGCATGAGCGCAATTGCCGCATTGACCTTGCCCACGCCGCAAAACAGCACAGGCACGCCTGCCGCCTCGAACACGCCGGAGGATTCCACGGGCAGCGCCATCACCACCAAGGTCGCGGGCAATTCAAGCATGCCGCACGGTTAGTAGGTGACGCACGCGCGGAGCCGTAAATTCCGCCAGGAATAGTCGGGGATAATGCGCAAATCGATCAGCGCCAGGAGAGACTTGAGCTCGTAGCCCGCGCGGTCGCACAGATCGGCAGCCGCGGTCATCGTGCCCCCGGTCGCCAAGACATCATCGACCAGCACCAGCCGGCCCTGGCCCTTCTGCATCTCCAGGACTCCCGACCCATACTCGAGGTCATAGGCTACATCGACCACCGGCGGGGGTAGCTTTCCCTGCTTGCGCACCAGCACGAATCCCTTGCGGCGACGGACTGCCAATGCAGCCCCGAGGATGAATCCGCGCGACTCGATTCCCGCCAACGCATCCACCCCGTCCCATTCTTGCGGTGTCAGCAACGCATCCAACGCTTGCAGGGTGGAATCGAAGTGATCGCGCAACAGGGGCGCTATATCGCGAAATAGAATTCCGGGCCGTGGAAAATCCGGCACATCCCGAATGGCTCGCTTCAAATCCGTCATAAGTGCTCGCTGGCTGGCATCCCGACATCAGTTTAGCGGCTACCAGCCGAAGATTCCCGAACGAATCCAAGACCGCCCCTTACGATGCTATCCTTGCGCGCTTGTCAGCGTCGGCGACAATAGGGCAATAAGTTACGCATGATTTTGGTCATCGATGTCGGCAATACCCGCCTCAAATGGGCCTGGCTCACCAGCACCGGACTCTCCGATCAACAGGCCGTGGTCCATCGCGAGTCCAAGCCCGGCATGTGGACCGCCGCCCTGTTCCGATCGGGTCAGAAGCCCTCCCGCATATTGGTCTCGAACGTCGCGGGACCCAAGATGGCAAAGACGCTCGCCCGGCTGGCGAAAAAGATGTTTCGCCTCGAGGTCGAGTTCATTACAGCCGCGCGCGAGTTTCACGGACTCACGAGCGGGTATCTTGACCCCTCGCTTCTGGGCGCCGATCGCTGGCTCGCACTCATCGGCGCTTGGACCAAGGCGCGCACCGCGCTGTGCGTCGTGGACGCCGGCACTGCCGTCAAGGTCGACAGCGTGGACTCGAACGGCCAGCACCTCGGCGGTCTGATCGCGCCCGGCATACATATGATGCGCGAGGTACTGATGAGCAATACCAGCGACATCGCCAAGGCGGCTTTCAACAGCACCCCCTCGCTCGCCGGCGTGCTCGCCAACAACACCATCGCCGCCGTGTCCAGGGGCGCCGTTTTCGCGCTCGCCGGCATGGCAGACCGCGCCTGCGAGGTGATTGAACAGAGCACGGGAACCAAACCCAAGCTGTTCATCACCGGGGGCGATGCCACGATGATTTCAGGAACGATGCGTTCCCATGGCGAGGTCGTGCCAGACCTGGTCCTGCAAGGGCTGGCCGTGATCGCGGCGCAGCCGCGCTAACGGCTGTCGCAACGCCGCCGGCTGTCGAAATCAGGCAACCCGTGCAACCCGTGTTCAAGCCCGGCCCTCGAAACCTCATTACGGATGTCTCCGGGCTGAAGGTTGGTCACGCCACGAGTGAATCCGTGCGCACCGGCATTACTGCTCTGCTGTGCGAGCCCGGGTGGGCGGCGGCGGTGGACGTGCGCGGCGGCGGACCCGGCACTCGCGAAACAGATGCGCTCGGGCCAGAAAACTTGGTTGGACGGGCGCACGCCGTCGTGCTCGCAGGCGGATCCGTGTTCGGCCTCGCGGCCGCGGACGGCGTAGCCGCGTGGCTGTCGGCGCGCGGCGCCGGATTGCAGTTGCGCCCGGGATCCCCGGCGATACCCATCGTTCCATGCGCCGTGCTCCATGATTTAGCCAACGGCGGCGACAAGAACTGGGGGCCGAAAGCGACTTTGCCCTGGGTGCTGTGGGCGCCGGCCGCGGCGCATTGGCGGGATTTCGCAAGGGCGGCATCGGATCAACTTCGCTCAATCTGGACGGAATCATGGTCGGCGCGCTGGCGGCGGTGAACTCCGTGGGCTCGGTGCTGATGCCGGACGACAAAACCTACTGGGCGTGGCCGTTCGAACTGGACGCGGAATTCGGCGGCGGGGGACCGCCCCAAGAGCGCATGGATTTGAGCGATCCTGCGCCCGGTGAAGCGCGGCTGACGGCCGTCGGCCGCCTGCGACCCGGCGTAAACACCACGCTCGCAGTCATCGCCTGCAACGCGGCCTTGAGCACCGTGGAATGCAAACGCGTCGCCATGATGGCGCAGGATGGAATTGCGCGCGCTGTGCGCCCGGCGCACACTCCGTTCGACGGCGACACGGTATTCGCGCTGGCAAGCGCCGAGATCGCGCTCGAAGATAATATTCTGCGTGCCGCGCAAATCGGCCGCATCGGATCGGCGGCCGCGGATTGTTTGGCGCGCGCCATCGCAAGGGCGGTGCATCACAGCTAGGCATTGGGGGAGACCATGGCGGCTCGAAACGCGGCAATAGGTTTCTCTGTGCACTCCGGTTGGGCGGCCATGGTGGTGATCGGCGGCAGCGCGGCGACTCCCAGTTTGCTGGGCCGATCCCGCGTCGCGCTCATCGATGAGCGCGATCGCGACTCCAAGCAGCCTTACCATGCGGTCGAATTCTTATGCGTCGAGGAGGCGACCGGCCGACTGGACGGATATTTGTCGACGGCAACGAACTTGGCGCGCGCATCCATTCACGCGCAGTCCGAAGCGCTCAAGGGGCTTGGTGTTCAGCCACGCTGCGTGGGAATTCTCGAGTCATCGAGCCGTAAGCAGGTGCTGCTCTCATCGATACTGGCATCTCACGCGCTGATTCATGCTGCGGACGGCGATCACTTTCGAAATGCCCTGTCCGGCGCCGCCGAGCAGCTGCGGCTGCGCGTTTCGCGCGTGCCCGCCCGCACACTCGAAACCCATGCGGCGCAGCGTCTTCGGCGGCCCGCAAGTCAGCTGCTCGATGTCGTCAATAAATTGGGCCGGGGCGCGGGGCCGCCCTGGGGAGCCGATCAGAAAAAGGCCGCGCTGCTCGCCTGGTCGCTACTGTAGGTTCGGACCGCTTGCCGCAGCCAGCGCCGCTTCGAAATCGGCGTGGGTTGACCGCAAACGCTGCAGCTCTTCCTTCGTCCACACATGCTTCAGCTTGCCGTCCATCAACACGGCGGCGCGGTCCGCGTAATGTTCGACGATGTCCAAAGAGTGGGTGGCCAGGAGCAGCGCGCCGCGCCGACGTTCGATGCGCGCGCGCAAATGTCTTTTGAGAATCAGCGCGCTGGCGGGATCGAGTCCGTTGAATGCCTCATCGAGCACGATCAACAGGGGATCACCCACCAAGGACAGCAGGACCGCGAGTTTCTGCCGGGTGCCCAGCGACAAGGTATCGACGAACGATTCCAGATACGGGGTGAATCGCAGCTCGTCGGCGAGCGCCAGCAGATCGGCGCCGACGGCGGCGACCCCCTTGGCATGGGCGTGCACTTCCAGGCATTGGCGCGCAGTAAGAAGAGGCGGCAGCACGTCGGGCGCGCATGCGTAGCCCAATTGCAATTTGGCCTCAAAGGGATTGCGATGCAGCGAATGCTCTGCGATGAAAATCTCTCCGCCGGCGGGAACCAGCCGGTTCACGACGCAATCGAGCAGCGTGCTCTTGCCGCAGCCATTGGGACCCAACAACACGAACCATTCGGCGGCGCCCAACTCGATCGAAATATTCTCGATCACCGTGTGCAACCCGTAGCCCGCGCGCAAGCCGCGAATCTCAAGCACCTTGCCGCTCATGGCGCGCGCTTCGTAACTCACGGCATGCGCCTCGGCCGCGCATGCCATAGCAAAACAGCACCGACCGTCAGACAACCGATGACGGCCGTAGCCGCGCCAATTTCGGCCGCGAGCCGGTAGGAAACATCGACGACCAAGAGCAGCAAAGCCACGCTCGCACAGCTCGCCGCAATCACGCCCCAGGCCGGCAGCAGCAAGGCGCGGAACACCGCAGCCGCGCGCGCCGGCAGAGGCGCGAGCCAGCGACGCGCGGCGCCTCCCACCGCCATCGCCGCGCTCCATAACAGCGACATCGCGCCGAACAGGCCGAACAGAGCAATCACGATCATCGCGTCATCCGCGCTCGTGCCCAGGGGCATCATCACCAGGATCGGAATTACGGCGCGCGCGACCAGCTTCGGTTGCAACCAGGCGAACATCTGACGAGTCGGCCAAAGGCCCAACGCAGAGAACGATGGCCGAATGGCAGCAGCTCGATTCACTTTCGGTTTGGGAACATAGCGCGAACCCGGTGGCAGATCGATGGATTTGGGGCGCGGAATTAGAAAACTGATGCTCACGCCGAGCGCGATGCCGCCGCTGAGATAAGCCCAGACCACGCCGAGCGCTTCGATGTCGGCACGCTGCAATGCCAGGGCAGGCGCGGCCAATGCCGCGCCCAGAAACAGCGCCGCAACAGCAGCGCTCGCGGGCAAGGTTTCGATCAAAAACGCTTCCCATCGCGCCACGCCTGGCTTGACGGGAACGGCAGCCAGCCACGATCGCGCGAATTCTGCGCGCTTCAGCGTACGGCGCTGCGCGACCGCCGCGGCGCTCAAGCAAGCAGCGAGGCCGGCGCACAGCACGCCATGCCGCCGCAGCCACGACAGCCAGTCGCCGAGGGCGCGTCGCTCCGCGATGAAAATTGCGAGCAATACAGCTACGAGCACAATCGCAACAATAAATCCCCAGCGGCTGATCTGAGCCCTGCGATTGCGCCAAATCAACCCTGCGGCATTGAGACGCGGAGCGCTCATTCAGTGGACCGGCAACTCAGGCGTCGCGGATATGAGCGCCTGGGTATAGGCGTGGCGCGGAGTCGCAAACACCTGTTCCGTCGGCCCTTCCTCGACTATTTGCCCACGCTGCATCACATAGATGCGGTCGGCGATGGCTCTGATCACATGCAAATCGTGCGACACGAAAAGATACGAAACCTTGAGACGCTGCGCGAGATCGGCGAGAAGACTCAAGATTTGCCCGCGAATGAGCACGTCGAGCGCCGATACGGCTTCGTCGAATGCGATCACGGCAGGCTCGGTGATCAGCGCGCGTGCGATCGCTATTCTCTGGCGCTCGCCGCCCGAGAATTCGCGCGGCAGACGCAGCGCATCGCCTGCGGATAAGCCGACCTGCTCCAGAACCGTCGCTATCTTATGCCGGCGCTGCGCGGCGGAGAGCGGCGAGTTCAAAAGAAAAAACGGCTCGCCGATCAGCTGCGCCACAGTCCAACGGGGATCGAAGCTGCCGATAGGATCCTGGAAAACGACCTGGATGGCGCGGCGCAATCGGTTCAAGTCCGCTCCCTTGGCACTCGAGAACGGCTCACCAAGCAAGCTGACGCGCCCGGCTTGCGCCTGTTCGAGCGCGAGGATGACCCTGAGCAAACTGGATTTGCCGGACCCGGACTCGCCCACCAAGCCGACTGTTTCGCCCGCGCGCACCGACAAGGAGACTTGATCGACCGCGCGCAGCGGCGCCGGTGCATGCCAGAGGGAGGTTCGCTTGCGCGCATATTCTCTGACGATACCTTGAACCTCGAGCACGGCCGACGCAGCCGGCGCGGAGGCAATTGCCCGTTTAGGCTGCAATCTGGCCGCCGCCAGCAGCGCTGCCGTGTAGGGTTCCCGCGGCCGGCGTAAAATATCCGCTGTCGCTGCCTGTTCGATGATCTCGCCCCGCTGCATCACAGCGACACGATCCGCGAGCTGCGCCACGACAGCCAGGTCGTGCGTCACCAAAATCAATCCCATGCTTCGGGCACGCACCAACTTCTGCAACAACGAGAGAACCTGGGCCTGAGTGATGACATCCAAGGCGGTGGTGGGTTCATCTGCAATGAGCAGTTGAGGCGACAGAACCACCGCCATGGCAATCGCGACGCGTTGCCGTTGGCCGCCGGAAAGCTCGTAGGGATACCGATCAAGCGACCCCTGCTCGCCTTGCAGACCGACCAAGTCCAATGCCTCGCGCGCCGCGGCTCGCGCCTGCGCATCGGTGACATCGCGGTGCAACCGCACCGTCTCGGCCACTTGATCGCCGATTCGAATCAGCGGGTTCAGCGCGCTGTTGGGTTCCTGGAACACCATGCCGATATCGCGCCCGCGGATGGCCTGCATCTGCGACTCGGTCTTCTCGGTTAAATTCTCACCGCTGAGACGCACCACACCGGCGGATGAGGCCGTGCGCGGCAACAGTCTCATGATGCTGAGGGCCGTCATCGATTTGCCGGATCCGGAGGCGCCGACCACGCCTAAGATTTCACCGGCGCCGACCTCGAGGGATACACCCTTGATGATGCGCGACGCGCCGATGCTCACGGTCAATGCAGCGACTTCCAAAAGCTTGGGATGGCTCATTGCGCACCCTGCGCGCGGCGGCGCAATCCTTCGCCGAGAAGGTTCAAGCCCAGAACGAACAGCAGCACCGCGAGTCCCGGAAAAAGCGCGAGATACGGCGCCAACGCGGTCAGCGTTTGCGCCTCGTTCAGCATGCGCCCCCAGCTCATGGTGGGAGGCTGCGCGCTCAAGCCTACGTAGGAGAGTCCCGCTTCGGCGATGATGCCGAGTGAAAACTGAATGGTGCCCTGGACCAGCAGCAACCCTGCCAGATTTGGCAGAATGTGTTCCCAGGAAATTCTCAACGGGCCTTTGCCGGCGACGCGTGCCGCCAGGCTGTAGTCGCGCGTCCATTGCTGTAGCGCACCCGCGCGCGCGACGCGGGCGAACACCGGAATGTTGAAAATGCCGATGGCGATAATGGCGTTGACCGCGCCCGGCCCGAATACCGAGGTGATCAGAATAGCGAGCAACAACGCCGGAAAGGCAAAAATCAAATCGTTGCCCCGCATCACCAACTCCTCGATCGCGCCGCGCTTCGCAGCAGCGAGCAAACCAAGGGGCACGCCGACAAACACGCCGATGACGACCGAGAGCAAGGCAACGCCCACGGAGGTTTGCGCGCCCAACATGATCATCGACAGGACATCGCGGCCCAGCTGATCCGTGCCGAACCAGTGCTGCGCATTGGGAGGCTGCAGCTTCTCGGCGATGGCGAGCACGCGGGGATCGAACGGCGTCCAGAATTGCGCCAGCGCCGCAACGCCGGCAAACGCGGTGGTGATGATGGCTCCGGCCGTCAGACTCGCGTTTCGCGGCGTTGCGCTCATGCGCGCTCCGCACGCAGTTGCGGATTGATGAGCACGTAGCCTAGGTCCACCAGAAAGGTCACGGCCACCACCGCAAACACCAGCACCACGACCACGCTCTGCACGACGATCAGGTCGCGCTGCACGATTGCCTGGAACACCAGCCTTCCCAATCCGGGCAGGAAGAAAACATTTTCGATGATCACGCCGCCCGCCAAGAGAAACGAGAACTGCATGCCGAGGATGGTCAGCACCGGGACCATGGCATTGGGCAAGGCATGGCGCGTGAGCACGCGCCACTCGCCGGCTCCCTTGGCGCGTGCGGTGCGCACATAGTCCTGGTCCAGCGCTTCAATGAGCGCCGCGCGCAGCACGCGCGCCAAAATAGCCGCCTGCGGCATTGCCAGTGCGATGGCCGGCAGCGTCAGGGCCTTCACCGCAGCCCAGAATCCGCTGTCCCAGCCTGGGAACCCGCCCGCGGACACCCAGCGAAGTCCAATCGCAAAAAGCAGCACCAGCAAGATGCCCAACCAGAAATTGGGAATGGCAAGACCCAGTTGGGTCACCGCGCCCACGAGCGCATCGCCGCGCTTCCCACGCCGCGCCGCTGCGTACAATGCAGCGGGAAATGCCAGCACGCTCGAAATCAGCAGCGCGTAGATGGCCAAGGGCAATGAGACTTGCAGCCGTTCGGCGAGCAGAGCGCGCACCGGAACACGGTAGGTGTAGCTCAAACCGAAATCAGCGTGCAGCAAGCCGCCGACCCAGGACAGATAGCGCTGCCATGGGCCCGCATCCAAGCCGAGTTGGTGCCGCAAAGCCGCGACGGAATCAGGCTCGGCCTGCAGCCCCATCATGTAGCGCACCGGGTCGCCCGGCACCACCTGAACGATGACAAAAACCACCACGGTCGCGGCCAAGAGGGTCGCGAGCAGCACCGCCAGGCGCTGCGCCACATAGGCGCTGCCGAAGCGGCGCATCACCACGAGCAGCAACGCCAGCGCCGCGGCGCCGAAGAGAATAGCGGCTGCCTTGAAAGCCGGCGGTGCGGCAGCTTGCGCGCCGCCCATCTGATCTTCATGGCCAATGCGCGCGTCGCCGTCAAAATAGGCTCGGCTGACATCGACGACGCCCAGCAGGTTGTCGAAGCCGACGCCGTGCAAATGCGCGTTCCAAATGTCCAAGCGCGGATATTGAAACAAGAATCCGTTCACTGCGTCGGTTGCCAGCTTGCGCTGGATCTGCTGCAGGATTTGCTGGCGCGCGGCTGCATCGACGCTGTCATCGAGCGCGGCAATCAGCGCCTTGAAGGCCGGATTCGAATAGCCAAAATAGTAATCGTCGCGCGCGTAAATGTCGTAGTCCAACGGCTCCGCGTGGCCCACGATGCTCATATCGAAGTCATGGCGCGTGTACACCTGGTCCAGCCACTGCGCCCATTCCAAATTTTCGATGCGCACCCGGATCCCGACCTGCGCGAGCTGCGCGGCAATGATTTCGCCGCTGCGCCGCGCATAACTGGGCGGCGGCAGCTTGAGGGTCAGCGAGAACCCCGCGGGGTATCCCGCTTGCGCGAGCAGCTGTCTAGCCCTGGCGATGTCATGCGGATACATTCCGGTCAGGTCGATATATGCGGGATTGCCCGGCGGGAAATGACTGCCGATTGGCGTGCCGTAGCCGAACATTGCGCCGTCAATGATGGCGTGACGGTCCAACGCATGGGAAATTGCGCGGCGCACGAGCACATTGCTCAATGGCGGCCGGCGCTCGTTGAGTCCCAACACCGTTTCCATCTCGGTCGTTCCGGTGAAAACCTGGAAGCGGCGATCCGCCGCAAATTGGGCAAAACTTTCCGGCGCCGGATAGTTCGAGAATGCGTCGATGTCGCCGGCCATCAGGGCGGCAAAGGCAGCCGTGGGGTCGGTGATGAACTTGAATGTGACTTGACTCAAAAGCGCTGCGCTGCCCCGAT